>Ga0265797_10001111_pt1 | contig 48151 bp, 43 predicted proteins | sample P2T30metagenome_FD_192433 | JGI IMG/M metagenome (GOLD analysis project Ga0265797, IMG submission 192433) | Plant litter microbial communities from East Loma Ridge, Irvine, California - P2 T30 | ecosystem: Environmental > Terrestrial > Plant litter > Unclassified | place: USA: California...
CGACGAAGACAGGGAGAAGAGTCGGTTGAACGTCGTTAGTAAGACGAAGAGAAGGAATATCAAGAGAAAATACGACACTTCAGAACTTTGAGATCTCTCCAAAAAGCAACATGTCAGCGGACCAGCAACCTCTCCGCATAGCCATTGGCTGCGACGATGCGGGCGTCTCGTACAAGAAGGCCATCATCAAAGACCTAGAAGCCGATTCCCGCATTGCATCTGTAACCGACGTCGGCGTCCCCGAGAACAGCGACAAAACAGCGTACCCACATATCGCCGTCGATGCCGCCAAACTCGTCGCAGAGGGCAAAGCAGACCGCGCGGTCCTCATCTGCGGCACCGGTCTTGGTGTGGCCATCTCGGCGAACAAAGTGCCTGGTATCAGGGCTGTGACAGCACACGATAGCTTCTCGGTAGAACGTGCGATTCTGTCAAACGACGCGCAAGTGCTATGTATGGGTGAGCGAGTTGTTGGAATTGAACTCGCGAGGAGGTTAGTCAAGGAGTGGGTGGGATATCGATTCGACAAGAGCAGTGCTAGTGCGAAGAAGGTGGAGGCTATCATGGAGTATGAGAGGGAGAATTACAAGGGTTTGGTTGAGGATCAAGGGAAGAGCAAAGGGTGCTGAGTGTGGAGAATGTAATGTTGTAGGTTTTCGACAGTGGGATACTGGGGTGGAAGTGCCGTAGCCATTGCTGAGTAGTGCAAACAGAATATCACGGCTAGGCCTCTCACCTTGATTTGTGTGTTCAGTTCTTCACATCTAATGATCCGGTGTGCCAAACTCCCAAATATCCTTTTGATACCCCTCCGTCAAATCCTTGTCCTGCCCATATTTCTCCTGCCACATCGTGAATCCGCCCTGTAGGACGTAAACCTTTTGTTTCTTGATCTGCGTACCACTAGGTCCCTTCTGCTCTCCCTCTCCCTCCTTCTCCACAGCCTCACTCTGCTCCTTGACTTCGCCCTTTGACTCTATCGCCGAACCAGGATCCAGTCTTTCCTTCTCCCTCAAGTATCGTAGTGCGGCACTAGGTCCCCGTTGCTGCGATAACGCGCAGTGGAATATGACGACTTCCTTGTCTTGTAGTGTGCGGATGAGCTCAGGAGTTTTGTAGTCGAGTTGCGAGGAAGGAACCCAAGTTGAGCCTTTGATGTGGCCGCCGACGTGATCGCTGTCTCGTACCTAGATTGGGAAGAGAGGTTAGTGTTGTGGTTCCTGAGGCAGGTTTGTTGGAGGAAGGGCTTTCTTACGTCAACTACTGCGGTGTTGGGAGGTAACGCAGAACCTGATGATTTGAAGTCGCTAGCGAGGGATTCACGGGTTATGAACTCCAAGTCTGAGAGAGATATAGTCGACATTGTGCGAATGGTGGGATGAGGTAGTGGACGGATGAAGAAAGGATATGGGTGCGCAGTAGCAGAGATTTGGTGGGCAGGTTTTGCTGCGCGTAAAATCCTGAGAGAATACAGATTGAAGTTTGTAATATCGTGAGCGAGTGTCTTTGATGTATCAAGAAGGTGCGGTATGTGTACCCGAGTCACAATGCGTAGAATGAGTGAAAGTAGTTTGGAGGGGTAGTGGGGTACGCGTGGGGAGCTACGTCGCGTAGACACGTGTGTTCTCCACCCAATGGGCAACTGCAAGTGACATGCCGTAGTATATGCTCTAGACTCCAATGTGGCTTTATGCAGCACGTCAAAGGCTTGGAAATGTCGTGATGTCGCCTAGGCATAAGCAGGGAAAACGTTTCGAGTGTCAAAATCGAAGGCATGCTGATAACAACAAGTCGTATTGGTACATGGTGCAGAATGAATAAACGTTATCGCTGAAAACCATGCAACCAAAGCTATGATACACACCAAAGCGAACGCCAAAACCCCAAGGATCATCCTATGATCTTGTCTCGAAGCTTAATCATGTTTCGCGCCTCCAAAGTTGCCATTACCCATGCTGCCTAGTAGCCCATCCTTCTCTCCGAGTTGAAAGTATGAGCCGGTACTGCCAAACTGTCTCCTTCGTCTGCTGTTGCCAAACAACGTAGCAGCAGTAAAGAAACCCACAAACATGCCAAGGGAGATGAAAGGGTGATTGTTGACAAAGTGGCGAATCGACAGCCACATGCCAGCAATGCGACCAGTGGTAGACTTGGCCGCGATCTTGGGAGGGTTTGAAGTGACCATTTTGATGGTCTCAAGGATTGCGGCGCGAGAGAGACGAATAGGTTCACCAGAGATGGTGCTATCCCAGTAACGACGGTTCTGCGTATGTTAGCAGGCTTCATATAGGGCCGGTTTTGGTGACTTACATCTTCATCGTTGATGATAACGCTCTCGCCATCTTTGACATCGACACCGTATGTAGTCCGGATCCAGCGTTCCCAGAAGATACCGTCGACCCACGCGAAACCAACCTGAGTGCGCGGGATGTCATCCATGTTGATGCGGATAGATTTGGCATCCCTAAGTGCTCGCTGATTGTCCTTGTCTTCAGCCTCTTCAATGCGGAGTTGCTTAGCATCGCGGAGCTCCTGTCGCTCTAGCTGGAAGGCGGTCTCCTGCTTATCGATCCATTCGATTGCTGCGCTCTTCAACTCACGCTTAGAGAGGATGAATTCGTCGGAACGGTCGCGGTTCAGTATACCTAGAACGACAAATTTGCCTTCCATAATCTCGCGAGCATTGGAAGACGTCATCTCGGGGACGATAGGCAGCCAGACAGACTTCATCCAGCTAAGGACCTTCTTGACATCGCGCATTTCGAAAGGTGTCCTAGGTGGGTAGTACGTAGGCTTTCCGTCTCTTGACACCATCAGTCTCGGCCATGTTGAAATCTTGAAGCGGTCAAACAGCTCCTTGTCATTTGTCTTGACCAATTTTGCGCGACCGACAAGGCTGAGAGGAAGTCGCTCTAGCGCTTGGAAATCCTCGGATGTGGTCGCGTGATCGTAGAAATAGGTGAAGATGACCTCTTCAGTCTCTTCCATCTTTTTGAACTCCTCGGCATTTACGTCACGTACTCCAGCACCAACAGCTGAGGCCTTCTCTGCATAATCCAACAGATCGCCAAGCCCACGGAGACCCGAGTACTCGATGCGCTCGCCGCCTTGGAAGAAGAGCATGGTTGGGTAGCCTCGAACACCAGCTGCCTTGCATAACTTCTTCTCTACATCGCAGTTGACCTCTCCAACGTTGAGCTTTCCCTTCATCTGGCGCGCGAGGTTTGCCCATGTCGGCGCAAGAGCCTGGCAGTGATGGCACCATGGCGCGTAGAATTTGATGAACCAGGGATCGCGTGTGTCTGTAACAAGTTTCTCAAACGTCTCGGCGGTGAGGGGCTCGACGGTGCCAGATGGGTTCGCGTTCGAGGTGGGTTCGGTCTTTGCGGGAGCGGCCTTGGTCGTCTTGGTGAGAGAGGGTGTGGCGGATGGGGTCAGGTTGGTGGCCGGGCTCGCAGCTTTCTTATCTTCTTTCTTGTCTTGAGCCGCCTCTTTCTTCTCTTCCTTGACAGCTTCCTCTGTGTCTGGGCCGGTCTCTACGGATGTTGCACCAGCCTTTGGCAGTTTGGGGCCACCCTCTTTGCGTGTACCGGGTCGCAGAGTCTCCAGGAGTCTCTCAACCCAGGAGCTCATGCCCTTCATGTCTTTGGAGCCCGTCTCTCTCTCCGACTCCTTTCCGTCTTGGAAGTAGACCATGGTAGGGTAGCTCTGAATGTTGTGCTTTTTGCAGACATCAGCGTAGGCGACACAGTCAACCTTGGCAAATTTGAAGTCATAGTAGCGCGTGAAGGAGTTTAGGGAGTCGCCTTCGGGCTCGTCTTTGGAGAGGAAGGGTTTCGAGGTGTAGTAGAACTCGTAGGTGGTTTGGTAGGTTGGCTTGAAGTGCATGCAGTGGCTGCAGTAGGGGGAGAAGAACTCGACTATCCTATGGTGTCGTTAGCATTATTTCCAGGATGAAGATGTCTCCCTGCGTACCAGTTGCCTTTGCTGATCTCGGTGTCTATCGTTTTGGGCCCAAGTTCTATCATGGGAGGCACTGTCTCGCCATTAAATATCGTGTCTGGCGTCTTGTCGTCCCAGTCATCCTTCTTAGCCGTCGCCTGGGCAGTCGGGGTCTCTGCCGCAAATGTGGAAGCAAACGTCGCCAGCGACAGGAGGGAATATATCATGGAGCGCATCGTTGCGGCGGCGGAGGGGGCGGGCTGCTCGTGCGAGGCAGCGGTCCTCTAGAGAGGAATAAGATTGGTATTATGTATCAGGCTTGGAAGTGAATGCGACTAGGGCTTGTAGAAATTACACGCAACCTGGCTATCACAAGGCGTGGCGGGGGGTTGTCGCGCGCAAGTGAGGGCATTCGTGTCCCTGAACATTACTAGCCAGGGATCGCCGCTCCGGCTGCATATCGCTTGGCGGGCGCATCTTCGTCCTGACGGCATCACCACCGTCAAGCACCAATTGCGCCCCAACCCCACACTCGACACTCCCGCCAACATGAGGGCAGCTGCACGTCTCCTCGCCAGCGTCAAGCCTGGCCAGTTCCTTGAGGCCGGCACTCCCACGGGTCTCACAGGGCTCCTCACCCACCCGTCGCCGCGCTCCGCACTGCTCTACCACTACCACTCGACTCTCGACAAGCTCAAGAAGATTCCCGAATCATCCGTATACCGCCAATCAACCGAGGCCCTGACGAAGCACCGTCTTGCCATCATCGAGCAGTCCAAGCCGGCGGGATGGGACGAGTGGCAGCAAAAGATCGCCATGCAAGTTAGCGACGACCCAACCAGATACCAGGTCCTCGACACATCAGCCGGACAAACCATCGTAATCCCAAACCAGGCTGAGGTTGACGAACGGTCGAAAGCAGCCGAGTGGGACGGAGAGAAGATCGAGACCTTCCCCGAGGGTATTCGTTCGTCCAAAGAGCGACTGCCCCATGCGAGGAAGATGAAGGGCGACGTCAACTACACGCCTGAGCGGGTAATGAACGACATCAAGTTTGATCCCGAGCCGCAGTACACTGCCGAAGCGTATTTCTTCACCAAGCCGCAACTGGTGGCGACTCCATTACTGACTTGTATAGTATTTCCGACCTTGAGAGCAGACTTGGCGCGGGCCTGATTGAAGAAGTCATTCAGGTCGCTGAGGGCGAGCACAAGCTCGTTGACGTCATGACCGAGGCCAAGGTGTAAGTAACATCTATTATTAGTGTTGGACTACAGCTAACATGCCGCAGTTGGGAGCCACTCGAGGAGCCTGCGCCAGAAGGCCAATGGTCTTACTTTGAGCGCATGACACACACAAAGACACAGAAGCCATAGACTCGCGTCGCTCACCAAAGCATGTAGATAGTAGAAGAACAAACATTGTATTTGTGCATGTGAGGCTCCATCACCATTCGGCTACCGTACAAGATATATGTGCTTTCCATCTGTGACGTCCCTATGAATTTAAGCTCCCCCTCCCTCTCCTCCCTGTTGCTCCTTCAAAGCTTCTGTCCTTAATTGGTTCCGCTTGACTAGGATCCTCAACGTGTTCTGCTTCTCAATATCCGCCATTTCATTCCAGTTTGAAATTCGCGACAGGGTGCCATCTTTGTTGACTACCAGAGGGCCCATGTGGTCTAGCTTTACCGCTTGACCACCAACATTGACTTGCGTGACACCATCTTCTGCTGTAGGTGCTGGAAGGGGTAGTGGAGTCTTGTTCGATTCCGATGCTTCTTGGCCCTGGGAGTTCTGTGGGGTTGCCTGGTTGACGAAATTGGTGGAGTCTGACATGGCGCGAGTTGGTAAGTGGATGTTGTGGGGGACACGAGTGTTGAGTATTCGTGGAGTCTGTAAAGTCGTAGTGGAGCGGGTGCGCAAGGCTTGTGATACTGCTCGTATTGATCTCATGGATTTTTTCGATGGGTTCAAGAAAGTTGGCACTTGGTTTATGTGTATTCTTCATGTCTATTACGATGTTCGAAGAAACTTCCATTTTTGCTTCTAGAAAGCTCTACCACAAACATACAAAAAATCATATCTCACGCATCACCAAACGCTGACAGGTAAAAGTATACTAGAAAGAACAGCACCAGACAGGAGTATCTCAGATCACTTAGAGCATGGTTGCGCGTATCGCACGTCTGTAGTTGTGCTTTTTGGAAGATTTTTAGCATGCCCGAGAGGACCACAAAATGCGAGATCGTTGCAACACTACGATCACCACATGCAGTAGCATACTGTTGCTCCCGCTGCAGGGAAGCAGAAAACAAAACTCATCCCGCTCCGCTCAGTGTATTGGTAGTGTAGTTGACGTTGAATCACCACAGCAAGAGTATAGGATGCTGCAAGGCCGCCGTCAAGCTGCGCAGGAACTCTGACGTCAAGGTCGATATATTCAATAGATGGCAATCACTACCTCCTCTTATCACATGACGATGAGAATTGTAGACTATTACCACATAGTACTAGTTGTCTTGCTGCCCGAAAATTGAGTGCTTACAGCCCTGTCGGAGGAAGCGCAACCCAGTATACTTAGACCCAGGTATGCGTCTCCGCAATTATTTCCAACTTTCCGATATAAGATAAATGTTCAAGGCGAAGTACACCGTTGCAACTTATACCGCGTTCCTTCTCGATTGGTACTCTTTTACGTGCCATGATGCGGTGTTACGGTACTCCCAAACAAGACAGCCATGACCTTGAGCATACAATGGCTCGTCGTACCTAATTTGTCAAACAATTTCTCTGGCACGCCCCAAAGCTCAACACCACCCGTTGAGTGGCTCTCTCAAGCTGAATTACACGAATCGCCCCGTAGGCAGTTATGACGAGACAAAGAGACGGGATCAATGTCAGAGCGCGTACCGCATTGTACCGCCGTTCGTGCGAGGTCGCACTAACGAGCAAAAGCATATCTACAACGGCGGTATCGCTGTGGAGCTTACCAGACACACCACGATGATCTCACTATCGTGTATCAGCTAGAAGCATCGCCTTGGTGCGTACCAGACGTCGCCTTGCTCCTTCAGGACTGTCTTCGTAACGAGTCGGAGGCACCTCGTAGCCAAGCCCTTCTTTGCATCGGAACCGCACATCCGCTTGCACCAGTCGGCGGACAGTACCATATTCGTCCGGTCAAAGACCCCCGTCCATGACTTGGCCAACACGCTATCTCGACGTCGGAAGCCTGTCCCAACGCCTCACCGGTCTTTCTCTCGGCGGCGTGACCTCACAAGACAGGAGGTTGAAACTCATCATGTGCATGATGATCAAGCCACGACGCGCCTGGCGGGTCAGAGCCTGCTGCACGACATAGACATCCCGCCTGTATGTCGCTGGTCTTGCCGTCTTGGGAATCACTGCAGCGCGTCAAGCGGACAGCCCACTTTGATGCCCACCTTCGGGTATCATCCACACCCAGATTCGGGAGCGCAACCGCAAGTGGGACTGGAGCTTATTCCAACTTCCACGATGCAGAGCGTATTCGCAGTGCGAGTATTTCATGAGCATTGCGCGTACGGAGAGGGTTTTTGCGGCCACCTAGCACGCCTAGCGGTATCGTCGGAACCCTGAGAGCGATTGCGCGCACGGTGTCGCGTCGGCGGCCTGGCGCAAGCTGCAAGAAATGCTGGCATGCCGGAAGTTCTGATACACAAGAGCGATGTGGGATAGTGTACAACACGTGGGGTTGGGTTCATCTGGATCTAACGGCACTCTGGTAAGCCAGGGCGCCCGTCTGACTTCAACCACACGTATCGCGCAATCAGTCATTGTGACAGCATGCCGCTTGCCGAGGAAAATTTCTCTGCAACCATCTCGCCGTGCAGTCGCTGGCAAGCCTCGGCAATTTCTTCCGCAAAAGGTCGCGTTGTACTTTGCCAAGCATGCAACGCAAAGATCGGATGCTCTCAAGCGAAGACCGCGGGAGGGCCTTTGTGCACACGAAGCTCTTGACAATATGTTACGCGTTGGAGAAGAGGCAGACGGATGCAGGATATGCACGGCAGCACAAGAGCGGACTAGCCAGATGCCAGGACAATTATGAAGGAAGTGAGTTGGCAAGCATTGGATGCGTGTCACTTCTGGAGCGTGTAATCGAGTCAGCACCAGCATCCGGAATGCCGCTTTGAGTGTCAGTGGCCGTCAGCTACGAGGCCGAGCGGCATCGTGATAGAAGACGCTAGCGGCGTCACAAGTCGCGATACGTAAGCTGACTGGACGAGAGGTATTCAACAAGATTCGCCTTAGGGCGATCACGGCCAACAAGTCGCGCATTGCAGTTATCTGTAGAGCTGCAGCATGTGTTGTTTCGATTTGAATGCCCCGGCGCCTCGACCTTCCAGTGCATCCTTCTCGAAGAGCTGTTTCAAGACGTGAGGTTTCATTCGAGGGTTGCACAGCCGAAGGATCTGGCGAGCCGAAGATTTAGCGGACGCCGTTGCAATCTGCCGTCTAGGAATCCTGGTTGCACGCTAGCCCGCTTCCGGTCGGCCATACGTCACGCTCACGAAACTTTTTACCTCAAGCTCGGCGGTTGCCAGATGCCTCTGGCCCAGCCGCTCCCGCCCGCGTCCCAGCATTTGAGAAATGGCGAGCAGAGTGCTGCGACAATGGGAAACGCTGGATGAGCGATGCAGAAACATCCATGGAGCTCACCGGACGCGCTTGGTTTCATAGACGGATATAACACCCCAGCAAGCCACAGCCGCCAACGCGAAGTGAAGCTCGGCCTTTGTCGGGTCGATGCTCGGATGAGTTGCTTGCTTGCGCTCCTGGCTCGCTGGCCTTACCGATCCGGTGGCTCTGACAAGTCACTCAGACTAAGGGTGCGCCGACGGTACGTACGAGCAACTGGTACGTACCACGGGAACTACAGGGTCTGGGAAATGAGCTTCGAAACAGCCAAAGACGGGGGCAGGCAACCGTAGTATGTAGAATGAGGCTCTTGCTCTTATCGATTGCTAGGCAGTGGCGTGCGTGAAACTCCTGGGACCATGGTAATGGACGAGGTCGGGGGCACAGCTGCGAGGGCTATGATACGCTTCCATACACCCTTCGGAGGTGCGCACGATTCAAGGGCCCGGCCAGCGCGTAGACTGGGATTCTAAGGCATCTGTGCATGTGCATGCAATTGGATACTCGTCCGCTAGTACACGAACGGCTGTCGTCATTGGTAATAGTTTTTTCCAACGGGCGGTGCATACGCGCTCCAATGCAGTGCACACAGTAGGGAACATCACGTATGCGAAAAGTCTAAAAGTTCGTGATCACGTGTGCGTCGGAAATAGGTAGTCGGGGTCTCGAGATGGTCCTGCATCTCTCCCACTGTCTTCACCTACTACTCCCGCCCTAAATTCTGTAACGTCGCTGCACAGGCATCCCGACGCGCTTGCCGCGACAAGACCTTGTTCAGAGAAATCTCTTGCGCGTCCGCCGCCTCCCCTGCCTCCTCGCAGAAATCACCCACCCACATAATTCTTTTCAAGCCATATCTGCTCACTATCAACGTCCGGCAAGCTCCGGCATTCAGCAGCGCGGAAACAAAACAGGAATTACGTGGTGCGGAAAGCGGAAGTTCTCCCAGCAGCACTCGCATATTTTTTTCGCCGACCGCTATCTCTACCCCGAGCCACCTTCTCCCCTCCCCCAAAGCTCCCCAACAGACCTCACTCCTGTCGTGGGTCTACCGTACCTGTCTCGTGCTTACAGCTCTCCACTTGGTCTATCCGCAATCAATCGGCTGAGGCTGAAGGGTGTGTGGGCCGCCGATCTGCAGCAGGTCCCTTGTCCCTTCGCGTGAATTGCCGCGCGAGCCAGGCAAACCACCGCCGCAACTTTCTTGCTAGTCCAGCTACGAGAATTCCATCGTCACCGGTCACCTCTTCCAATTCCACACCGTTGCCCCTCTTACCCATCTTCTCTCAAACTCACCCACAGCGGGCTCCTATTTCCACCCATCCGTGGAGTACCCGCCGACGCGTATCGACTGGCCATCTCAGTCCCCCACACGGCTCCACCTGTAAAGCTTCTTCGTGGCCCATCGTTACTCCATCCCGACGTCCGTCTAACGGCCTCGTGGTGTGCTTAGCCAGCCTTGCAGACGTTACTCCGCTCTAAGCTCCGTCGAATGGTCCCTTCACGATCAACAATTGGTCGCGCCTTCCCCATCACTTCACTCACCCTCGACCCACCAACAACTTCATCATGGACTCTACAGATCGCTTCCGCCAACCTGGCCTTAGCAACTACCCATCAATAGGCCAACAGCAGTACAATGGCTCTCAAAACCAGCTGCCCACACTGCCGCCTCTGCAGAGTGGCGGCCAGTACCCGTTGTACGGCCACAATAGCAACCCTCACACGCCCCAGCCGCCGCACACGCCTGTGACCTCTGCCGCCAATGGCAGTTCCACCATGCCACCGCTGCAGCACCCGCCGCTGCGACCTCTCCAACCCACGCCGAGCTCGTACCTGCCTATGTCTTCGGCCTATTCGCAGGCGCCTATGCTGTCCACAGCATCTGCGCATACCAACGGCCACCAACTAGGCGGTCCTCCTGGCATGGGAGGATTGGGACACGCGTCCATGTACGCCCACCCTCCTGTGCTCCCCAACCAGGAGCCGGAGCCTGTGCACGTCGTCGGCCAGCAAGGTCGTCGCGGAGTATTGCCTACACACCCCGGTAGGCCCGCGCCAGCTGCAGGCAAGACGCCCACTACTGCTACCAAGAACGCCGAGGGCAAGTATGAGTGTCCTCACTGCAACAAGACGTACCTGCATCTGAAGCATCTCAAGCGCCATCTGCTGCGACGTAAGTTTTATCTCCCATCCAATCAAGCTCCGCCTCTAACGTCCCACAGACACCGGTGAACGACCCTACCAGTGCCATCTCTGCAAGGACACCTTCAGCAGAAGTGATATCCTTAAGCGCCACTTCCAAAAGTGCTCGATACGAAGGGGCAACCCAACCGGCGCGAACCACCTCCAGCACGCGCAGCAGCATTTGCAGAAGAACAGGCAGCCCAGCGGCGCAGACCAGAACTCGTACCTTAACCACATTGGTGCTAATTCTATGTCTTACGCTGATGCTGGAGGTTACACTATGGGTTTGCCTCAGATGCCTGCGATGGGCGGCAATGGCTTCAACGACAGCCTACCTTCGCTTGCCAACCATCACCAGACCATGTCTGCGCGCACATCTCGTTCCAACAGCTTGATGCGCCCTAGCAGCGGAGTCGAGGACAGCGCGCATCGCAGGAGCATGTCGGCTATGGACTTTGCGAACAACAGGATGAACTTCAACGACTACCGCCCGGATGGCGTTCCCAATGGCTATGCGCAACAACAGCAACAGCAGCCCCAGCCCACTGCCAACGGATCCGATCCAAACTCCCACTACAACTATGACCACGCCTCTACAAATGGTTCGATGGCGCAGAATGGCATGACCGTCAAGAGCGAGGCTGCCGACCCTGCTTCCTACGGAGGAGTCTCGACCCTGCCCAACGTGGATGGCATGCCCAACGGCCAGGATGGCTCACTGTGGCGGAACGGATCGTTCAACGGCGATATGAATAATTCCAGTACGGCAGGTGGCCCAACCTTTCAAAAATCGGCCCAGTTCTGACCGGAACTTTTAGACCTCAGATGATACACCACATGATACTTTGTTTGGACTGTACTCGCATGTTCCGGGTTTGGCCGACTCTTCCCCGATGCTTGACAACTGGTTCATTGGCCAATCCACGTCTGATCCTCTGCACGCCCTGGCAGGATCACTTTTGAACTTTTGCTTTCCGAATGCGTCTCTGCTTTCAAATCAACACTCAGACGAGGCGCACGCCTACGAAAGACTGAAAAATATCTTGACTGGCGACAACGTAAAGGAATTCCTACACCAATACAGACACTATCAATCACACTGGCCCTTGATACACGTTGCAACATTTGATCCGTTTTCCGCCAACCATGGGCTTGTTCTGGCCATGTGCTGTGTTGGCGCCGTGTACTCTGACCGAATGCGCCCCTCGGATGTTCGATGGCTGATGGATCGTGTTCGGGAGAGTATGCTGAAATCTAGTCACGTCTACGAATTAGCGCAAGCGCACCAGATGGCCGACTTGAATCAGGAGCTGACAGCGACTACCGAAGAGATTCAAGCACTGGTTCTTCTACATTCCCAGTTCCTCTGGCACGGGTCTCAACAACAACGCCAGCAAGTGCGAGACGAGGTTCGGGGGGTGGCCAGCGTTACACGTTGCGCAGCACTGTTCCAACCTCTTTCTTCTGACAACCCGAACGCGAGCGCGTTGCATCAGCCAGGACCAGTCACAGGCGCCGAGGTCGACTCATGGAACTGGAAAGCTTGGATCGAGAACGAAAAACGAACTCGATTGGCAGCATACATCTACCTCATTGATGCCTCTTCCACCATATTCTTCAACACCCAGCCCAGATTTGACGCCAAAAGTATTACAGTGCCTTTGCCTGCAGATGACGCAGCTTGGGAAGCGAAGACTTCAGAAGAATGCGCCAGTGCTTTGGGTCTAAGAGGATCATCGGCGCAAATGAGCAACGAATCAGGGAGCAGACGCGCAAAGCAACTAGCAATGCGCGAGGCATTATGTGTACTCAATGGAGCCTGCCCGGGTCAATTTCCTGAGCGGGCTACTAATGTCTTTGGAAAGTTCAGTAAGTATCTACTGTTGTCGCTTGAAAACAGCATTCTAACATCGTCTCCAGTACTCATTCACGCGATTCATGCCCAAATCTACAACATTCAGCATCAGCTGCTTCAGCGAGTGTGTTCAAGCGGTACAAGCACGCCTCAATCTCAAGGCGACAGTCCAGCCACACCACCCAATGGGGTCAACGAACAAGTTCAAAACAACCTTCGTTCGACGGTCGGTGCGCTCCAGCTATGGAAGACGTGCTGGGACAAGGATCTCGCCACTCAGTTTCCACAGAACCAGCGTCGCCGTGGATTCTGCCGAGACGGAATCCACTTCTACTTCCTAGCTCAGGCTTTCCTGCGGCAGTCTCGGCCAGAGGACTGGGCTGCACCTCCCGATGTTCGCTGCCGACATGTATTCAATCTTCTGAAACAGATCAGGCATTATATTGCATCAGACTCCGCGCAGAAAGGCATCGAGATCGGTGACATGGTTGCTATCGCCGACGACTACGCTATTGCCGACTTGACGCTTAACATGAAACGTCTTTTCACGCCCCTCGACGAGCTCTGAGCGCTATCGCTCATTTCAATTCCATCACCAGAAACGGTCATCAAGCATCAAACCCAACAGAAAGCCAAACGTGGTACTCATGCCACAGTACAGCTCCACTACAAAGTATCATCAATATATCATCAAGGTCTACATCATCGATCAAGTACCAAAATCACTAGAGCAACAAAATTTTCGCAGTTTTACCCAGCAGAAGTCGAACTCAGCTGGGCTATGCATTCTCATCGGAGTTTCCGGAGCCAACCTTGCGACCAACTGGCACGTAAGGCGTTACGACCACATATGGCGGCAATTACGATTTCCTTTCCTATCATCAAAAAAAGCATTAGACACAACTCGCCAGATGCAGGCGACAACACAAAGCAGAGTTTCATGGGACCATCGGCTGGATTCCTTACGAGAGTGCAGCGCAGATTAGACCGTGTGGGTCATATTTGGCTTCAGTGTATATGTTAACTTGTTTCTTGAACCTTAAGGGTTTGTCGCGTCATTCACTGCATTTCGAGGTGTTATTGTTTAAAGGAGAAAGCATAGATTAGAGATAGGGTGTGTGTGTACCTTACGGGACTTGTGTGCCTAGAGCCTGCCCGTAAGGGATCAAAAAGTCGTCAATGAAATACGTTTGCTCCAGAGACGGGTGGTGCCTCGATCATGCATTGACGTGACTAGAAAAGTGGATATGGCTCCGACTGACATGCTGACCTAGTTTCGTTCCGTACCCACCAAACTACCCACTCCTTCCTATCTGTCATGTCAACATGGGTCGGCCCTTCTTGCACACGTGCGTCGGAAAATACTCCGATGAGAGCCAGGGAAGTGCGTACGCTATACAGGCATAATCCGGTTAGTACACTGGAGACCTAAGGAGACAGGGACTCCTCACTTGCCGCCCAGCTACTGTTCTCAACCTACCACCTGCATGAGGGTCCAGTGGCGAGGTCAGGCACTGAGAATATCAACATGTCTCTATCTGATACGCTTTCGTCTTTTGCAGCTTGCAAACCACACTATTATGTGCTACACCACGATATCGCTAACTTGTTGCCATGCATCGATATGGAGGAACAGCAGGACGTTCTATTTCCTCCAAAATGGAAGCGAGTCTTCATAGAGCGGGCGCACACAAGTCGAACAGACAGTCCGCGGCTCCTTTTAAGATATTCGACCTTGGGAAAGCAGACGAAAGGTATGCGTTATACGTCGTAGGTGTTCGCCACAGGGAAAAGGCATCAAACCAATGAGAAGCGCAAGATAAGAATCACGTGGACTTACGCCTATCGGTCTTCGTAGGCTGTAGCCTAATGCCTCCTCAGTTGCCAGCCTGCCCTCCAAGCTACAACATTTTGTCTGATCTTAATTCCTCTTCGGTGCCTCATAAATTTGTGAAATTTCCAAGACCTTCTTCCCCATTCATGACGGCGCGCGATGCTACGACACAGATCCAACTCTCTCCTATGGTACACCGTCTTTGCTGCTTGACATTGCATCTTCTGGATAGTAGAGGCGCCTCCTGCGATGGACCATGAACGCAAGGGATTCGAGGACGCTTCGGATCCCACTTTCTGTGAACGATGCGTGGATATGTGTTCAGCGATACAAAGATATTTGACCGGTGAGGAGGAAGTCCGCCTCGCAGAAAGACTGATCATGGTGTCATCGGAGATGGCCAGCGAAGTTTCGTACCCAACAGAGTACGAAGAAGTGGTTGTCAAAGTAAACTGTAGCGTTCGGGCATTAACGATTTCATTTTGCGCACTTTGTCGATTGATAGGAACAGCAATCTATGAAAGAGAAGGAGCCTGTTACGACCAGGGACTAAGTACGCTTGAATTAGAAGCATCCTCCATAAAATGGTCTCGGTGTGACAATATCTGGGGAAGTTTCGAGTATGCATTCGAAAATGAGTATGGATTCGACAATGAGGCTCTGTGGACGTCTCTTCCTGGTCTGGAACTAGCCATTGGAGCCAATCACTATGACACTGCTGAGTTCTGTTCCCCGATGTGTGATCTCGACTTAGTCAGAAGCTGGATTGGTCGTTGTGCAGAATCCCATGATCTCTGTCATTTAGAGCAACAGCGACCATTGCGCGATCTCAGAGTCATTGATTGTTTCCAGAGCATCGTTATTCCAGCGCCAGACGACTGCCAATATGTGGCATTATCTTACGTGTGGGGCGAAGCCGGAAACATGTTGCTGCAAGAAACTTCCAAGTTACCAACTAAGCTACCGGCTACGATAGAAGATAGTATTACTGCTACGCGGCGTCTTGGTTATCGATACCTTTGGGTGGACAAATACGTACGTCTCAATGTCTTTCTCGTTCCAGACCATCGTTTCAGCTAATTGCCACTTTAGTGTGTGCACCAGCAGGATTCCAGCGACAAGCATATTCAGATTCAGCAAATGGATGTTATATATGCCTCAGCTCAGATCACCTTGATTGCAGCGGCTGGCGAAGACTGCGCGTACGGTTTACCCGGTGTAGGACGGGAACGAAAGTTATCTGACTTAGTCGTCACCATCGACTCTATTACCGTAACATTGGAACCAGATCCTGTGGGTCGTCACATCGCTAAATCAAAGTGGTCGAATCGTGCATGGTGAGTGATATATTGAACCTAGCAGGAAGGTGTGCTTCAGAACCTGATGCTAACGTTCCAGGACTCTCTAAGAAGGATATCTTTCCAGAAGAAGACTTTATTTTACGCCCTACGATATGCTATTCATATGCAAAGAGTTCACTAAGTGTGACAACGACGTTATCGGTCTCGACCCAGAGATAGAACATCTTGAACATACCGTGCCGCATTCGACTAATCATGGGTTGAGTAGGGGAACGGGCCTGCTCAATGTTTTTTCACTTCGTAGTCTCAGCTTCCAGTCAGATGCTTTGAACGCTATATTGGGTATTTTGAAATTCCTTCGCACCGAGAACGACCCGATAGGCAGTTTCTGGGGTGTTCCGTTTGGAAGAAGCTCACGCTGCAACAGAGCGACTGACTTTCGTCTGTGCCTCTATTGGAGGACTTCGGGATCGAGCGCTAGACGGCGTTACGGCTTCCCAAGTTGGTCGCCCCTGGCGTGGGAAAGAACTGGGATAACATTCAACCAAAACCAGTATCCGCTATCGGCGACGAGCCTACCGGCATTCTGGGAACTATGTGATCGTCAGTACAATAATACAAGAGGTTCGGAAGTATCACAAGACCTCTTTCTGACAGCGTACATTGTCCAACTACCTGTAGAACATGAAGGAGAATACGAGGGGCGCAGGCACTTGCTCATTCTTCCCTTCACGTACCTTAAGTGGGAATCGAAGATGTGTTGGGCTATACGTTGGGATGATCCGGAGGCCGAAGCCGAGGAGGTGTCATCAGTGATGTGTGTCTTCACCGTCGACAGGTACTCGACTAGAATATGTTTCACTTTCATTCTCGTTGAACCATGTGGAGAGAAATACATGCGAAAGGGGACCTGCGAGTGCGAGGTTAGGACATGTCAGTCAGCGGAAGTAGAGAGGTGGTTGGGAAATCAGGTCAAGCAAAACATTGTTCTAGTATGAGCCTTGCCTGATGCTAGCGTTTATCCGAGACTGTGGGGCCCGAGTGATGCATGTTGCGAATGGTAAGGGTGAACGAAAGAGGAGTTAGGATGCAAGTCTTGATGCTGATTCAAACCCATATATTGAATGGTTGATAGAAGATTATATGTGATATGTAAATGTTGGTATAGTGACCGCGGTCAAATCAGAATAACACTCACTTGCGTATCAAAGAGCGAGACGTTAAGCTATCCTTATACACAACGCGAATTCCATGAGTGTGCTTCTCCCTTACGAGAGAAATTCCTCCAGCCACATATCAGATTTCTGCTTCGCGATGGTGGGCTCGGCTTAACCTCAGTCTCGCGAAAAAGATCCGATCTTTTCTTTGGTGTGGGTGTGAAGTGATCTTACCAATGATTCGTGCATGTATTCCTGAGATACAAGGCATCTCATCCTGTACACATCGTGGGCACGGACTAGGAGTCGCATTGATTCCATCCAGCCTCGTCTACCCTACCAAGACAGGGAGATGATATGGTGGAGATGTGTGGACAGAAACGTGGGAGTATCGAACTCGGAAACAAATTCGAGCATCTCAGCTGGACTTCGGACGGTCGTGTTGCGATATGCGCACCGACCGAGTGCCTGTTGAATGGGTCGCGTTTAGCTAGTACGTTTAGCTATCTAGGTTGAGCAAGACCGTTGTTCTTCTATTGATTCAATAGGTCAACACTGGTTTCTTTAATAGTGATGTGCAAGAGAGTAACGAAAGAGGCTTGTGGAATCGTTTCAATGCGGATACTTGCTTTCCAGTCCGATCACGAAAGTCAGTCTTCCTACTTCGTTCAGATGTCTCTGCAGTCGATCAGTAGCAAATTTGTTATAAGAAAGCAGGAAACAAACATGGAAGAAAAAGATCCTGTCAACACTCGAGTTGAGCTCTATGCTTGGATATTCATTGTGTGTTGTTTTGCCAGGCAGCAATAGGCGTTTTGCTCCGAAAGAGCGGCGTGAGACTATTGACATAGCGCATGTTCAACATGGCACAATAACAGCTCCACGATACTACAAGATTGGCGAGGGTACTCGACCATCAGAAGCGTCATTCATCTCTAACATACATGTTAGTATACTCTCCGTATAAGAAGAAGCGATCTGCTGTAGCCTCAAAATTTCAGCTCAACCTCGTGATCATCCCTTGAGATAAGGGGAGCGACACGATTCTCTCTTCATCCCCCTAAATCGCAGGGGCAACACGGAAACCCCGAAATCGAGGCTCTCTTGACCCCTCCCTTGGAATAAGACACAGCTGCGGCAGCCGTTGGTCGATCGGTAACTCAGCGACACTATACTTGCAGCAATAGCGTTCATCGGTATGATGTGTTCTTTTCGGGGCTTGCGTCTCAAGAAGGGTAGGGGTGGCTGAGGATTGCTGGTCCTGACTATCTTTGTATACTTCTTCCGACCCTGCATGCATGTCGTGAAAGTAGCGCCAGTGGTTGTTGTCACGACAGTAGCTAGTTAGAGCAGGCCTCAACACTAGTCTTACGAGCAGCGCCGCTCCGTCACCCACCTTTTGAATGAAAGGATATAGCAAGAATCATCCGATCAGCGCATCTCGAGGCCTCCATGGTACGAGAAACAGGATTTCTGCGGTCATGCTATAGGATGATACACCCGTGATTGCGCGCGTGAAGATGTGCTGAGGAGATGTTTGTCCACCCCATTTCCCAATGTAGGAAGACTTGGCCGATCCAGTTATCCCAAGGGTTGAGTACCCGAAGACTGTTCCGCTAGGCATCTTTGCCGTGGAAGCCGTCAGTTGATCGGACACGAGAATGAGTATGACGAGATCCTGCGCAAGTTTTCGGTGAATGGCATGTCAGTGACTGCGGAGCCGAACTGCGGAGCTGGGTGCACGACGCAACTGCGATTTGCGGGACGAAATTCAAAAAGCATCATTACGAAGAGTCCGAAGTCCTCAAAGCATTAATCTAGGGCCATACGCTCATGGATTTGAACTTGACCCGGCGGCTCGACAAGCTGTACACTGGTCGTCCTGAATGAGCAGCAGCTTGGAATCAATTTCAAACCCAAACGCTACCTTCGAACAGTATCATCGGTCGATATTCAGTTATTGCTTGTCTTAGCAGTCCCATGTTGATGGCTCAGCCAGCCTGAACAGGGAAGGATTACGAAGACTCACTTCGTGGGTATGTCCGATGCCAACTGTCGTGCCCAGCTGCCTCAAGTTACAGAAAACATGCAGCATTCAGGGGCGGAAGTTCGTTTAGTCCTGGCTCAACTGTGGTTAACAATAGTTACTGGACGCCAGAGACATCGAACAACAACTTCGTGATTGGCGCACTGGCCAAGAGACAAATTAACCACATCGAGGATGTATGGGCACTATTGATCATCAAGTTGTTTTCAGACAGATTGTGGAGCTTGTTCGAAGCGGGGTTGGCGTCGTGAAATCAATACGGCATTCACATGTCGCGCAACTGTGGCGTTGTTGATTGCCCGTCCCCGGATTATGGTCTACAAAAGTTTGACATTTCGGTGGACAGAGGGCGTCTCTTGTGACGATGCTCGCGCTGTGATCCCGCTAAGGAGACGCCTTGGGCTTAGACGTGTAATCACAACGTAGTGTGTGGTTAGTCACTCTGCATACAAACAGCCTTGATTGGTAGCATCCTGATCCGGTAAGTTAGAAGCTGTATTCATCCACAGCCGTATCGTTTGATTCCACGACATCTGCACAGACCAATAGTTCGTGGGCTATCCGTGGCTTTGATACAATTCGGCGGTGTCGTTGTACCGTCGATCTCGGAGACTGACCGAATTGTCGCTCAAAGGCTGTGTGCATATCGTTCACATGCACATGGAAAGAATACGGCTTCATGTTTTTGGATGATGGATCCATGAAGTTTGGTTGGTTCAGGGTTTGCTTTGACGTAAGATTTGGGCTGACGCATGTCAGGGTCGGAGAATTATGTGCATTCACTAGGTCTGCGCACTAGCCACACGCCTGAGTAGAGCGCAGACCAAAACGAGGTCACAGCCGGAGGTCGATAGGTTCTTTGTCAAAGAACTGAATGGCTAGCAAGGCTAGTCAGATAATGTCCTTGCGCCGATTGGTGGTCCGTTTCGTTGTTGTTGTTGTAGTTGTCCGTGGATGCCATCGGCCGCGCCGGACAAGGCCAACAGCTCGGTACCGGACCATGCAGCTGCTTTCGAAGCTAAGTGCAATATTAGTGGATTTTCAACCACTGATCGCAGAGTTACCAGCAGCACTTGTCTACTGGTGATTCTTGAAAAAGCATAGGGTACCAGCTTCCCCGGAGCATGTACCTACTGCGGAACAAACACCATTGAGAGTGCCAGTTCAGCAGATATGGACAAACTTAGCAAAAAGTTCCAATTACAACTTGCACATATTCGGGAGCTGAGTCAGATTAGGCTCTACGGTATTTCTCCGTGACTCAAAACTCCGCTGGCGTAAAGCTGTGCTTCTTCAACAGTTGCACTGGATCCGTTGTGCGAGTCCTCGAACGGCAAACAACGGACCGTTCGCGCCGCAGCACTAATTGCCATACTATAAGTGAAAGCCCATTATAGCCTCATGTGTCCTGGTATAGGCGATCTGTGAATGGAATCACCGAGAGTCAGAGCCATGCTAGCATATCCCGTCTTCCCTTGAGCAAGGGATGGGCGATTTGGTATGCGCAAGAACAGCAGCGAGGCGTGTGAGCTCGCAGTAGCTCCATCAGCAGAAACAACCCCAAAAAGATGACCAGACTTTGAGATGTGTCAATGGATTGGAGGGTATACGCCTTTCATCGATCGCGATCGCTCTCGCCGCCGTCGGCGTCAGATTAAAAGACTAATGTTCCGCTCGGGTGCTGTCTTCGCCCGACAGCCAGGAAGCTGGACCTGAGTGAATAGTCCAGCGACTAGTTCAGTGAACAAACTATTTGCTGTAGCCTGGTCGGTTGAAAGGGCAGTGTGTGTTCAAGAATTCCCTTCAACTTCGACGGGCCGTACCGCAATGAACAGACGATTCTGCTTTCTAGACACTGCGTCACATCGATGTTTCTTGACGATCAGTTGACCAGGAGACCCGAAATAAGTAGTCCTAGTGTAACATGCCATACGCAATAATCGGCAGACAGCTGCTGCGACAGCCTGGCGATCATGCAGCCTCCAGGCTACTTTGAGTCGGCTGAGACAGCACAGAAGGGCCCGCAACAGTTCCTGATCTTCCCGATAGTACATTTGGGGCGGCTGCGGGTCGCCATGATTCTATCGATTACGAAGACTGCTTGACAGCCGATCATCGCCGTCACGGGGGGTGCGGGAGGCTGCAGCTCATTGTGCATCGCCAACAGATGCCTTGCAGGGCAGTCGAGTGCTTCGTGACCTCAAGATTGCATGCAACACTACCTCAAGGGGCGATCCCGTAAGTTCGCACAGCCACCATCTACATCTACACTTCAACGGCTGTCGTGCGTGGGTGCAGTGGAATGGTATGGCCGGTACCGAAAGCACCACGGGTTAGGCACAAAGTGCGGTGAGACGCTCAAAGAACTAAGCGAAAAGCCTGCTCCATCAACCTGTAATAGAGACGCGTCAGATGATAGTCCTGGCTTAGAGGTCAAAGGAATGCGCCTGGGTCAGTCTCATCTTAGCTTCTGCAGCAAGCCAGACGGCCTTCTTCGCCCGCTAAGAAAAGGCTGATGGCGTGGTAGCGATTGGCTCAAGTTCGATATGAACTACTCTTTGAGAGGCAAGGAATGCATTGCGAAGCACCAGGTGGTTGTCGTGCGTCAGCCCCGGGCGCTCGGTAGCCGGCCGCAACGTGCGATGCACATGAGCATGGGGAGGCTCAGGAATGGCATGTCACCTTGCCCGCGTGTATCATCGCTGAGGCTCACAAGGACTTTACGAACAACGACGTTGGTGCGGTGTTGGATGCTGGCGTCGTGATGATGGTGGATTGGGAGGTTTGGGGAGTGCGAGCTGCAAAGGGAAGCTGCCAAGACGTGCTAGAGTCCAGAGCAGTAAGGCGCAACCGCAGGTGAGGGAGGAATACCCGGGCGAAGCTGCACGTCACCGGGCGCTCTTTCCCAATCCCCTGCCAGGCCCCATCCCTCCTTCCTCCGTGGGCCATCGATCCTGTATCGCGTCCCATCTCGACTACGCGCAACGGAGCCGCCGCAGACTCGTCGCTTCTCGCCATCCACACCGTTCATCACCTGGCCTGAGACCCTGGACTCGAAATGCCGTTCGCCGCGTCCATATCGTCGCTTGACAGCAGCCGCCGAGAAAAGGCGACCTTCTGCAGACAGCGGCGTCGTTGACTGGCTGTGCCCTCTTTCGGAGCATTGCGCATCTACCACAGTGTCGGGTCGCCGTGTGCTTGGGGGCAGATGGGAGCCCGGATCATGGCGCTGATAGTGCTCTAACCCAAACCTCGAGGCGATGCAACATCTGCGCATCGCTCGCTGGCCGTGGCGCCTGTATGTGGTTGCTTTCCCTCGTCGCCAACAATCACGTCAAACCGGCCCCTCGAAGCCAAGTAGTGCCGTCGCGCTCGTTTCTGTGACAGGTAACGGCCTCGAGCCCAACCCTTCGTGCCTCTAGTTTCCTCTTTCACTGTCCATCTGCGGGACGACCTGTCGTCTGCCAACGGTTGCCGGCCCGTGGCGCTGCTAGCTACGCCGGGTCTTGGCCCTTTCGCCATCTGCTGCTGACTGGACGCCGCCCGTGACTGATAGTCCAATCTAGCAGAGCCATGACCAGAGCAAACTATGATCATCCGTTCGCTTCATGGGTTATTCTGAGCGGCTGATCGAGATGAAACATCAACGACCCGCCAGTCTGGTTGCTCTGCTGCCGTGTCAAGTCGGCCCCCATTTCGAGAGTGGTGTCGTGGTCAATGTTCCTGCATCGCCGCACGGGACTGTGATGTCTTTACCGGGCGAGCCAGTCGATGTGCGGCATGTAGGTGGGTCATGGTCCCGCGAGGTAGTAGGGCCTGCGTTCCCATGAGGGAATGGAGTGCGAATCTCATCGACTATTCGAAAGACGTAAGCCTAGGCATCAGGGCGAATTGATCTTCCCTAACATCGGAGATGTATAGATTCTCTATTAGGAAAGGCTCGCTTCTGCAGCTTGCCAATACTACCGTGGTGCTAGAAAACGGCCATGGCCTGAGCAGTACGGATCATTTGCGTTGGGGCTGAATCTTGATTCAGCATGCTAACCATGCTTCGAGGCTATACTCATCTGGTAGGCACTTCTCCTTTGAGCCAACAAGTCCGTCCTCACCCTAGTCAAATTCTACCCTGTATCGAGCTGTAGCGTTTCCTGTCTGTCAACTGTACTTCTACTGTCCACTTTCTGTATGCTCATCCTTATTCGACGGCTGTCCGTGTCGTTGGACCCTCCCACTTCATTCATCGCTTGCCGTTAGTCCCTGCCCTGGACCCACTATTCCCAGCAGTTTTCAAGTCATTGTTTCGAGACCACACGCCGGTAGACTACCAACCTCACAGATCACGGGGGTGGTGAGCCCTGGCGAGCTTGTGCAACAGTCTGAGAGCAGGAGATCAAATTTCGATAGAGGGCACGGTGCATATATGCTTCGGCCCCTTCACCGTACGAATCTTCGATGTACTGACCCAGGCTCACATCTACTGCAACATCTTGACAGTACTCGACTTATCACTTGTGGTTGTACTCAAGACTTTCAATCCTAAGGCAGACAACGACGTGTGTCTGTCGAGCGCATCCACGAACCCGGTGTGCGTATACCCAGTATCCGACGACGGGTCAGCATCCTCGTCGAAGCCGCCACGATCGAATATCAGTCGGCGCCACATCATTTTATTTGGAAGACTGCAGCAGGACCCTGTAAGCTCCACTCTCATTGCGACATTACCCTCGGTCGATATTGCGAGACTGACAGATCGCAGTACTGCGACGTCAGAGACGCGCCTACACCGCCTACGTCGCAGCCAGATATCAGGTACGCAACGACAAGGCCGCTATCCGTACCTGTCTGTGCGCAGGATTCGAGATTCCAGATCTGTGTAGAGTGCGGGAAGAAGCAAAGCGCAGCTGCGGGCCTCTTCGCTCTGCGTAGACGAGCCGTTATATCTCCAGGGTTTAAGGTGTTGCGCAGTCGCCGTAGGTGACATCAATGCACATTGGATCGCACCTTTTTCGACCTCAAAACTGTCAGTTTACTCACCAAGTTTCTACCACCATCACCACCATGACGCGCCTATCCGCTAACCTCTATGATAGATATACGCGCTGAGTTATCAGCCTACCCGAGCCAACCGGGAGCTCACCATAATTTCAGCATTGCTGAATATACGCATTACTGTGCCTGCTGGCAATAGCCGCATTTCCCCCAGGCCGAACATCAGCATTAACGGAGCCTAGCCCCCCAGCGAAGCGCAGCGGCAGCTAATCGAGGATCCCGCCCTTGTGCCGGCTAAACCCCCCAGATTGCTTCTCAAGCGAACCAACAGCGGGATTAGACGAGTCGACGGCCTTCACCACCATCCCCTTTCAGCATCCCTTCGACGCTTGGCTCGGCACCCCGAAGCGTAGCATCGCAATCGCTACGCGAAACACTGACTCGCCCGGTCGAATCCGCGTCTTGAGCGACGGCGCAAAGCAGTTCGGCCGCAGCGGAAGTCTGTCAGCAGCGAATCCTTTCGCCACTGCCGGCGCCATCGAAGTCGACCCAGACTGTCGGAATTACTGCGTAGAGCGGCAGAATCAGGCGTGAGATCCAGTCTCTCGTAAGGGCTGTCGCATCTTCACAAGGCGCCGTGACAGATCTCAGCGGGATAACGGTACATTACTGGTTGTTGCTGCAATGAATCAAGGTAAGTCAGATTCCGAAGTATTTGCAATCCATGTCCTGCAAAATACACGAATCCTCAAAACCCAAGTCGCTCGCTCCAAGCGCTGCACCTTCAGCCATAAACTGGCGCCCTTCTCCGCACTCTTTCCAGACCAACATTCTCCCCGCGTCCACTCCTATATTACACCACAACACAGCGTGTGCATCAGCCTTCTCCCTTTTGATTTCTGCAGCACGCAGCGGGCCCTCATTCGTTCCTGTCCCTGTAGTGCGTTTTGCACGCTTGTTCTGCCACCCGATTGTGGTGCCGCTTGTGCAACCACGTCCCACGCGCATCTTTTGTTGCTCTCTATCGCGGCATCCGTGCACGTTGTTCGTTATTGTCACACGTCTTGTTCAACAGCACACCGGCTAGCTCAAGTTGATTGGCTGACGTGCAGGATAAGCAGTGCTGCAATCACCGCTGCCACTGGCACCGGAAAACCCTTTCTCTTCGGAGCAGGACTGCTTGGATCATATCGGCGCGCATGCACATCATAACTCCTTTGCAGGCGTACCCGATCAGCTAAGACGCGACGGGGTCCTAGCACATACTGCGACCGGTATCCACCAGGCCTCGATTACAGGCCGTTACGGTTCACATCGTCCCGACAGTGCGTAAGTAAACACTCTCATTGGTCCTTGTCTTCCCGGGCTGGCATGGTAGGCTCCGTGGTGCTGCCTAGCCTTGTGGCCCCCAGCGTGCATCCCTCGACGCCTCTCTCGCCTGGTGCAGCCCAAGCTCAGGCCTCTCCTACCCCGAAACAAACACGTAGTCAATGTCCTTCATCATACTTGTCGTCGCACACGTTCCGGATGCATGGCGCACTCGGTCTTCCCAACAGGTCGGTCTGTCACATTGATCACACGACAAGCCTAGCGGCAATGCCGTACCGCCCCTGGAACTGGTTGACGACTTATACCGTGCCACTCTACTCTTGGTTACACATCGTTGTCGTTGGCATCACTTTGGCCGAATAGCTTTGTTTTGCGAGTTTGACTGACCTATGTCTACAGCTATCAGTCGAGTGCGGCTCTATCGGACTCAGGATCAGGCTCCATTTCTACATCGCCTAGCTCCAACGCCTCGTCGGCACTAGCTTATACTTCCTACCCTTCATACTCGTCGACTTTGGCCACCAACTATCCAACTCACTATTCCGTGCCAGGTACTTACTTCAGCGCTGCGTGTGGGTACGGCAGCATGTCTTCAACTCGACGACTGTAGGTATCTTCTGTGGCGCACTCGTGCGTGTAGAACCCGAGGCAATGCATGACAGCTGACAGCTACACAATAGAAATGATGCCTCATCGTCGGCAATGTTACCTCCGGCAAGATCACCAGGGCTAGGCCATTCTGTATCACCATCCATGGGTTCGTCGGCTAGGGACAATTATACAACCGGAACACCTGGTGTGCCTAGATATTCCAACGCTCTGTCTCCTCGCTCAGATCTACCTCGATACAACACCCAGCCCGACACTCCTAGAAGCGTACATACAACTACTATGCCTTTGACTTACAATGGTGCCTATGCCACTACGTATACCACAACTGCAGGCTCACCCGAAACGCCCCCCTTCAACACGCAAGAGACACTGGCCAACATCACCTGTGAAGGTAACGCGGTGACACCGAGTATCGACGCCAAGATTGAAAAGGGATTCTTCTATTCTGGTGATCGCGTATGGACTTGTTACAGGAGGAATTATTTTTCGGTCAACGTATCGTTCCAACTTTCGCCGTGGATTGCCAATGCACGCTTGTATCTTGAACAGCCCAATAAGACGGCTCAGCAGATACAATCCATGGCTGTATCTCTCGCTGCTGCTGTGGATGGTGCTACGGGCAAGACTATCGAGTTGATCCAGCATACACCGAAGCGCGATAAGGGCCCGCAGCTGCCAATGAAGAAGGAACTACTAGCACCAACGCCTCCAGGGAAAAGCCATGAACACGGCGGATATGGGCTGAGCAACTTCCATCAGACCTCGATCGTCGCAGGTCCTCAGCTCCCTTTGCAAAGCGATAGCGACTCGTCACAGCAATATTCTCCCACGAGCCACGCCAGCAGCAACTATCAACATTCGTTCGAACGTATACAATTCAAGTCAGCGACGGCAAACAATGGAAAACGTCGGGCCCAACAGCAATACTACCACCTGATTGTGGAGTTGTGGGCGAACGTGCAGGCCCCTAGAGAAGCTGAGCCCAAATGGATAAAGGTTGCAGCTCGGATGTCTTCCCCAGTCGTTGTGCGTGGAAGATCGCCTAGTCATTACCAGAATGAGGGCCCCCACAATGCCGGTACTTCGAGAGGAGCCCCTGGTTCTGGCCTGGGTGGAGGTGGTCATCACGGACTAGGCTCAACTGGCCGACCATCTTATTCGCCCTGGACCACCGGCTTGTCAGGTGGTAGCGCAACTGGGATGGGCAGTAGCATGTATCGTGGCAATACATACTCCCTCGACCCAAGCCCTGTCGGCAGCCATTCAGTTAGTTCAGCGAGCTCTCTGAGTGGAGGCCCTGTTGAAGGCATCACTGGCGAAAACCATATGACCGAAGACGATGACGCGAAGATGATGGATGCTCCCCAGGATTACTCTTACTATCCTGCCTCCATCTACGAGCCGATACCACCCAAGCTTGAAAGCACATTACCCCCTCCCGATCGCAGGATCAAGGATGAGTACCCCACTGCTGGCTGGCATCTTGGAGGCTGTGGTAGATTTCAAGGAATGGAAAGTAGTCGCGGATACTATCCGGACGTACAAGCTCATACCTATTGATGCGCACACATCTTGCCGCCGTCATAGCTGTCAAGAAAATGGTTGGCCGGCTCAACGGGAATTTGAGCCCGCTGCATATAAGAATCGAAGTCAACAAGACTTGGTTCCGCATAGACAGGCGAATATCCTTCGCTATCGACGATCGCTTTGGAGTGCTTCACGATAAACTTCTCGGTTCTGCGGCGGCTTTGTCATTGTTACTGTACTTGATCCTTGGCCAACACGAACACTAACGGCCCCCCATACTTACATCACTTCCTGAACGAAAGACACACGGGCCGGTACCGCATGACAAGGCAAGGATGGTGCACAAAGCGATGTATCACAAATCGCACAACAAAGGCTATATCGTAGGCCTTAAGTATGTTTGCCGCAGCGGAACTCTGATGTTGGTCTGCATCTGGAGGAGCCACCCCCAATATCCGTCTCCGCGGAACCTCAGCCGACCATGCACTCAGCTGCAAGGCATCTCGTGTGTCGCAAATTGCTAGCCTGCTTCACTGCGTTCCGTTTTTCCATTTGTCATCCCACAGCATATTTAACCCTACACCCTGCCACGGCTTGTCAGTGTCCTGTTTTGCAGGACCTGGATGAAGTCTAGTTTCTTGCATGTCGTTTTCATACAGTCTTTTTTCTTCTTCTTCTTCTTCTTCTTCTTAAAGTTTTGGTCTATGATGGGCCTTCTTACGCATTACGAGACGTACAGATGGTGTTAGGTTATGGGCGCACGCTACGAGTTATGAATGCGAACGCATGTTGCATGGCGCACGTGGGATCAAAAGGTCGATGGTCACGCTCTTCCCCTTCATGCTATCCCTGCCTGGTACGTTATGGCCTATGCCCCTCAGCATTTGCCACTGCGGGCTTGCAGCGACAGTTGATCATGGTTGTATGAGTAATGGGTCACGACTAAGGATGGTGTACACGGGTATGTTTCAGCAGGATTGAAGGCGCACACAAGGGAACTGCAATGTCGGTTAGGGAGTATGAATTTGTCAGGTTAGGGTTGCGACAAGCAACTCTGTGGCACAGTCACGAACTGGATGGGAGATGTACGACACACGGGAAAGCTAATGGTGGCGGCCCCTTGTCTATTGTATGATTATGTAGTGCCTTAAAAGCGTGTGATAGTTGTCCAATGCAGGCGGCCCTTCTCGTTTCCCATCATGTGCACCACTCTCTTTGTGATGTTGCGCGAGTCAGGGCGGCGCTGCCAGACGCGAGCCTTGCCGTACTTCTGCATTGCGCAAGCGTTATGTAGGCTGATATGGTAGCCTCACAAGAAGTTGGAGGAAATGGTCAAAGACGAGGAGAAGGGCGAAGAATAGCAAACATGAGGTTCTCTTAAGCTCTTGCCGTCGGACGTGTTCCCGCCTTCCCCGCGGCTCAGGCCTCACTCCCTGACTGACTCGGGGGACGTGGCCCAAAACTTTGATCCTGAAAGGTGTCACGTCATCGCTACACCCACGCGTCACCCTGAAAGCGCCCTGACCCCGACGCCGCTTTCACAGGCACCTAATCCGTCAATCCCATAACATCGCGCACCCGGCGCTTTGTTCAACGCATCTCAGCTTCGATGGCGTGGTACGACCAGGACAGCTGGCTCACGGCCGCTTTCTCCCCGAACCCTCTCACCATACTCATCACCTTCATTGTCGCGATTGGCCTGCCGATAATAATACACACCATTCTGTACAAAAAGGCAGCTGCGGCTGCGCAACAGCCTACCTTGTTGCTCGTTGGACCAAGTGGCAGTGGAAAGACGGCCTTTACGACATTGGTAACAAGTCCCCTAAAACAGTGCGCCTTGTAACGTCTAACAACTACTAGGCCGAGCGCAATGCTACGACGCAGACGCACACCTCCACTACCCCTCTCACCGTCTCCGCTATCCTCCCGAGCCCACACGTCCCCGCATCTTCACACTACCGCTCACCAGGCGACCCAGCCTTCGAGCGCTCCCGCAACTTCCTTCTCCTTGACACACCCGGCCACGGCAAGCTCAGACACTATGCCACCGCCCAGCTAGCCGACCCTAAGAGCATCCGTGCTATAATCTTCGTTGTCGACGCTGCCCAGCTGGGCGATGAAGCCGGGTTGAACGAGGCAGGAGAGTACCTTCATGACGTCCTTCTATCGCTGCAAAAACGCTACACCAACGCTGCAACAAGCAAAGGACCAAAAGAAATTCCTGTCCTGGTTGCAGCAAATAAGATGGACCTGTTCACTGCGCTGCCCCCGAACCTTGTCAAGACTTCGCTTGAGAAAACCATCACGGAAGTCAGGGCTAACAGGGCGAAGGCGCTCCGTGATGCAGGTGCGGCGCTGAGTGGAGGTGAGGACGAGGTTGACGAAGAGAAAGAATGGCTTGGCGAGGGTGGCGAAGGCGCGTTCACGTTTGAGCAGATGAGGGAGAGTGGAACGAGTGTAGATGTGATTGGGGGTAATGTTATCGCAGGAAAAGAGGGCGGTGATGTAGAGAAGTGGTGGCAGTGGATTGCGGAACAACTTTGAAGAGGTTATACGTGCTTGGAAGTGTCATGGCATAAGATGGACGCAGTGTATCGATACCCCGTCCGTTGATAATGTAGAAAACTAGTAAGTTTCTCTTACTCTTCGTTGAGATCACGATTGACCAATGTAGATTGTTAAACATGCCAGTCAACATATTCCTCAATATGGCAGGAACTGGTACTCTCAATTCGCAGCTATCATAGTGGTTCTACTTGGAATCCCTCCTATATGTCCGCTAATTCATCGACATACCACAACTTATATTTGCATTGAGGCACGACGCAGCTCCAACTCTACAGACATATCACAATACCTTGATTATCCGTCACGCCTTGGTTTCAAGCCAAGCTCGTGAGTTCAAATCGAGTTGCTGGAATCATGACGCGTGCTCCAACAGCAAATAATATCTGATTAGTTTTCCAAACCATGATGACCTCTTGAGATAGAGCAAGCAGCATGTGAGCTTGTGCAGCGTTGCAGCTTCTGGACAAGTGACCCAGGACAAGCGCTGTGATCAATCGTAGGGAGTTGTATAAGTATGTGCATTAGATCACTTCATTCTTCTCAGCACCGCATCGGCGTTTCATACTTCTATCAGTACTTGTCCGATTTGGATTCACGATAGCAGCACGAACAATGTCGAAAGAGTTAAAGAATAAGAGGAAAGCAGAGAAGAAGGCTGCGGAGAAGGCTGCTTCTGAGGCTGAAGCGTGGAAGTCATCCTCCAAGACCGTACTTGGCCGCCTTACCTATCGTCTCAAAGATCTCCCCGACCTCCAGATCATCCGAGTAGAGTTCTGGTCATCGAAATCTCTCGATGAAAATCGCGAGGTACATACTCCTGATGATTATGTTAGGATATACAGCCGCAAGCACCAAGAACCCGCCTGGAAGGAGCTTTTGGAAAACGCTTTTCTGGAGTACAAGGATATTGCTGCCATCAACAAGAAGCCGGTTGGTAGAAAGCATGAGTGCCATCTCATTATTCCATCCCATTCGATACGGAACATCCGCTTGGGACGATATCCTCCTCCAGACCGAATATCCTGGGAATGACAAGCTTGGTCTGCCCGGGGGCCGAATGGAATGTCGAGTTACTGGTGTCTCTTTGCTGGAAAGCAACGATGACAAAGACTGCAAGCTCTACTGCAAGTCCCTGGATTTATTAATACAGAGTCGCCACGCAATTGTGGATCAAAGTCTTGGAAATCTTTCTATGAATCGGGAGCTTTTCAGTAAGATTCCAGACTCCAAGGCCGCGCCCCCAGAATCTAAGACAACATCCATAACGCCGTTGATTGAAGGATACACGCACAAGTCAAGCACTGGTTCGCAGCAGATGAAGGAGCGCCTGTACCCGCTATACATACGGAGCCGTCTATCAATCGATGCTGAAGAGAAATTGCTGCACATGGTATTTGATCTGACCTGTGCTCTTCCAACTACCTGTGGAAATGTCTATGAAATACTTCTGGATGTGTTCGGGGATCACATGAACGAAGAGAGCATCGGACGCCTGCAACCCATTATCAGGGACCTTCTGGTTGGTCTTCAAGTTCAGCGCAACTACGAGCATACGAAACGAAAAACCACCAGCGAAAGCAGGAACACATGGTCCGAGCCGTTCCTGATCCGTGAGATTGTGTTCGCCAAAGATGTTGGGGAGAAGATTAAGGATTCCGATGGAAAGGAAATCGATGTCTATGGCTATTTCAAGAAACGTAAGTCCCCTGTTGAGATGAAGAATGGCATATGCCGGCTAACGTGGATAGACTACAATCAAGACAGAGATATCGAACACCAGTATCTTCCTCTTATAGGTGACGGCCGCGGCTCCTACTTCCCGATGACCAAAGTAAAACTTCCTGAAAAGGTGCAGGTTTTTCCTAAAAGCGCCGACATTTTGTCCCGACCCCTCCGAAAAAAGATCCATGATCTCGAACTTCTGGAAACGGATGGCCAGAAAAACATGGAAAGAATGGGTGAAACATTCTGGGGTCTGTTGATAAAGCAACAACAAGACGTCAATGTAAGTATGCCACTAAGGTTATGAAACTCTTGCTTACATATTGGCAGATCGGAAAGGGGATCATACAGACCGCAAAGGGAACAGTGTCAACTCAGCAACAGCCCAACGCGGCACTCAAACCAATCGATCGGTCTGGAACAAAAGACGAACTGACCCAGCAGACTGAACCGGAATCTGAACCAAACGAGCTGCTTGAGAGAACCGGAAAGGAAGAAAACCAGTGGGTCAGTAACGACCCCTGGAACCTGGCGCTCTGATATACTTTCCTCTACTGTCCCGAAGATACATTTGACCCGGATGCAGATGTACGGGCTTGCCGTCGCACCTATGCTCCTCAGTAGCACTAACGGCTGCAGTTGCTTTCTAGCATTTTTCTTCTCTCCGTTGTTCTAGGAGACGCTCCCAGTTCTACCAGATGTCTAGTAGCGGCTGTTCTTTGGATTTCCCTTATTTCCTTTTCCACTCATCTTTGCTCGATCTGCTTTCATGTTCATACCTGAGCCCGCCACTATGGATGAACTCCTTACTTCGCAGTAGGCGAAGAACTCTTTCCTTTCTGACTTTTCGCATAAGTATGTCATCGTTTCCTGCATTTGGTCTTGCGTCCCGCCTTGCTTCTCTAAATAGTCTAACTCAATCCACTCTTTTACAAAATATCGGTCTCGCTCTAACGGTTGTATGCGGTGTTGATATGAGACCATCTGATGAGAAAATACGAACACCATTTCCTGCAATGTGAATAGGGGGAGAAGACCATGGGTGACCGGCCCGAAAGTCAGATGCCTTCACATTTGGATATCCGTTCGGGACGTACACCGATGACACCATGAGCCCAACCCAGTTGTTCGGTAATTTGTCAACAGCGAGCTGACTGCTGCACACCATGCAGGACGCGAATCTCAGTATGCAGTCCTGTTCGCCGGACCCACTCCGCTGGAGTGTTCGAGCGACGGACACGGCTGAGACAATTGTAAGCTTACCACCCTCTTCTACCCTCATCCCACATCGCAAACGGGATCAAACCTTAAGCTGACTTCTGTCGGACATTGGTGTCCACTCAGCAGGAGAGATGGATGGTTTAGTGATCGATGATTACGCCCCGTATCCACAAGTGGCAGCCTTCCGCTTCTTCCGCGTCCTTTCCCGCGCGGATCCCACTTGGGGCGGAGTATCGGTGTGGAGTTCCACAAAGCCTCGAGATTCGCGCTCGTGGCTTACTCGTTTGGGGTTCCGCGGATCTGGGTTGGAAGGGTAGCCATACGCAAGCGGGTTGGTCACGCGTGTGGGGTGCTGTAGCCTCGAAGATAGAACACCTGGTGATCAAACGTCGCAGCAGATGTGCAACTACGTGAGGCAAGCATCCGAGGCTATAGGCCATCACTTCATGTTTCTGTCTCAAGCTCATAATCGTTCAGCTGGTCGCAGGGCCTTTGACTTTCTGTTATTTCTTTGCAGTTCTTCGTTTTGCCGGACGCAAGCAACTCCCGAGGTCGTTTCTGCACGTGGACGGCGGATATATTGACGCCAAGGACATCTTACGAACACGACTTTCAGCGAATATCGTGACCAGCCGGTAGTTGATGGTCACTACCGGCTGCGTAACACTTGTCTACCACGTGAACCACAAAGACCTCGCTGTGGCGTGAAGATGGTGTTAGGGTAGCAAATTTGGCTAGCGTGGTAAGGCTGTGCTAGCGGTGGCTCAACCGCGGCTGTAGTGGCGGGTAGTAGCGGGTCAGGGCATCGAGTTTGTTCTTTGCGACAACTTTGCGTTCGTATCACGACATCTTTTTCGTTCTTGACGTGCGCTTCCTCTCCTTGCTTAAAATCTTGCTTACTCTCATTATACCTATTTCCAGCATATCTACATCACCCAGACACGTAGAGAACACACGAAAACACGAATACCGCAACCATGTCCACCAAGACGCGCCCCGCCATTCCGCCAGTAGTCATGGACAGCATGACGCAGCAAATCGGCAACACACCCCTTGTACGCTTGAACAAGATCCCACAGTCTCTGGGAATCAAAGCAACCGTATACGCCAAGGTCGAAGCCTTCAACGCCGGCGGTAGTGTGAAGGACCGCATCGCCCTTCGCATGATCGAGGCCGCTGAGAAGTCCGGTCGCATAAAGCCTGGTGACACTCTCATCGAGCCTACTTCCGGTAACACAGGTATTGGGCTGGCTTTGGTAGGCGCGATCAAGGGATACAGAACCATCATCACGCTTCCAGAGAAGATGAGCCCGGAGAAGGTGGCGGTTCTCAAGGCGCTCGGAGCTGAGATCATTCGTACCCCGACAAGCGCGGCATGGGACAGCCCTGAAAGTCATATCGGTGTTGCCAGGAGATTAGTGAAGGAGATCCCGAACGCACACATCCTCGACCAGTACTCGAACCCGGATAACCCGATGGCGCATGAGTGTGGCACTGCGGAGGAGGTATGGACACAAACAGACGGCAAGATCACATGTCTTGTTGCTGGTGCAGGAACCGGAGGCACCATTACAGGTCTCGCACGCGGCCTTCGGAAACACAAGCAGGATGTCAAGATTGTTGCTGCCGACCCGCACGGCAGTATTCTTGCCCTCCCCGCGAGCCTCAACGACGAACGTGTGAACGAGGGCTACAAGGTTGAGGGAATCGGATACGACTTCATTCCTGATGTCTTGGAGCAGAAGATTGTGGACAAGTGGTACAAGACAGACGACCGGACATCGTTCATGTACGCACGCAGGCTGATCGCCGAGGAGGGTATCCTTGTTGGTGGTTCGTCTGGCAGTGCAATGGCTGCCATGGTTGAAGCTGCGAAGGACATGAACCTGACTGAAGACGATGTCATTGTCGTCATACTTCCGGACAGCATCAGGAGTTACCTCAGCAAGGTTCGTTATCCACTACTTCATCTCTCTATTTCAACACACTAACACACTCTAGTTTGCCGACGACGACTGGCTTGCAGCGAACGACCTTCTCCCTCCTACGCCTCCTCTGACACCCGACACAAATGGCGCGTCCGCACGCCGTCTCTCCACCACCAAGCAGGCCGACGCTTTCCACGGCGCTACAATTGCTTCCCTCCGGCTCAAGCCTGTCACCACCATCCCTTCCAACTCGCCATGCAGCGAAGCCATAGAAACTATGCGTGAGAAGGGTTTCGACCAGCTTCCTGTCAGCACGTACTCTTCGTCTGGAAAGGCGCGTCTCGTGGGTCTTGTAACCCTCGGTAACCTCCTCTCCTACATCGCGGCAGGTCGCGCTACGCCCAAGTCGTCAGTCGAAGAAGTCATGTTCGATTTCCGCAAACTGAACGAAGTCGTGAAAGACCTCGGTCGTCTGTCGCTGGACGGTGACAATGCGAAGAACACACAGAAGGGTGGCAAGAAGGGACGAAGGGAGTTTGTTGAGATCACCAAGGAGACCAGCTTGGGTGACCTGAACAAGTTCTTCGAGTGGAACAGCGCTGCTGTTGTCACCGAGCGCGTAGATGGCGAGCCTAGGGCTATTGCTGTCGTGACAAAGGTGGACTTGCTTACTTGGATGGTCAGACAGGGAACCACCAATGGAACACACTAGATGATATGAAGATGAAGAAAGAAAAGCAACAAAACGAATATTGGATATGATACACAACGAAACTCTATACAAGATATGGGTCGATGGCATGGGAACGGTAGCGATGGAGTTATGGGCATAGGACGACTCGATTTAGAAAGCATTCATCTGATCACTAGGTATCTCAAGATAGAAGAACGAGACCTCAACGTCTACACATCAGAATTAACAGAAAGTTACACAACCATACTTTGCAACGTCATGTATTCCAAGTGACCGCCATTAACCCTGCGCTATTCCCATCATAACTTCCCTCAACCTCCCTGCCGCAGCCCCATCCACGAACTCAACGCTTCTCTTGACTTTCACTTTCCCCTCACTAACTTCTTCCATCTCTAGCTCCCACAACAAATCGTTTTCTACCTTGTCCGCTTCCTTCGCTCCCTTGGCTTGCATCCAAAAGCTGATCCGTAACATGACCTTCATCATCACTGGGTCGACGATGATGTTCGTGACATCTGCTTTCCACGACTCCAACTTGGGCAACATGAAATTCAGATGTTTGACGAAATCATCGAAAGAGTGTGACCCTTGGAGAGGTGGGGTGATGGAGACGGCGTAATTATGGCCCCAGGAGTGTTGGAAGTTAGGAGTACAATGAGTGCGCAGAAGCGCGAAGTTCATACGTTCGGGGAGGCTATTATCCACAGCTTGGGCTTCGATGAAATTGAGAGCCGTTCCGTGGAGGGACCGGTACAAAGGAGTGGCAGAGTTCCCCGTTGTATTGTCGCTCATTGTGGCCATGGTTGTCTGGATTTTTAAAAAATGACGGGAACTTGGGAAGTGTGGCTTGGACGAGTTACCTAGTATAGCTTGCTTTGTTAAATGCAGAGAGATGTTAATGTCACTGGAAGTAGAAGCGGATCCCCACCTGGGGTGTTACGGAAATAGGGTTCAATTACCCCCGAAGAACGGACGAGCCGTTGATTGCAAGGTTGTAGTGGCATTCCAAGTCCGTACAGGGGATGGAGGTCTTATGATTGATTGTATAGTTCTCCATAAGGGGAGGTGGTTGGGGTTTCTCAATACCGACGCGGTTGCTCCCGTCGCTCCGCTAAGTTCGTCCAATCAGCTGAAAACGGTAATGACGTCTTAGCCGGTTCGGAGAGACGAGCGTTCACGGACCAGCTCTGGAAGAAGACGCGATGTGATAAGCGGAAGTATCCTGATTTTGCGCGACAGCGCATAGGAGAGGGTTCATGCGAAGAACGTTCGCGCCTCGTTCACCGCTGTGGTAGCGTGGAATGGGGATGGAAAGACCGAGTACAACAAAATTAAGGTACAATATCGGCATATTGACATGCTCAGCACAATAAGAGGTCGAGTCCCCATACTTACTGTCGTAATCAAACGCAGGAGCGAAGCCAGTTTTGGTGCAGTCAGTGACTGCTCCTTACTCTGTGATGGCTTTAAAGAAGCAGCACCCCGGGCAGCTAGTACATTGTCTCAACAAACCCCCCTACTCGAGATGTCTCAGGGCGGCAGCTAGCCTGCTGCTCGTTGTGTTCATACGATTCAGATCTGCCGAAGTGAATCGGTCTCCATAGCCCGTCACTCTAACCGTGGCGTATCGCTAACCACTCAAGGTGCTATGAAGTACGCGTAGTAGATCTGATGGGATCAGGCGGTATAGCCACCACTCTAATTGTATAATCCTAGGAAAGGGCAGGCGATTGCGACCGTGAAAACAAAGAGCGATGCGCCTCAGTAATACACAAGGGTCCCGGAGACATCCAAGTCGAACGTATGTATGGTTTCGAATAATCGTAACACGGAGATCGTCAGTTCAACGAAAGCCTGTAGCTGTGGCTACCATTGAGTGACATAGTCGTGCGAGGGAGGAACGGTCGGAGGTGAAGCGCGCTATCGATATCGAGACGGTTGATTCCTAAGCTGTTAGTGCGTCAGATTATCGGGCCTGCTTCAGCATGTAGGCAACGTTCAAGCAGTGCAGTTGCACCAAACAAGGTTTGTAGTGTTTGATAGATGCCTTGAACATCTGGGCAGTAAGAGCTTGTAACTTCCCATGTGGATGGAAGATAAGATTTGAAGCGGAACTGTCGGCGGCTGTGCATCCGTGCGCTGTGATATTGGTACATCATACGTATGCGTCACCAAAAGCGGTCTAAAAGCAATAGCGTTATCGAGAATCGTTCGTGCTGCAGTCCGTTTCCAATGAAGAGTTTGTGTGGAAGAGGTATTGAGCTGATTTTACGGGGCTGTAAATTAAGACACTCGCTCCCCCCAGCGGGAGCCAGCGTCTTAGCCCGCGGAAGGCACGCCCCGGGGCGCGTCGGGTCGGACCGATACTCAGCTTCAGGACAGCATGCCTTGGGCTACCTTTCGCACGCTTCGCGAAGGAAAACACCGCACTGGTCTGCACCGCGGCACAAGGATACGTAGCTTGCCCCGGTTCGATTGGACCTGGCGTGCAGCCACCGGGGCTGGGCATCGTTATTGCGCACTAGAAATCCCAGGTCCGACCTGATTTGTGTGCAACTCGGAAGTCTCGTACAGCCCGAGGTTATGGTTCCCTTTCCATGAGACTGGATCTCTTCCGCTCATTTCGAACCTCGTGGTTATGCGACACTCGGTGACTGAAAGCTTAGAAGGAAGCGCATTACCACAATCCTACTCAGCCGCGAAGAGAAGCTTTCCCTGACACATCCAAGGTGGCGTCTATGATATTCGGGGTCTCTTAAATGCATTCGTCAATGTGCTACTGGCTCCTGCTCAGTGTTCGTGCCTCGTTATGGTATGGCTTGCCGCGATTGTGTCCAAAGCAAGCAAGCGAGCGCAAGATTTGGTGTAGCTATGCTCGAGATCAGCTTTTGGTGTTTCTAAAGCTCTGTGTTGGAGTCGTGCCGATCGATTATCGAAATTTCGTTGGCATGCGTCAATGAAAAGATGCTTGGGACGGCCGTTGGAAGAGTTGTCGGGAGGTCTAGACGAGGGATGCACTTCGTAGCCGTGCCACATCAGCGCAGAGCGTTCTGCTAGTACATACATTAGCGCTACGCGTCAAATCCAAAGCTCGAGTTGGTGGAGATACATCAATGAACCACTCCTGTGCGCTGTCAAACTAGGGGAGATGTAAACTCTAACCCTTTGGACACTACCAAGCGAAGTCGCCTACTTCTCACTTACAGCGTTCGTGAGACATTGATGTCCTGTCCTTTGTGACTGGGCTAGGCCAGCCCCCAACTTTGTGCCAGGCGAACCAATCGTCAAGGTAGTCATTCTCGTGGACTAGTCTTCGCGGGAGCGTCGTACACGGAACGATCAGAACCAAGTCGCCCAGAAGTCATTGGGTATGTAACACTTCTGCTTCCATCCCGATGACGAACGAAACTTCAACGTAGACTAAGGTTGTGGCCCTGTACTCGTGGAAGACTTCCGGGCTATCGCTGTGTGTGTGTGTGTGCTGCCAGCGGGAATAACCCATTACCCAGGCTGCCATACAGGCGTGGCGGTACTGGGCAAGGGCTTGACCTGATTCTCATGATTACCGCCACCTCAGAGTGGTTCTGATGTGCGAATGTGTTGTCCCATTGGAATTGTCATCGCCCACATCGTGGATACAGGCTTTGCGCAATGGTAATGTGGCTGGGATAGGTCGATAGCGAGAGGGAGTACTCATCGTTGTGTGATGTACTTTGGACGGGATGTATCGCGTGGTTCGATCGGTGAGTCGACGGTGCGAGGCGATCCGTTTCGCTCAAATTGAGATACCGGGTATTCGGGGCGTTGACAACGCTGATGTGGCTAAGCGCTAAAGCCATGATTCAGATGATGAACATCAGGGGTACAGCTGGTTGATTAAAACAGTTCGGGGGTTCTTTCTTGAAAGAACCGAGAAGAGAAATAGAGGCTTGCGGACTGCGCACGCCAGCTACATCGGAGAGCGACGGCACTTTCGCGGCGATCTGCATCAGTGATCTTGCAGGGAGTGAACGTACTAGATAAATCGCTAAATGCAACCACGACTCATCTAAGGGGCTTCTGCTCAAAGCTCGAATCTTCAACATGCAAAGGACTTCCTTATCTGGCATGAGAGATGCCTGTCTACATATTAGAATGACTCCTGCTGCAATCCTACGTGCGCCGGCCAACCTACCGAAACTAAGCGGCCTTCAGGCTACATGCTACCACGTTTGAAACAGTTCCAGCACAAACCGAAGAATATTCCCTTGGCGAACCGCGTCCAGGCGGAGACGAACTCACCATGGAGCCCTGGATGCAACGGAGTGGGTACCGTTTGCAGACGCTGTCTGTCATGTGCGCATGGGGTCCGTAATTGAGTGGCTTAGCGCTGGCTTAACAACAGCAAAATGCCTCCGATTTGTCACTGTAGTGACCAGCCTTCCTAGATGGCAATGCGAGCTCGTAATCTCTTTGCCGTGTTCCGTGGAGTCTTCAAACGCCGCTGTGGGACATCACATTCAACGGCCGAATAGTGTCTATCCTGTTGCTGTTACACTCGGCTCGCAGTTTCGACGCGGTATGGGCGCTCTAGTAAACTCATCTGGTTTGTCCTGATACTCTTTATCGACTAGCAAGAAAGCATGTTCGCTCTTACAACTCCTCTGCCGTGCTTTGATCAAATTGCCAATCTAGAGGCGCATGTTCGCCGAATGTTGCATCCAGATCCGGCGAATACAGTTCCATAGCGTGGCGGAGTCTTCCGGTCCCTGGCTCCTGCAATCCCACGTTAAAGGTGACACAAGTATTTCGCGTACATGAAATGCACCTGCGACGTGGCCAGGAGGGTGAATCGGCCATTGAGTCGCCAAATCTTGCCATGCTAGCATCAGACATGGCTTACATCATTCCGATGTGCATCATGCAGCGGATCGTGGCCGTGGTGATGGAGTGAAGAGTGATGAAGTGCTCTAGTTCTCATATATGTATGATGACTGAGCCCTCAAAGAGAGAGACGTGTAGATGTGTGGTCTATTTTGGATGGCTCCTGAATCCAATGGATGAAAGTACTGCCACGTCTGTTGCCTTCAAACAGGTTAACTAATCTCGCGTTCATCCGAACCAAGGCACTCTAGGCAACAGGTAGTGAGCTGCAGGCAAGTTCTGATCCGTACGTTCGACTCGGGCAGAGTGGGGTCGTACTGACAGCTAGTCTGGGATAAACGCACTCGTTTGCGGGGATATGTTCCGGGCGCCTATACATCGCTTTTAGATACCGTTATGTCTATGAGACGACGTTATCGGATCTGCAGTCGTGTGTTTGGTCATCCTCCAGTGTGGCTGCGAGGCCATTGCTATCAATCAAGCTGAAAGTCTTGACGGAACCCGGTCTGAGCATGCTAGACAGAATGATGCTGTGTGGACGCTGATCCCGCTGATTCGTTTGTCCGATATGGCTGGATGGAGAAGGAGCCAAGCGAAGAAGTTTTTGTAATTCCAGAAGTCGTTACGGAGGAGAGACGTCAGTTCAGCAAGTGCGCTAGGGCTTAGTGTACCACAGTTGAGCAGTCAAGGGAGCGACGACAGTGCACGACCATGTAAAGTATGTCTGAGAAAAAGAACCATCAGTCCTGTGCAAATTCGTTCTGTCACACTCAAAAGAAGTACGATAAGAATGACATAGCCGCCGCCTTTTGGGTTCCCTCACCGACTCCAATATACCATAACATTCACAATTGACAAATTTCCACCGAAAAACACAAAGTCGATGCGAAGCTCCTAAGTCGGCTAAGAGAGCGCAGAATTCTACCAGGGGGGAGTTGTAAGCAAGACCACTGATCAAACTAACCGGCATTGACAGCCGAGTCTTGACGACTCGCAACGGCTCGATAGTGGCTTGCCGGTGGTGGTGATTGAGTGGTGTTCGTATATCCAGTAAGGGATCGTAGCGCGATCTCAGCGCAATCTTCTTTTGCATTTGGGAGATAGGCACAATCGTACCAGAACCTTGCTTGGAAGTTGTTCCCGTTAATTGTGACCATAGTCGACCAGGCCGTTCGACCTCCTAGGATTAAGGTCAGCCAGACGCTTGTTGAGTCATATGAAGTGCTGTGGAGCTGAGCTTGACTTACCACGACGGTCAGAGAGATCCGTGTAGGCTGGTTCCTGAAGACCTCTTACAAGGCAATGGTCTGAGAAGCATGTCAGCGTGCGTTGAATCGATGATTGGGGTGGATAGGCAAACCTCGAAGACGTTGCGACCACAGTTCTTGGCTGGCCATGACAACAGTGTTTGTGTATGACAGTTGAAAGGGGGTGATTCAAGACAAGACGCAAGTTGTAAGGGATGAAGATCGATGCTTGAGAAGGGGGTGGAAGCTCGATGCTTTGAGGAGAACAACTACTTATAAAATGTGCGAGCTACGCAGAGCCTCACTCAACAGCAGGAGAAGCAGAGAGTTGTAGCAATGAGTTACGAACACATGCAACGATCCGTCTCGTCGGTCATGCTCTTCTCGCAAGTGACATGCGCATATCCTGCTAGAAGCCGTCTGCGAGGTGAGTTTCCGTGGCCAATGATAAGTTTTCCACACCCGAGCCATTGGGTTGGAAGAACGCCTTCGAGAGCGGGCCGATGGGGCACGCAGTAACCCCAAACATGGCTGAAGCAATGCGCAGCCGAATATTGCGTACGAAGAGTTGGCGGCAGTCTCCCGGCAGCTGCTGGTAGTGGGCACGGATAGGGCGCTTGTCAACACCCGCAATGGGAAGAGCTGCATGAAGAGCATGCAACTGAAAGCTGCGGCTTCTTCGTGAGGGTGTTTTGGAACTTCAGCCCAAAAGCTCGTTTGACTCCACATGGCTGCAAGACATTACGGCTAGTGTGAAGCGATGCCAGGTCACTGTGCAGTAGTGTTCACAGGGTCCCTGCCTACTCTTTGTTTTGGCGGCAATGATCTCATACCGAAGTATATTATTTGGCAGGTCATTTTTCAGGTATATCAAACGACACAAAAAGACATTTGTCAACTATGAAGCGGATGGCTTGTAGCAATAGTGTTTTTGACGGCATGAGGCGGACAGTTGAGGTGTTTCCGCTCGCTAAATGCTTGAAGTGGCGAAAAGGCAGGAAGACCTATCATAGGGGTAACGAAGGCGGGTACCTGCCGGCCGTTTGTACGCCCTTATATTGTAATATTGCCACGACTCAAGGATAATCAACGGATGCTTTATCGTGAAGCGAAAGTCAAACTACATAAATGTGGTTTCACAAACATATGGCTCCAGTTCCTGCTTGCTGCAGCCTTACGAGACAGCCTAATATAATTGGCTGTTTCGAGTATTGGTCCTCTACGCCTTTGAGAAATTCCTGTCATTGACATGTCTTCGGTAAATGCTAAGTAATGTTTTGCATCAATACCATGTTTAGCGGAACGTGTTGAATTGTGCATGATCGGGATATATCCAGCGCGACGTACTGTGGCGAGCAACCACTCAATTGCGAAGGGATGAAAATCATGTCAACTTCTACTGTGCGTTTTACATGCGAAAAGGCCATGAGTTGCACAAATAGCGTTGAGCCGATGTCGTGGTCGAAAATACTAGGATGATGCAGAACAGGTGCAGAGTTGAGGTTGAGTTTCGTGGAAGATGCGACAGTATAGTGACGCGGCCCCGAGCTATATTGCTGGCGGCGGGTCTTCGAGCCATGTGCCGCGACGGAGCATGAAGCACTGTAACCTGTCAGTACCATTCTACCGGGAGTGTGCGTTCAATGAACGGGCTCATCTTGTTCTGAACTTGACGCGTAAGCAAACATGAATTGGAAGAAACCCTGCGGTCGAACGAGCGTTGTCCAGACTCGCACAGCTTCACTTAGGAGCAGAAGCGTACTGCGCTCCACCCATGACAGCACCGAGAATAGAAAACCCTCACGTGTGGCAGATTATGAACCAAAGGTAAAGAGCAAATGAGCTCAGGTCATTATTCGTTCCAAAATGTGGTATCGTAACTGCGATCCAAGTATGTATCGATCCAAGAATGATAACGTGGCGATTCGTAAACCAAAAGGGGCGGCATTATGTGCATGTGCAGGACATCCACGCCGATTGGTATCCTGTGTAACGATAAAGGGCTCAACAAATGCAACAAACAAACAACGCTACGCATGCTGCAGACCAGAAGATCATGCGCATGCCGGACACCAAGGTGTAAAAGAGAAACTGAGCACCAAAAATGCAAGAACAGCAACTGCCTACAGGCGACCATCCCAACAGAAGAGTTCTGACAGGCTGGTTGTACAAGATGGGAGAACGTGCTGCAACTTCCTGGTGCAGATAAACTTTGCGCCAACGCAGCGGATTTCCGCTGGTCAAACTTGAGCTAAATAAAGAAAACGCTAGACTGATGTGGGTACACGACGTGCTGACGACAGCTGTCTCTTTGACAAGTTACCGTCTTGATGTTTTCGGTTGAACATCTCATCGATGAGGCGTTTGGGACCAATGTATTCTAGGTTGGCCACCTTGAAGGAAGGATTTCGGAGGAGTGGGATATGCATCGTTGTGCTCTGCTTGGAGTGGAAGCGTCGCTTGATGCAGTCGTCTACAAGAGCCATGAGGCCTGTCGCCATAACAACACTGTTCATATGGTTAACTCACTGCTGCCTTGTACTGTATGCTTAGCCGGTATGTACTTACTCAGAGATGTCCGAGTCCGAGTACAGGATTTTGTCATCTGTAACACGCATATAACACGGTGGGATCCAGCCCCCGCGGGCAGCCTCCTCATGTGCCTCTTCACGAGTCAAGCGTACGGGGCAGATGTGCGCTAGCGGCTCCTTATCGTTGTCGTCGCGGACAAGATAATAAGAGACAGACTCATGTTGTTCGCGGCCTTCCTTCTTGACGATGCGTTTCCAGGAATAGTTGTTGCCCCAGTATTCGAAAGCGTACTTCTTGTATGACTTGGCACCGCGGCGCTTCACATCGAGATGCGCGTAATTCGAAAACTCGAGCTTGATGGTATTGGTGGGTATTAATGCGCGGCCTTTGGAATAGCCCACAGCTTTAGGGCGTGACTCAGATGGCATATCGTCGTCGTCGTCATGAACACTGCCCTGTACGGAGTCATAGCCGGAGTCGGCCCGCTTCAGACCAGCTGATGTCGAGGGGCGAGAGTCGGATTTGACCAAACTAGCGAGGGCTGTGCTTGCGCGTTGCAGGACTGGTCGCATCTCCGCAGCGGGCTTCTGATACTTGCGCGTCGAATGGCAGACTTCGCGTCCTGACTCTCTGCAGTACCGGCGGAGGGAGAATTGACGTGTGCGAAGATCTTGCATGCGGAGGTGGAAGAGGGTGTAGTTCTGTTTCCGGTGTCCGCGTTCCTCGACCTGTGTGTCCACCCTCAGATTCATGTTTCCGTCTATGGTAGAGTCGTCGTGGCGTATTGATAAGCGCTTAGATGTAGGGAAGAGCTCTCCGAAGTCGCGGGGTGTGGTAGGGATGGCATCGCAAGCTAGCGGCTCGTGTCGGTATGTAGGCACATCGTAGTCGGGCATATCATCGACCTCATCGGCAAGGTCTTCTTCTGATGTCGAGGCATATGTGTCGACGGATGCGCGGGGCGGGGGCTGTGGATACCGGTCGACCTGGTGTTGAGGCACAAAGTAGTCTGGTTCCCGGCCGCGTCCTTGTACGCGGGGATGGCATGTTTCGCTGTGCAGTAGCGACGGTCTCCGGTCGCTGTACTCTGTCGGCGCTGTGTCGTAGGAACGGGCGCTGTGAGCGCTGTGGTCGCTGTGGCCTGAAGCGGTGCTGTTGTCGCTGCGGCCAGAAGTGGTGCTATTACTCGACTGGTACTGCCTCCAATTTGCGGTCGGCGCCATGATGTAACGTGATGTGTGTTATGGGAGCAACGGGGATCGTGATAATGATGATGGTATTAGATGGGTGTATTTGCTGAACATGCAGAAGCGGAGATGTGGGTGGGGATTGAATGACAATGCCATGCAACGCAACGCAAACAAGCGTATAAGTAAGAGCGTGGTAAAAGCGTGAACGTCAAGCGCTCAAGTGAAGCAGGCGGCGCAGTAATCCGAGACAGCTCACGAAAGGGTGACCCAGCACGCGGCGGAGACAGGACGGATGGGGATTAATACCACGGGCAGAGTTTGAGCTGCAGTGCAGTGCGAATGGAGGCGCAGCGCATGGCGTGGGAGCGTGTAAATGGGCTGCCTGGGAGCTGCGGGAGGTGTCTCGCGGGGTTCGAGACGCCGGTTGATCCCTCGCAGAGTCCTCGATCATGGCCCACGAAGATGCCTGCATAGTGCTGCATCCCACAAAACGCCCTTGGCCGATTCCAGCAAATCGCCGGCACGACTGACCACATGACTTGTCTGCATCGAGCGATTTACCCATGGCCCGGCGAATCGCTGCCACTCGCTGACCCTCCACCTGCACCACCCCAGAGCCTCGCCCAACGCTCACGGCAGCCCTTACGGCGTCACCAAACGGCCGTCTTGCCCTACCAAGCGCTGGGAAAACTCAGCTCCTTCATAAAGTGCTCACTCAGCGAGCGCAAATACGACGCAAAAATCTGTCTTCAACAAAGCGGCATGATCGGCCAGGCATCCCATGCTATGCGCACTCACCCGATGCTGACATTTGGTTACCTCTCGGCACCGGGCGCCTACGGGACGCTCCCTGGTGGCTGATCATCCCACGTGCATCGCGAAGCCGACGGACTTCTAGACGGACTGTTAGAAGGGCTGTCCCGGTCGTTATCACCAGACGGTGGGAAGACTCTGCTGCCTACCCGACCACCTCGACGTCATGTGCGCCAGCTAGTACCTAGGTCGTACGCTGCACACATCGGAACTGCACCTCCATGCGCGTTGCGACAGATGGCCATCTATCGTCGGGTGTTGTGTTGCAATGGCTGATTCACCCCTCGATCCACAGCTTATTGTCACGCTGCGCTGGCAGGGACCAGCATACACGCAGCCCGGCCGCTAACTCTCTCCACTGTATTCCAGGGACCAGAAAATGCCCACGGCTGATGAGCACGATCATCTGAGAGATCAACTTGCAAGAAGACGACTGTTGGCTGGAAAAAAAGCAAGCATGAAGGAGCTAATTGTTCATGCACGCTAACATCTGGGGAAAGAGCACGACAACGTGTCATTGCTACATTACTGCGTACCGATCAAACAATTTGGCCTTGAAATCCACAGAGTAAAACTATATCTTCTTGCGTCACTCTACAGTACCTTTGCACCAAGAAAAGAAAATTGCTTCACTACCAATATTGAAGAGCCAATCAGAGCAAGTTACGTGTTGGCTTCGCACACCAGCCACGACAACAAGAACAACGACCACAACAACAACGCAGAGCCCTATCGTATCGTGACTCTCGGATGATGGAACTTGGGAAACCATCCGATAGTAGTCGAGATGTAAGAGCTGAGCATATCGAAAAGCCGCCGACATGATGCTGTCGTCCTCCGATACGCTCATTCCACGCGCAGTGGTTCTGGAAGCCTGTTCCCCACTTCATCTCTCCACTTATCTCTCCACTCGAGTTGGAACATTGGCTAAAGTTGTCTATCACTTGCATCCAAGGCTTCTAGACGTGGTCGTTTCGCCCCGAAGAGGTGCTGACTGCGGATCCTAGTAATGATGCCATCACGGAGGGCAGTGATTGCTGCATACTGACCAAACAGTTCGCGACGATTAGCCTGTGCATACCCCTGGCTTCCACCACTGAGAGAGCGCTGTTGTTACTCGATTTGAAGGACTCATACCCTTCCCCACACTTTGCCTCGCATAGCATCGGTACGTCAGTGAGGCGATGCCATCCCACGGCCTATCCAAGCGAGCTCTACCAATACGTAGGGTAAGCGAGTACTCTAGGCATCCATGTATTGCATGAACAGGAGGACGTTATGCGAGGCTGTGAAGACACAGCTTCAGCTAAGCCTTGGGAGGACCTTGACGATGTTGCCTTGGGGTTTGTTGAATCCCCGAGCACGTCTCCCTAAATGAGGCGACACCATCGTTTTCGAGAGACAGCCCTATCTGGCTCGAAGGCTACTACCTCAAGTCCTCCGTCGTGCGCCTATCAAGCACTCAGCCCCTGGCTAATCCTTTGATGACAGGTCTCAACAAATTACGCATTCATCTGGCGACACTTGGTACATCGCCGATGAGATACTACTGCTTCGCGCCATATCCCTCGTCATCATGACTAGAAGGCTTGGTACAGTCTGAATGAACCAATAGTGTACAGCATGTTACAGACTTTGATAAGCTTCGCGTCTTCTCCATTCGCATTTTCTGCATCGTTGCGTAGCAGCAGTTCCTATGAAAAGAGCGCTCTAGTATATGAGACCAGGGACGCATAAAGTACGACTTGGCGACGGGACAGTATATTCTGCCAGTCATCACAATATGACATCTTTTGCCATCGTCGTCTGGATTATGGGTTGGCACTGATGCTCTTCTTTCTATATTCACGCACTAGCATCCATTCGCGGAAGATATTCCTGCGTCCTGGTGACAAAGATATACAACACGTG
>Ga0265797_10001112_pt1 | contig 48088 bp, 37 predicted proteins | sample P2T30metagenome_FD_192433 | JGI IMG/M metagenome (GOLD analysis project Ga0265797, IMG submission 192433) | Plant litter microbial communities from East Loma Ridge, Irvine, California - P2 T30 | ecosystem: Environmental > Terrestrial > Plant litter > Unclassified | place: USA: California...
TGCAGGACGACGTTACCGCCCATGCGTGAGACGTTTGAATGCTTGATCGCGGGAGTGCCCAAAGGCATTGTGATGGTGGCGGGGATTTTGAGCTTGCGAGCAGAGTATGCAACGCCTTGGGCATGGTTGCCTGGTAGGAGTGTTAGTATGGAAAACAGCAATTGTTCGTGTCTTGGTATGAAACTCAAGCAGCATAAGTCGTTGGAAGGACACGACAGAACATACCAGCCGAGCAAGCAACAACACCCTTCCACCTCTCTTGTGGAGTCAAGTGAGCCATCTTGTTGTAAGCACCACGAAGCTTGAAGGAAAAGACGGGCTGCAGGTCCTCACGCTTGAGGAGGACCTTACACTCCAATCGGTTGGAGAGGTTGACGGCATGTGTTAGAGGTGTTTCTTCGACAACATCGTAGACTCTGGACGTGAGGATGAGGCGGAGATACTAAGCATTGTTAGTGATGTTTCGAATGGGATGATCATTCAATCACATGCATCTGGGTAGCCTGAAGGCAGAAGGAACTCTTTGGGGACCTTGGCCTCTTCGGTCTTTGGCGTTGAAGATGGCGGCGAAGGCTGAGCCGAGTATTCGGTCAATGAGAATCCGCCGTAATGTTGCTGAGGCGTCACGGGCGTTTTCACGCCATTGGTGTTGGTGTTGTCGGCCATTGTGACGGTTATGGCCGTGTAAAGCGAGGTGAAGGAAGGCAGCTGTAGGTTATCCCTAGCGATATAAAAAACAACTATCACCCAGCACGATTTTCGTTTGCCAGACCAGTCATTGAGATATCGCAGGCTTGCTCGACCGTCCAAAGCCAGATTCTGCCGATGTCGCTCTGTAGGCGGTGACTGTCAAACCCTAACCCTAATATACGGGTAAGCCTCTCGCAACTATGACATGCTCGATATCTGAGATCTTCAAGACGTCCAACAGAGCTGTAGTGGAAACCCTCTCAGTAATACCTGCTCAAACAGTCGCATCCGTGACAGCGACAACAACACCAATCTCGACCACTGGACATAGCCTCGAACATAAATCAATCGACTACAACAAAAGAATCCAACCCGCGAACGAACCAGCTCCTCCAAAGCTCCACCAACCTACGGTCAAACCCACCACAATGTCCGTCCCCGGCAACCTCAACACCGCCCCTCCACCCTCCTCCTTCGACAACGACGTAGACTTCTACGAAGAATCGCGATGGCAGAAACTGCGCCGCAAGATCGTCGAAGAGCCCTTGATCCCTCTCGGCTGCGCCCTGACCTGCTGGGCATTGTATGAAGCGTAAGTCTCTCAAGCAAACCATAGACACACACATTTCTTCTTGCCTCCAAGCGCTCCGTGCTGAATGTTTGTTTTTCAACAGAACAAAATCAATGCGCTCCGGCGACAAAGCCCGCACAAACCGCATGTTCCGCCGCCGCATCTACGCCCAGGGCTTCACCATTCTCGCCATGCTGGGCGGTAGCGCGTACTGGGAATCAGACCGGGCGAAGCGCGGTCAGTTCGACGAGTTGACTGAGGAGAAGCGCCGGAAGGAGAAGAAGGATGCTTGGATTCGTGAGTTGGAGGTCAGAGATGCGGAGGAGGATGAGCTGAGGCGGATTCGCGATAACCTTGTAAGAGGGAGAGTCGCGGAGAAGGTTGGGCTAAGTGAGGAAGCGGCGAGGCAGGCAGAGGAGGAGGCGGCGAGGAAGAAGGATGGGAGTGGGAGTGGGATCTTGAGTGTGTTGGAGATGGGCGAGGGGAAGGGTGATGGGCCTGTTTTGGCTGCTGTTAGGGGGTTGTGGAAAAGGTGAAGTTGAGGCTGTTTTGGATTGATTGCAGGATTGGTACGAAAAGAAAACGGTTCGCTTCGTGTATGTATTCTATGGGTGTATATTGATTGATCTGTACATGACGCTACCTGTCAAGCGTACAAAAGCAACTCAAAAAAGCAGACAAGACATCGCAATGCTTTCAACACCAATTCACATCTCAAAAGCGCCCTGCAGAGCCCCAAGACCCAGTACAAGCACGCCTAGCATATAGCTCGCGACCCCAAAGCCGCCCTGGATATCATCCTTCACCACAGTATACACGATCCCAAAGACCGTACTGGCAAGGACTCCCGCTAATCCGAGAGCACATACTCGCGGCCAAGAAACACCCTCGATGAAGCAAATACCCCAGCCCTCACTCGTACCTATTCCAGGAGCAGCAGAGAGCCGCTCCCTCAATTTCCGCGGGACTCTAGAAAAGCAGACCGGCAAATCATCTGCGTGATCCGGATGGTCGTATAAGTGTCTCATTTGGTTCTTCCCGATGGGCGGCTCAAACTCGGCTGGCATTGGCCTATACAAGTAGTGGTCCTTCTGTGTCTCTGGTGGGATGCAGTCGTATTTTCGGACATCAGCCAGGTCATTTCGGAAGACCTCGAATTGGACAAATCGGATTTCTGACAGTGCTCGGATGGAGAAGAGGTTGCGAAATCGACCACGGTTTTTAACATATGTTTGTCGGAGTAGACTGTAGAATGCTTTGTCGGAAGAAGGCGGAGTCGTTGTGTCGATGTTCATGAGTTTGTTGGCGTGGCTTTTGAAGGGGACGCAGAGGAGAAGGTACTCCAAGTGATCGGTTTTGGGTGGTGTGTCGGTCTTAACAGCCTTGACCAAGCCGTTCTCTGTGTCGTGTTGTGGGAGTGTTGATCCGGTCCTTCGGAAGTCTTTGAATGTGTTTACCAGCGATTTCCAAATGTTCACCAGCGAGCTGACAATACCGCTTGGAGAATCAGACCGATCGGAGCCTTGTCCATGTTGTGGAGGAAATGAGTCGAATTTGCGCTCATTGAGGCCTTTGTAGGGCGGCGCGTTCGTCTTCCTATTAGCTCTATCCGTGCTATTTGCATGCATGGCTTGGATTCCGACAACGGCCTGTGCAGACGCATCAGATCTCTGGAGTGTATAGGATTTGCGCTCGAAATAATCGTCGTGGATCAGTTTACCACAGCGGCATTGCCAGCGAATTCGTTTCATTCCCAATGGTACCGGCGCTTCCAAATAGTATCGTGCTGCTGCTATGAGGATGCGTGGAAATGACGCAAACAGTCTGCGGAGGCTGGCATATGTCAGTATTATGAGCACGTTCGGTATCGGGTCTTGGTCATCGCAGTCATCAACTCACTTCGTGATCTGGTCCGTTGAAGCGTTTTGGGCAGTCGAGTCGTGCCCGGAAACAAGCGCTGACTCTTGGGCCCTTAGACTAAGCACCCGAAGAAGGTCGCTTTGCAGAAGGTACCATGCAGTATATGTAATGACGCCGAGACATGGGATTAACAGTACGAAAACCCAGATTGTTGCACCCACTTCATGACCGAAAAGCATGGAAGCAAACATGAGTGGCGCGGACACGAAGCCAATTACGGTAAGGTGATTGAGTGCGCGACTTTCTTGGATCCTTTGGCGACTTTTGAGCAGCGCTATCTCCAATTCCAGAGCAGCCTGCACGTCTTCGGTCTGATTGCGGCCTTCACGTCGTGAGAGGGAGCCAAGACCTTCCCTGTCTTCTGCGTTGCCATGCTGCGACTCTGTCTGCTGTTGCAACTCCAAAGGCCGAAGAAACGTTTCGCCAATGTCAGGATGAGGGACGGAAGAAGCACCGATGTATTCTTCTTGCGGAGTTGTCCAAACTGGTGCATCCCAGTAAGGTAATTCGGATAAGAGAGAATATTGGTATCCGGAATTGGCGAGCTCAGCTTGTTTGATTGCAAATGCCAAAGATTTGACCTGAGCCGACCGGAGATCGGTTTCTTCAGTTTCCGAATATGGACTGTTTTGAAGTCTTATCACATTGGCATATCCACCGCCGTCTTTGCTTTGGTCGTCTCTGTTCATCATTTGATGCTTAGACGTGTGTACGCTGCTTGGCGTGCTTGGTGGCTTCGGTGTGATTATCTCCGCTTTCGTCATTCTGGTCGAGACATGTTCCTTTTGCTTCGGCGCTTTGCTATAGTTGTAGAGCGCATTGCTATAGTGATGGATGACGGGTTTGGGTCTGGAAGTTACGATATGGTTGGGCCTGGATTGGTCGGTGGCGTCACTGCAGGAGACGCCGGAGTCGGCGCGGGTTTCTCGTTCCTTTGACAATTCATTGTGCTGGTCAAGATGAACTGTATGCATTTGTTTGGAGAGACTCGATTCAACTCCAGATGGGCTTTCGCTTGGGCGTTCCTTGGATTCACTAACCGTTGGCGACAACCTCGCATGACCACCGGAATGATGGCTGACATGATCATCAGGAAACTCTGCGGCCCCAACATCGTCCGAGGCATTATGCCTATTCATCTTCTCTGCCGGCGAGCTAGCTTCCGTGGGATGTATCGGCAATGCGGTCGAATCAGAGGTCTCGAAAGAGCGTTTCGTCAGAGTCCTTCCTGGCAAGTTGCCAACGGCATGAGGTAGAGAGTGTCTCAGAAGAGTGGTGTAATCGGATCTCTCATCCAACAACACCTCGCTGCTGTTGTCAGGGCTCGGCTTGGATGGGGCGAAGTTGTTTGTTCTTGGCCCAGGTGATGATGATCGACTCTTAGTCTCTCGCTGTTTACGGAAGCTTGGTTTGGCATTAAGGCGTTGCAACCCCTGCTGTTGAGGGGCGAGCGAAGCTCTGCCGGGAACTTGGTTTGTGGACACCATGTCGGCACGGGGCTCTTCGGAGGGCCTGGAACCGCCATCGTTCTTGCCATCAATGTCCGGAGCTTTCGAAGGAGTAATCTCTTGAGATGCGCCAGATGTGAATTGTCCGTGGTCTTTCTTGACGACAGGTTCGTTGACTGGCGCAATTAAAGCTGGAACCAGGTTGCTCGCAGCTTGCGACTGGTCAAAGGTTTTGACGATGGAGTCGCGAATAGGCTGAGGCTGATGGGCGACCGATCTAGACGCTCGCGGTGGCGTTGGTGTTGTTGCTCGTGTGTCCTTTACGGTTGGCTTGCGAGATTCCGTGGCGCGAGGTATTGACGGAGCTACATGATGATGGGAATCATTTCCTTCGTCGTCGCTGTCGCTGCTGTCGTCCTCCTCGTCCTCGCCATCCTCGTCCTCGTCGTCATCTTCCCCGTCGTCATCTTCCCCGTCATCATCTTCCCCGTCATCTTCCCCACTCTCGTCCGAATCCGACTCCTCGTCGTCGGAATCAGACGGGGGAGGAGAGGGTTTTAGTTTCGCATGTCGCAACACCAGCTCAGTCGTAGACTTTTTCACGTGCTGGACGGGATCAAAAGGCGCTCCGTTCGAGTCCGCCATACACTTCAGATCGTTTTCAAACTTGTGTTGAAGTTTCCATTTCGTCCCTGCGATAGACTTGCCCCCGGCACTGGGAGCAAATTGGACGCGATCCGACCTCAAAATGCTGTCGATTCGCCTATCGTATCCTGAGGTCCTAAAGCTCGTATTTTGAAAAGTTTTCCGGATCCAAGCCACGATATGAGAAACTTCCAGCCCATGGGGCTTTGCTTGAATGATAGCCATGACGATCATCGCTTTGTCGGAAAACACAGGTTCCAGTCCTCTGCCTTTGGGACCGTGGTAGATGATATAAGGCTGCGGGTAAGGTGAAAAAAACACTTTCAGAGCATTCTCATGAGACACTTCCGTATTGCCCAATGTTGCGTGTTGAGGGCCATTTCCAATGCGGGGACCTGTGCTGTCAAGACGATTTACCCGAAGTCCAGCACTCGCATGACTAGGACTTTGAGCGAGAGGAGGTATGTTTTCATCGCGAGGACCATGCGTGTGTCTGGGCTGAAGTCCAGGATAGTGAGGATCTGTCGGGCTCTTCTTGAAGCGCGGGACACCTGAGATAGCGGCCCTCTGTGGCTGCCTCGTTCCCATAAGACTGATATCGTATCCGTCAAGACGGCTTGCCCTGGGAACCTCAATTCCCTGGGGAGTATCTTGAATGAGGGGGGATCTGTTTCCATCGCGAGGACCATACATGCGTCCGGTGCGAAGTCCAGGAAGGCGACGAGCATCACTTTCACGGCCAGGATCCTGGGCATGGGGAGATTGGTTTCCATAGCGAGAGCCATAGGGTTGTCCAAAGCGAAGATCATCAATAGTAACGGGACGTGGGTCTCCAAGGCGAAAGTCGTAGACTCGTCCAGGGCGATTTCCAGGATCGTAGCCCGGAACACGGTTAAGGGGATCCTGGTCTCCATCGCGAGGCTCAGGCTCTTCCAGCGCCTGGAGATAATGTGCCATACCACGACCATTTCCAGCCACACGTCCCTTGCCCTTATCCATCGTGACCAGGAGAGGGACTCTGAGGCGATTTCTGTGCACTGATCGGTGAGATCGCAACAGAGTAAGGAATTTTTTTTCGTATCAGCAACTCGCCACGAGCAATAAAAGGCAAATAAGAAAAGCAACAGAACTCAGAGCTGACCACCTCCTCGTACATGTACCTTCAACCTCGAAGGCTGAGCAAGCGCTTCGCCTACTCACGCCACTTGGGCTTGCAGCGGAGGCGCCCAATCAGCCGACATCATCGACATGCACGCAGAGAGCGAGGCTGATGTAGCTCTCGATGCCACGGTGGCCTGGCATTGGATTTCCAATAGCAATTTTGAAAGATGTGACGGAACATTGTCGGGAGCGATGTGTGTAAGGGAGGGAAGGAGCGTGTCAAACATGTGAGAGTGAAGTCCATCTCGAGTCGGAAAGCTTGGCACGAGAGGAGTCGGTCTCAGGCATTCCAGAGCACATCCGTTGCATCTGACTGACCTAAGCCACAATAAATCAAGGAGGAGAATGCGGAAGTACTTGTGAAGATTCTCTTCTCATGTCTGTCATGTACTAAAAAAGGTTCCAAATATCTACAGCCCGAAGCTGTCTTCAAGCAAGTCCCACTTGCACTCTTCCACCCCAAGCCCTCGCTCATCAAAAAACGAAGCCCCCAATCCGCAATGCATCAGTACCACACAGGAAAAGAGAGAAAGAAGATAAAAGAACCCCCGCAAAAGTCAGTCGAAACCAATCCACCGGGATATCTCGAGCAGTAGTAAAAGACGCAGGTGAAGGCAAGCCGTGGCCGTCCGCAGTTTGCTCCTCGCTTGATCCTCGCAGGAAGAAAAGGAAAATGAAAATGCACTGCTTGAACGCTGGCAGGTCAAGAGGTATGATGTGTGAAAAGTGAAGGAGGTAATGAAAAGATGGTCCCATCTTCCGCGGAGGGATCTGCATCAATCGACTTGCGCGAAAAGTGAGGTGCAAGTCGGGTAAAAAAGAAGAGAAGTATAGCAGGTTGGACCCCAAGCCCTTCGATTGCTCCGTTGCATCATTGGGTGAGAGGAAGCACAGCGACCAGACGCATCGTGAAATGAGATGGCGTTCATCAAAGTGCCGTGTGTCACGGCGGCGCTGTTCTTCCCCGGGGTCCAGTAGCACGTAAGAATCGTTTAAACCGAGAGGATATGCTCTCCTTTGCCCTTGTAGCGCTGCAGCTCAAGACCGACCTCGCGCATTCTCTCGCAGCCCTTGCCAGGCCTGACCTTGTACTGCTTCTCGCCCTTGGCAGCAGCTTTAGCACAGGCCTTCTGGTGCATCTTCTCCTTGCGGCGAAGGCGCTTCTTCTCGAGACCTTTGACAATATCGATAGCGCCACGCCTCTTCAAAGGAGTCTCGCCAGCGGTGTCGGACTCGTCTTCCATGCCGTGGAGTTCGAGACGGTCCATGCGGCTGATCTGGAAGCCGCCAGCACGGGGCAGTGAGGCTGTATGCGTGAGGGGAGCGGGTCGGGCGCCGAGTCCAAGGCCCAGTGGACGGGAGGAAGGTCCGATGGCGGAGGGAGAAGTACGACGCGTGTTGGGAGGCGAGGTCATGCCAGTTCCTCTCAGGACCACGCGCGGCGGTGGTGGCGACTGACCGAAGAGCTTACGCACAGGCTCTGTGGCACTACGCTTCACGGGAGGCGGAGATCGAACATTGGAACGTCGCACTGGAGCAGGCGAGGGTCGTCTCGGCGCAGGAGAACCCGCACGAGCGGAGCGCCTTGCAGGAGCTGGTGACGGACGTCTCGGTGGTGGCGGTGGAGACCTTGCGCGGGTTGATAGCCTGGCAGGAGCAGGCGAGGGACGTCTCGGCGCAGGAGATCCAGCCCGGGGCGGTGGCGAGCGACGCGAAGTACGCTTGGGAGCAGGCGATGGGCGTCGTGGCGCGGGCGATCTGTGTCTTGTCGGAGGTGGCGGCGAGCGATGGGCACTCTTACGACGTGGGGTAGGTGTGAAGGAAGTCCTCCTTTCAGTGCCGACGTCGTGAATTTGCTCCAACGAACCAAGCATGATGACTTCGGACTCGCTCTCCTCTGGATCCTCGATATCTTCATCGTCCTCCTCGTCCATCTCAGGATCGGATGTCGGGAAAGTCGGGTCAATATCTTGTGGCATCAACTTGTGCTTGGCAGCCTCACGTTCCTTGATGCGAGTGATGTAAGCTTGCTCAATCGGCCTATCCTCGTCGAGGGTTCCGCAAACAAAATCGGTCGAATCAGGTAGGTCCGGGAGATCCGATCGTTGAATGTCCACAGCTTCCGATTTCGAGTGCTTGTGGTGGCGGTGGCGCCTTTGTCTCGCCTTGGGTGACAGGCCACGTGAGCTGGAAGAATTGATTGAGGAGGTCGAGCCAGTTCGGTCGGTCTTGAATTGGTTGGTCGTGAGGTGATCATTCAAATGGTCCATGGAAGTCGCGGCGGTCGAACGGCCTGCTGGAGTCCACCATTCGTTCTCGCTGTCCTCACCGTCGGAATCGGAAACAGCAAATCCCTCCTCATCGTCGGAATGGAAACCATCGTCAGAGTCCTCTTCCTCAATTTCATCAACATCGTCATCCTCGTCGTCGTCATCGACAGGATCATCCTCATCGTCCAGGTCATCTTCGTCCTCTTCCTGAAGTGCCTCCTCATCGACCTCCTCGCCAAGTTGACGAATGATGTTCTCCTTCTTAAGAGTGTCGGTGACGGTTAGTCTCGAACGCCAGCAGGTCGACTCCTGGATCCATTCCTCGGGCTCCTCGTCGCTGGTGGCGAATTCGTGGAATCGAGTTCCTTCTCCGCCAGAATCGGATCCGTTGGAGAGTTTCCTCAAGAGCTTCGGTGCTGTCTCAACTTTACTCGTCACTGCTGTAGTCGACGATGTCCGGATGTTCTTTGGCGAGACATGGGTAACGGTGCTGTCGGATCCGCGGTGTGATTTCTCAGCAGTAGGCTTGCCTTGCTGAGTTGTGCGACGTTGAGGTGGTGGCGGACTGACGGGGCGCTTTGGCGTCGAGGTCTCTGCAGGCTTGTTCTCTGCGCCGGCACGTGCCGGGCAAGCAAACTTGATCATGCATTTACGTTTTGGTGGCGAGGCTGGCTTGTCTTCTTCGGTAGGAGGCGGCGTAGGTGGCGAGATCGGCTTTTCTTTGCCCTTGTTACCGCATGCAAAGGTAATGCATCGCTTGCGACCAAGTCCTGCTTCGACTTCATCCTTTGACTTGTCCTGAGTGGCAATCGCATCGAGTCCGACGATGCGAGGTTCGTTTGAAAGTGCTTTCTCGGGGACGGTTGTTCCATTGTGTACTGGACGCAGGGCTGGGCTGGTAGTCGGACTTGAGATGCTCCGGCCGTCGTCGCTCGTCAACTCGGCTGTCGACGTTGTACTTTGGTTGCTCCACACCGAAGCCGCACTGAAGCCGCGAGGAGGCTCGGCGCGTTCATCCTCTTCCGTAGAGTTGTCGTTCTCCGAGTGCAGTTGACGGGTGAGAAGGGATTCGCGGCGGGTCGCGTGTAGCAGCTGTTCCCTCGAGTAGATGTTGGTAGGCGCATGCGAAATGTGTTTGAAAGTCTTGCTGAAGTAACTTTGATCATCAGGCGGTTCGTCCACCTCGGCAAGCATCTCTTCACTGTGATCGAGACCCGCGCTCACGCGAGTCCTCTGAGAGTCGTGTCGGACGTCCATGGTGGATTATTGAGGTTCCGGTAGGTAGAAGAAGTTTGCAAAGGTATTGTGCGTAGTGTAGTCGGTTTGGAAGTGTTGGCAGGCGATGTGTCTGTCGGGTTGGCACGGTCTTCGTCGAAGCGTGCGGTCGTGGAATGGAGACCCGAGGGCCTATGATTGCTATAAGGAAAGCGACATTGCGCGAGACGTAGAGAAACGCTTGTGTGGATGAGCGGTCGGGGAGAGATGTTTGTGTTGTTGTGCTGCAGCACTATGTTTGGGTGACGGGTCAGCGAAAATTGCGAGGCGCAGTGGTCGAACGCGTGGTAGGTGACGGATGCCGCAGGAAATAATCGAGGCAGTACTGGGAGAGTAGTTGGTGAGACAGGCTTGACGTACAAGAATCACACGTCGTCTCGGCACTGGCGCTGACGATCAGGGTGGCTAAGCGGGTGGCGTAGGTTGCTTGGCTGATGGAGTAAGCAAACGAGATCGCGCGGGTGGATGGCTGTGATAAGGCTGTAGGTGCTGTATTGCAGTGAGTGCGCGCTCCTGACAGCTGACAGCTCGTGTGAGCGAGGAGTCGCTGTCTACTAAGCGTGGGCGAAGTGAGGGAGGTGAAGTGAAGCTCTGATGGGAGAGAGAGAGAGAAGCAGATGCAACGACGGCGGCAAAGCTGGTGATGAAGGGAGAGGCCGAGCGCGGTGCCAACACCTGAACAGAACAGCGCCCAAGCGTAGCGCACTGCACTGCAATCTTGCGGCGTGTGTGTGCTGCAAGAGGAGCCAACCTTGCCTTTCCGCGCACCTTTCGAATTGCCTTGCCGAACCCCACGCCGGCAAGACTGGGTCAACTGCAAATCTGCAATTGGGCGCGGCGCGGGATTTTCACCGCTAACCTCATTTACGGCATAGCTGTGTAGAGTAGGAAATGGAGAGCAAACTGCCAGTAGTCCGCCGATTGTTCACGGCCCGGCCGCAGCTAAACGCTGTCATCATTACTCGTGATCTGGATTACTCCCCGATCTGGTGGTTTAGTAGTATTGTGACCATCCCATCCCATCATATCTGCAACAACGGCCTTTTATGTGGCAGATGATGTGCAACAGTAGCATCAAAGGTAAAAAGGTCTATGTACATAGTAAGAGTCTCCCACAGGCCTCACTTTCACGTGCTATCATACTACACTACACTGCTATTCCCGTAGCGGCTTGGACGGTCATCCACATTCCATTCGTCCTACTGTATACCCTATCGTTGCCCCCGCGGCCATGCCTCATGTCGTTAGCCGTCTCAGGCTGCTCTTGTCCTACGTTATGCGAGACTCTACTATATCACTTGTCTCCTTCCACTTGTGCTGCTGTTGGGATCTCAACTTGCTCTTGCATACAGTAAGGGCATCTACGTCACTCATGAAACATGTTCCTGTTGATAATAAAATGCCAACACATGCCAACACACACCAAGGCATCGACAACAGTAGTTTCGCGGTATGTAATGGAATGATAATAATAATCGACCACACTTCATCACCATGACACCGCTCGATCGGCCGCCCGCCAGTATCGTAATCGTAAACGCACAGCAATATCAGCATCTCCATTTCTGCAGTCAGTGCTGCCCTGGGATCTGCCGCTGCCGCTACTGCACAACGCAAGAATCTCAAGACGCAGGTTCTTTGCAAGCGTGCCTTAGACTTCTTCGGCGGCCATAAATCCCGCAAAACCCTGCGCTGCAAAATCAAGGACATGATTTGGCCGGCTTGCTGCTGCCCCTGCTCTCACCGTCTTGCGAGCAGCACAAGCGCCCGTCTGAGCTTCACACCGACAGACACCTGACATTTTCATTCATCCGCCCCACGCCTTTTCATACAGCCGTATGGCTGGTCTGTAACCAGAGGTCACCTGAGACTTGGGAACGCTTTACATATGCACCTTGGTGGGGATTACGGTCCATGGCTTTCTTGAGGTTGCTGCCTTGTGCTGTGTCGTTGGGCGGCTGCTATGATTGTTCATACCGTCTGTTACTTCGATTTCCTAGTAGCCGCTCTAGCCCGACCCGAGAAATGCTAATGAATCTGACTCTTAATATTGAAAGGCTCGCCCTCAGATTGCGACACATCTGCTGGTACGGTAAGGTAGGTAGGTGTAGGTTCTTGTACACTCCCCGATTAACATCGTCGGCAGAGCGATCAACCGCGTCTATCGATCTCGCCTCCGCCGCAGCGGTGTCGGCGTCGGCGTATATCGCAAATGCAACCCTCCAACAGGTGCCAACACTTTGCATACATCCTATCGCGCTCGAGCGGATGACCGGTACGGAGGCACAAGCAGCAAGTCACAGCATGTGGTAAATTACACCCCTGCCTGTGCGTATCTTTTGCCGCGCTGCTGCACTGCACTGCACTGCACATGTTCGTCATCTTGCTGGCTCGCTGCCTCTCACCTGCGTCAAACAAGACGCACCAATCGCATGAACTCTCACCTTAGCATTCATGCATGCAGCACTGCGACAATTCACGCGTGCTTCACCATCCGCGATGCACAGCACGCTCGCTGCGAGCAGCAGTAGCCGAGCAAACTCCAAGCTTCGCGTTCAGGCGATGGTGCTGCCAAGTGGCGCCTGTCCTCTCATGCCCTGTACATATCACGGTATCACCACATTGTTACTACCGTCAAACGCGCGAGGAGCTCTAGGTTCGGCTCAGACACGCATCTCATTCTCGCCAGCAAGCCACATCCGCCTGTTCGCATCCCATCTTAAAACCCACCCGAAACTCCACGAAACGGCCGCTACGGTCAAGACTCAAGACACGCATAAAGTCATGCAGGCGGGCTAACGGCACAAAAACACCGTACCTACAGATTCACTCCACACCCCACGACCTGAGTATACCTGTATACCACCACCACCTCACCTCACTCCTTCGCTCCAAGATAGAACTAGTACCACAAACTCCATCCTCTTCCCACCTTACCCCATAATTCCCCGAAATCACTATGTACGACTAGTGCTATCGGCGGGGAAGTTCACAACACCACAACAGGAAGTGGAGCCTGCCAACTGCCAATGTTCGCGCCTATCGACGACAGTTTTGGCACGCCTAACAATGGCCTAATGGGCTGACGCCATTTCTACTTCGCCTACACTACGTACTCACTACTGTACATGCCCATGGGGAACGCAAAGTAACGGCATCGGCGGAGGTAGGCCCGCGAAAGCTCTCACTACCACACCACCTTGCACTTACTACTTTGCCTGAACGAAAAGGTTATTTTGCTTGTACGAGATGACGTCCACCTCAGAGTTCTTCAAGGCTCTGGGCGCTAGGAAGGCAAGGTGATGGGGACTCGCTTTCTTTCCTTTTTACTACTCCACCCTGCAACTCTCAGGTGTGGGAAATACAAAAGTATGGGAGTGCGCGGCCACCCCTAGTGGTACGAGGCTCCAAGAGTGATCTTCCATCCATCGATGAACGCATCTCTCACACCGACGAAGAGACCCGTCACCTCACACCGCGTGGCACTCGATAACGTACCACAACGTCAACCTTGCACGTCAAGCATGGCGCACGCTTGTGGGATATAGACATGTAGGCACCTAATTCGCGGCGTCGCGAGGACGTAGGTGGTATGTCGGTCAAAGGTAGGACACGCGGCCATGGGGAAACGTGGGTTTTCTGTCACGCTGTCCTCCTACTGCGGCTGCGGGCGTGGAGCTGTCGTGGACTCGTGGACTCGTGGCACCTCTTCTTGCACTTCGTCATTCGATCCTTCAAGTTGTTAAGCGGTGTCATGCTGTGCTTCCACGTCTTCTCTTCCGCCTTGTTCTCTCGCCATTCCGGGAAGACACTGTTGTGGACCGCAGTCACAAGCTTCCAGAAATTGCCAGCAATTATTTACAGTTGCGACAAACGCCTTGCATAATGCATTGGTGGTTTAGTGGTAAAATTGGCCGTTGCCATCTCCGAGGTCTTCCGATCTTGCGAATGTCGGCCAGCCCCGGGTTCGATTCCCGGCCGATGCATCATCGCTACAACAGCTCCTCTGGACTGTCAATCGTTTTGCTTTTGATCGGTTCAATCAATTTTACAATCTGACTGTCCGGAGTACATTGGGAATTGATGCCTTGGAGGCCGGCCATGTGGATGCAAATCTTCTCTCCTCCTTTCCTCCAGAGCGCAAAACGTGGACCACAGGGAGTGAAATATCCTCGGAGAAAGGCCTATACATGCATCAAGCTGCGATGGAAGATTGTTCTGTTTGTTTACTTTTGATGATACAGAATTCCCAGTGCAAATCAGTCGTGGCTCAAACCAGCTTCAAAAAAGAACACCGGCTCCGATACGAAGTAAACTAAACAACATGATTACTCGCTTTATATCCTCCTACCCATTCACCCAGGCCTCGCCTTTCATCCATTCACGTCAACGCCAACTAATCGATCATTTGCTCTCGACCGATCCAACCTCCCCAATCTTCCCCAAAGCATCAACAACCCCACGCCAACCCTCCGCATCAACCCCCAAAACACCCTTCAGATACCCCGTCGTAACCCTCTGAACAGCAGCAACCCGTTCCATACTCTCACCCACCGTCTCCTTCGCATCCCACCCCGAAATCCCAAAACAATGATCCCCTCCAAAGACCGTAAACAAATCCTTCGGCCCAGGAGCCAAATGAAAAGGATCCGCATGCCACTTCCACCCCTTGTTGGTAATATGCTTACTCTCATCCTCGTCCCCCACAACAACCAAACAAGGCGTCTTCATCCCCTCGAACGACACCTCGCGATGAAAAGGGATGTTCGTCCATCCCCACTCGCTCAAGGATTCACGGCCTCCATCTCCCACACCAGCCAGCAGAATCCCGGCTTTGATCCTCGTCTCGGGCTCCGCCAAATCGTCAATCATCTCGCCGTTCGAGGGATCGCGCAGCTGCATTCCGAGAAGCACACTCGCGGTGTGAGCACCCATTGAATGGCCTGCTACGGCGACTCGCTCGCGGTCCAGCCCGACTCTTCCGCCCTGCAGGAAGGCCCCTGCGGCTGATTCGATTTCGTCCAAACGGTCCAGGATGGACTTCATGTCATGCACTCTCTCGCGCCAAAACATCGGCGCGCCAGGCGTAGAAGCAGGCAAGCTGAGGCGTTTGGAACTCAGGTGCGTGGGCTGGATGACGGCGAAGCCGTGGGCTGCCCAGTGGTCTGCAAGCGGGGCGTAGCCATTGAAGGAGGAGAGGTTGTTGGAGGCGCCTTGGCCGTGGGACAGGAGGATTATGGGGAGTGGTTCTGCCGGGCTGGCAGTTGCTGGGATTGTAAGGCGGAGTTGGAGAGGGACTGGGCGGGTGGGAGTTGAGAGGGTGATGGGGGTGAGGGTTAGTGTTGGGGTCGCGAAGGTCGTTGGGAGGTTGGCGGACTGGCCGATGAGGGCGTGTTCGGTGGTTGGTGGCAAGGGTAGTTGCATGGCTGTTGAATTGGTTGGCGTGATAGTATGGTGTTGTCGTTGTCGTTTGGTTGTTCCCGTCAAGAAGGAGTAGAAAGTAGTAGTCGAACGAGTGGATCTTGAGCTTGTTGGAACGAACAGTCGTTGAGTGAACAAGAGTCTCGAATGTCTGCCTGCCATTATTCAGTCGTTCTTCCGACTCTTAACATACTTATACCAAACACATGAGGGTACTTGATCTCTCATGGTCGATATCGCGCTAAACCGCATTGGGCAAAGAAAGCGAAACCATAGCTCTAAACGCCGCCATCAGCCGCCTCGAAGACCTAAATCCGACTTTCATTACAAACAACCAAATGTCCGACTTGCTCGAATCCGAGATGCTCGGCCAGCTGTTTCGCGAGATTGGCTCGATTTGGAAGTCGATCCTATTTCATTGACTGCGGCAACCGGGAGACAATGCTGCATGCAATGTATGGAGAGCATATTTGGAGGATTAGGAAGGCCGAATGGAAATTGAAGTGAACACTTAGGAGTCGTTCGACAATCATGGAAGTGCTCTTGCCGGCTATTGTGTGCTTTGTTTTGTCACCCCTGATTTTGAATCCATGACAGAAAACTCTAAACTAAACAACCTCTCAATGATACTCGCACGACTGGGTATCTAAACAGCCTGGTATTTACGCAACTGCGACAAAAGTTAGCAGGAAGTCCAAATAAACAAAGGAGCGGGATGTCAGCACTTACATCCAACGTCAGCGCCCGACTCGAATTGACACCTTGATCCCTCATAACACCGACGAGCGTCTCACTCTCTTGGAACAAACCAGCCTTGAGAGAGATGACTACAAATTGCATGCCCGGCCCGGCCTTCTCCCTCACATAGTTGGCGAGGCGCAACGTATTGGCGACATCAAGCGCAGCATCAACCTCGTCAAGCACGAAGAACGGACTGGGAGCGTAGGTGTGGATGGCGAACAGCAAGGCGAGAGCAGCCATGGTTTTCTCTCCACCAGACAAGTGCTCCATATCACGGAAGCGCTTTCCGGGTGGCGTGGCGTGGTATTTGACGCCGGAGAGGTAAGGTTCGTCTTCCTCCTCGACGTCGAGGTATGCCTGGCCTCCGAGCGGCCAGGAGGAGGATTTGGTGAGGTCTTTGTAGACCGGGGCGATCTGGTCTTTGATGTGGTTGAAGGCCTTGTTGAACAACTCCATGCGACGATCTTGCACTTTTTGGAATTCACGGTGTGCGTCTTTGTAGGCTTTGCGGGATTGGTTGAACTCGCGCTCGACGGCTTGCAGCTTTTCGCTCGTTTGCTCCAGGCGGTCGGCGCTACGCATGTTGGGGGCCATTTTGTCGAGTTCGGATTGGATGGCTGTGATCTTTTCGGCGAGCATGTTCTCGGTATCCTCCGAGTACTCGTCAGTAAGATCGTCGTCGAGATCCTCGAAGGAGGGTCGGATGCCGTAATCATTGATCTTGGGTTCCCGTTGGCTGAGATCCTCACCGTCAACGTCCATTGCATCGTCATCATCATCGTCGAGAACTTTCTCTTCAAGAGGAAGAGTGTCGAGTTTGCGACTGCCACGCTCCAGAGGAAGGTCGACGTTCTCGACTTTGCAGTTTCGCAGGACGGTGTATCGGTTTCCAGTGGCTTGGGTGATCTCCTGCTCCAGTGAGGTTACAATGTCCATGGTCTTGCTGACATGCTTGGACCTCTTCTTGAGTTCTGCTCGCGCCTCATTGACGCGCTCGCCACGCTGGCTGTACTCGGTCCTCAACTCTTCAAGCTCTTCATTCAACTGATCGATCTCAGCATTCAGCACGTCAAGTTCGTTGCCAATCGCATCCCTTTCAGCCTCGAGTTGTACGATCAGGTCTCGGTCACGCTGACTGCTGATGTCGATGGTCTTGATACGGGCATCGGTGTTCTTAAGTCGATTGGACTCAAAGTCAAACTGGTTCTTGAGGCGTGAGATTTGCCTCTTGAATTCGACCTCTTTCTCCCTTGACTCTTGCTGCAAGCTGCCCTGTTGACGCTCGTAATCGCGGATGCTGTCATAGCTCAGGCGCTGACAGAAACCGCTAAAGATCTCGTCTTCGATTTCAGCAATAGACGCAGTGTACTCTTCGAGCTGTTCACGGAGATTCTCCAATCCACGGGCCTGCTCATCGTACTTCGGCTGGTCTTGTGCAAGCTGGCCCTGAAGATGCTTCAATTCGCGGGTCTTTGAGCTGATGTTGCTGTCCAAGGCAGCGAGTTCATCTTGGGCATACTGGAGCTTCTGCTGCAGGCCTGACAACTCTGACTGCAGAGACTCTTCTTCAATCTGGCGCTTGTGGTCATTGGGCAACGCGTCGAGATCAGCCTTGAGCTTCTCGACCAAGGTCCGCAAGGTCTCGACTTCCGCATCTTCCCATCGACGCTTGCGATCGCCTGGATTGTCACCACCAGAGATCAGGTCACCCTTGGTGATACTCCTGCCGTCGAGCGAAACCATCTTGACATCGACCTTGCGATTCCACTTGAGATCACGGGCAATGTCCCATTCGTCGCAAATCATGGCATCGCCACAGGCAAAGCTTACAGCGCGCTCGAGTGAGCTGTCGAACTCGACACAATCGACAGCAAGCTTTGCACCACGGTTCAGACTCCTGTAGTTCGCGTTGGGCTGCTTGTGGACAATCGTATCGAGCGGGACGAAAGCCATGGTGCCGAAACGCTGCGCCTTGAGGTAGTCAATGCACTCCTTGGCCGTCTTCTCGGAATCTGTCACCACCGCATCCCACCAGCGGCCGAGTACGATCGGAAGTGCGGTCTCGTACTTTTTCTGCTTCGGTCGGACAAGCTGATGAACCATGCCTTTTACGCCAGGGTAGATGCGCTTCATCTGGGCGACAGTCTCGCGCTGACGTGCCTCTTTGTGCGATTCGCGTTGCTGAGATCGACCTTCTGCGAGTTTGGATCCGGCTTGCTGAAGTTTCTCTTCCAGTTCCTTGGCTTTCTGGCGAGTGCGAGTGCGCTCGCTGTTCAGATTGTTGATAAGGACCTGCTTTGCGCTGAGCTCCTTCTTGGTGGCCTTTACCTGCTGGCTGCGCTCTGCTCGCCTCTCTTTGAGCGAGTCGATGTCTGCTTCAAGCCCTTCGATTGAGCTCTGCGTACGATCGACTGTTGACTTAAGCGAGTTTACAGTCTCTTCGTCTGTCTTCAGTTGACGGTTGATATTATCCACCCTCACCTGGTCTTCGCCTGAGCGCTTATAAACCTCGCCACGGAGTCGTTGGTATTCTTCCAAGTCTTGTGCGTTCAGGGCGCGTCCAGTCTGCTGTTGCTGGGCAGCCCACTCCTTTTGCCAGCGATCTTGCGCCTTCTCTGTAGTAGTGAGATCCTTCTTTAGCTTGTCGGCGAGAGTTTGCTGTGATTGCCGCTCCTTGCGAATGTCCTCAATCTGCTTTTCGTAGGTACGCAGCTTCTTGTTGGAGATGCTGAGCTTCTCGTCGATCGGGATAAGAGCATTCTCCTTTTCCTCGACATTCTTCTCTTTGCGCTTGACTTCGCGCTCGACTCTGTTGACGTCGCGGCCAACCTTGGCCTGGTCTTGCTGTGCTTTGGCAAGCTGATCTTCATACTTCTGGACGTTTCGTCTGAACTCCTTGAGCTCCTCCTGATGCTTCTGGATCTCGGCAGTGCTGTTCTCAATAGTCCTTTGGAAATGGTACAGCTTGTACAGGACGCTTGTGATGACCGCCTGGTCTTTCTCAGTGCGCTTTTGCTCGTAGTTATCCAACTCATCCTTCTGTTGCTGATACGCCTTGATCTCGGTGTTGATGCTGCGACGAAGATCCATCTTTTCTCGTTGCACATTCTCCGCCTTGGCAGCTTCGGCCTTGAGGTTGTCGTATTGCTTGGCGTATTCGAGCGAGCCAGAGATTTGTTCAAGCAGACGGGTGAGATCCTTTGGCGATTGCGATGCGACGGCCTCGACATCACCCTGGAAGACCAAGAAGTTGCGGGCTTTGATCAGGATGTTTTCGGCTTCGAGCGCGTCGTTGTATGCGCCCGCGAGCACGGTGCGATTGTTGATGCGGTACTCGCTCTGACCGGCAGATGTGATGCTGCGCTTCCACCGCTGCTCCTCGCCAGCATCGTCCTCGTACACTGCCATGACCCAGGCTGTTTGCGGGTCGTTGCGCTGGGTGTCTTGGGTTTCTTGCTCCTCGCCATCGTCGGACTCGGCGGCTCCATTCGCTGCGTCCTCTTCATTTTCCTCGACAACATCGCCATTCGCGTCGATTTTGGAGTGCTTCAGCACGCGACCGCGGTAGACCAGATCTCGGAGGTGGGTGGATCGCAAGTGAGAGGATTTGATGCCGAGCACGAAGGAAATGGCGTCCATGGAGTTGGACTTGCCAGATCCATTGGGGCCGATGATGGAGGTGAAGTATGAGTCGCCGAATTGCAGGACATGGTGGCCTTTGTAGGACTTGAAATTGTACAGCTCGAGGCGAATGAGCTTGCCCATGATGGCGATGCGCCGTGTGTTGAATGCAGTGGTGCAGTGGGTGGATTGGATGATCGAATGAATGAATGTAAGTGGCCCCGCGTTGCGATCAACTATGCGATCGAGTTTACGCGTAGCAGACGCGACTCGGCATCGGCTCAGGCAGGCAAGTCAGGCAGGGCAAGTCAGGCAGATTCGGGCCTAGGACAGTGGAGACCCAGAAGCGGTATGCGAGTTGACGATCGCGGTGTGACGTACCTTGGTAGGGCCATTCAGAAAGCAGTTCCAGACCACGCACAAGGGTAGGAGGCCACACTCCAGTCACTTTTTGTTCACGTCAATATAGGTAAACACACGTGCTGCTATCGAGATCAAGCATCTGCCTGCCGAGCAGATCACCGCCCTCCACTCACGGCACTAGACTAACAGGTCACGCACCTCACTAACCGTCCAACCATACCAACTCCTGTAAGTCGTTCGTTCACCGACAGGTCTGTTGACTTGGCTGTCAAGCTGTCTGTCTCGTTCGCATACAACAGGAATAGTCGCAGCTAACGCATATCATGTCAGAATACTACAAAGGTGCCTTCTCCTCCACCTCCCCGCGTCGTCCCTTTTTCCCTGGCCGCGGTTCATCCTATCTTGACTGGATCCCTGAGGAGGAGCAAGACCTGTCGCAAGCTATGGACGGCGAACAGGATACGGACGCCTCAAAGAGAGATTCTCTCAAGCAATCATCGAGCGCATTCTCCCAAGATGCCAACGATTATCTTGCTGCTGGATCGTCTTCCACACATGGTTACAATACGCCGGGCACGCCTGGTTTGACAACCACCACCAGCAATTCCGACTCTGGCAACTTTGACTCCTACGGAAACGACAACTTCCCACCTTTGGATCGCCTCACCATGTTCGACGTTCTTGAGAACCTCGCATTACCACAACGGCTTGAGAAGATGCAAAATGCGCTGAGCCAGCAAGCCGAGAAAGTGCGTCTTCAACGACGTAAGATCGCCAGTCGAGCGCAGTCTGGCAAGGACAATATTGTGGAAGAATGGCGGAAGCGTGTACCAATAGGACCCGAAGAGCAACTGGACAAATATCGCAAGCGCATGCGTACGACGGTCGACAAGCTCGGCAAGAGGTTCAACGATGCGAAGACTGTCACTTTGGGCGAGAAAGTCAGCTTTGTCACGGCTGTGCTGAACATCTTTATTTCCGGCTGGCTAATCGGCGCTTGGCCTGAGGTATTTCACATCTGGTATACCGTGCAACTGGCTTACTTCATGCCAATAAGATGGTACAAGTACCACAAGATCGGCTATCACTACTTCCTGGCTGATCTGTGCTACTTTGTCAACCTCTTGATGGTGTTGAGCATTTGGTTCTTCCCGCAATCCAAGAGACTTTTCATCAGCACTTATTGCTTGTGTTTCGGCAACAATGCAATCGCGATCATGATGTGGCGGAATAGTCTTGTCTTCCACAGCTTGGACAAAGTTACAAGGTAAGTCGAAATCCATCCGACTGTTGCAAGCGTATCGACTAAGTCAGTCCCAGTCTCTTCATCCACATCATGCCATGCGCCACTTTACACTGTATAGTGCACCTGCTTTCGCGAGAAATGCTCGAATCCACTTTCCCCGCCGTCGCCTCCATCAAGTTCTCCGAGCCAGGATCGCCCGAACATTACACGCTCGGCGCCATGATCATATGGGTCACTCTCCCCTACGCCATCTGGCAACTCAGCTATCACTTCCTCATCACTGTCCGCAAGCGTAGCAAGATCGCCGCCGGCAACCCGACCTCCTTCACCTTCCTCCGCAAGAGCTACAAGAACAACCCACTCGGCAAATTTGTCCTCTCGATGCCTGATAGCCTGCAAGAGCCGACCTTCATGTGCATCCAGTACTCGTACGCCCTGCTCACTATGATCCCCTGTCCACTCTGGTTCTGGTACCGCTGGGCTTCTTCGGCTTTCATGATCATCGTCCTGTCTTGGGCCAGCTGGAACGGCGCAACTTTCTACATCGACGTGTTTGGCCGCCGCATGGAGAAGGAGCTGAATGCCTTGAGGAGTGAAGTCCAACGCATGGCAAAATCTCCCAGCATCGAAGGCATGTCCCAGATTGGCTCGCCCGTCGGCTCTCCCGCCGGTCCTTCGGGAAATGATGGAAGCGCCGATGCCACGACAAGTGCGCTCGACCTCGGACCTCCTGCTACTCAACAGGATGGAAACGATGATCTCCACAGCCGAGCCAAAGGCAACAAGGACCAGATGCCTTCCATCGATGGAAGTGTGAAGACTGGCGAGGCTCAAGATGACATTGACAAGACGAAGTGATTCCCTTATATCCTTGATGGACCGAGGAAATGAATTGGCATGACCCTGTACCAGGCGGAACTTTATATACCTTTGGCACTTGAACCTCACAAGGGACTCACGGCAACATGGCAAAATTCTGTACCGGAGACGGTTGGTGCGCCGATGGGTAGCAGTGACTCTGAGGACGATCACGGCGTTTGTGGATGAGGCAACGGACGACATGGCGTGGTTTTCATACATCCTTCCTGTTTCGATATACCCCCATTGAACTTTTCCTTCCGGTTGGGATATACCGCGTCGATCTTTCTTTTTGCGTTTTGTTGTTCTTGAGGGCAAAGAGATGATAATTAAGGTTAATGTGTTTCACGATGCGAAGATTCCGTACATACCATGCCAGTCAAACATTGCATAGTAGTTTCACCATAAGCATCGTGTCGATAGCGATGGCGACGACGACAAGTGCTCTTCATCTCTAACAGTACATGCACTTCTTCGTGGGAGGGCTCTGCCACTCTTGAAATGCCTAATTTACACCGTGAGCCCATCTTACATCCATCTCCAATCAACCCGAACATCCAGAGGGGTGCTCCGGCTCGCCATTCGGATCACAGCATGCATTTGTGCGAGATCGGGGTGTTGGAGGGAGGGTAGCGATCGAACTTGTATTTCCACTGTTACTGTGTGTTTTGGTTTTGTTCACTTTGCAATTCAGTGCGCCTTTGACACATTACAAGTAGAGTAAGCGGTTCGGTAGGGTAATTACATTTCGCTATCGCTATGTCTTCTTTCGTGTCAATCGTATTACTAAAATATGGATATCTCCGTTTCCTCTGGCCGCAATCACACTTAAAGCGAGCCTGAGCCGCTGCAGCCAAACACTCCCAAAATTCCCGGGCGATGTCGGCGGCAATATTAAAACGTACAAATTATTCTCACATGAAACCTCTGAAACCCCTAAAGGCGCCTTTGCCCTTGACCTTATCAGAGGAGGCGTCGTCGGAGGCCGTTGGTTTCTTCTCCTTGGGCTTGAGTTTGATGTTTTGCGCGCCACCTGTTGTTGGAGGGGACAGAAATTAGTGAGGAGTCTTATGAGTGGGAAAGGAGTTCTCGAACGAGTCGAATAATTGCAAAGACTTACCTCGACCGTAATATCGCACTTCACTAGTCGGCGTGATCTTAGCCTTCTTCCCCTGCGACGACAAGTCGCTGCTGCCGTCGCTGAATCCGCTCTTGGAGCCGCTCTTGACTCGCTGCAGCTCCTCTTCTTCCATCAGAGGCGCCGTCTGGTTGAAAGTCATAGCGGGGGTGGGAGTCGAGGTTCCGGCGCTATTGCGCGAGGCCATGCTGTCCGCACGCGAGACGCTGGGTTTCCATGACAGGCCGGCGGAGCTATGGGGAGGTGCGACTTGGGGTGATGGGAGGCTACCGCTTCCCAGGCTGCGCGGGTTGGCTTGGGCATGGGTATTGAGGGGAGAGTGGAAGCGGCGGCCCGAGGGGTCTGAGGACGGGTGTTGGTACTCGCTGTACGTGTCGTAGCCGCTGTCGGCGGCCGTCATGGCGCCGCCGGAGCCGGGGCGGTCGGAGTAGTGCTCGAGAGCGTCGGTGTCGTGGAAGAAGGAGCGGCCGCCGCCTTCGTTGTCGCCATGGCCGTTGCCTTGCATAGAGTCGAGTTGCGATTTGACGGATTGGTACTCGAGCTCGAGGTCTGTGAATTTTTCGAGCAAGCGCGAGTGTGCTTTCTTGAGCTGGGTGAGTTTTGTTTGGCTTTCGGCTACGGCGCGTTGGATGAGCATCTGCGTGTCCTGGGATGGAGTGTGGGATGGCGAATGAACGCCAGAGCTATAGTCATCCGGGTCCGCACGAGCTTCGAGTTCGGCTATTCTGCTCGTCAATGCGTGCTTCAAGCGCTCAGAGTCCTGCTCTCTCCGGTTCAACTTCAATTGTAGCGTTTTCTTCTCGTTTTGTAAGATCTCTGTCTCTCTCCTCGCACGTTCAAATTCGAACTCCCTGTACTCGTACTCGCGCATGCGCTGACCAGCTTCGTGTAGCTGCGCTTGAACGGTTTGTAGCTGACCCATGTCTCGTTGCAAAAGCTCCAGCTCGTGGGATTTGTTCAGCTCGCGAGCTTCGGCAGCAACAAGCAAGTCCCTAAGTTGCTTCGACTCCGATCGAATACGCGTTAGCTCGGCGGTCTCAGTCATCCAAGTCTCCTGCTCCTTCTTCATGCTGCGAAGGCGATCCAACATGTGTGCTTCCATATTGTTCGCTTGCTTCCTCGTGAGTGCAGAGTCTTTCAAAGTCGCCTCGCGTGCATTTCGGATGTGTTCAAGCTGCTTCTTCAGAGCTCGATTCGCGTTGATGAGATTGAGCGTTTCAGCCTCTGCAGTGGCATCCTTGACATTTCGGCGTGAGATCTGACCAATGTGCTGTGAGTATTGAGCTTTGTGCCACCTTTCGAAATTGAGATCGTTTCGCAGCAAGGTGATTTCGCGTTGCAGATATGCCAGATTTGTTGAAGACACCTCGGATTTGTCTTTGGAAGCACGAACGGATCCTCCGTTGCCAGACTCTTGGAACTCTTCAGCACTCATCATGCCAGGCTTGATTCCAGCGCCAGATTTGCTGTGCATCCGTGGGTGGTCATTCCGGGCGTCTTCCTCTGAACCTTGCGGTCCCAGTAGCGGACTTTCAGCTTCGGTGGTCTGCGCCGAAAGAGAAGGCATGTGGGTCTCACGCCAGCTGACGCCAGAGCGTAAACTCGTCTGGCTTGCCACCGGCGAGATTTGGTTGCTTCCAGATGGGCGCGATGGCGTGTTGTGCACACTCAAAGGCGGGAACGGGGGAATTTCTGGCAATTTCGAGGTAGGCGGAGGACCAGGGCTTGCGAGAACAAGCCTTTTATTGCTGTAAAGGGCATTGCACTCAGCAACGACATCGGCCGGCTCCAATTTTGTCCACTTCGCGTCCGTGAGCTCTTCTTCGGGCGTCATATTGTAGAAATTTGAATGCATCAGATGGACCTCCCTGTACTGGTCAGTTCGACTGCGAATAACTGCTTGATCCAAATCGAAGTCATCAGCTCCGGGAAAATCGAGGTTCTTGAGAAATTTGCGCGGTTTGCGAACATAGCTCATGAAGTTCAGTGGGTATAGTCCATAGAGGTAGGTGAAATAGGCCAGCAACTCCGGGACTGTGGTTTCGACAACGTCAACATCTGGTCTCAGTACTTCCCATGATGTGTCGATGCCAACATCGCCAGGGTCTCGCTCGTCCTCGGAATCAGCATCGATGCGATCGTCAGTCACCAGGTCTCGTTGGGCGTTTGTGCTAAGCGGACTAAACCTCTCCCAGCACAGCAGTCTGCTGTAGATCAGGCATAGTCGAGGGAGATGTGTGCTGATCGGGCCAGGTATATGTGGTAGTAACATGACCAAGCATGTGAGGGCGACTGATAGGACCGTCGTCGAAGTGTCGTTCATCAGACATTTCAGAATGTCCTCTACAAGAGGAGTGTCGATCGCTGTGTACGTGTGGGGAGCTTGACTTCTAAGAAATGTGCTCAACAGATTGAGTGCCTGGAGGCGACAACTAGCAACCCGAACCAGGTCGTCAATGTTGAAGAAGAAGTCCAGTGTTCTCTTCTTGCCAAAAGCGATGAGCACATTCTCGACTTGCTGTGCGATCTGTGCATGCTCGGGAGCCACGAGTACGTCCTCGTCAGAAATCTGGCGTGTCTTTGCGATGAAGATGCTGAAGAGTTCGCGGCAGAGTCTGTTTGAAAGGCGTGAAGAGTTCTCGTTGCTTGATTCCTCGTCGTGGTGGACCATAGATCCAATGAGAAAGTCCTGAGCGTCATCCAAAGCTTGTTTGCGATAGCCTGTCGCACTGATCACCGGCTTGATGACAGTCTGCCACCAGTCCCAAATATCAGCTTCGGCAGTGATGGCAGGTCTCAGTTCCTTAAGCACACCGCAAAAGGCACCGGATTTCTGCGGGCTCTCGCAGACATGATGCTCCCAGAAGCTCTTGAGCTCCTGGTTAGCACGGAGAGATTCCTCATCGCTGAGTTGGCCGTCGTGCTGGTCCACGAAGTGTTGTAGCATCCGCCTCGCCTCTGCTGGCAGAGACGGTGCTGGCTTGGCGGCGGAGAAATGAACTTGTAGGGCTTTGGTCGCATCTTTGATGGTCCTGATGGCGGGCGACTTAGCATGAGTTGATGAATACATGCCGAAAAGCCAATATACCAACCGCGTATAGCGGAGAGGTTATGGGCAGATGGACATGGTAATAGAAAAGTGCCGGGGGCTTACCTGACAGCCATAGCTGCAAGGTGGAGCTACCTCGCACCGAGTGCCGAGAAAGCGTCCAGTTTGGACGAGGTACAGACAGGCGGAAAGCAGGGCGGAGCGTTTTCAGATGTTTGTACTGCTGCAGTCAGGATAAAGAGGCGCTGAAGTGCTTTTAGCGTGCGAAACGGTCCATGTCGGCGATCCGGGGGGACAAGCAAGAGTGGTATGGTGCAATTGGCAAAGATAAGGGAGATTTAGCGGGCATATGCACGCAGGGGGAGGTCAGGGCAGAGTATATCAGGCGAGTAAAGGCGAGGGTTTCGACAATATGGAAGGTATAGAATATAGGTACAGTACTCTTTTGTATGTGAAGTTATCAGTACCCGTAGGTATTGTATGTGATGGGAGGCTCCTGCGGCGATAAGCTCTAGAGGCACTGTGGGAAATCCCATCGGCGGGAGTCAGAGTCATGCAGCTGTCTGTTTTCGGCTGCTTCGACTTGAGACCAAGGGACCTTTGAATTCTCACTCGTCACGCTTCAAACAAGGTGAGTTGCAACTTTCACTCCGCCCGCACATCCACAACCGGCTTTTGGCATCATCGTCGTCAGCATTGGCGTGCTTGTTGGCGAGCAGCTTGTAACACAAATCCACCAACCACCCTGCCCGTTGCAGACTGCCACAAAAAGCCTTCTTATCTTTGAAGCGAGAGCCGCATGGACCGTCTCATATGCATCGCAGCACGACCCTTCATCCTGCCACTGCCCACTAGTAACTCCCATCACCGGCCCTGTTCTCCAGTCGGAGTCGGACGTTGTCGGTACTCTTGCACGTCTCCCGTTCCTGCCTACAAGTGATGGGTGTGGTCCGCACTCCCCACGCCCTCTCATTCGCTCGTTGCCATGCTGAATACCCTTCCCACGCGATTGTTCAACGCTTGCCGACCCACAATACTGCTGACTTGAAGTGCAGCTAACAGGATCTGCGAACGAGAGCACCGGCTGAGCTGAGGGTCCAAGGCATGTTTTGAGCTGACTCCATCATGGTATCTCGGATATCTTCGTTTGCCATGCAAAGCAAGACTTGAGATGTGGCTCTGCAGATCGTCATATCAGTCATCCCACGCCAGTATATCGCTATCTGGCACCTCTGGATATCAAATGTATAATGCAAAATGATGCAAGATATGATCCGTGAGTTGACTGCACCCAGCACTGCGGTTAACACATCTCGGTGCATCCTCCAGAAAGCACACGCTCGAGCCTAGGTTCCATATGCATCAATTTAATGACAAGCAATACCCTAGAAAGGACAAGGTATTCCGCCTCAATCCCTCACCACTATGCTTGAATGCAGAGTATCAGATAGCTGAGCTTGTGCCGGAGCATTCTCTCCTGACTCTTGCCAACACAGCACCGTCGCTCTGTATCTTTACAGGATTATTGTACTAGAGACGCAGGGCTTTCTTGTCGCCAAGTGACAAGGGTTGGTCACCTTCAGGCGTCCGGCGCAGGAAAGTGTCGTATCCTAATATTTTCGTGTAAGCTCGTGTGTTCGTTATCTCGGAAAAGGAATGGGCGTGATCGTGCGTATAGCTGACGACACGCTATTGGACGATGACGACGGCCTGAACTGAGTTATGTTCTTGACTGAGATGTCCGCGAGTACTTTTCTGTGCAACCCAAGTGAAAGCTGCAAGCATCCCCAACCCTAACCCTTCTTCCACAATGGCTACAACATCTGTCGAGCGACATCGACGTTGATGTGGCCGCATACATGTACGAACACCAGCTACATGGCATTCGAGCGACTAGTCTGATCCTGTCGTTTCTGAAGACTCGGAAAGCTGAAGTAGTTCGATCTGAGCACTGGAATGTCAGTGACATTTGTTCCAGCCAATGTTACATGAGAGGTACACTCGAGAGACTTCGGCCAAGAGAAACGAGCTGATGATGTAGTGTAACTGTGTAAGCCTCATATCCTCAACCGGTAAGCTTTGTTCGCGACGAGCCTTGGAGTACCTATCCTCCCTCCCCACTCACAGAGCATACTTAAACAGCGGACTCTTGTTACCCAATCGATCCAACTCCTCATTACTATACTTCTCCCTGACCTCCTCCTCCGTGACGTTCTCGTACTTCTTATTATGCGAATGATAGAAGTACTCGAGTGTCAAAGCAGACACAATCCCCCCAATAGCAAACCCAAGCGAAGTCCCAAACCCGGTCGGATACCTCGGACTCTCGCTCGACAGAAAGATGAAAGAACCCGGCAACCCGCCCAAATTGCCAATACAAATCATGAAAGCAATCCCCATGGCACGCTTCTCGGCGTTGGCCAGATTATTGATCGTCCACGCGTTGCAGCCCGGCAGGATCGGGTAGACGCCGATGCAGGCCAGGAACACCATCGTGTAGCAGAGCGGGACGTTACTGGCTATGCGCGGCGCAAAGACGAAGAGGACAGAGTAGGCTATTACCAGGATGCTTTGCGAGGCGACGATGAACGGCATTCGCCAGGTGACACGGTCGGCGAAGTAGGCGCTTAGGACGGCCGCGATGGCGCCGCAGGTGTAGGGTGGGGCGGTCAGGAGCTGGGCACGCGTGGAGGTGTAGCCCATGTTTTTGATGATCTGGGAATGGCGTGTGAGAAATGCGGCAGTCGGCTTCTTACCAGAGAAGAATGACTTACCTGGGGCATGGTGAATTTCAGACCGTAGTTGGGGACAGAGTTGGACGCGAAGACCAGGGCTTGAAGGTACAGCTGTCTGTCGCAGAGCACTTGCCAAAGGGTCTTCCAGTGGCGCTTTTTATCCTTCTCACCCTCGTGGATGACCTTTGCGCCTCGAGAAGAGATGTGCATGAGCTCGAGGAAACGAGCCTCGTCCGGCCTGAGCCAACTGGCCGTGCCAGGAGAGTCGGGCAGCAGGAAGAAGCAGCTGGCACCTACAACGACAGAGAGGATGCCTTCGAGGAGGAAGATCCAGCGCCATCCTTCGTAACCGCCGATTCCCCTCATTTGTGCGATACCTGCGGCGAGGAGTCCTGAGAATGCACCCGAGAGGGCAGAGGAGAGGTAGAACATGGCCATGCGGCTTTGTGTCTTCTGGGGTGGATACCATTGCGAGACGATCTTCGATTGGGTCAGCAAGATTCTTGGTCAGCTCCAAGTGGGTTGTTTGTATAGCCTTACCCAGATGGCACCTGGGAAGAAACCAGCCCTGAAGTCGACATTAGCTTGGCCGTGGAACAAGAATTCTGGGTAGGAAAAGCTTACTCGAAGACACCGAGTAGGAATCGGGTTGCTAGCAATCCACCGAAGTTTTGTACAACTCCAGTCAGAGTCATTACCTATCGTAAGTCAGGAACCGATCTTGGCCAGCAACGGCATGTATACTTACAATTCCCCAAGACACCACCAGCGTCCCCATGTACCAACTGGCCTTGTTGAACTTCGACAAAAGCAAGTTGCTCGGTACTTCGCAAAGAACATACGGAACGAAGAAGACTGATTTCTCTTGTTAGATGGTTGCTCAGCAATGCATGTTCTCGGAAAATGGCGACATACTAAGACATCGTTAGTACGGATATGGAAGCTGGCGGGATCTGCTCGAGCTCACCTTGCGACTACAATGTTGTAGTCCGTACCGGTCATACCCAACGACCCTTCCAGACCTTCTATCTTTGCGTTACCAATATTAGCTCGGTCGAGATGAGCGATGAGGCTGTGGTTGATCCGTCAGAGGTATGCACACAGCAATCTTCGTCCAAAAGGTGCTCCTCGTAAAAAAAACGAAAAAAATGGCCACAACCGAAAAGCTCCCCGAACAATGAGTGGTATACATACTACGGCACATGTCAGTTCGATCCCAATATACTCCTCGTCCTGGGACCCATACCTAAAGAAGCGCCAACATCGGCACCAACCGTATGTCGACTTTGTGGAAGATGCGAGCTTGCTCTTGCGGCGGAATACTCGCCAGCCATTCGGCATCCTCAGCAGTCATACCAGGCTTGATCTGATGCGATGTCGTCTGGGCTTCCTTGTCGATCGAGACGCTGTCGTGATCGACATCTTCGATCATTGTTGTGTTGCGTTTGGTGGTCATCTTGACGGTAGGCCTTCCCCGATGACTAGAGCGGGGCCGAGAAGCAGTAGCAAGTTATGGTATTTCAACAGATGGAAGCACCCAGCCTGAAGAAAAGAGAAGCAAGCAGCAGTAATGATCAAGGTGAAAAAATGATTGATCAATCTGAGCAGAAGCGACTAACCTACCACGTTATTTAAGAACTCATCTTCCACGCGGCGAATAGCCGTTTACTGTGCACAAGTCCGCCATGGTCTCGTGGCATCTGCCTCCGGCGCCGTCGGCCGCTCACCCCGGGTTTAAAACACTCTTTGCTACTCTGCATTGCCGATGTGCTGGTGTTTGGGGGCAGATGTGGATACTGTAGGTAGCTGAGTAGGTATCACCAAGACAAAACCCCGCAAACAACCCTCGCCAAGAGCCATGGCGCTGATGAGTTTGGGAGTCTTGATGGGTAACGGCGCGCCGGTGACAGCGCCATGCTCCTCTTTGCACGCCACGCGGTGGAACGTGGCGCTTGAGACGTTGCGGAAGGCTGATGTTGATCACAGTAATGAAGCTGTTCGGATTCAGCGATGGCTTCCTGAATTTCGGTGGCCGTTGAGATGAGGGGGATAATCACTTCTTTCGTATGCTCTGAAAGCCACGATCATGGCATAATCCCGCTTGAAGATTGAACAGCGTATTTCTCTGGACTATGGAGAAAAGCCTCCTCGAATGTGCCCTCTTGCAAGCTCTACCCAGTTAGTCAAACATGCAAGTATCTCCAAGGACTCGAGAAGCTTGTCCGTTTCGGATCTTGGCCGAAACTAGGCCTTTCTTTTTCCCGTTGCGAGCACCGCCAGATCGACAAAGAAAGGTAGGAGGGGTACCTTGGTATGCTCGTAGATTTCATGACATTATTCTGAAATCGAAAATCTCGTCAAACCTGACATGAAAAGTTTCTCGTGCACATTGATCCGTTAGCCGTGAGATTACACTTGTTAGACTACACCTTACAAGTACCCCAAAATGCCTGGCCTGACCTTGTGGAGCTGCTCGCTGATTTCTTTCCACACACGCTCTTGCAAAATTTCTCCTTCTTCGCTCTTGGTGAGCTCGCCTCGCTCAGCAATAGCGCAGTCACTCAGATACTGGCCGTGAGACTCTGAGCCCTGGCCGGCAGCGTGCACAAGCGTTCTGCTACCATACTCGGTGGTTCTGGCGAAGAGCAACTTGTGAAACCAAAGGACCCACGCCAACAGGCCAGTGACTTCCCGGGCCAGTTCGCTGTAAATTGGTCAGATTCCTTGGATGCTGGAAGAAACCGGAGGATTGATACTAACGAGTGACAACGACGGAGATAGGAAGTCCTGTTCGGAGGCACGGAGATAGAAGTGATTTGTATGTCCGTATGGGCAGGCGGTGACAGTAGACACCGATGCGCCGTGAGCAAAATAAGGTTAAGCCATTGGTTAGAAGCTACAGAGGGTGAATTGAACGAGTCTCCGGTGGTCTGAGAGATCAGTCACCTGACGTTGAGGGGCGTTGATCCAGCAGCAAGCAGAGTAACAGAAGTAGCGGACAAGTTGCTTGACATGCCGCTTATATGAGGGCTCAGATCCTGGAGATCACATGTAAGCAGTGGGGGTATAGGTGGCTCCTTGTAGCACTTATGTCTACAAGTACATGTGATAGACGTTGAAGGGATGAGGAATAAGGTATTTGATGGCAAGTTGGAGTTGGAGTTGGAATTTGGTTCGAAAGTCTTCTGTCGTTGATGTGGGCAAGAAAGTCTGACGTCGGGCTTCAATGTTTACGTCTGTGATGATTCGACTTAGCAACGGACACAACAACTGACCAAGTCCGACTATCTACACGACACCTCGATTTTACGCGCCATGAGATACGACCGAAATGCCATCTGGACATAGTATACCACGATCATCAGCATCACAGCCTGCCCCAATCCCACAGAACCGATTCGTGTTCCCCGCCAACCAACACCTTCTTATCACAACACCATCCCGCATCCTTTCCTGGGACGACCCAAACGGGCTACAAGAGCTATTCGCAAGCAGCAGATCTGGTATAGCTGCTGCGACAGAAAGCAAAAATGGCTCTGGAATACTGGCGATCGCCGACAGGCACACCGTTGTGCTGCACGACACTAAGCGCGGAAAAGAGAAGAGCTGGGGATTGAGCGCACAGGAGGACGAAGTGAGGCATCTGCAATACGCAAAGGACTCGAAGAACTTGTTTCTATCGACCAAGATCACGAATGAAATCTATCGCTATTCGACAGAGGCGCAACAGCTTTGCAGCCCGCCCCAAACACTGGCGTCCCCAGCTGCTGCGCTTGCCATCTCGCCGACAGGACATTTGATGATATCTGCACATGGAGTTCCACCGGTAGTTCTTTTGAAGGATCTGGCAAAGAACTCTGCAGCAACTCTGTTGAAGCAACATGCGTCCGATTCAGGCGTCGCGATTGCCACGTTCCATCCAGAAAGGGCTAACATCTTCACTTTGGCCTTTGATGACGGAACACTAACTGTGTACGATGCTAGTAGGATGCCGAGAAGCGTGGATACCGCGAGGAACGCCGATCAGCATCGTTTGGGCAAAGCGGAGATTGGTCGCATCGAAAAGCTCCATCATGCGGTGCGATTGAAGGATGAAGGAGGATCTCGTGCTATTACTGGAGCTGCCTTTTTGCCCGGACACAAGCTCAGGATGATCACAGTTGGAATTGACGGGAGATGCAAGCTTGTGGACTTCTCAAACGGTGCCAAAATCTTACGTACATGGCACGGACAGGCACCACTCACGTCGCTCTCTGTCCTGGCGGCCTCTTCCACACGAACTTCTGAATCTCGGAAAGGTAAGGCTCCTGTACGGTCGGATGATCTTGGAGCAGTTGTCGCTGTCGGTACGCAGAACGGTAATGTGCTGCTCTACGACACCTTGGGACTCATGCAAAGCAGGCAGGAGATCAGCGCCACAGGAGAGAGGATTATCAGTGTGGAGTGGGTCAGCGGTCCTTCTCCAAGATGCACTCATAGCGGCACAGCAAACAGCACTACTAAGATAGCACCGGCGATGCAATCACCAAACTACGAACGAGCAATGCAGACCAACGCACAATACATGAGCACGCCCAAACATCTCAGCATCCACCCTGCTCTCCGGCCATCCACCACGAATCCGATTGCTTCGCCATCTCTTCAGTCCCGCAGATTCACGATCCATCCAGACGAGGCTGCAGAAGATGGCACTGTCCGGCACACGCCTGACGGCCGAACAGGTCATGCTGTAAACTCCGAAGCTGGAGAATATCTGGACCTGTTCTCGCCAGTGAACCCGTTCGCGGCAGAGCAAAATCGGTTGAAACAAGGAAAGAGCAGTAGTCCAACACGGATGCGACCGCGTTTGTCTAGTCAAACATTTACCCAAGGTCTCGTGGAAGCAAAGAAGCGAACCGCGGTAGCATCGTCCTCTCGTACACCCAAGTTGTTCCCAACAGTGGATAGCCACGCTACGAGTTCGGGATCGGCGACTGAGGTCGCCAGTATCAAGCGACCCGTTCAACTCAGATCGGTTCAAGCAATTAAGAGAGGGTCTCCCCTGAAGACTGAACGGCGTAGAATTGTACCAGGGTCGATTCGTAAGCGAGAAGCACTTCGAAATGACCGCGTGGAAGTTGATGCAGCGACTACTGCTAATGCGAGATTGCTGCGTGATTTGCGGCTGATGAGCACAAAGTCGGGTAACGCTCAGACAGGCAGTGTGCTGCAAGGCTATGCATCAAAAGGACCCCAGGATGGCAGGCGTACTTTTGACGGCTCACACAACAACATGGAGAAGGCAGGAACTTCATCACTAAGCCCGAAACATCAAATTAAACCAATTGAGACTCGAGTGTTCGGGACGGGCGGACGTTGGCCGACCGACTCGGTTGACGAGGACTCGTGGACCGACGAGCATCATGACGATATCTGGATCACCTCAGACGAAGAGCGCAAGCAAAAGTCTCGCCGGCACCAGCGATTCCAAAGACCAGCTGCACGTCAAACCTCGCGATCGAGAATGAACTCCGGAGACACCATGAGCACTACACAGACTGGTCAGCAATCCCACGACACAGCAACTCAAGTACAAGCCTCGAATTCACACTTTCTCAATGGTGTCCCATACAAAGCCGACGATATATCACTACATTCGCACATTTCTCCAGACATTGGTTTCAGTCTAGCACCAGACGACGTGCAGAGCCTGTTTCCGCGAACCTCTTCAAAGTCCCCAAGAAAAAGCAAGCAAGACCCTAATCGACCGTCTCGCCAGAGCCCTCGACACCATAAATCAGCCCTGCAAGAGCTCGCATCGAATGCTACCATGCCCCATAGACCAAGTGATCCCTGGGCCAAGATGAAAAAGGCAAAGAGCTCACCTTCCAAGATCAACCGCGTGGCCAGTTCAGCAGCTCGTGCGCCAGACGATGGAACTCGTGCACGCGGAGAAGCTTGTGGTGGTTGTGCAGCCAATGCAGCGAAAGTAATGGTGTTGGAAGGCGAAGTGTCACACATGAAAGGGGAGATCTTAGCGTTGCGGGCGATGCTAAGGAGGAATGGTATTCCTATGCCTGCAATCCCAAGAGGTTAACGACGATGTTACTAAGTGAGAGAATGTTGCCCTTGGCTATTGTTTTCTGTCGTCTTTTGAGCGTAGGCGCTTCTAGGAGTTTTTGTTTTGACCAGTCCTTGAGACATTGTTTCTCTCTGGGACAAAGTGACATCGGGCTATAGCTGGACTACTTCTACTCTATTACTACGTCGGCACAGTCGATGTTAAAGCACTTTCTTCATTGGTTTCAATGAGCCAAGTTGCCTTCATTGCAGCCTCCATCCCTCCATCCCTCTCTTTAGTCATCAAGCGCCACAACCTCGATCTCCACCCTCATCTCCGGATAAGCTAGCTTAGGCACTGCAACGCAAGTCCAAATGGGCTGATGATCAGGCACCCACTCTTTCAAGTTGCGGACCATAGCCTGGAAGACTTCGTCGTCCAACACAACGTGATACGAGGTCAAGCGGAAAACCTGCGACCAACCCCCTTTGCCTCCTGCAGTCCGGACGGCGAGATCCACGTTCCGGAACGCTTGGTCGATTTCGCCGCCGAGGTCGCTTGGATAGTCTGTGCCTGTTTCTGGGTTCCATCCTCCTGGGAGAGTAAAGGAATGACTGCGTCAACCTTGAACTTCGTATGCTTGGAGTGAGGATACTGTAGTAGCGTATTGACTTACCTTGACCGGCGCATTCGATCCTGTTTCCTATTCTGACTGCTTGGCTGTAGTGCGCTTTCTCTTTTGCTATTTGGCCGTAGCCTGGGTAGGAGAAATACTGGACAGACATGGTTTATCCAATTGACGGATGAGGTGCTGGGGATGATGTGAGAAACGGTCCTTAGGATGGCCTATTTGCTGTGTATACACAGTATTCTATATACACATGGGTTTCTCCAACGTCGAATCTACAGTCGTTGGAGATTTGTAGAGTTGGAGAAACGGGACTTGGGGATTTGGAGATTTATGTTAGGGCCAACACATACAACTTGCATGTACAGAAGAAGCAGAAGAGGAGCCAAGGTGGAGCCTGAGAGTGCTCTTTTTCATCTATACTATGGTATATCGGTTTTCAACTGAGTCGATGTAAAACAATCGAACTTACCTACTATTCTAGATTTTGTGCTTCAGCAACTGGCTGTGTCATTACGATCGTGAGTGATAAACTCAAGAAAGATGTTCGATTCGCAATCGTCGATACAGATCGATGTTCGTCTGTTGCCATCTGATTAACTCGTCTGATCGAAAGACATACAGAACTACACGTATGCCGCCGACCTGTCCTTCGACACGAATTCACAGACCCGCAGCAATGACGACCCAGTCAGCCAGTGTGCCAAGCATCGAAAAGGTGCAGCTAAGCTTCTCGTGTCTCAAGCTTCAACCAGAGCTCCCGGGAGTGATTTCGCAACTTTAATCTCGAAATTCAATTTGTGAACGCAACATTGGCCACGGCTGCTTAGCTTTCTCAATCGCGACTTGCTATCAAAACACAATAAGAGCAACATCTCAACAGAAGCTTCCCCAAACCCCGGCGACTACAGCATTGGATACGCAAGCCCCTAAGCTGCTCCGACGATTTACTTTCTGCAATCAACAATGACAGCGAAGTGAGACCGAGCACCCCCGTCGACTTGCTCGACCAAAAGGACGCCTTCAACCCCAGCCTTAGTACTTTGTGCTTACTGTAGTACTGCTAGGGCATGGTTTTCTCCACGGGCAAACATGGGGTATTCCCAGCCCAGTGGAGTCGAAGGATGTTTCACAGGTCAATGGATCGGCGTCTCGCATAGAGCCTGGAAAGAAACTGCGTCATCAGAACGCCTAAGCATCATCAAGCCCTGGTGGCCATTGGCTTACGTGCATCATTACATGCTCGTTTGAGCATTACTACCTTGCAATGCCGTGGCTTGCGAGACACGAGATGAGGTCTGCCCGCAGTACGTTCCGATCGAGGTAGCGGCACACTCAGTATGCCTGCAGAAGCCCCTCTCTTACTGCGTTATGCACGCGATCTCATGACCGTTCTTGTTGCAGACGCATGGGAGAGACTGACGCACAGGCGCCTGCAAGCGTGCGTGCAATGGCTTCAACCTCCAAAGCTAGGTTTTGCTGATCCTGGAGCACGCCGATCGCTCATGTGATAGTTCGTATGTATTTTGTTTGGTCTGGTAAATGTGCGGACCCGTGGGTAGGTGCGTGCGTACTCAGGCCGTTTAATAATAAGAGGAGGTCGTACGTCGCGTTGGTGCTTGACGATTTGGTTTGTTCGTATTGCCTTCCGTCCTGGACTTTGACTTGATGGCCTAGTCGAACAACGAAGCTGAAAACCGAGTCGACGACGACGACAACAAAAACAACACGATGAAAGGCGAGCGGTATTTCGGCTTCCGGGGAGGATGGTTGACATTTTGGGTGACGGTAGCGTGCGCAACTGATATGACTCTCGTATGATCTTGACTTCTGCTGTATTGCAAGAAAGGGTGACCGTGAGCTGACAAAAATGACCACAGTTCGGTTACGACCAAGGCGTTTTCGGCGGCGTCATCGTCACTGGCGACTTTCTCGACACACTTGGTATACGCGACAACGTCAGCATGAAGAGCACTGTTACCGCGATCTACGACATTGGGTGTTTCTTCGGGGCCATAGCCGCGTTCGTCTTCGGCGACTACTTAGGTCGGAAGAAGACAATCCTCGTCGGTACAACGATCATGAGCATTGGCGCCTTGCTGCAATGCACAGCGTACAGCGTCCCTCACATGATCGTCGGGAGGATCGTAGCTGGAATTGGCAACGGCTTGAACACGGCTACGGCCCCCCCTTGGCAAAGCGAAACCTCGCAAGCAGCGTGGCGAGGCAAGCTCATCGTCATCGAGCTCATCATGAACATCGCCGGATTTTCGCTTTCCAACTGGGTCACATTCGGCTTCTCTTACGTACCCGGAGGAGTGTCGTGGCGGGTCCCGCTGGCTTTGCAGTTCATCTTCATTGTCATTCTGTACGCGACTGTCCCGTGGCTTCCTGAGAGTCCACGTTGGCTGGTCATGAAGGGGAGATTCGATGAGGCTGAGCAAATTCTGGCTGATCTGGAAGGGACTGAGATCGAGGATCCATACGTCCAGACGCAGTTGAGCGAGATCAAGTTTGCAGCGGACTATGAGAGGGATCATGCTGTGCGCATTCGTGATCTGATCAGAGGGAAGAAGGGGGATCAGGCCGGAACGTGCACCATGCGTCGGCTATTGTTGGGAATGGGTGCTCAATTCATGCAACAATTCTCTGGTCCGTGGATGTGAGGTCAGACTTTGGAGACGCAAGAACGCTAACTCTCTGTCAGGTATCAACGTTACCTCATACTATCTTCCTACGGTTTTGATAGAATCCGTTGGCTTCAGCGAGAAAATGGCTCGGCTGCTGGCCGCAGTTAACAGCGTCAGCTACCTACTCTTCTCGACCATCGGTATCCCCAATGTCGAGCGTTGGGGCAGGAGGAAGATGCTCATGTATGCTGCGGCAGGCCAGTGCTTCTGTTATTTGATCATTACGGTCATGATTAGGTACAATGAGTTGGAAGGCTATGCCCACCAGACGGAAGTGGCCAAGGCCAGCGTGGCGTTCTTCTTCCTCTACTATGTCTTCTTTGGCATTGGATTCCAGGTAAGTCGTGGGAGATACTTATGAGGATCGATCACAGTGCTGACCGATATTTCTAGGGTGTCCCTTGGCTGTATCCTGCAGGTACGAAAACATGCATGTGCGAAGTTGACGAGGATAGACACTGACAATATCTCGCAGAGATTAACTCGTTATCGATGAAGAACAAGGGTGCCGCCCTGGGGACTGCCACTAACTGGCTGTGTGAGTTTTCTCATGCTGCTACCGATGGGAAAAACCAAAGCTGACGGCATTAGGCAACTTCATTGTGGTCGAAATCACTCCCATCGGCATTAATTCTCTCCACTGGAAATTCTACATCATCTGGACCGTGTTTAACGGCGCATTTGTACCGCTCGTCTACCTGTTCTACCCTGAGACCGCGGGCAGAACGCTGGAAGACATCGACAGATATTTCATGGAGCACGACAACATCTTCGTGTTCAAAGACAAGGTGAGTGATCGCAGGTGTGCCAAATGTTCTAAGCACAGTCGTTGACTCGAACATTTCCAGACTGCCACTTCCGCAAAACGACCTGCCGAGTACATCGAACATGAGGAATCGCAGGTACGCCGCCATAGCAGCGTCAACGCACGAACTGCTTCGATGGCCGTGGCGAGGTACGGAGACCGCATGTCAGTGGGAGAGCAAGGCAACAATCTGGCATCGAAGGATGAGAAGGACCACCGTGAAACGGTATAAGATTAGGAACACTGAGGTCGAATCATGTCTGTTTTCATTTCCAGCTTGGAAGTTGGCGCGTGCCCTTGGACCAGAGAGAGCTGTCACTTGAACTGTCTTGGGGAAAGCGGGGTGCAGTACTCCTTCTTGCAGCCATTGACATTATCGTTCGCGTTGGTCAACAGAAAGGATGGTAGGCATCGGAGAAACATCCAGGTGTCATCCATCAATACCTTTCCATCAACAACCGAAGTAAACAATGATCATGTGACGAATCAGTGTATGGACGAATGACGTCTTGAGGTGACGGGAGTTCATGTCAGTGGATAGAACGAGAAGCTGACTTGAGCTGTACCACTGATCAGCGCGCCCGCCAAGGCCGTGCCTGTGAGACAAAGGCACGTCAGCCTTCCGCATGCCGCTCTCTTCCTCTCTCTTCCATGGTCTGCCTCGAATGATTGCTACCTTGCCTTTTCCCATCCATCCCTCTCTGTGAACCGTCAATCCTGTTCCTCACGCCTCGTAGACTCTACAATCGCCAGTTCGCCACTGACAATACCGCTAGCATCGGACCCACTTGAACACCACCTGCAAGTCAGCAATGGATGAGATAACTTTCCAGAACCAGCTCCGGGAGCTCAAGCAGCGCGTCTCAAAAATGGCAGAACTCTCTAGCTCTTTAATGGACTCTCCCCAGCCGCACACGCGGCCCGACCTCGCTCCCCGTGTGGCTCCCAACTATCACCAGGACTTATACACTGCCCAACTATGTGACGTCAAGCACAAGTTGGATCACATGCAGACAAATCTACCTACTAGTACGCACTGGCAAGGCCACCCGGCGCCTACCACAGCTCCTCTAAACCCAGTGGCAGAGATGCTAAGGCACCAGGCGGAGATGTTGAAGCACCAGGCATTCATTCAGGACGACATGCAGATGCTCACTGGGACGATCGAATCCAACAATATCCATGCCAACGGGAATTTTGCCTCCGTCCGGAACAGCCTGACGCACTTCACTCGCGAAATGCGCGACAGGTTTGATGCGCTGGAGAATACGGTCTCTGCACTCGCGAGCAATAACAATTTCACTCCTGCTTGTAGCGAGGCAACTCTTGAGGATCTCGCGGCTTCACAAGAAGGGTTCCCTGTCGGGAAAACTGCGACTGAGTATGGAAATGGTAGTTTTGGTACTGTAGCACACGCCAAAGACCGAGATCAGTTGTGCTATAACTCTCAGCCGCCACATGCGGATGATGCATGGGCCAGAGATGAGGCGTACATCAGGATTGCAAACGGACTCGGTCACCGGGGCGACGTTCCTGAGCACAACTTTTTCAACTCGAAGAGCGACCAAGCTGGGCCGTTCGACGAAAAAAGAGGGACCGCATCGCTGCAGGGCAAATACGATGGACTTCATCCTGCCGTCGAGCCAGAGCCTTTCATGGCGGTCTGCCCGCCGAACATCGATCACAATGCCAATTCTAATACGGTTACCGATCTTTCCGAGCAACTTCCAATGCAAAGAACTCATGAGCATGACGAAACCACAGAAGACGGGAGGAAACATGGGGATGTCAGTCATGGGAACTCGCAGCCGGCTCAGCTACAGAACCAGCAGAGCGGCATGCGATTTAATGCTCAGGTCCCGAACCCATCTTGGGGTCAAGTTTACTCGGACCAGCAGCTCAGGATTGAGCAATCAACAAACCAACAGCTCCGTGATACGATTGTGGCCGTGGACGATGATGTTGTTACGTTGGACATCAGGAAGTTTGCGGATGGTAGAGACATGTCTGAGAAAGACACTACCATCGCACACCTGAAGAAATGTAAAGCGTCCGCAGAGGAAGCGTTTGAGCCAACGAGATCCGACCTGGAGAAACGCCTTGGCGATGCCGAATATCGCCAGCTCGAGTACGAGACTGAATGTCGTCGATGGAAGGAATGCGCACAACATGCCCAACGCGACCTCGAGGCAACGACGAAGCGCTACCACGAACTTCGAGAAGCGAAATACGATGAGCTTGTGCGACTCAGGAATGAGCTGAAGGAATGCGAGGCATCGCGCCACAACTTCATGACCAAATACGTGGACGAGAATTATCGCCTCAAATGGCTTCAGCAGGTAATGATTCAGGGCGAACAGCGCTTGCACCAGCAACTGGATGGGTGTGAGAGAGCTCTCGAGGACGCAGAACGGGACCGAGACGACGCCATTCGGGGTGCACTCGAGAGCAGGGACAAAGAATTGGACAAGCTGCACGTCTTCTGCGAGGAAAAGGATGTCGTTGTCCGTCGCCAGGAACAGATCATCGCACAAGGCGCATCCATTCTTGAGGAGCGAGATGCGGAGATCGATCGTCTAAGCGCGGCGCTTGATGTGTCTAAGCGCAATGAGCAAGATGCGAGAGAGCATGCTGCGAAGAACAAGCGCACAATTGAGAAAAGGGATGCGCAGCTTGAGAACTTGCATCGCAACTTCAAAGAGGAGAGGGATCGCAGATGCAGGCTTGAAGACTTGATGCGCAGGGATGCCGATGCGATGAGGACTGGAGCAAAAGTTGACATCGGTGCGGAGAGGGAGAAAGCTCATTTGCAAGCAATGAGCAGAGCTCAATCTGGAGGTCCGAAACCTTCGTGGACACCACAGCCTATTCGACCAAGTGACAGACTTCCGCAGGAGGAAAACAGGGCATCACTTTGGGAGAACGGTGAGCATGCGACGACGAAGCATAGATTTGGGTCATCGAGTCCAATCGTGCAACGAAAGCAGCAGTCAGGCAGAGACTCCAACAAAGAACGCGCATACGACGACCAAAGACCTCTAGCATCGTCGAACGACGTTAAAGAAGACGGATCTCGAAGTCAGCGCCATCCGCATAGTGCGATGCACACAGATCCGTCGCGTCACCAACCCGAGCCACAGGAGAACAACCGGAAAGCATTGCAGCTGCTGGCAGGATGGACAGAGAGTCTTCAAGGCCAGCAGAAGGACAATCGGCCACACGAACAGTGGGCTTCAGGATCTCGGCGCCATACCCGACAGACGCACGCTGACATGAGACCGGCTACAGATGGTGGTAATGGTGGCGGGCGTTCTCCAAGCAGCCGCATGAAGGCCCAAGCCGGCCCGACGAATCGCGGGCCTGCAGAGAACGGCCGATATGCACTACCTCTCGACACAAGAACGTGGTTGCCCGCGCAAGTAGCGCCAGCAGTAGTAGAGAGAGTTGGCAGTGTGTCCGACCTACGCGCTGGCAGTCGTCGCAGTGAGAGTCGTGAGCATGCATCAAAGGAGCACAGTGCAATGTCGAAGCCTGCGTCGATGTTTGATCTGAGACCGCAGACGAGACACATGCCATCACCGCAACAGACGTACCGCGCTCCCTCGGTGGAGACCGAGGCCGAGAGCAGTAGTGCAGACGAGAGGGAGCGGGCGCAGCAGTAGTCGAGTGCCGACGTAGTAATCTTGTGCATGATTATTCATGAGTGGCGGGTCAAGCGCTTGACTCCGCTTTTTGACTCTCCGCCAGCTTGTATGCTTTTGCACCCTGCGTCTAGAAGCGTATCGTTCTAGCCGTGTATAATGCAGAGAAGCTTTCCCAATTACCACGACGTCGTCTGCGTGACGGTTTACGTAGACTGCTGCACGGTATTGCATGGCATGGCTTACTACTCGCTTGGAAAGTCTCTGATTGCTGTCAGTGCCCCTCACTTATGTTTTGGATTTCTCTCTACTGCAGGGTCTTCTCTCGTTACAGGTCAATCCTACGTGCATACTGCAGGTTCTTTCTCTCGCTCTTGCTCGCTGCGGGTCAATTATTCGATCCGACTGGAAAAACGTGACGTGGCAACGCCGGACAGACGCACCGTGTTTCTTTTTCGCCCTTCCAAAACCGGCATCCTTGCCATCATTGCCATTGGATGAAAGGAGGCTGGGAGGTTTCGAAGCGGTAAAGCTGGCGCCTCACATCATCATCGTCATGTGAGCAGAAAGAGATAGCACTGGCCCTATGACGTTGGAGTGCAGTAGAAGTGCAGTAAAGTGGAAGCTTCACGGTCGATCATTTAGCGACTAGCAAGTAGCAGCAGAAGAGAGAGTGGATTTGTTCGTACGGGGGGAGGGGCACGTGAGTGAACGAGGTCTGGAAAAAGAGAAGAAAACGGGTGATGGTTATGACGAGTGTTGGCATGCTTCGTTGGTCTCGTCTCGGTCTGTCATGTCTGTCAAGGATACTCTAGTTGTCGTGTGTCGTCGACGGGCGACTCTACTCTTCCATGCACGCGAGCCGGGTAAGTTAGATGTCATGTCATGTAGATTACCTACCTTACCTTGCCTTGCCTACGTCGTACCGTCGAGTAGTAATGTAGTTGGGCATTTCGGCATTGATTGCACTGCCCTCTCTCTCCCTGAGTCCTACCTACATATACTGTCATATACCCATTATTATCAAGCCCACCCACACACACCGCCTATTCTCCACCCTCTCTCCTCCATCTTTCTCTCTACAGTACAGCACCTACATGACAATCTTCAAACCTGTCTGCGGTCTTCAAGTTGCTTTCGCTTCCTCCACAATCTTGCTGCCGCCGCAAAGTCAAATAGACTATCTTACAGCAATTTACAACCCATAACCATGTCCGCCTACGGCTATGACCCTGATCCTTACGAGAGCCGCCGGCACCGTGCTGCTGGACCGCCAACGACAAGCAGAGACCCACGAGATCATGGCACGAAGCCTCGGCCTCGGCGCGACAGATACGATGCAGACGACAGCGACGACGAAGATAGCCATCCTCGCCGCTCACACCACCGCTCCGCCCCGGCGCCCGCAGTCAAGAGCCCTGACACCACAGTTCCTCCGCCGCCTATAGGCCGTAACCGCGGCGGCGGCGGTCCAGAAGACGACCACTCCCCGCCCTCGAGACATTCGAGACGAGACCGCGGCGACCGCGAGCACGCCTCTTACGGCGACGAAGACCCTCATCGTTCAGCCCGCCACCGCTCCTCCCACCGCCGCCCTCGCGACCCTTACGCCGACGCCGACGACGACGGCAACGACGACCGCGGCGCCCCGCCTTCCTCACGCAGGCACAGAGACAGAGGCACCGCAGACGCCTATTACGCCGATGACGCTCCGCCGCCGCGCCGCCGCCATGAACCACCTTCACGCGACAAGTCTCGCGGTGGAAGCGGAGGAGTAGGAGGCGATCCACGAGACCGCAGACACCGCTCCCAACGACCCAGCCGCTACGACGATGCCGAAGAGGACTCAGACCACGCGCCGCCGCCCGCGAGACCCAGGCGCTCACACCGCGAGCGGGACCGTGACGATGATCGCGGCTACAGATCCGAGCACCACAGCAAACGACACGACCGCGACGACGACGGGCGCGGGTACAGGACGGATGGACGTGAAACCAGACGAGAGCGGGAAAAGAGGAAAGAAAGGGAACGTGAGCGTGAACGCGATAGGGGAGACCCCAGGGATAAGCCTAGGTCTAGGCGGTACGACGACGATTACGACGACAGGGACGCGGACAGGTACGATGACAGGAGGAGGTCATCGAGGCGCGAGAGGGAAGGCGCGGGCAGAGGCCTGCCCAAGGTCAAGCCGAAGGAGATTATGGAGAAGGGCCAGAAGGGGTGGGAGCAGGTTAAGCCTGTTGCTGGACCGCTTTTGGGGACGTTGGCTAAGGCTTATTTGGAGAAGGGTGCGAGGTAAGGCGTTGGAAATCTCGTTATGAGGCGAGGTTTGGCATGTTGGGCGATGAGAAAGGATGGTTGTGGATGGATTGATGGATGGATGGAACGATGGAATGATGATATGATAGCGTGCGAGGCTTAACAGTTTTTTTCGGCGTATGAATCTACCTACCATACAGTAGAGAAGAGGGATACTTTATGTGTATATGAGAAATATGAATCACTACCTAGATGAGCTCTGCTTCCTCGACCATGTTCCTCAGATTTATGACTGTATTGGAGACTTATGTCTGCCATCTGCATGTATAGTAGTATGGACAATGTACTCAAGATTTCTACGTGCATGTCTTCAATCTTGCATGCGCTTGCTTGCATTCCAAGGACCCGAATGTGGGCCACATCGTTCATATGTCTCATCGACTACCTGGTTACCTCATTCTTACACGTACTTAGCAGACAGTGATCGCGAAATTCAAGCAGTAAGCCAGTCGGCCGCCCAAATATCTTTCGGCGTCCACATCCCGCGTGCACGGTACACGTAGATACTGTAGTAGTAGTTTGGGAATCTGGATAAAATCGCGATTGTCGTCCGGACTCGCAAAGCCGCGAGTGAACCGACATGTATGTGAAACACAAGACTTTCAGCCTCAACTTCCAAGGCAAGTCAGTGCTGGATCTAGATCTGAGACAGACAGGACGGAGAGGCGTCAATGCCGAACGAGATATTGGCACGTGCGCTTCCGGCTTGGACATCTTGTTTCTTCATTTGTACATGTGCATATACAAAGATCGAAGATCGTGTGATGGAAGTTGCACGGTCGATGCATTTTATTCCGGCCAACGTCTTTCTCTTACCGCGTGCGTGCCGACCGACCGGTCAACGACGGTACCCAAATGCAGAAAGCATTGACGACGTTTAGGTCCACGGACCTGTGGACTACTGTACCTGCGGTGATATGATTCCGGGCGTTCGGACCCGAAGATATGGTGTGGCGTGGGTTTCTTTCGCGAGCGAGGTTTGAGCTATCGTGTTTGAGGAATGGTGTGCATAGCGAACTTGACAACTTACCAAACTTTGCCTGGCACGCCTGGGATCATGGTTGTAGACAGCTAAATGCACACTTTGAGCTGCATGTATAGCGCTCACTATTCACGTCATCTTTTCTGGACGATCGACCACAAACTGTACTTCCTACACCGTCTGTCTGTGGAGAGATTCGATTAATACATGCACGGCACAGAAAGATGGAAGTTGCCCTACCAAGACTCATCAATGATGCCTAGAAGTAAAAGCAGTTTCACATGGTTGGTGCAAATCCTGAAACAAGAATTGGTAGGCGCAGGCGTAACGGAGACGGTGTCCTGGCCGAGAGATAACGTATATTACCATTCGGGATCTACGTCTTACCACGAACCAACCAGCCTCTACCTCCATCTCCTCCCCGGCGATACCAGGGAGAGAGTAGCTCCGGGTTTTTTGGACTCGACTTCACAGTCCAGTGTGTACGGTGTGGCATTGGAAGAAAGAGGCTTTTGTATTGCGGGTCCCTGCTTTGAGGTGTACTACTACTGCTACTACTACTGTACAACAGTACATGTAATGCACATGCAACGTGCATCCGATGGTTTAAGTATGTACATGGATGGTATGCTGTAGACCTGTCACCGCTTTGTTGAACTGTAGTGTCCCGACCGAGAGGTGTTTTTGATAACAGAGTAGTTTCGCGTGATGGCGAGACTCGGTGGCATCATCATCATCATCGTCAAGAGTACATAGGAGTTGTAACACAACAATCTTCCAGCTTCCTCTCAGCACTGGTTACAAACGGGTGCGAGATGAAGGCGTCTGTGCAGTAGTACCCCGGGTGGATATATTGAGGCGATCTGTAGGATCTACGGAAAACGTTAGACTAGCCATCAACAAAGTGGTTGAATTTCTCCGCGCATGTCGGAGGAATCGCTCCTTGGGAGGGATTATTGCCAGACGTGGTGCGTTGCATCGAGCACGTCAGTCAAACAAGATGCTGCCAACCGGGAGAACGGGCCGTGGTTCAAGGGCAAGGGCGAGAGGGAGGCGCGTGACGGTTGGCATCACACCGAGATTTCACTTTCTATCCGTCTGTTCAGTACTGCCTGTCTTTCTGTACTGACACTGCTCTATCATCTATACAGTGCATTCCTCCTCAGCATCATAGCGTCGTTTGTGTTCTCGCCACGTTGATTTGGCTGCAGCCGACCATTCTATTGCTATCAGTGTGCATTGTCGTGGTTTCCCCACCATTATTCGCGCGAGTGGCAACACTGCTCAGGATATCATCCATTGGTGTCGACAACAATCACAACAGCAACGACAACAACCATGATCTCCCTCAAAGATGACCCCGAGGCCTTTCCCGTCCGACAACTCACAATTCTTGGTTCGTATCCTCGCTCACCTCACTTACAAATCTCAACACTAACCGCCTACCTATCCAGCGATATGCCGCTTCTCCGAACCTATAGCCTTCAACTCCATCCTGGCCTACACATATGCCATGGTTAAGGATCTCCACGATGGCGACGAAACCGACGCTTCTTTCTACGCTGGTCTTTTGGTCTCCGCCTACGCTGTAGCTGAGGCTCTCACTGCCATGGGCTGGGGAGCCCTCTCAGACAGGTACGGCAGAAAACCTATTGTTCTCATCGGACTCGGTGGCGTTGCTATCTCAAGTCTGGTCTTTGGTCTCGCGAAAAGCTACTGGGTTGCTCTGCTTGCTCGCTTCATTGGAGGTGCTCTGAACGGCAATGTTGCTGTCATGCAGACCATGGTTGCCGAGATGGTCAAGAAGCCCGAGCACGAACGTGAGTTTTTT
>Ga0265797_10001113_pt1 | contig 48081 bp, 36 predicted proteins | sample P2T30metagenome_FD_192433 | JGI IMG/M metagenome (GOLD analysis project Ga0265797, IMG submission 192433) | Plant litter microbial communities from East Loma Ridge, Irvine, California - P2 T30 | ecosystem: Environmental > Terrestrial > Plant litter > Unclassified | place: USA: California...
CTGCCATCGGCTCTGGCTTCAGCGGTGTCAACCAGTACCAGCAGCAACAGCAGCAGCCCGACTTCTACAACCAGGTCCTGGCCCCTCCCCAATTCGAGTTCGATGACGGCGAGATGGACCCCAACGTTGCGGCTCAGCTCTTGGCTACTGAGCTCTACCTCGCCCAGAGGCAGCAGCAGCTCCAGCAGCAACTCCTTGCTCTGACGACCCAGCAGTTTGGCAACATGAACATGGGCGGTGGACAGCAGTACCCCAACACGCCATACACTCCTCAGATGAACGCCTATGGCCAGCAGTTTGGAAACACCGCTGCCATCCAGGAGACCAACCAGCCTGGTGTCTACCTTGTCTTCAACCAGATGACTGGCCAGTACCAGTACGTCGTTGACCCGAGCTACCAGCAGGACAACGGCGACATGCAGGCTCAGAATGGTATGTCGGGTCTGTCGCACTCGCCGCCGCCGCCAACTCCCCGCTTCGCTACTTCGCCGCCCAAGGTCGACACCCCAGTGCTCCACGTTTCTCCTCCCAACGAGAGCAACCCCAGCCCTTGGGGCTCGCGCAGCACTTCACCGCCGAAGAAGTCGAACACCCCACCCCAGGATGTGGTCCCGCTCCCACCGCCATCTGCCAACGCTTTCCGTCGCGGCCACAAGAAGAACCTGTCTTCTCTTGCTGTTGATGGCAAGGCTGAGGAGGGTCCTCGCTCTGCTTTCACCCGCCCGGTTGGCTTCCCTGCCACCCCGATGACTGGCACATTCGGCCCTGGTCAAGCACGCGCTGGAGAGCACCCAGTTCGTCAGCCTCGCAACCCTCCTTCCATCGAGGAGCTCAAGGAGCGTCCCACTACCAAGCATGAGGGTAGCAAGAACTTTGCCACTCGTCAACGCCGCCAGGCCGTGGGCAACCTTGTGCGAGCTGGCATCGGCCGCCGCGCTCACCGTACCGGCAGCGGAAGCGCCTCGCCGGACAGCGACCACTTCCCTTCGTCCGACAACGACTCCGACAGCGTTCGCAGCGGAGGAAGCGGCAGCCTCTCGGGCAGGCCCAGCATCGGCAGCCTCCGCGCTGTTGCCAACGGCGCCATTGGCTCAGAGCGCAAGGCCTCCAAGGAGCGCTCCCGCGACAACTCCATCAACCGCTCCTACACCGCCAACAGTGTGAGCAGCGATGACGGTGCTTCCGTTGGAGGCGGCCTGGTCGACATCCGTCCCGAGGAGATTGGCCAACGCCGCATGCCCAAGCTTGTTCTTACCAGCGCTGAGAAGCGCAAGAGCACTGTGTTCTAAGCTATCAACCACGGATTGGAAAGAAAAACCGGGAGTCTCTTCCCCTGTGCATATTACTGTGGCGCTCTCCGGACGCCTCTTGTTACGGCCCATTACGAACCTTTCCTTGTTTGTTAGTTCATTTGTTTGCTGCACTTGACCAAGGTCACTTTTGCCATCTTTGGAATATCACGATTACCATTCGTCTCTTGCCCATTGGGAAGATCTCCTTTTCCACCCCTTCTTCTTGTTTCCCCAGACTCTTATGCGAACTGCTTTTAATGAGCATGGCGGGAACGCTCTACGGTTTTTGGCCCGGCGATTTGGGCGGGCGATTTGGGATATGCTTTATGGACGTGAGCTCAATGGCCTGTGGCTGGAGCTCACTGCCTTCTTGGGGCTTCAGTTCTGTGTTACCATTGTTTGTTGGAAGATACTGTGCTTTTGACCAAATCCATTCGCTACCGCCGCAACACGGCGATGCACAAGGAAGAGTGGACCATGTAGGATGAGATACCTAAATGCAATCACACTCGCTTTCAAAACGCACGCTATGCAATTGTGAGATGAGACCTATGATTTGACTCGAGGGTTACTTTCCCCAGAAAGTCAGACACTGGCTGGCAGCAACCCCTGTATGTCCGTGACACAGCTCGCAATCTCATGAAATGAGTGCAAATCCGGAGAAGCAATCCCCACCTGTGCTCAACGGCGACTCAGTCAGGGTAAAAGCTAATTTCGGTACCAGGTACTGTAGTGTGGCCATGGCCGTTGAACGGTGATCGACAAGATGCTCGCGTGGTGTTGAAGCTAGAGAATCGATAAGCGTGACAGGGCTGAAGGCTGGTGTCGCATCGCGGGGCAACTGCGAAGCTTCAAATGTCAACACCAAAATATCTCCACTCGACACCACACATTCCGAAATCACCTACGCCCTGCACATTCAACACGCCATCCTCTGGTTAATACACAGCCAGGAACCCGCAGCAAGCCACGCCCATCAATACAAACCGCATCGCAATGGCCGAGCCGCCTGTCGTCCCTCCGATCGAACCCCCACCACCGCCCGAAACGTCGCGTCCCCTCCACACGCTCCCCGCGCCTTTCTCTCAAGATGCGCTCGAAATCATAACACAAGGCGCTGAGGCCCTCGTATACAAGACCACCTTCCTCACTCCCCATACGCCCGTCGTCGTCAAATACCGCCCACCAAAGCCATACAGACATCCCACTTTAGACAAGCGCCTTACAAAGCAGAGGTTACTAGCCGAGGCACGAAGTCTTATAAGAGTCAAGAGGGATGGCGTTAATGTACCGGGGGTGATTGGCGCGGACTGGGATGCGGGATGGTTGGTGCTGGAGTATGTGGATGGCAGGACTGTTAGGAAAGTGTTGGATGGGTGGGCACATCAGGTAACACAGAGGGAAAAAGAGAAGAAAGACGCGGAGACTGGAGGAGGAGATGCAGCCAAGAGCAGTAATACAGACGTGCAGGAAGGGCAAGAAGAGATACTAGACCTGATGCGAAGAGTCGGACGGGAAGTAGGCAAGCTGCACGAACTGGGAGTATGTCACGGAGATCTCACAACAAGCAACATCATGTTACAAACACCCAAGTCGCAAGACACTCCACCACAACCACCACAACGACGAATACCACGCGGAAAGCAGACAACGAGCACACTCCGCGAAGCAGCCATGAACGGCGAAGAACCTCCAGACCTTCCTCCTGCAGACCCTCCGCAAGAATCCAACACCAACTCGCTAGCTGGCGACATCTTCCTCATCGACTTCGGTCTCACAACCGCTAGCATACAAGACGAGGACAAGGCTGTTGATCTGTACGTACTTGAGAGGGCGTTCTCGGCAACACATCCCGCTGCGGAGCCGCTGTTCCAGGAAGTGCTCAAGGCGTATGGAGAGTGTGGGAAGGGAGCTAGGGGTGTACTAAAGAGGTTAGAAGGTGTCAGATTGAGGGGAAGGAAGAGGAGTATGCTGGGTTGAGGGGATTGTTATGATGGCTACTTTGTATTATGAGGCTTCGGAAGTTATGATATGGTGAGGTGTGCTGTCCTTCGGGTACTTTTACATCCTCAAACCTAGTTCTCTATGATGACGTTTGTGGGTACATTGGTTCAGGGATGGTGTCTTCTATCTTCGCGGTCGAGCTGACGACCTCCACGCTCCCTCATGCCTTCTCAGATATCCTAGGGTCTGGCCACCATGTCCTCCTTGCTCACATGACCTGCATGTACAATGTTCTTGTAGTTCCGCTCGTCATCTTCATGTGCCCTTGTACAAGTTGGGACGGAACAAGTGCCAGCCTTGTAGTTGGCACACCTCGCCCGCTGGCACTTGGCACAGTTCTTCAGACAGCTCTGGCATGGCTCCCCGGAGTCACACCGCCTGTCGTTTTCGAAGCAGCGGATGCATACAGCAAGGCGCTGCTTTGAGACCTTCCAGCCCCAGGGAGTTGGGATGGAGTCAGCTATGTTCTCGACCCTGCAAAAGTTAGCGACGTCATATGAAGGACCTAGACAAATATACGGTTTCTTCGGCAAGTATACTAACACTGACAGAGCAGTATCGTAGACCTCTTCCACGGCCGTATCCGCCTCGACGTTGGTGACAGGCTTGTCTCTGTTAACATGTTAGTAGCATGAAAGAATGACGTAGTGAGTATGCTTACCTGTGACGGCGACGACGAGTCCTCGCCTTCTTACGAGGCTTCTCCTTCTCTTCCTCTGCTCCCTCTTTCTCCTCCTGCGGCTTCGACATACCACAGACCAAGTTCTCAAAGAACTTGACCTGAGGCCTCTCCTCCGTCTTGGATGCGCTCTCGTCCGCATCTGGACCCTCCTCAAACGGCGACGGCAAGTCCCCGCGCTTGCGCTTACTGCCCTTCTCGTTCAGCGCCTTGAGACGAGCGAATGCTCGCTCGCTCTCCAGCAGACACTGGATGAGATTGTTGTTGTGAGCTTTCAGCCCGTCGATCTAATCGCGCGCGAGCTTGAGCTGCGCCACCAGCTTCTCGTTTTTGAGGGCGGGGTTGGCGGGAGGCAGGCGGGAATGCGAGGTCATGGTGTCTTGAGGGGCTGCAATTGGTGGCGACAGCTTCGGAGGCTTGTTGATGTACTGACTGATCGGGCGACGGCGGTGGGCACTATTGTGGGGATGCGATTGGGAAGATGCAGGTAACGGGCGAACGAAAAACTTTGTGACTTGAGAAAGTGTGGGATTTCGTCGCGTAAAGAAAAAGGGTCTAGCAAATTTTCTCGTTGTTGCGCGTTTGCGGGCGCTCACTGAGCGGCTATACACCGCTTCTGCAGACCATCTGATGTTTCAATGGCGCCGAAGCTGCTGCGATCTATAAGTAAGAGCCATTTGAAGATGCGCAGTACTCATGAGATAGCCTCCAGCACGATACAGGCCGATAATAACTTGGTCGGAAGGGTGTCACGTGAAGCCACTTTCACTTCGTTGTATCGACGTCCTTGCCAATCGCGCAACCACCATTCAACCGTCGCTCATGACGTCAATCAAATTTATTTTCAACTGGTTACCTCCAGTCAACGCGAGATAATCGCCAACGTGGGTTTATCGGCAGTGACACCACCGAGACAAAAGATAAGAAGTGAGCACGAAAGCAGAGACTCATCACAGCAGCGCAATTGGAGAGAAGAATAGATCATATGAAAAAAATTGATTGTTTGACTGTGGCTACCGTGTGCCAGATGTGCAAAATTGAACCCTTTACAAATCATTCCGTGGTGGGCCGTTGAGCTTGAAGTAGCCCGGTTGGAGGATCTCAAACACACCGGTAGGATCATACTTCTTGGAAATGGCCTGCAATCTAGCCTTATTCGCGGGACCGTATCCAGCAACGGGATCCTGCCACGGGCTAGCGTAGTTCATGTACAGATATCTGTTGGCTTTGCCCTTGGCCTTGGCTGCCGCCACACAGCGGTCCTTGATGCGTGCGTGGAACTTGTTCATCTTGTCATCGTCCGCGCTGTTGGCCCAACTCATGGAGACAAGAGCTAACATGAGAGGGCCGTCCTTAGGGTCGAGCCCAAGCGCATTGCCCCCATTGGTGGCACTTTTCTCAATGATAGGGTCGGTCAGCACCTGAAGCGAAACGGCTCCAAGAAGACCGGGTACGTCGAGGATAGTGTCAAGCTCCTCGAAGAAGGTGTCTTTAGCCAGATTGGCCATTTCTAGGTCAAGCTTAGTCGTCCAGGTCCAGAACGCTTGTCGAGCAGCTGCACCTGGGGCCGCTAGGAGCGAGGTAAGGTTTGCGAGACTGTTGATTCCAGCTTTGTCCGAGATTGCTCCCTTGATGCTATTGTACTCGGTAAGGACTGGTGCGTCAGTGATAGGGTCTGAGTATTCCAACTCGACCTGAGCAATCTCCCCGACTTCAGCTCCATAGCCGAACGACAAGATCTGGTGTGCCTTTCCGTCGTTCTTTCCGTTCATGCCGAGATTGTAGTACGCCTTGATGAGAGTCTCGGATTGGTTTCCGTAATATGTTCGCATACCACCCCACATGGTTGGCGCTCTGGGAATAGCATTAACGTTGAACTTGGTGACGATACCGAAGTTGTTGCCACCCCCTCGAAGAGCCCAGTAGAGGTCTGGAAACGAATCCTTGCTGACATTGATGATAAGTCCTGAAGCGGTGACCAGTTCATACGAGATGACGTTGTCGCATGCCAATCCGTATTCGCTTGAGAAGTATGAGATGCCTGAAGATTGGTTCAGCGCATGTTGACTGGTAGTGTTGTGACATATCGGTTCTTACCTCCGCCTAGAGTTAGCCCACCCACACCGACACTAGCAACCTAAGCAATCATCAGTGATACGCCTCTCTATTCTCACAGAGTCCTACTTACTCGACCACCAATGATGGCAACTTCATCTTTCTCCAGCTTGGTGTACACGTCGTACCATGTTTGGCCAGGCTCGAACGTAGCGCTCTTCTTGTCGGAAGATGCTGTTGTCTTGTTCATCTTCTCGAAACTGATCGTGATACCACCCTCGATGTTCGAGCCGCCGGGTACTGCTGAGTGGCCTCCACTCTTAGCGGCGAAAGGACATTGCGTAAGACGTGAGAGAAGGATAGAAGTTGAGACGTCCAAGGCTTTCTCAGGTTTGAAGACACATTGTGGAGAGATGTCTCTTTGTTGGCCGGCCCAGTAATCGCCGATGAACGCATCGTATGCGGCCTCAGACTGTGTCTCGACTTGGTCGTCACCAAAGATCAACTTCAATGAGTTACACTGACGACATTTTAGTCTTTACGGATTTTGCATGCTCGTTAATCAGTACTTACGGCGATAGAGCAGCCATCCAATAAGGATCTCTCTGCTAGAGGTGCAAGCTCGGGTAAAGCAGAGACATCAACACCGTTTTTCAGTAATGCCTCAGTTACATTGAAGTCTGCGGGTTCGAAAGTAGCTTGGGATACAACGCCTGCCACCAAGGCAGCAGATGAGACGGCGTACTTCATCCTTTCGATCGGAAAAGCAGGGTCGATCTACGAACAGGGTTTACGAAAAGAATTGCCCGAATGTGACACGAAGGTGCTGGGCACAGGAAGAACGCTGCTCATTTACAGGAAGGAATCTGTAATGATGGTGGTTGCGACCCAGTAGTAGGGAACGAGATCCTTTTATCACGCCAACCTTACATGCAAATTCTCGGCGACACCAATTTGCCGGGCGCGGGGGATGCTGTAGCCCGACATCGACGGGTTTGTTGGCGGTTCTATCCTTGTATATGCCTTCAGTCTTAGAAAGGGTAAGCTGGCATGCAGTGCACATGTCTACATCGAAGACCTCGGGATGAGTCAGCTGAACCCCTGTCTGTTTCTAATTCACTGAAGATCTCAACATGTAGTTTTAGATGAACTAAACACCATCTTATAAATATTTCCATGGGTGTGCTTTTCTATACGTTCGTAGTTGCGACGCTCGTCAATCGGGTCCAAAAGTCTGGCAGTCATGGTCTTCGTTCCTGCGTGGGTAAAATCTCCCATGTACCTAGGTACGGACTGCGTGTGAGACATACACTCACTTCGTACATCGCGCTTCTGTGTCTGAACTAAAATGACGAAGAGGCGGTATTACCGAGATCCATGCCAACGCTCACGTTACATGCATATAGTTCTCTTCCCCTGGTCTGCATGACCCCACTGCACACGGCAGCATCCTTCGCATCATAGCACCCGTTCAAAAGACGCCCGCAGGTGAAGGTGAGTTTGCGGAGAGACACGCCCGCTCAGACTGGTGGATGCGCAAATGTCTCAGTATTGAGGAGACTTAGGCATACATGTTGTGCGACGACAGTCGTGGGAAGATGTGTATACGTGTGCTGGTATGGAAGTGGTGGCTAAATGATATGTGGGCTGCTGGCTCGTGAGGTTGGGGTGTCTCCGCCAATGCCACCACGGCCTAGATAAGCCCCCGCCCGTGCGGCACAGCCCCTTGTTTTACCTAGCGGCACTAACGTTCCTGCATCCGCCAGAACATCCGAAGTGGCGTTTAAGCTTCGCCGCTCCCATAGCACGATGCGAGACGCATCGCAGCATGACTCACATCACCCCATTACATATTGTTGGGATGCCAGAACGCCTCCCGTTCAGAACCATCATTTGGCTTGACTTGGAACGCTCTACATATACGAACAAGACTAAGTTTTCGCTCGCGACGGCCGGGGCCGAAGCTCTTGGACGGCTGTTATGTCCACACCTAGATATCGCCACCGTAGGATTCAATTCTAGATTGACCATCTGCTAACCGAGCCTCAAGGATTTGGCCCCAACCTGAGAGGAATCGACCTAATTCGCTTCCCACGCCGGGCCGTGTCCGACCCCTGTTATGCCTCATGCAGCGAGGGCACCACGGACGTACTGTGCCGCACTTTATGGGGACCTGCTTTTCTAGATCTATGCTGCAGCTGGCCGCTCTTTGAGCATAAGATTATTGATCACCTTGGGGATTGATATGTGCTGTTCAGGCAGAAAGAAAAAAGGACGATGTCTACTGTGGTGACTACATTCTTCTATCATCATTGCGCATTCCCTTCTATACACCCGAGGTCAGTCAGCGGCCGATACAGTCCGATGTCAGACACCGAGCCATGTCTGCCCAGTACAAAGAGATCATCTCAGAGCCCGAGTTCTTTCGGGCTTCTTACGCTATGGTGGTATTAGCTTCAGCCATCATGCTCGTACGTATAGGCGTGCAGGTGCGGAGGCGCAAAGCTATGGAGTTGCAAGACTATCTCATATACCTGGCTTTTGCATTGTTCCTTGCCTTGTCGATATGCTATCTTGTTAACATTTCTACGATCTTCGACATTTCAAAGGTTCTGGTAGGATCACTTGAACCTTGGCCAACATTCCAGTCCGACTTCGTCCTCAACGTTCGGATCGTGTTCGTTACCACTGTACTGTTCTGGTTAACGCTATGGTCGGTCAAGCTGTCTCTGTTAGCACTGTACAAAAAATTACTAGAGGGCCTTCCGCGTGTATGGACAAGACTTTGGTGGGCAGTGTTCACATTTTGCATCGTTGTAAGTCTATGTTATCGCATGCTCTTTAACCACACTAAAACCTCCGACGTAGTCTGTTCTCGGCTGTATCGCTTCTTATCTTACTTCTTGTCCCGACTTCACCGCTTTGGTAGTCAGAGGAGACTGCCCAAATACCCCCCGAAACATACATGCCCAGCTTGTTAGCCTGTACATGTCCTACGCTGTTGATATTCTATCAGACCTCATGAGTATGCGATAGATCCTTCCTACTAAAATGTTGGTATTAATGCTGCCAGTCATGTTTCTACCAATCCGACTTGTCTGGAACCTTCAAATGGTACGCGCGCAGAAGATCGCTATCATCGCACTCTTCGCATCTGGCTTCGTTTGCATCACCTTCGCCACTCTACGCGTTATACAGGTCGGCCGAAAGTCCGGAGAAAGCACAGCACCCAGTCCGACCTGGCTAGCGTTCTGGACGCTCATTGAGTCATCTGTAGCTATCTGTATTGGTTGCTGCCCTGCGTTTGCTGTGTTCTTTCGCCGTGCCCACACGCCTAGCATATCCTATGATACGAATGGATACGTTCGGCACAGCCCGAGTGGATCTGGAGCAGACCAGAACAACGCAGGCACGATCAAGATGGATGCTGTTACAACTGGCAGTAGCAGGAATGGGACTTCTAGGCGGGATACACACTGGAATGTCACACGGAGTAGCGAAGAAGATTTCGCGGCGGACAACAAGACAAGCCTAGATTGGTTACCACCAAGAAGGAAATTCGATACTCCCTCAGAGATGGACACTCTACCACCGAGAAATCCCAGAGCATCGACCAATATGAGCCCAACATGAAGTTTTCTCGTCCTTCTATCCTGGTACGAGGGCACTGAAAGATCTCACCGAGATCATTGCAAGCCTGCAGTCCGGCTTTTTTTCTTGCTAGTACATACATCACGGCTACCTACACCCTTCTGGCCAGGCAATGAAGATCATTTTGCATGTCCTACCATTTCACTCCGATTCTCGCGTTCGCGCACACCCTCTCCCGTCGGCCTCGATCACAGCCGTGACATCGCCTACTTTCGCCACCTTCAGGTATTCCTGGAGCTTCAAAGCTGATCCCAGATCTCAAGATCACCACCACCACCGCCGCCACGATGTCCGACTCCCAACATAGCATACCAGCTCTCACAGCTCGCCACCCAATCACACTCGCAATACCCCTGCTTCCAGGAGCCAAATCCTCCTCAGCCCTCCTCACCACCCTCCGCGCCCACCAAACCATGCTCACAGACCTCTACGTCGCCCAAAACAACGCCTACGTCGTGGCCTACACCGAATTCGAGACACAGTACGCAACAGCCACTAGGACTACTTCTCCAGAGATGCAGGAGGTCATTGCGAGACTGCTCGGACAACAGAAGGAGGTCATGTTATTCCAAACCTTGCTCTGGAGTTTTCAGATGTTTGTTGCTGGCCTGGAGAGCAGCGAGACGCATGATTTGGACGAGGGGCAAGCGCGTGAACAGGAGGGTTTCGGTAGTGGAGGGACGAGGGGCTTCGAGGGCATGTGGCGCTGATGCTTTTGCAATCTCAAGTCCAAAGCATTGAGCTTGTGTTGTGGCGATGTGCAAAGAACACCAGGTGGTGAGTAAACCGTCGCAGACAAGAGTCGGCTCGTGAGGAAGGAAGGAGCACCGAGGAAGTTCGGATGCGGTTCAGCGCCTTCACTGGAACAATCGCAAGACAAAAAAAATGCAACAAGTGATTGCAACAATATTCATTGAGATACATGCTGATATCGCTACGCATCTTAATCATGCTCAGTGAGCCCCCATATTTGTACAGACGGATATCCATGCCATCGAAACGCCAAAAACACCACACACTTATTACATGCTATTTGTAGGATACCAACCGATTACCACAGCGCCGCGTCCTTGTCGAAACGCACCAGCTCTTTGCCTGCGTCTTCAACATCCTTCCTCGCCTTCATGCGCATGTAGAAGATGGGGCAATCTTTGGATGCGCAGATGACTTCACAGTGAACACTGCCCTGGCATCGCTGGCATTGGGTCCAAAGGCGTGAGAAGCGAACTTCAAGCTCACTGACTTTGCCTAGCGTCTTTGTGTAGAGTTCGGCGATACGAGGTCGGCAGTTCTCACAAACGGCGCCGTCCTTCTCATGCGCAGCGGTAAGTGGCTTCTTGCATCCCATGCATGTTGATGTCTTCTTGGCGAATTTCATCAAACCACCCACCGTGGGTGCCGCGACGGTGATGGAACGCGTGTGATCACCAGTGAGTAACGAGGCTGCCTTCTTCTCACCTAGAATAGGCTCGAAGATTCTGCCCAGTGGCTTCGCAAGTTGGTTGTCCAAGTAGTAACGTGTGTCGATGGGCAAGTTGTTTTCGAGGACAAAGAGGGGATCCTCAGACTTCTCGAAGTTCTTCGCACCGGTGGCGGCTCTGACCATAACGTAGGCGACACGATCACCCAGAGCAGGCGCTGAACCGGCGTCGCGCTTCTTCATGCGTTCGGCAAGCTCGACGTGTGCTTGTTTGTTGGCGTACCCACCTGTCCCGTCCTTGTTCTCTTGCTTGGTAAGGGCTTTGGTGATGACAAGGTTAGACATGTCCACCTTGTTCTGCAACAGATCCGCAATGGTCTCCTTGACGAATCTATCCGATGTTAGTGATGAAGTTGCGGAGATGGCGGAATGACTTACTCTTGGGCACCTTCTGGGTCCTGGTCGATCAAGAGCATGCGCAACGAAGTTTCGATGACAGTCTGGACCAGGCGGCAATTATCACGGCGGACCGTCTCAATACCCTTCGTGTCCATCTTGTCCCACTTGTGCGGATTCGTCCAGTAGAGACCAGCGTAACGCTTCTTGTTGATGAGCAGGTAGGGGAAGTAGACCTTCTCGAACTCCAGCTTGATTGGCTTCACGAACTTCGAAGAGACGTAGTCCGCAGCTTCCTCACCCAGCTTCATCGCCTCCGCTAGTTCGGACGTACCAAACTTCACCATGACGGAATCCGTGTCACCGTAGATGACCTCTGCGTCGTGTGTGTATCCGTTCGCGATGTTGTACTTTGCCTCGACTTCCGCCTTGGTCCTTTCAATCATTTGGCGACCGAAACTTGTGGTACTACTGGCGATGGCAAGACACGGTAGCTTTCCGTTGGTGGCACCTGTCAAACCGTAAACCGAGTTGGCGCTGACCTTCAAAGCTAACTGACGACCGTTGAGCACAGCCTTCTTGAAAGGATCGGTCTCGATCGCCAACTCCTTCTTCGCCCTCTTACGCGCACCCAGCAATTCCTCCAGAATCTCGGTCAAGAGTCCCTTCCGAGTTTTCGCTGTGCAGAACATGTCACCGTTTGGAGTGACAATATAGTCTTCGTCTTTCTTCATCTTGAGTTTCTCTACCGTCTGCTTGTCGAGCCAGGTCGTATAGCACAGGTTGTGGGCCTGCATGATACTGGGGTATAGCGATGCGAAATCGAGGGTCGCGACAGGTTCCTTGTAGTAGCCGCGCTTGGGTTCAATAACGGTCGCACCTTCGTACTGGTCACTGCTGTCGCCTTGGTTCGGGAGGTCCGGAACGATGAGTTGATGGTCGAGTGCTTTACGGAAGAGCTGGCTAATGAAGCGAACTTGTTGTCCACGGGCCAGAAGGTAATTGAAAGGCACACCTGTAACCCTAGCCATTTCCGTGTAGTTGACCAGACACATGAGCTTGTCGAGCAATCGCTGCGGTAGATAGGCATCCTTCAAACAGTATACAGCCAATCGTCGCCGGGAGTTGGAGTCGCCGTTGAACAGCTCTGTGATCATGCTGTGGTGTACATCCTCCTTCTGTTCTTTCAAGAAGTGAGCGCACACCGAGTTGAGCGTGTAACTGCGTAGTTGATGGTCTCGCTGAATGAGCTGTAACAGGTCAAGCTGGAGACGACCGTTGGTGTTGGTAGTCTTTGTGTCTCGGTTTCCTAGTTGTTTACTCGAGAAATTCGAGCTCTCTACCTTGGACTGTACCGTCTTTAGACGGGACCAATACGGGAACTTCTGTAGCTTGAGATGTTTTGCGCGGTCGAGCAGATATGGAAAGTCGAAGTTGTTGATGTTGTAGCCGATGATGACGTCTGGGTCGACCTCTTCTACGAAGTCTCGCCACTTCATCAGCATCTCGCCCTCATCTTGGAATGACAAGACCTGTGTCGCAACGATCGGGCTGACTGTATCCAGACAGAAGACGTTTCTGACGAAGGGTTTTGGTTCTCCATATCTTGTAACGACGTTTGCGATTTGGATGACGGGGTCGACGTTCGCCTCTGGGAAGACACCTTTGCGGCCAGCGCACTCGATATCGAAGGAGAGGATGCGAAGGGGGGCGAGTTTGGCCCATTCGCCTTCAGATTGGTGGGCGATCAAATCGCTGTAGTGTAGCTGTGCCTCAATCTGGCAGTTAGAGTGTCGGTCGCGGGGGCTGATCATTCTGTATTTGCCTGCTGGAACTTCGACCCAGCACATACCGGCGACCTTGGTGTCGATCATAAAGCGCAGTACGTAGGCGATGTTGTCGAATGTGAGGATACCGTCCTCTCTGGCCGGCCAGAGTCGCTTGTAATTGGCATTGCCCTTTTGCACCATCATCCGCACGCGATTGATCATTTTCGGATCAGTCACTGTAATCTTGAGGTATGGGCTCTTCTGATTGCCCTGAAAGCGCAGGATGTTCTCTCTCATGCACATTTGTACCGACGCGATGACAGCTGAGTGTTGGTTGAAGTTCTTCTGGCATTCGCTCTCGAGGAAGACCTTGAACGGTTCGCAGTCTTCTTTGTGGAAGTTAAGGGGTGCGGCAACGTAAAAGTAATGTTGGAAGCCAGTGACGTGGATGAGAACGGAGTGGCCAGTCTATGATATACGGTCAGTCAAAGTCGATGTATGCCATGTGCACGCTTCTCACCTCTGTGACACCAAAGAGCTTGACGGTTGTTTTTCCGCCATTTAACACGCCCTCTTCAGCCTCGATCTGTTGGAAGACAAGGTTTTGTGTCATCTCATTGAAGTCCTCGGGCAAGGCAGGCCGCCGCCATTGCTGGTCTTTCTCTGTGTTGTCTTTCTTCAGCGTCTCCATGTCCTGCGTCATCTTCTCCAGCGTCTCCTCGAACTGGCTCGGGCCCACCTGGCTCGAGTTGAAGGAGCCATTGACCGTCTTGGTTGGCGGTCTACTCTTGTCATTGCCATTCTGGAGCTTCAGCTTCTTGGACGAGTGGGGCGACGGCTGCACATTGGTGCGTGTGCTGGATGTTTCGGCGAGGGCGCGCTTCGCCGGCGCTCTTGTGACGGCTCCTGGCATCTTGAGGATGTGAAGGACAGATACAACACCCAAGCGCGTGATAAGGGAGGGTTGGTGGGTGTGTGTTTGTTGTTGGTGGAGTAGATGGAAGGCGCCCAGGGAGAACGCGAAAGCGTGTCGCAGGCGCGAGCGCGTCATCCCTGCTAATTGATTTGCGCCACGCTAGCCGTCGCCTGCCATCCACGCTCCCATCCCAACCCTCTCTGCGCCCTTTTGCATCTCCACGCGCACACGTCGATTTCCAAGGTCCTTCACTGAGCTCATCTCAATAGGTGCATTCAACTTCCTCGCTAGCTCTTCTCTATAATATTGCCTGCAGCGTAATGCCTCATAGTGGACTTGCGTTATGACGCTGTTTCCTTTGAACTCTGACACTCGTCTTCTTCATCAGGATGCGATACTACATTGGGATACCATGCCAAGAACTAGGCATCAGCAGAGTTGTCCGCGAGACTTAAGGCGATGGCGTTTTATGGGTCTTTAGTCATTCGATTCTAGTGTACTAACCCCAGACATAAATCCGCCGTGTTCCCCAACATACTCCACGTAAAGTACAACTGCACTCACACCACTTCTGCTTACCTTCAACATGACCGCGAATAACGACGTCATCATATCACCTTGCGAGACAGAACGAGACTTTAGGCAAGCGCAGCATTGTCTTTCCGAAGCCTTCGGCCACCAAGCCAAAGATGCCCTATGGCGACTGATGACACCCGGCTGGGACACGGAAGAAGGGCAGGCGAAGCAAGCTCAGATCCTGACGAAGAGATGGCAGTCCATCACCACCAACAAAGACGGACAACCCAATGCCCTCTATCTCAAGGCCACCGTGCCTGATCCAGATAATCAGGGCGAAAGACGAGTTGCTGGAATTGCCATCTGGAAGCAGCTGTCGTTCGTGGAAGGCTATGGCGACCCGTTCTACGGCGACATGGAGGAAGCTCTCACTGATTACGACGACCAGAAACGGCGGTTTGCAACGCAAATGTTCAACTCACTATGGAAACGACGTATCGCATACATGCGAGAAGTCGAGAAGTCAGGCCGCAATCCGCCCGCTATCTTCACATTGGACTGCTGTGCTGTTGATCCAGCATACCAGCGTCGCGGCATTGCTGCCAAGCTGGTGGAGGTCGGTCTTGAGGAGGCAAAGAAGAGGGGCAACTTGGAGTGCACAACAGAGGGAAGCACTATGGGAAGACCCGTGTATAGGAGACTGGGGTTCAAGGATGAGGGTACAGGAGATATTCCGTGGGAGGTGGATGCAGAGTTCGAGACCTGGGACAAGCCGCCGAACGTCTTCTTGAGGACATGGGCTTGATCGGCCGCAGTTCCACTGACCATCTAAACTCGTCCCGAATGCAGTACGTAACAGGACATTTCGACATATCAAAGTGACACATATTCATCGCGGCCATCTCCGTCAACGGCTCCATAGCTTCTTGCCGCTTGGGGAAGGTGGGATGCTGGACGCCCGGTAGTGGGGCAGTTCAAGCTACCCCACCAGGGTCAAAACATCCACGATACATCTTGTCTGTCAGACCGAATAGCCTGACAATTCTTTGGCTTCTCTTTCACTCCCAATAACGCGTTTGAAGTGTCAACACACCACCGTAGCACCTTCACTCATACGTTGACGCGTAAAACGCGTCCCATCAGCCAGCATGACGATCGTCGACGTCCACACCCATGTTTACCCTCCCAAATACATGGAGCTACTACGCTCACGAACCACTGTACCATACGTTCGAACATTCCCCGATGCATCAGACTCGGCACGTCTCATCATCCTTCCCGGAGAAGATGACCCTTCGACACCCTCAACCTCCCGCGGCCGTCCAATTGGCTCAGAGTACTACGAGATTAAAGAAAAGATAGCCTTCATGGACCTGCACAAGATTGACAAGTCCGTCATCTCGTTAGCAAACCCTTGGCTAGACTTCCTCCCGGCAGACGAAGCTGGCGAAGCCGCGAAGAAGATCAACGACGATGTCAATGACCAATGCGCGCAGTACCCCGGTCGATTGTACTTCTTCGGCACTCTCCCACTATCCGCATCGCCAGAAGTCATAACCGCCGAGATCGAACGACTAAGCACACTCAAGTACGCACGCGGCGTCATCATGGGAACCTCAGGCCTTGGACAAGGGCTCGACGACGAGAACCTCGATCCCGTCTACGCAGCACTGGAAAAGCACCAACAGCTCATCTTTCTCCACCCGCACTACGGTCTACCCACATCTGTCTACGGACCCCGCGCGAGCGAATACGGACACGTCCTACCATTAGCACTTGGCTTCCCCTTGGAGACAACCATTGCGGTGACGAGAATGCTGTTGAGCGGCGTTTGGGATCGGTTCACAAAGCTCAGCGTACTATTGGCGCATTCTGGAGGTACACTACCGTTCCTTGCAGGTCGCATTGAGTCTTGCATCTTGCACGATGGCCACCTGAAGAAGCATGGCAAGACACAGAACAGGAGGGATGTATGGGATATTTTGAAGACAAACATCTACCTGGATGCTGTCATTTACTCGGAAGTGGGATTGAAGGCAGCCCTTGATGCATCAGGGTCTGATCGGCTGTTGTTTGGTAAGTACCTATGCCCGAATTTGTGAGGCTAGGAGCTAACAGTAGCAGGCACTGATCATCCATTCTTCCCACCGCTCGAAGAAGACGCGAAGGAATGGCATAGTGTCAACGCAAACTATGGGGCTATCTCGAAAGCCTTTTCGACGGATGACAAGAAAGCACAGGATGTTCTTGGTGGAAATGCGGTGCGGATATTACGATTAGACTGATTACAGCACTTCACATTCATGCAATGATATCTTGATCTTCATGTCATGCTTGTCTACTATACATTCCCATTTCTAAGTTCCCATGTTCTAAGCGTTTGACGTCCTTGATCATCACAATGAGGCTTCCGTGAACGCTGTGACTCCATTGGGCTTCATGTCCCCTTTTCCTACTACGTTGAATCAACGCTGCCATGTTCGTGAACTCTCGGATAGGCCTAGCACCCACAAGATACTTCCAGGCCGCAGAGTAGGTAGCGAAGCGCTCATGTAGACCCTTAGTGGCATGCATACGGTAGAAACGGTGCTGCGTTGTGTATATGTTCTTTCAATCTCTATAAAACCCATGGCTTTGTGTCGCATGTGGAAGGAATGAAGGAGGAATGATAGCATAAGACTAACACAAGCTACATTCAAGCTGCCTTATCATCGCCCTTGCCATCCGCAGCCGCCACCAACTCATCAAATATCTGCTTCATCCACTTCTCCTCACTCTTGATCGTCGCACTAACCACCCTAATAACATACAGTCCACCCACAACCGTGCTTGTCAGGAAGAAATCGCCCTTGCTGTTGATCTTCTCGTAAACCTCCTTCGTCTTCTGATTAACCATCTCTTTGTACTGGGCCTCAGCATCAGTATGGAAGTCGTTCTGCAGTGCCTCGTGCGACGGGTCAGCCTGATTCGCCGCCTTCGCCGTATTCGAAGCCATGTTCGGCTTGACCTGGAATGTGACGAGTCCAAACGCCGGCTCGGTAGTTACGCTGAAGAACTCCGGCTTCGAAAGCAGTAGCTCATGGAAGTGCTCTCCCAACTTGATGTGCTTCCTGATGAACTGTCTCAGACCATTAACCCCATAACTCCTCAACACAAACCAAACCTTCAGACTCCTAAACCTCCGACCGAGCGGAATCTGCCAATCCCTGTAGTCCGTAACGAGGCCTTGTTCAGAATGAGGGTTGCGCAGGTAACTAGGCGTGATACTATACGTATCCATCAAATCCCTCCTCTTCTTCACAAAGAAAGCCGAGCAATCAAAGTTGACCAACAACCACTTGTGCAGATTGAAGTTGAACGAGTCAAACGCCGCAATCGGCTTGCACAAATGCTGATACTCAGGACACACAAGCGCAGAGCCCGCATACGCGGCATCAACATGAATCCACAGGTCAGGAAACTCTTTCGCAAGCGCCGCGATACCTTCCAAGTCGTCGGTAGCGCACGTCCCCGTGCTACCGATCGTGACGGTGAAGTAAAACGGCTCCAAACCCTTCGCGCGGCACTCTTCGATGGTTTTACGCAGAGCAGAGGCCGTGACGCTGTAATTTGATTCCTTGGATGCGGGGACACTGCGGTATCTGGTTCCCGCGATAACAGCTGCTTTCTGCGTACTCGAATGCGCATGTTCGGAACCCAGCGCTACGAGCTTGCCCCGGATATCAGCTGCCTTGTCCATCCTCTCTTCGCCTTCAGGCATATCGCCCAGTTTACGGCGGATGAGGCGTTCGCGGGCGGCAACAAGGGCAGTTAGTACGACTTCACTGGCGGTACCTTGGATGATGCCTCCGCCCTCGCCGTCACTAAGAAAGTCGTTCGGTAGTGCGATGAGCTTGGCGATCCAGTCCATAACAACGGTTTCAAGCTCTGTAATCGCGGGCGAGCAGATCCAGTTGAAGGCTGCGGCGTTGAAGGCGCCGCTGTACATGTCGCCTATCATGGCTTCGAAGGACGAGTTGCACGGGAAGAAAGCCATGAATTTGGGACTTTGCCAGTGGGTTAGACCTGGCATGATGACGCGGTCGATGTCTGCTTTTATGGTCTCCCATGCTTCGCCTTCTTCGGGCGTGGAGGCGGGGAGTAGCGGGCGCAGGTAGCCTGGTTTGACAGAGGGGAGCACAGGGCGTTCCTCGAGGGTATCGTAGTAGGTTGCGACTTGAGAGTAGGTCAGTTTACACTTCTGTTAGACTATATTGAGAGCACATACTCTCGTCAATGGCTCCTTTGGCCGCTTCACGAAATTGTGAAGAATCCATGGCGGGGTAGTGTTATGAGAAGCAATGTGTGCAAGAAGGCAAGAAGACAAGAAGAAGGCAATTGACTTCTCTAGACTATGGTTTATGAATGTGAATAATTGAAAGTTTCAGGATACGTGGGTATATATTCAATGCTGGCGCCAACGGTCACGTTGCGCTAGTTTCAACGCAGATGTCCGATGTCGCTAATTCCGCGCTAATTGCCTTCTTTGGCAGAGTACAATTTTGGGCGGAATTGATGCGAACGCTTGTATGACCGCGTGGGGCGTAGGGCGCGAAATTTCTTAACAAATTGTAGCTATACGGGACCCGAGTTGGCGGCAATTCGGTGCAGCAAGAAGCCGAAGTGTCGTAGAAGAAGGCTGTCATCTGTCGAATGGACCAAAGGCGCAAACGTGGCGATCGCATCGGAGCAGACAGGAGTGGTTGACAATTCGGGAATGACGCCAGGAAAAAACCTCGAGAGATGCATATCAATCATTGATAACGGGTATACCTATACGCCTCGCTATGATTACAATCCACTGAAAACCAGAACGACTTTTGATCTTCATTAGTATCGCTTGGCCACCTCAACACCAATGTTTTCATCCGCGTTTGCAAAGCCACGCGCCCTAGGCGTGGACTTGCCTGCCACGTCCTGAGGAGCCTCGCCCTTATACTCCCATCCTCCATCCTGGGAGAAGAAGTCGACCTCGTCGATGATGTCCCAGACGACGTCCTCGGCAATCTGCTCCTTGTATCGCTCGCCAATAGCCCGCAGTTTACGGCCATCTGGAATCTGCTGCTCGGTTGTATCACCGTCGACCATCTGGGTATCCTTCTCGCGCTGCTGTACCATCTCTTCGGGCGGACACCAGAAGTCGGGACCAAAGTTGACCTGAGCAACACCACCATTGAACAGTGAGATGGCTGGCAGATATCCTACCATGCCATCGTCGAAGCCTGTTCGCGCACCAGCTTTGATGGCTTCGACTGATGGTATACTAGCAGGAGGAAGGAAGGCTAGGAGGTTCTCGAAAGCGATGCCGACCTCCTCACCGTTCTTGTAGACTTTGATATGCGAGTGTGGTAGCGATCGTACGCTGACGTCTTCGTGATTCGGCGAGGGGTGTATCTTGGGCACCGGACCGCGGTCGTGATAGGCCTCCACCATCTTTGTGACTTGGTAGTCGAGCTGTTCGAAGTAGAAGTTGCCTTTGTAAGGTACGGGTATGCGATCGCGGATGATGTCGATGGGTCGGTCGAATGGGTCTTGGTTACTGACGGTATCGAATCCATCTCCTAGGTCCACGGCCGGGTTGTAGATGCCTTCGACGACCTTGCGATGCATGGAGAGCGACGGCAGCTGAATCTCAAGTCCAATCACATCGCCTTCCTGAACATGCTGATCTATAACATACTCAACAGGCATTGGCTTGCCATGCGGGGGTCTGGCCTTCATGTGCTTGCTCTTTGCGTTCTTGGGGAGCGGCTTGAAGATCTTAGAGGCGCGCGATCGATGTTGCGCCTCGAAGCGCGCGTCGGTGATGCCGTAGCTGTAGCCATCGAAGCCCACGGGTCCGTCCAACGGCGCTTCTCTCCTTGCCCAACCCATTCTCACGTGGGGACCCGGTTTCGTCTCCCCCGTCTTGGGGTCGATGGGATCCTTTGGCCCGTCCTTGGGTATGCCTCTTAGCACCTTGACCTCATAGTATATCCTGCCTTCTCTTGCGACTACGTTCCCGCGTCCCATGCGCCAGCCCTTCTCCTGCGATACAATCGTCGCACTGTTGTCGAAGTGAAACCATCTGTCGCAGTCTTCGTGGCTCATTCGCGGTCCATACGGCCTGGAGTCGCTCTGCCTGTAGTATTGCTTGTGACGGAAGAGCGGGTCGGCGACACAGTGGGTGTACTTGTAGCCCTTCTTGTTCCAGGCGATATCGTGTGGCTTCTTCAGCTCGGTAACGCCATCAGGCGCGTACATGGGGTTCGGCTCATGTGACACCAGCGTGCTGTCTTTGGGCGCTTCATAGTCGGAGGGTCTGGGCTCGGGGATGGAATATCGCATGGGTGAGTCTGCTGAGGGACGCTCTTTCTTGCTAGACTTTGCGCTCGGGGTGGCCTGGCGCGTCGACGCTGAAGCTTCGCGTTTCTTGATCGTCTCGCGCTTCTCTCTCTGCTCACGCGCAGGAGCTTTCGGTCTGGCACGCGCTGCCGCATCGGGATTGGGGTTGAGAGGAGACGACACGGCGGGCGCATTGTCTCCTTCGAGTGGCCGCCGCATTGGAGGCACGAGTGTGGGTGTATTGGAACGCGAAGGGGGGTGTGAGTCGGCCATTTTGAGGGTTGATGTAGCTGGAGTGGAAAGCGCGACAGCTGTAGCTATGTTGGTGGAAGGCGCGACCCTGGACATGCAAGTTGCGGCGCTAGGCAGACCCCACCAAAATTTATCCCGTTCTCGAACTTTTACTACTCACTGCCGCCAACTCTGAAAAACGACTGTAATACACCCACAACCCCACTAAATCTTCAGGAGAACACATTGCGCCTCTTCTGGTCCTCCACGTGCGACCACATAACTACTATGCCGAAAGCACCCAAATCGCCTGGTGTGCGCGACCAGCGACACAACCCTCTAGCCGAAGAATATGCGCCCTCCGACCCGTGGAAGAACAAGGCGCCGAAGCGACAAAAGCGAAACAAGAGCGACAAGGAGGAAGATGAGCAAAAATATGTCGACTCCAAGAGCTCGCGCAAAATCTTGGAAATTGGAAGAGAGCTGGAAGAGGAGGATGCGAGGGAGAACAAGGTCCGGAGACCGCAAGAAGCCAACCCAGCCTTCGACTTCGAGACACGCATGGGCGAGGATGATATGCCAGGAGAGGATTTGATCCAAGGCGAAGATAACGACGAAGTATGGGGCGAGGACGACGAGGAGGTGGAAGAGGTTGAGATTGACGCGAACGATCTGGCGGCGTGGAACAAGTTCATACCAACAGACGACAACCCCATCGTTTGGCCCGGCGAGGAAGCGCAACAGTCAGGTCCCGGCACAGATCTCGCAGCGCTCATCCTCGAGAAGATCGCTGCGCATGAAGCCGGAGGCGAAGTACAGCAACCAGAGATCCAAGGCGGTGGTGCTCCAGAAGACGCAATCGAACTGCCAGCAAAGGTCGTCGAAGGTACAGCATCCTCACTGCAAAATCTCGTAACTCTACTAAGCCTGCACAGTATACTCAAAGATTGGATTGATTCTCAGCCGCTACAAGAGCGGCAAGCTGCCCAAGCCGTTTAAGATCCTGCCCACGATCCCCGCTTGGGAAACGCTCGTCGCCATCACACGTCCTGACGACTGGACACCCAACGCGACCTTCGCTGCGACCCGAATCTTCATCTCCAGAGACCCGCGAACGGCGCAGACCTTCCTCAACACGATACTGCTACCTTTGGTACAACAGAACATCCGCGAAACACACAAACTGAACGTACATCTGTACAATGCGCTGAAGAAAGCCCTCTACAAGCCCAGCGCCTTCTTCAAGGGTGTCGTATTTCCCATGCTCACGGATGTCACTTGCACCCAGCGTGACGCCACGATCGTGGCATCCGTTGTAGCCAAGGTCTCTGTCCCCGTCCTACACTCCGCAGCCGCACTGCACCGTCTGTGTGAAATCGCCGCCGAGCAAATGTCATCCGACCCCGATGCCGCTGGCCCTTGCAACATCTTCATCAAGACCCTGCTCGAGAAGAAGTACGCCCTCCCCTTCAAGGTCATCGACGCGCTCGTCTTCCACTTCCTGCGCTTCCGTGGTGTAGGTGCCAGCAGTGCGGATGCCATGGACACCGAGTCCGTAGCAGGCGACCTAGGCAACACAGGCAAACTGCCTGTCATCTGGCATCAGTGCTTGCTTGCCTTTGCGCAAAGATACAGGAACGATATCACCGAGGACCAAAGAGAGGCGCTGCTCGACTTGCTGCTTACAAGAGGTCACAGGAGCATTAGCGCAGAGGTACGAAGGGAACTGCTTCAAGGAAGAGGGCGGGGTGTCATGATCGAGCCCCCGGCTGTAGGCATCGATGGCGACGACACGATGATGATGGCTGTTGATGCATGATCTCGGAAATGTCACGCCCAGACCTTATGATGATGAGCATTTTATCGGCGTTATTAGACAGGAACATTTGCATTATGTTTCTTTGGGAGTTCAATTGATACTGAATATACCCATATCCACACGTAGCACCATGACCCTATGTCTCTTCCCCTCTTCTACTCACTCTTCACCTCAGCTTTTCCCTTATAGAAAGCAACATACCCCTTAATCTTGTTCATGCTTTCCAATGGCTCCGGATAGTACCACGCTGCATCTTTCACTTCCATCTTGTTGGCTGTGACGGTGTAGTAGCTTGCATCTCCCTTGTACGGGCAGTGCGTCTTAGTTGAAGTGGGGCTGAAGTGATTGGACTTGATAGTATCGGGTGGGAACTGACATGAATCAGATGGATTGAAGGGGCTTATGATGGGTAAGAGAGGAGAAGGGTTGGTTACGTAGATGTTTCCGTCGACGACTTCGTAGGAGTCGGTCTCGGCTACCAGGATGCCGTTTACGGTTGCGGTCGCGTGGGGCATGGTTTATGTAGATTCTGGTGTTTGGATAAAGGAATGATATTAGGTTCACGGGTGGTTTTTGAATACTGGAAAGTTTGGAGAAATGAGCATCGTTGTACTGTTGTGTAGTGGACTACTAGGTGAGGGGATGTCTATCGATAAGCAAGTGAGCGGGGTGAATGCATGTCATCATCACTCCAAGTTTGTCTCTTGTAGATTGAGCTTACTTGTCGCGATCCAGAATGACATTCTTTCGGTACCGAGCTACATGCTCACAAGATTTTTTGTGACAGAATGTAGCGACGGTCTAATGCCGTTGCATGCTTAGAAGGGCGCATCTGTTGACCAAGGCGGTATAAGCGATTAGCGAAACCGATTAGAGCATGCAGCTAAGTGCATACTATGTATTTGTGTAACGGAGCACTAGAATCTCAAGATAGATCTAGTGAAGCCTCATGCTGGCCGAGTAGCTTCTGCCAAGTCCACAAGCAGCGTAGGTAGCACTTAACATTTCGTGGGGCAGGAACGGATGGTCATGTCCAGCACTGAGATGGCAAATATCAAAACACGAATTTAGATATCCCTCGTTTCACATCCTGCCAGATCCTGTATTTGAGTCATCCATAGGGTGCACGGGTGGCGCGTGTCGTTTCGGGCGATGTAGGACGATGACTATTTACCACGACCCTGGGCAGGCGGGTCCGCAAAACCAGGAATTTCGTCGGTCTACCAGTCCAGTATGCAGGTCGCTGAGGCTCAGGGACATGCGGCTCGGCTAAAAGGCACTTGAAGCCACCATGTGTGCCTCCGCGGTACCGGATGCGGGTACTCACTGCAAAAGTGCATGCCCATGGCTGGCCACCGGAGTCGGTGCCGAGCCGAGGACTGGCGAGGCATAACTTGTTGAGCTGAACAATGGGGGCGAAAGGGATTGAAAATGCAATGAGGCATTTTGTACTCTATGTGATGATGTGTATGACTGGACGTGGAGGTGAAGGTTTGGGTGCAGCCACAAGAGCATCAGCACAATCCCAACGAAAGCGTGGGATTAGCGGGTGATCAGCCTCGAGAACTAATGGTAGATGTCCTGGTGCTCGAAATAATTCGCGTGTGGGCGCGGGCAGGGCAGGGCGGGCTTTAATTGGAACAAGGCTTATCTTTCGGCGCAGAAGCAAAGACCCCTGCGAGGCGTCTTGGTAGGGTGGGTGTTCGTCATCGCTAAGAAAAAGTTGACTCCCGCGCACCGACGAGACATCCTCACCATCCCTTCGCTCGCCTCCCTACCATCCGCACCCAGCCATTGACTCCGTGAAGCTCTTCCGCAGCTTCCACCATTGCAATGGCACCCAACATGAGGCCGCTCGCCGCTGCCAATGTGCTCTCGCAGGTTCAGCTGGCTGGACGCAGGACCTTCACCACCCAGCGCCCGTCGCTTATCGCCAACAGAGCGCGCTGGACGCCCCGGCCCACGCAGTACCAGATTGCCCTCCGCCAGTCTGTCCGCCAGCAATCGAGCGGCGCGCCCAAGCCCAAGGCCAAGAGGTTCCGCCTCCTGCGCTGGACCTGGCGCCTCACGTACCTCTCCGCCATCGCCGGCCTGGGATACGTCGGATACGGCATCTACGAGACTCGCAACCCCGCCGACCAGCCGCCGCCTGACCCAAGCAAGAAGACGCTCGTCGTCCTCGGTGAGTAGCGACGAATGACGCAGCACGCATCGAATACATCTGACACGCGACAGGTACCGGCTGGGGCTCCGTCTCCCTGCTGAAGAAGCTCGACACGGAAAACTACAATGTCATCGTCGTCTCCCCGCGCAACTACTTCCTCTTCACCCCCCTCCTGCCCTCATGCACCGTCGGCACCATCGAGCACCGCTCCATCATGGAGCCCATCCGCAACTTCTTGCGCCACAAGAAGGCCCAGGTCAAATACTACGAAGCCGAGGCCACCAAGATCGACTACGAGAAGAAGGTCGTCTACATCAGCGACGACTCCGACATCAAGGGCGACGTCTCCCAGACCGAGGTGCCCTTTGACATGCTCGTCGTTGGTGTTGGTGCTGAGAACGCCACTTTCGGTGCGTCATCCGCCCATTCTCACCCGAACTCAGCTAACATGGAACAGGTATCCCCGGTGTTAAGGAAAACGGTCTCTTCCTGAAGGAGGTCGGCGACGCCCAGCGCATCCGAAACCGCATCATGGACTGCTGCGAGACTGCTACCTTCAAGGACCAGTCTGACGAGGAGAAGAAGCGCCTGTTACACATGGTCGTTGTCGGAGGTGGCCCTACCGGTGTCGAGTTTGCTGGTGAACTCCAGGACTTCTTCCACTCCGATCTGAAGAAGTGGCTTCCCGAGATCCAGGATAACTTCCACGTCACCCTTGTCGAGGCCCTCCCCAACGTCCTGCCCATGTTCTCCAAGCAGCTCATTGACTACACCGAGAAGACCTTCAAGGAGGAGACCATCACCATCCGCACAAAGACCATGGTCAAGAACGTCACACCCAAGTTCATCGAGGCTGAGTCGACTGGCCCCGACGGCAAGAAGCAGCTCGAGAAGATCCCCTACGGTCTTCTCGTCTGGGCCACCGGTAACGCTCTCCGACCTATCGTCAAGGACCTCATCAACCAGATCCCCGCACAGAAGGACTCCCGCCGCGGTCTCGCCGTAAACGAGTACCTCGTTGTCAAGGGTACCGAGAACGTCTGGGCTGTCGGTGACTGCGCTGTTGCCAACTACGCCCCCACCGCCCAGGTCGCTGCTCAGGAGGGTGCTTTCCTCGCCCGCATGTTTAACAACATGGCCAAGACCTCCGAGATTGAGGGTGAGCTTGCTGAGCTCTCCGTCGCCCAGGAGAAGGCACCCGGCAAGGAGGCCCGCGACAAGGTCTTCGGCGAGATCAAGGCTCTGCAGCAGAGGCTGAGGAGGATCAAATCCATCGGTCCCTTCGAGTACTCTCACCAGGGTTCGCTCGCCTACATTGGTTCCGAGAAGGCCGTTGCCGACATCTCGTGGTTCTCCGGCAACATCGCTTCCGGCGGTACCATTACCTACATCTTCTGGCGCTCCGCCTACCTCAGCATGTGCTTCAGCACCCGCAACAGGATATTGGTCATGCTCGACTGGGCCAAGGCCAAGTGCTTCGGTCGCGATGTCTCGCGTGTCTAAACGCCTTTCCCTCCAAATGGCGTTACTCCCTCCCCATCCTTTTCTAGAGATTCCCTAAAAGTTCGACTTCCTGAAGGGCAAGCGCTTATCCACGGCGTTGCCTATGTACACCACACACACACACACCTCCCGGCTTCTTCTGTACGATTACTCGTCACGTTTTGTATAAGGGTGTGATACCTCGCAGCAGTAGGGCGGCTCTTCGGGTTTTCGGTCTGGTCACATGTTCTTGTTGCTAGTCGAGCTCGGCGTTTTGGTGCTTTTTTCCCTTTTGGCCAGAGTCAGAGGCGGGTTAGACTTGGTTGCTTTCTTTGGACAATCGTAGATAGATAGGAACCTTTATGAAACAGCGGAAGATCAACTGCAGTATTACTACGTTACAACTATTCTTCTCTACCATCCATCTGAACACTGGCTTCGTGTTAGTTCGGTGATTGTTTTGCAAGTCGCTTTTCAAGCAGAATTGTTATGGTAAGAATACTGATCATTTCGTAAGCTAATGTATATAGGCTATATGCCATGTTCCCGAAAACGCCATTCGTAGATGCAAAATGCCACGCCCTCAAGAAATCTATCGATCGCCGCAATTGCAACGAATCCACTACCTAGGACTACCCACAGCGCCGTAACTCCTCGGACTCGCATGTCTACTCGTTCCTAAAAGCGCCCTCGCCTCATCCAACGCGCTACCCCTGCCCTTGATAGGAATACTCTTGCTCGAACTACTTCCAGCTGTACTCGCCGGACTAGTATCCCTCGGAGAATCCATCGGCGTATTCGCACGGCTCACATTCGGCGTAGCAGCCACACTGACAGCCGGAGCCCAGCCCCTCATCCACCCGCTCACACGGCGCCAATGCATACTCCTGCGCACCAGCTTACCGTGGTCGTCGACGGTGATGATGACTTCGTCGTCGCGGGGCGTTGGCGATCGGCCCCGGGGTGTGGCGTCGCCAAAATGCCAGAATTGCAGACCGACTGCTGCGTCCATGAGGAGCACGCCTGCTGCGCCAAGGAAGAAGGGTGCGGCGCGTAGGACCCAGTCTGCTCTTACACTACCTTGGGGGTCGACCCAGCCGGAGCCTTCGCCTGGCGCGTAGTCATACCATGCGCAGGGGTTTGTAAGGAGAGAACTCGAGTAGAAGAGGTTACCGAAGAAGGCTGCTGCGAAGAGGGTGGGAGACAGACCGGCTGTCGATTTGCGGACCTGGTTCATGTAGAGTTGGGGGAGGCGCGATCCGAGGTATAGGAACGTGCTCATCCATGAGAAGACTTTGCCGGCGGTTTCCGAGGCACTGGGCGAGCTGGTCGCGGTAGTTGTGTAAGCGGAAAGGCTGCGAGCGCGGGCGAGGCCTGGCGCGAAAGGACTTATCGGTGTTGCGGTAGTAGGGTTGGCGAGTACTGCGATCATGAGAGTGATGTATAGTACGGTCTTGGGCGAGGGCATAGGTGAGCTCGAGGCTGCTATGCGCACCTTGGGGTTGGGTGATGCGCCTGACGGAGATGTACTCTGCCATGATTCCTTCGTAGGCATGGGCGAGCGCGCAAAGTTGGGTATCCTAAAGGTTTCCTTCGCGTTCGAGCGCGGTACGTCTTTGGCCGCGCTGTCCTGTGTAATGTTCTTCCTACCGCTTGAATCTTGCGGTGACTTTGGCGGGCTAGACGCGTTGTTCGTACCGCCTATGCTCATCCCATCCAGAACCTGATGCATGGCAGAGCCTCCACCACCTGAACCGCTGCCAGCTGAGCTGCTCCATCGGCCCCAGATCGGCCTCAGCGGCCGTCCGTGGTGCAACAGCTCGTACCACACCCACTGGCCACACAGGCAGCAGTCAACGAAGACGTAGTAGCCTGCGATTATGACTTGCCATGACGCCTGCCCGGTGAACAGGCAGCCCAGCAGGTTCGTCACATCACCCAGGAGCCATTCCGTCAAAAAGAACGCGCTCAGTCCAGATGTTGACTTCAGCTTATGGTTCTTGTATATTTGTGGTAGCTGTGCGAACAGCCATGATATGATGCTGCACGTACCGAGCAATGTCGAGACGAGCGCGAGGTTCGTAGGTACGCAGGTGTGCAATGCCGCCGAGAGATGATAGAGGAACTCGTTCGCAGGTTCGCAGGTCGGTGGTAATGTGGGTTTAGCTATGTGTAGGGGGGATAGGTATGGAGGCATGGTGCCATAGGTCGAATTCGAGGGTTCGATGGGAAGGAACGACGCAGCTTCCTGGACAGTGACTGCCGTAGAGATTCAACCGGAACTCCAACGCGCGTGGTCCCGGATGCTTCTTGCTTCTTCCTCACGTCTCGGTAGCGCAGGCTGGGTGGTCAGGCGCTGATTCGGGCTCTTGGTACAGCCACAGAGGCGTGGATGCAACCTCGTATACGACGCACGCGTAACGTCGGTGTCAGAATTGAAGTACAGGCCGAGCGACCGTCTTTCAAGAGAGATGTATAAGTTGTCGCGTGAGAGTCGCTGTTCCAAAGCCCGGCGCTGTGACGTCGTTGAACCGGTCACTTGCTGATAAGACTCGGCGTGCAGAAACGGAGGTTATGACAGCCACGAGAAGCGTGGGATGCAGGCAATGGAAGAGGAAGAGTAGAGGAAAAGACACGAGACGTCAGAGCAGTGTGACAGAAGACATACAGCAGCTCACGGCCGTCAACAGTCATCCACGCCAGCCAACCGCAGGCTCCCAAAAGGAAGCATCTCCACATGCTAGAGGATCCCCCGGCGGGCTCGCATGACCGATGCTAGGCCAAGCGGTATCCGTTGCGGCTAGGCCTGCCATGACGGGAGCAGTGTGACTTGGGCGGGTGGGATGCTATGAGTGATTGATAAGAGTTGCTTATCTCGAGGGCAAGGGCGCGCACGCGCATCATGCTAGCGCACATGTCTCCGAGCTGCTTGCCGCCGTTCGCGGGCCTTGGCGACGACCATCAGGCTGGCACGTCACGCGGAAAGGACGCCGGCTGGATCTCGCAGCACCAATCTGCCATCGCCAGATCTACGCACATCACAGATCGATCAACTTCAATATGGGGTCGGCCTATAGCACGCCAGCTGTAATGACGATGCATGCCTATCTGCCCCTCCTCTCCGCCATCGGATGGGTCCGTCGCTTCGGCCTCCAAGCGTTAACTAATACACTCCACTAAGATCTGCCTCGAAACGTAACAGAAACCCACCATGAGTGAGGCTGGACCTGAGGGCATCGTGGTGTGTCGAGCTTCTGGAACCCGCATATCAAAGACAGCGAACCAGACTGTGTGTGCTACCGAGACCGCAGAGTGATACGAAGTTTAATTATCATTATAGGAAGTAATCAACGTGCACATCGCTGAGATGTCCGCATCAAGGTAAGTATCGCGACCTGCGACCCCCAATATCTAAACCACGTCACCGCCATTCTCGACCCTGGCGTACCTTCCCTCCTTCTGCGCCTTCCACCTTGGACTGCGATCCGTCAGCACGACTCAGCATGCGACGGCCGAGTGTACCTACTAGAAGAAGTTCCTGAAGGCCACAATTCCCGCTGTCATGGCCGCATATCCTCCTAGCAGCCTCGACCAGTTGCCTTCCTGTCCAACGGTCAATGCAACGAGGTCGTATACCAAGCAGCCGCCGAAGATCCAGTCGCTCATGCTTGCCGCCGCAGCGAAACCAACACCGGTAGCCACCTGTACCAGCGAACTGGGCTCTACACCTACAAAGTAGGCTGCAGATGTGTTGTGAAGGAGATCCAGTACACCGATACCCGCGAATGTCTTTGAGACAATGTGGGTGAGGAGGTTGGGTGTTGATCGCGTGTCGAGCGGCTCAAGCGCCGTAGCGATGTAACCGACTTGTGCGAGTGTATTGATGATGACGAAGATGTTCGATGTTTCCAGGTTGTTCGAGTTCCAGAAGAACATCCAAGCTGTCGCAGACGTCAGTATACATTCTATATCATTATGTGGTACTTCAATGACAAAACTTACTTCCAATGCAAAAGTTGCCCAGACTGTAAACCCAAGCAAACTTGTTCATCATCGCACACTCTTGCGCATTACCATCTTGCTTCCACAGCTTCCACAACCAGACCAGCTGGAAGATTTGCTGTGGGAAGAAGAATGCGCCGATGAAGTATGGGTACGGGCTGAAAGCGGCAAGATTCCGGTTATGGATATCCATCATGTTGGGCGACGAGAAGATGCCATATTGTTGCAGAGCAAAGTCGTAGATGAAGGATGCCGGCGCAAGGTAGCGCACCGTGGATTGTGTGTTGCCCATACTGGAGGCTGTGATGGAGTTTGAGGTTGTAGTGGGAATGGACGTAGGGTCACGTGTACGGATGCGATGCAGCGAGATGGGATTGTAGATGTAGGATGAGATTCAGCAAGAAATCGTGGTATGCCATTGTCTTTGTACGATCGCGCGTCGCGTCTGTGGTCAATCGAAGACGTCATCCCATAATACGCGATCTCAGGGTCCAGCTCCCGATGCAGCACGAACATCATCGCCATCATCGTGATGTCGGTACACGGCGGAACGTTTCACGCCGACTGCTAGCAAACCAACAACTGCAGCCGCTTGGACATTTCGTATTGTCTCGGCTTCGGAGTTCCTCTGTCAGAATCTCCGACAATCCTTGTGTTGTAAATACAAAATCTTCATTCTCTTGCTCAGCTAGTGTTTACCCATTCTAATCCATTTCGTTCGCTCAAAAGCCGCAGATAGTTCGCCCTATACGCCTTGCGCCAGGGCTTGTTGTGCGTCGCGTATACGCGTTGCAGCTTTGGTGTTTTAGCTCTCCAATCGCCCTGAAAAAAGTCGTCTAGCAACGGAATCAATTCCTTCGGGCTCCAGAACTCGAGAAGATCATCATGGACAAAGCACAGCTCCTCCAAGCTCGATGGCATGACTTCCTTGATTCGGGGCCAAAGGGAAGCCTCACCGCCTAATATCACGGCAGGCGGGACGTGGAGGGAGGAGAGAACGGGATAGTCCCGAAAATCGTATTTCCCGTAGACGTCAACGGGCCCTGGCGAGTGCGTTTGACAGAAGAATCGAAAATGCACCAAGGTGCTCTTAACACTGTTTAGGGCGGCGCTGAGCGATGCGCAATCCACGGTGATGAACGCCTGATCCCAAGCCCAGTATTCGTAGTCCAAAATCTTCAGAGCTGGTGTGCAGGACAACAGTTTAGCGAGTGTGTTTGGTTTCACGGAAGACTCGCCAAGTCTCAACGTCGTTAACGTTGAGCAGACAGGTAGAGATGTTGCTTTCTGGAAACCTGCCTGGGCAATCTCATCCATTAAGCTCATTTCAATCTTCTGGATGTTTGGATACCAGAAGAAAGCCCAATATCCCCTCCAATCCATTCGGGAACGACATGTTGAGTTGTTGGTAGTGCTGGATAGGTCTGAACCAGGACCAGGCCGCAGTCTGAGTCAAAGGTGCACTCTGTTGTTTCTGAGACGAGATGGCGGTATGAGGAAGCTGCGTCTCACAAGCTCGGAGTTAAGCATCGAGGTATCCACTTTAACGCCGAGGTTCGCAACTTACAACCTCACAGGTCTTCAATTCTCGCGTCTCTTTCACGACAACATCGCATCAACAGCGGATGCACAAACAACTCATACATCACCAGGGAGGGTGTCAGGTCATAATCATGTTGTCAATCTCAATAGTTTAGTGCTTCGAATTCCTCGCTATCTATCCAGCGACATCAGTCGACCTTGCAATCCGGCCCAGTATGCTGCAACCCGTCCCCAACGCTACCACATACATCAGGACCAACTATGAGGCCCGGCAAGCTTCAGTGAGCTTCCGGGTGACTAAAGATACCGACGGGAGCCTATGTAGCTGCTAAAAGGTATGTTAGCATTTTGTACAATACATGTCTGGGGGTATGTCTACCTCAAACCTGTGTCCGCGCTTGACGTCTCTTTGGGTTTTTCTTAGGTCGCCTCGTCAGGTCTCCACTCCAGAATGCAGGGCGGGCCTTCTTGCTCTCGACATTCTCAGTTGATGCGACCTCGGACTGCGAGAGACTACGCTTGTGGCCTCTCGGCTCGTCGTCGGTGGGAGTAGGATTAGCTGCAGGCGGAACGATGGTCTCATCCGATGGCTCGTCAGTGGGGACAGCGATATCAGCTTCAGACGTAACAGTGGTTCCATCCAAGGGCTCGTCGTTGGGGAAAGTAGTCTCGACTGCAGGCGCAACAACGGCTTCGCTTCCTCAAGATCTGCCTCCAACTCTTCGATCCGAAACTTGCGGGACTTGGACTTCTTGTGGTAATGCGCGATTGCCAGATCTTTGGCGGCCATCTTCAATTTCATATCGGCGAGCTGCTGGACGAGATCTGCGACGGAAGACATCTTGATATGGGCTCGTTGCGGGCGGGCGAGTGGCTGCAGGAAAGTTGCTGATGTGCGTTGGGTGGGATAAGTAGGCTTTGAAGAGGAGGATAGTAGGAAATAAGTAGATTTGTTTGAAACAAATATTTGAAAAGGTGAGTGCGTGGAATATAGTCAGTGCGTATTTTCGCGATAATTTGCGACGTCACTCAGGTAAACCAAACGGCCTTATCAGCGAATGATACAACGAGGTGGAAAGGAGAGGCCAATCAAACGCTCAAATACACCGACACCTGACCGTATGCTTTGCTGCCTACCCCTTCAGGGCTCTATTGGCGCTACCGACACCGAAAAAGGCAGTATCTCTACACGCTCCGCTCGACAAATGATCCATTTCTATTTGCTCAGCAACGATAAGCTCGATTTTGACTTGGGTGAGTCGTCACATATCCAGCAATCGCCGTCCGTGTCTTTCACTGACGTATCCGTAACGGGCTAGATCTGCCAAGGAACACACAAACTCTACAACTCCGCGCTTCATACTCTGTCACCACTACAGCCATCGCTATCTATCTTCTCACCTAAGGCTACATACTGCTCCACAAGCGCGACACGTCGTCACCTGCGATTCACGATGTCTTCTACCAAGCCTGACAACACCCCTACCGACAGCGACGACGGTACAGATACCACAACCCTTCCATTCTTCGGTCCGCCCACATTCAACGAGATTCGCGATCAGCTCAAAGCACAACTTTCAGAAAAAGGAAAGGATCATCTCGTCTTCGTTGCCGATTCCGCCAAACTCGAACACGACTGCCAAGCTGCGCTCGCGATCAACGCCGACCCCTCCACTCTCCGTCATCATGAGGAACTCAAGCAAGCGCACCGGGATCTTCACCAGCGATTCCTCAGAGAGTGGATCGAGCTTTTGGAACAAAGTTGCGACATGGACAGAGAGGCGATAGCTCGTGTAGCGGAGGAGAAAGCTGGTCTAGTGGAGGGGATACAGAAAGAGAAGGCTGTAAAGAAGGAGTGGATGGCAACAACAGAGGCAGCAAAGAAGAGGAAGGAGGAGAGAGCGAGAGTCAAGGAAGAAAAGGCAAGAGCCAAGGAGGAAAGGAAGAAAGCAAGGCGCGAGGAGATAGCGATGATTGAGGAGCAAACAGCGAGATATTTAGAGCAGGCGAAAGAAGCAGAGAAGAAAACAGCAGTGTTTAAACGGATGAAAGCTGTTCTGAGGGTTGAGTCGGAGGCCCAGAAGATCGAGCGCGATGTTCAAGAAGCCAGGGAAGCTAAGCAAAACGCGGAAATTAGGAAGATCAAGGCGGAAACAAGGACGATCAAGAATGAGCTCTTAGAAATCTACTTGTACAGGTGGATTGAAGACCTTGACTAGTCAACTCGTGTATCTGAACGTTGCCTAGTAGGGAAAGAGTTGGCGATAAACGCTTCTTCACAAGATATTGTAGGCATACGTACAGAAAGGACCGATGATCGAACAGTTCATTCAATGAAATCGCTCGAGAATTGTTACGGTCACCCAACTCAACCAAGAGGGAAAACGCATGGGAGTGAGATAAGTCAGTATCGGCCTACAGGGCAACCATCGGCCAATGCTTGCTCAATGTGTTGTGATGTCTGCGTCCAGTGCCCTGTTGATGTAGAGTAAGACGTCGAGACTTGCCAGGTGCGGGCGGAGAAGACATAGGAAGGCTTCCAAAATTGCCCCGGTGCTTGAAGTTTGAGGCTAGCGTTGGCGCGGCGCTAATGCATCAATTATCCGTCGGTTTTTGCGGCGCCCAGGTTCTCTGCGCTTTAACCATCTTCTGCAACATGGAGCTACCATCGAGAACCGAGGAACGCGCTCGACAGCGAGTTTCGGCAGCCTGTGATGCATGCCGTACGAGGAAAGTTAAAGTACGCTAATGTGGTCCAATGCAGCTCGTATCCTGACGGCACACAGTGCGTTGCACCAATCGGCGAATCCAAATGCTCTGTCTGTTCTGAGCTCAACATCGAGTGTACGAGCATGCGATCACGGAAAAAGAGAGGCCCAAAAAATCGATATATCCAATCATTACGTGCGCGGCTGGATCGCAACGACACTTTGGCAACACCGAGCGCACCGAGCGCACCGAGCGCACCTGAGCAAGCCCGCCTGGATCTCATAGCACCATATGCGATCATCCACCAGGTCATGACTGACTGGTTCGAATGGATCCATCCGGTGGCACCGCTTCTTCATCATGACCTATTTATGCAAAGATTATCCGACGACAACGGCTCGACGCCATTCTTCTTACTGGTACTGTCGATATGTGCGGCCACCGTGGCCAGCGTTCGTAGACGGCGCCATCTGTACGGCAGTATGTCAGTAGAAGCGTGCCTGGAACTCGCCGAGCGTTTCGGGATCTGGAGCTTGACCAACAAGATCACATTAGAAAGAGCACTGGCATTGTACAACTTATCCATTGCCGTTAGCCATGAGCATGGCCTCGGTTCGCCGCTCACGTATCGGCTTTGTGCTGAAAGTTCGATCAGCGTCAAGTATCTCATCCATGAGAGTTTCGAGCAGATGTCATTCATGGATCAGCAAACTTTGAAGCGCCTCTATTGGTTGATCTATGCCAACCAGTGCACCTGCGATATGCATGGCAGACAATTACTGATCCTTCGTCATGCGCATGAGGCTTTTGGCCATCTACTTCCATTGGAGATCACCGATGAACAGCTACTAAGCGGCGCTGATGCAGGCTCAATGGAAAGCGCGGGGCCATCCGTCTCCTATATCCCCGGGCTCAACGCACTCTCCAGGCTATTCATGATCTGGCATTCCAGCCAAGCAATCACCACTCAATCCATGGACAATCTATACGACCAAATTATGCAAGCTCAGCGATTGCTTGAGGACCTGCCATCTGAGCTTACATGGCAACCGCCGCATCTGGGACAGTTCGCTTTCAACGTGCAGAAGGTCAATCTCAAGGTTACGCAACTGCACATCCGCTCAAATTTGCTAGAGCAGATGAACGCATTAGCTCAAGACCAGCACATGCGGGTCACTCCGGATGCTATCTTCAACGAGCGACATCGCGTGGTGAAGGAATTGCTCGACGTCCTATACAACATGCCAGAAGAGGTGTTTGACGCTAATGGATATAGCATTGTGCCGAAGATCAGAGATATAGGCGGCGCACTTCTTGATGAACTTCGAACCGGGTCTCAAGGGCCCAGTCTTCAGGCGAGTATCAATTTGGACAAGCTGCTAGCAAAGCTGGATAGTCTTGATCAGCGGATCACGGTGCAAGCAGCGATTGCCTGAGTCCAACCGCACCAGGGGTGACTAGAGTTCGTGTCGCATACATACTAGCAGATCGATTCTATTCGAATATCCACACTGTAGTTCATCCTCCACAGGCCACCGAGGCTCATTTATACTCATTCATGCTCCCGATGACGTCTTTTTAGCGCTGCGACAAGAGTACAATGATAGTAATACTTGAGGTAAACACCGCCCAGACTACCCAACGAACAGCCGGCTGACAACCTATCTACGGAGCTACATGAGCGCGCCGCTGACTATACGGCTCCCCGGACGTTTCTTGAGGCATTACCGGCCTACTCAAGAGTTTAAGATTGTGGCACCGTTGATTCAACGTAAGTGGTGAATGGGTTCTGAGTGTTATAGAGATTGAATGAAAACATACATAATGCAGCACCATATCTATCATATGCATGCCACGAGGTTCTATCAATAGTCATTCTCGCTCTCTTCGAGACTGTAGGCCCAACACTCAGCAATGCACGTATTGGCAGGGATAGTCACTACGATGGGGAAGCCTCCATAGTCTGGCTGCTCATTCGGCATGATGAGGAACTTGCCGCTTCTCGTCTCATCGCCCCCCAGAATCTTCAGTGTTGACAGCTCGCATGTCTCAGGGTCAACCTCCTTCTCTTCTGCATGCAGAATGCCCGTGAAAGTTGACGTGGGATTAGTACTCTTGAACGAGATACTGAAGCCCCATCCGACACAAAGGAACTTGCCTTCGCCTTGGTGCATGACCATACCCGCTCCAGGTCCCAGCTTACCGAAGACGAAGGCACGTTCTACAACAACTTCGAAGTCACCCATGATCTTTGTTTGCGGCTTCTCGCTGCTCTTCTGGCCATCGACGAACTCGTCGAAGAAGAACCCCATCATGTCTTCAGGGCGGTTTGCCTGTGCTTCGAGAATCTGCTTTCGCAGTGAATGCATTAGGCCATAGGGCTTTGTGAAAGCGCTTTCGGATGCCAGGAGAGAGTCGATACCGAACGGAGAGCAGCCTAGTGCAAGAAAATTGGCGTACGCGCTCCAGATACGTCGTGCACCCTTCTCTTCACGCCTTTGTTCCGGGATGAACAACGGCTGACCACCATGTCGATAGTTCTGGCATGTCATATCATAGTCGTGGAAGTACAGGTCTGGGCCGAGGAAATCAAGGCTAGGCGCGTTGAAGGAGTACACATCCATTGTGTGGGGCACTGGTCCGCCAGATGGATAGACACCAGGTCTGTGGCCTCCGCCAACCATCACTGATGTATCGGTCAAGTCCAGTTCAGCCGGGTTATCGAGGTTCAGCCAGGCATTGGCGTACATGGGGATCGGATATTCCGCTTTGCCGGCAGCAGCGACGTGATTGATGTACTTCGAAAATGCGTCTGCCATGAACATCTCATCGGCGTTAATGATGTCATTGGCGCCGAACAGCTCGGTCCATGATGTCTCGCCTGCTTTCGCTGTGGTGATGTCAAATCGTTTCTTGAACTCTGGGTGCAGTTCATGAGTCTTCGACTGAAGATGTTGGAGCAGTGCTTTCGGTACAGGCTCCTGGAATTTCGTTTCCGCGATCTTCGAGCGATCCCTAGAATCACCCATCAACCCAGTCTCGTTCTGGACCTGCATCATCATAACAGTGCTATGCTGTCCATCGAATTCCTTCAGATGTCCCATGAGCTTCGCGAACGCCTTGGCGTCAGCCGTCCACGCCGCCTCGCAGAAAGGGCTTATGAGCTCGACCGTCCTTCTCTTGCCTCCCGCTTCTAGCGCATGCACTCTAGGGAACCTCTTCACGTCCCTTTTCACCCACGCGGGTGCGTAAGTGCTGAGCGCATTCTTGAAGCTGCCAAACCAAAGTAGCACAAGTTTGATATTGTTTTGGCGCGCCGCCAAAATCACAGCGTCGAGGTTCGAGAAGTCAAATTGACCTTCTACTGGTTCGATCTGCTCCCATGACACTGAGCCGAGCAGCGTGTTGATGTGCATGTCGCGCACGTTCTGCCATATCTTTTCATCGGCCATGTATTTCGCGGAGCTGAGAGTGGAATTGTGTAGTTCAGCGCCGAGTATGAGGTAAGGTTCGCCATCAACGACAAGCTGGCTTGAGGTTCTGGTCTTGCGAAGGTGTGGAATTGACATTGTTGTTAGGAAACAGTCAACAAGCTGACGGCCGCGGTGAGTAAGGGCGCAAGATGATGTGGACGACAGAGATACGTGCTGGAGGGCGCGGGAGACGCATATTAATACCCTAGGTATGACGAATACCGGCCTACAGTACCATGTTGCTCGCAAGGTTGTCGGAGTTATTCTGCATGAATTGAAAGTATGCTCAAATGGCCTTGCTTCAACCGTAGTGTCCGCTCCTAGCTTGCGCGTGCAGATGCGGGCAACGCTAACGGAAAAATACACGAGTCATATATCCGCCGCCAACAACGCCGCCCAGATTGCTTCCAACTCACTCCTGACATCCTCGTGGCGCTCTCTGGACGACTAGTAACGCAGAGCTAAGCCAGTACCCCCACCACCACCATCATCAGAGTCTCCTGAACCCCCCTTCTTGTCATCGTCGTTCTTCTTGCACCGGAAGGCTCGCCGCCTCTTTGGTTTGGGCTTCGCGGGCTTGGAAGGATCAACCCTCGGGATATGTCCTGTGCGGACGATGTTGTCGTATACCTCCTCATCCTCGCGATGTGCTCTCAGACAGCTGGCTCGCTTGCATTCTCCAGTCTCGTAGTCCTTTCATTTGGCCCTTTTGCAAAGTCGCTTGAATGTGGTGCAGTTATTGCAAGGCTCTCCGGAGTCGCATCGGAGCTTGAGTTGATAGCAGTGTATGCACACGATGACGCGCGTGGTATCTTGAGAGCTGTAGAGCAATTAGCGGAATGGCTGTGGTATCGTGGCGACTACTTACTTGGCTTCATCGAAGGTCCGCTTGGTACCGTGGGTAGAGCCGGCAACGTTGTCTTCTGAGAGAGCGTGGGTGGTGTGGTCCAAGTAGTTTGCCGAAGACGAGGCGTCCAGACTTTCCGAATGGGAGGCCGAGAATGCCTTGTACATTCCTGGGTGATGGATTGGGGTGTCGGGTAGGTCAGACTTGAGCGCCTTGTCGTCAGTATGGACTGCTGTCATGTCGCCATCGCTGCTTCCACCGTCTTTGTCTTCACCATCTACCTCCAGGAACTTGCACTTGAGGACCAAGAGCTCGACGTCGCCTTCAAGGACCTTCCGCTTGCGGTCCGATTCCTTCAGATGCTTCCTGAGGTTGATGACTTCTTGATAGGTCGCACTGTGGGCCTCTTTCTCTCGGTTGTAGGCCTTGATGCTTTCCCGCAGCTCCTCCACGAGCGCCTGGATGCGTGGTGGGTCCATGATCGGGTCGGAATGGTAGGCAATGGGAGAGGATAGTGAGAGTCTGAGAATTTGGGGGTGAGCGCGTTTTGTCGTTGTGTGCGCTGGGTGTTTGCAGTGACTTGGGACTAACCTGTTTGGGAGCTAAGACTCCTCTCCCCTTCACTACTTACGCGGTTTCTGCGTCCTCTAGGCTCCAGCGCGCGAATTACTGGCATCACGTGAGCGATTGTTAGCGTGTTACTAGGAGTATATCATCTCGCTCTCCCCTGCCCTTCTTGCTCTCTTTTCCTTCTTCAGGAGAAACAGTCTCCGGCCCAGTTCGCACAGCAGAAACGGCGGATTTCGACAAGATTTACTCGACAAGTACCCCGACCAACTCAAGCGCATTCGAGCACTGCCAGAGCACCTGGTGCGCCTCGTCGCTACTTGTATGGATCCGCGCACAGTACGAGAACGACGAGCTGGTCATGATCGCGACCGTCCGGCGCAGTAGTCCGCTCCTCTCGTTGCTCAGAGCTACGTCATTTTGATGACATGCTCGATCCTGGACGAAATACTTACCAAGCATTCAGCAAATCCGGCGTTCTGGTAAAAATTAACGTTGGGGACGTTGGGTGTTTGGGTTGACATCTCTAGTAGATGACGTGAGCGTTCAGACCATCGTGGATCGCTTACCATTTTTTATCACCCTCTTACCAATGAGACAAGATCTTGAATGGAAGATGAGAAGCTTGGGACTGGCAATAACGGGTTCACTTACGGCCCACCTTTTCTTTTCATTGATATCTGCGCTTTATGCGTGGAATTGAGGAAGAGATAAAACAAATAAATACTTGAAAGACCAGTGGGATAACTCTTTGTGGGCGCTTTTGAGAATCGCTGGAAAGAAGCGAAGTGAGATCGTTCTTAGTTACAAGCTGTTGACCATATTCGTTGACTGCAGAAGACGAAAAAGTCGACATGGGAAAGGTAGATACCATCGCAAGACGTTGATGAACTCGCATACTTTTTCACTGAGCGAATTGAAACCGTATTCTGCCCTCCAGTCATTGCTGTGCTTTTTGATGTGTTGGTGTGTTCATCAAGGTTCTTTTACAGGTATCAAGATGAGCTGTCGTGCTTCTTCCATAACCTAAAACATGTAGTCGTTTGGATATCTTGCTTCGAACTACGCAAACAAGGATCGCTTCCGTCGTCTTGCCGATGTTGTAATGAGAGCAATGTTTCAAGTGTTCTCCTGCGATCAATCAACTAAGATTCCCTGACATCGTAGTCAACCGATGTCTAAACTGATGATGACGGGTCCAAAGTAGCGTTGCGACCAGCGACAAGGCGATCATCTCAGACCCATCAGCTAAGCGGAAGGCAGTACAGTTTGAGCATGAACGAGATATGTTGAGAAGATTCGAGCTCGAGCTCGTCGAGACGGCTGTATGATAGGCGGAGGTGGATATCGCGATGCACGCATGGTGTTGAGGTTCCAGCCAAGCGACCCCACCATTAGCCTTATCGCGCTCGTGTACACCTTCTGTGTTCGGCAACAACCCCGCCTACAACACCGAGCTGTCCCATCATGGCTGAACTACGGCGGAGATGGCCGCTGACGCGCAAATCGCCTGATCTTCGAGTCTCTCTTTCCATCGCGCGAGTGTGTGTTTATAGCAGCTGTTCTCCTGCACCCCATTCCAAGCTCGGACCGATACGACGCGACAAGGAGTGACGACATGGCGAACATCACATCAGCCGTCTCGCAGGATGATCTGGAGATTCCGGTACTTTACATTCATTCATGCTTTCCGACCAGCACCTAACGCTGCTTAGCTCATCGACTTCTCCGTGTTCCTCTCAGGCGACGCAGATGCGAAGAAGCAAACCGCCGACGCCGTCCTCAAAGGCTTCCAGAACGCTGGCTTCATCTACCTCAAGAACCACGGCATATCCCCCTCGACCGTATCCACAGTATTCTCGCACTCCGCCAAGTTCTTCGCGCGGCCAAAAGAGCAAAAAGACAAATTGGCATGGTACTCAGCTGCCGCCAACCGCGGCTATGTCACACAAGGGCGGGAGAAGCTGGTAGTGTTGGAAGAGACAGGCACAGAAGCGGAGATGCGCGCCTTGGTGCCAGATCTGAAGGAGAGCATGGAGATCGGACGCGACGACCAGCCTGAGATGCCGAACATGTGGCCGAGTGGAGACGACGACGCGACGCAGTTCAAGGAGCAGATGATGGGCTTCTTCGAGACGTGCAAGGAGCTTCACATGCAGGTCATGCGCGCTATTGCGCTGGGCATGGGCATCGATGAGAAGTGGTTCGACGGCTTCACGGATGCGGGCGATAATACGCTGAGGCTGCTGCACTACCCGGGCGTGTCGAAGAGCATTTTCAAGAGGAACGATGGGCAGGAGCAGGTGCGCGCTGGAGAGCACAGCGACTACGGTATGGTGGTCATCACAACTCGGAAATAGAATTTGACTGACACGACGACAGGCTCTATAACCCTCCTCTTCCAAGACGCCCGCGGCGGTCTCCAGGTCCGCTCCCCCAAGGGCACTTTCGTCAACGCTACCCCCATCGCAGACACCATTGTCGTCAACGCTGGCGACTTACTAGCACGCTGGTCGAACGACACCATCAAGTCAACAAAGCATCGCGTCATGGAGCCACCGCCAAAGCCGGAGGATGCTGACAAGGACGAATACCCACCGCGATACTCGATAGCCTACTTCTGCAACCCGAACTACGACCGCAAGATCGAGGCCATACCAGGCACATACGAGAAGGGCAGGAATTACGAGGATGTTATGAGTGGGGATTATATCATTGGGCGGTTAACGGCGACGTATTGAGGGACGAAGCAATGTGATGAATTTGGTGTGTGCTGAGACGTCTGTTTGCAGATTGCTGCATGGTCACAACTTCTTATATGCATTGAGGTTTGCTCGGGACACTCTAGAAGATTTATCTGCAATTGACTGTGTAAAGCTCATCAAGCCTGCTGTATCTAAGTTCCATTATATCGTGTATAGCGTCCGCATCTTCTATATCGCGTCGACTGCATTACATCCTACTATGATTAACTCAGCACAACGCCAGTCTGAAGCATCAGACTATGAACACCACCCTCTACCAAGTCCAGCGGCGCAACAAGAGCCATCTGACTCCAGCTGAACAGCGTATTGCGCCCTCCGTACACGAAGACCTCAAACCGCCCCGCGAATGTACCATTCACCCAGACGCGACTACCGCTCAATACGTCGGTCTCAATGCGCAGATTTGCGGGCAGTGTAATCGGCGCAGGCTCATGGGAGGATGTCGTCTGGTTGGTCCATATGCGACCCGGATGTCCAGGGTCGTGGCCATCACTAGGAGATACGGAACGTAGAGGATACTCGAAGCCGTCGGATGTGGTGAACATGAGTGTGGTAGTGCTGCCATTGGAGTTGGTTGGAAGATCAACGAGAGATAGCGAGGTATCAGGGCCGGTCAAGGTGAAGGATGAGGATGCGTTCAGGGTCAGGGTGTAAGGTGGTCCGTACGAGCCCACTCCTAATGTCGCGTTACTGTCAATGGAAGAGTTGCGTGTCCATGATACCAGCGCTGAGCTTGGCGAAGCTACGTTCGTGCTCGCAAAACGTCGATCTAGGTTCTGTCCAGGAGCTTTAGTTGCCTAACAAAATTCTCATTAGCGACCAGGTCAGGTCCCATCAATGCCTCACTTCGCCTGAACATACCAGAAGCGCAATGCTGTCCGCCAACTCGTTCGGGTCGATCTTTGCACCTCGCGCACCAGCCCATGCACGAGCCGCCACGACAGGTATACCCTCTCGCATCGCATAGTAAGCTTCCAACTGCGTAGTCGCATCCGGACCATTGTCGTTCCAAGCTGCAAGAATAGCGCCTTTGTTGCCGCTAGCACCAGGCTCTAACTGATCTGTGGTGTTGATTGGATTGTAGAGAGATGGTTCCCACTGCCATCCTGGAACGTTGGCAAAGTTTATGGTGCGTGTATTGTTGTAGAACTGTGGGTATGGTGCCGGGAGAATGGGCATGTGGTCGTTCTTGAGACTCATGTATGCCCACCAATCCTCCGAGTTGATCATATCGTATTCATCGTTCTGGAGCTCGAGTGGGTCTGATTGACCGTATTGCCAGTGCTGTACTATGATGTCTCTCGAGATGGTGAGGTTCTCGGATGGCTCGTAAGTGCCCCAGATACGTACGCGCTTCCCAGAAGTACTGTTGATGAAGTCGGCCATCTCGTTGACGAAGTTGATGTAGTCGTCCGCGAGCTCGGAATCGTACTCATCAGCGCCGATATGTACCTCCTTCGTTTGAAACCATGGCAGAAACTCGGACCAGATTGCTTTGACTGTCGGGATTGCGTCCGGATGGCTCAGGTTGAGCAGGTCCTTCTTTGCCAGCGCTAACTCAGGCTTCCATTTCGTAATCGCTAGAGCATGGCCTGGGGCTTCGATCTCCGGAATGACGGTGACGGCACGTTGTGCGCAGTGCTGTTGGAAGTCTTCGAAATCGGCGCGTGAAAGTGTCTCGTTTGGACGCTGAATGATAGCCTGCAGCTCTACATTTTCTTCCGGATACAGCGAAAAGTGCGAGAATACGTCTTGCCACGTCTCATTGCGACCTCGGTTCAAGGGATAGTTGTCGCTAGAGTGATAATGGAACTCTGACATCTTGAAGAAAGAGGCATATGTGCAAAGCTCTTTGAGAAAGTCCTTATCGTACCACTTCCGGCCTGCGTCAAGCATGAACCCTCGTGTGCTGTATGCAGGCGCATCAACTATCCGAACTGCCATAGGAGAGCCATTGTCAATCAAGAGCTTCTGCAGTAGGGTGCGCGTTCCCCAGAACATGCCTCTCGCACCTGCTCCGCCTATGTATACAGTGCCATTAGTAACCTCAAGCTCGTATCCTTCTTCTGTAGGATGTCCGTTCTCGTATGTCAATGAGAGATTGCTGTCTCGAATCGGGCCGATATGGATGCCAGTGAGTGGGAAGTCGTCTACTTGCTCCAGAGTCCAGGAACCACCAAATAGTGATGAGACGTCGGAGCGGAATGTTTCAGCGAACTCATAGGCGGTTGGCGGTATGAGCGTCAGACCTTCGGAGTCTCTCTTTGTGGAGAAACTTCTATCGATGTATATCTTTCCTGTATCTGTGCCGATAGAGAAGCCGAGGTCATCGCTGTTGCTGTAGCGTGGTGAGACAGGCGGAAGAGGCTGCAGTGCGGTGACGAGGCCGATCAACTGCGACAACACCAAAATCAACATGGTCGGTATGGGACGATACAAGTGATCGCGCACTCGGTTAGGTGTCGTGAACATTTAACAGCATGAAGATACCATGTCTTGGCTGTTTGTTACTCGCCCCGCTTCTGCAAGGCCGATGTAACCTCCGCAGGGAGCACAAATGGCGGCAAATGATAAGAAGTGAAAGCCGAAAAGAGGAGTCATCTTGGCTATCAAGCGGAACGGCGGTGATGAATACGAAGGGACGCGTTGTCGCAAGATATGACTTGTTGTTAGCTCTGAGGACGTATGCGATAAATTCGCTTGGGAACGGTCTAAACCATTTCAGGAAGAATGTGTTCCCAGTCTATGGAACCGCGACGGTGCATACAGCGATGACAGGCTTATCCGTATTGCAGAGAGGTTCTCCACGTGATCAATTCCACGCTCGTTCGTTTACTCCCTTACGTAGGACACCTTCTGCCTTTCTTTTCCAGAAATATCATGAGGTCATAGACCGGCCGTATGTCGAGGCTCTCTAGGTGATGCCGTGAGCTCATCAGATCGTGATAGCAAGCAACGCCTGAGTACAGCTGGCGGAATTGGGATGCGCATAGAATGCAGACGATATCGGAGTAATGACAAGACGCGAGCGACAGAAGTGATGTGATCGGGTGGAACCTTGGAAGGTGTTCAGGGAGCGCTAGCCACATGAGTGAAGTTTAGCGCATCGGAGAAAATCTGCGTCTGTCCCGACTTCGAGCGGCAGTCGCGCGCCCTCAACCACACATCGAAAGTTCACATCATGTATCAATAGCATTGGCATTTCCAGGCGTTCTCATTTCTTTTTTCTCCCGCAAAGATGGATCGCCATCAGCGCGTCGTTGCGCAAGTCGCATCCAAAGTCAAAGACTACTTTACGCGCAAAGAACCCTTCCGGATATCTCACGGCTCGACAAACAGCACGCGTCCGAATCTTAAGAAGCATGTCGTAGACATCAGCGCTCTTCGGAATGTCATACGCGTTGATACGGAGAGCAAGACAGCTCTTGTCGAGCCAAACGTACCTATGGATCGGCTTGTAGAAGCTACGCTACCGCATGGTCTTGTGCCACCAGTCGTGATGGAGTTCCCTGGTATCACTGTTGGTGGTGGGTATGCGGGTACAGCTGGCGAGAGTAGTAGCTTCAAGTTTGGGTTCTTCGATCGCACTATCAATGAGGTAGAGATGGTCATGGCCAACGGTGAAATCGTCAAAGCTAGCGAGAAGAAGAATGAGGACCTGTTCAGAGGGGCTGCTGGCGCTGTCGGTACCTTGGGGGTTACTACGCTTGTCGATTTGAGGCTCATCGAGGCCAAGAAATATGTCAAGACAACATACTATCCTACACGTAGCGTTGCTCAAGCCGTCAAGGAAGTCGAAGATCATACACGTGGTGAGAAAGGCGAGAGGAACGACTATGTTGATGGCGTCTTGTTCAGCAAGGAACACGGTGCGATCGTCACAGGCGAAATGACAGATGATCTGCCACCCAACATCAAGCCGCAGACTTTCAGTAACCCGCGGGATCCGTGGTTCTATCTGCATGTTGAAGCCGCTACACGGAATTCTACCAAGCCAGTAGTGGAGTACATCCCCTTAGCTGAGTACATGTTCCGCTATGACCGTGGTGGCTTTTGGGTCGGTCGGTCCGCTTTCAGCTACATGCGCTTTCCCTTCAACAAGTACACTCGCTGGTTCTTGGACGACTTCCTTCATACGCGCATGCTTTACCGAGCTCTCCATGCGTCCGGGATTGCGACACGCTATATTGTCCAAGACATGGCTTTACCCTACCCCAACGCCGAAAATTTCATCAACTATACCGACAAGGAATTTGGAATCTGGCCTCTTTGGCTCTGCCCGTTGAAGCAAAGCCCCCAACCGACTATGCACCCTCACACCAAAGGCGCCCTGAAGTCAGACCAAATGCTCAATATTGGTCTTTGGGGTTTTGGTCCTAAAGACCCCGTCACCTACTTGCAGAAGAACCGTGCGCTCGAGAAGACGCTCGGCGACATGGGTGGTATGAAGTGGCTGTATGCGCAGACCTACTACAGCAAAGATGACTTTTGGGCGCAATTTGATCACAAATGGCACCAAGGCTTGAGGAAGAAGTACAACGCGGAGATGCTGCCTGAGGTGTATGACAAAGTGCACGTGGATATCGAAAAGTATACGAGTATGGCAAACAAGGATATGGGGTTGAAGCTGAGAGGCATATGGCCATTAGGCGGGTTTTGGGGAATCTGGAAGGCCATCCAAAGCAAAGACTATATGATCGCGCGTAACTCCACGTGGAGGTCGAGAAGCTGAGGAAAATCTCTTCTGAGAGCAACAAAGTCATATTGAATTCGCGTTAGTCAAAAGACCCTGTCGAGACGATTTGTGCGACCTCGAAGAGTCTTCAGTGCAAAGCTTGCTGCCTGCCTAAAACTTGCTCACACCAACCTTTCTACATCCACAACACCACAATACCACGCCACCTGCACTCGTCTCAATTCAACATGAACGGCCCGTTTATCGCTCCTTCGCTCGTGTTTTCAGACATGTTTCGCATGGCGGTCGTCCACCTGATCTTCAGCATCCCAGTGAACGTGTTAGACGAGACTGCCGAAGCCGTCATGCGCGAGGTGACGGAAAATATCGACGCGGACCCAGTCAAGTTGAGACACACGGTCGACATCATCTACGCGAGCGCTATGGAAGACAAGAATTGGGTATACGTCGCAGTCAAGCTCCTCAATTATCTCTGCCGTCTCATCCCAGCAACACTTGCCGACCCAAACGTACTCCCCGATGGCAACAACCAGCTACGCTCTGGCCCGCGCCTCGTCCAGCACTACATCTACAGGCGTTCGCTAGCCGACTTCGAAGCCGATATGCAGAAGGCCGTCTGGTGTCAGCCGCGCATGTGGCTCCTCGCCGAACTAGGTAAGTCTTGCCTCTACGAAGTGCATGTGAGACATATAGTGACTTCGTACCTCTACCTCTGTAGCCGAC
>Ga0265797_10001114_pt1 | contig 48076 bp, 39 predicted proteins | sample P2T30metagenome_FD_192433 | JGI IMG/M metagenome (GOLD analysis project Ga0265797, IMG submission 192433) | Plant litter microbial communities from East Loma Ridge, Irvine, California - P2 T30 | ecosystem: Environmental > Terrestrial > Plant litter > Unclassified | place: USA: California...
TAAACCACCACCAAGCTGGTCAACCCACCGAGCTGGTCAGCCGAATTTACTAGTAAAAACAACGTTTCTTGGCGCTGCTATCTCCACAACTGCTTAGTAGAATTTTCTAAAAATTTAATACGTTAGTTATATATATATACACTTCTATTCTTTAAAACCTCAGTCCTATAGTAGTAGCCGTTGCTAAGATAGTAGCTGCAGACCCCTGTAATTTAAATTTTCTTTAATAACTACCGACTAACTTAAACTAGGGCTTAGCAATTCTAGGACAATTATCCTTATATAGGTGCAGCCTTATGGTTTAATTTTCAGAGAATTTGACCCAGTAGTTGTGGAGATAGCAGCGCCAAGAAACGTTGTTTTTACTAGTAAATTCGGCTGACCAGCTCGGTGGGTTGACCAGCTCGGTGGTGGTTTACGTTATGACAGCGATGCTGTTTATTGCGTACTGTGCTGGTAATATGGCTGGGCCCCAGTTCTTTCGCACGCAGGATGCGCCGCATTATAATATGGCGTTCCGTGCGATTCTGATCTGCTACAGCCTCGTTGTGGGACTTGCGGTTACTCTGCGGTTCTACCTGTAGTGGCTGGATGCGAAGAGAGAAAGGGACGAGGGCGTGAAGGGAAGTGCTGGTGCTGGTGGAATCGTTGCTGGTGGGAAAATGGCGGGTGATGTTGATGGGCAGGGCTTGACGGCAAGGGTGGGGCAGATTGAGTTGAGGGCTGAGGATTATGATGATGTTACGGATTGGAAGACGTTTGGATTTAGGTATAGATTGTAAGAGGTACATGGAGACTTTAAGTCGATGCCATACTGAAATCGCCAAGAATGAGACTGCAGGCCTTATTCTGGACGATTAGGATCGCGCACGGGTATTATTGAAAGCTGTACGAAGTATCGCCGCGGGAGTGCGCACGGGCCCTACCCATTGAAGACGGACGTGCCGGTACTATTGTACCACAACTACAACCACTGACCACACCACCACCACCACTCCCATCGTACCCAACGCACGACGTCACGTTATCGCGACATACATCTACAACACCAGAGCCGAGATATCAATACTCACAACACACGGGCAATCGCACGTCACCATCAAGACTGAGATGGTGTCCACTGCCATGAACCCCACTCAACCGCGCCGAGAGCTTCCCAGACCGCCCCCGCCCGCCGTCGTAGAGTCAGAGCAGCAATGGGTCTTCACAGAAGAAGAGCTGTTGCAGGCGCCAACAATCGTGGAAGGCATGCCCGCCGAGGAAGAGCGCACGCTCAGGCGCAAGGGCGTCAACTTCATTCTGCAGGTCGGTATGATGCTCAAGCTACCACAGACGACGCTTAGTACGGCCGCCGTCTTCTTCAACCGCTACCTCATGCGCAACAGCCTAAAGCCACGGCCCGGGTACAAGCCGCTGCATCACTATCAAGTCGCAGCAACCGCACTATTCCTCGCGACCAAAGTCGAAGAAAACTGTCGAAAAATGAAGGAGCTGGTCGTCGCTTGCGTGCGGGTCGCGCTGAAAGACCCCAACAAGCTCGTCGACGAACAGACCAAAGACTTCTGGAAATGGCGGGATACGATCCTGTATAGCGAAGACGTCCTCCTCGAGAGCTTGTGCTTCGACCTGAATGTCGAGTCGCCATACAAGACAATGTACGACATGCTCAAGTACTATGGCGTTGAGCATAATAAGAAGCTACGCAACGCATCGTGGGCTTTCCTGTCAGATTCGGCATCAACGCAAATGTGCCTGCTCTTCACATCACGAACGGTTGCAGCGGCGTCGCTATTTGCCGGCGCACGCATGGCAGAAGTGGAACTAGAAGACGACGACGGCAAACCCTGGTGGGAAATTCAGCACGTCAAACTGCGCGACATTCGAAAAGCGTGCAATCTCATGGCTGACCTGTATGAGAAATCCCCCGACAAGGACGGTGAGCCTAGTATGTACGCCGGCCTTAGGACGCCCGAAGAAGGCATCGACTTTGGCGACACGCCAGGAAGCATGGATGGGGTCCAAAGTACTGCTCTAGAGCAGCCAAACAGCCAACCTGCGCCCACTAATGGTGCGGCTCAGGATACGGCTCAGGATACGGCTCAGGATACGGCCCAGGAAACCGCCCAGGACACGACGCAGGACAATGGAGGTGGTACAGACAGAGGTAGCGAGGAGGGCGAACTCGATGGCTAGCATGATCCAGACGCGCCACTCCCCTCCGTTGAGACACCAGCACCAGCTTCCGCGTTCGCAATCCCAACTTTCAGAGACGTTATTCGCCAAGCTTCCTTGCCTCGGGGGCATCCACTGGCGAGCATTCTGAACTCGTCCTCAGGATCCCTTGCCTCTGCCGAGTCATCTAGACTGCCTTCCGCTGTTCCACCTCGGCATTCAGAAGAACCACTCCCGACTTTCAAGGACGTTGTGCGCGAAGCTTCTTTGCCTGCAGGACATCCGCTCCGGAGTGTCCTGACCTCGACCTCAGGATTACCTGTACCGCCTTCAGCAGTGGCCGCCATACGACGCCCTGGGCGTCCCGATCCGACCGTTTTTGCTTCGCATTCGGGTGCCGCCCCCGCTGTCGAGCCACCCGTGCCGCCTCCTGCAGTCCCATCTCCACATTCCATGGCCACTGTACGACCTACTTTGCCGGCAGGGCATTCGCTCTCAGATATTCTTGCCTCGCCCTCAGACGACGGTCAGAGATAGTCGTACTCAGGTTGTTCTAGGACAACCAGTTGATTGTACAGTCGATTGCTGGGTTCAATAGAACGCGTGGTGTTTTTGGCGCACCGTGACTCTGTTATAGCTTTTATATGCTGCTAGCACCGTAAGCAGAGTCTCCGGTCGAGGATGCGACCGGCAGAGGTGAGGCCTAACGAAGACTAAAGTCTGGAGCGGCCCTGTCGGTAGTTGGAGTTTGCCCTCACTGTACCACAGCATGCATTACTAAGTTGCGAATAGATGAATAGAGTCATGAATCCCTCCTTTATACAGTGCGCTTCGTGACCTGTATGCCTTTTTCCGCGTCTTGCTTCCTCCGCATGATCTTCACAGAAGCACAGTGTTTGCGTATGACGTTTCTATGTTCCGTTTGGACCTTTCTAGCGTATTTCCCAGTCACACGCACTCAACCTGGGGACACCATATGAACTACCGGAGTTACACCATATGCACGCGAGTCATTTCTAAAGATGTGAAGGACGCCGATCCCGGTCACGGCCCTATCACAGAGATGCCGAGGCACATCCCACGCGCCATCCCTGCTACCCAATCTCTCGACGTCAACACTCCTTCTATCGTCCGTTGCCACTCTCTACTTCAATCTCATACTGTCGGCCTTGTACTACACCGTGAGACTCAGCTGTATTAAGGAAGTAGGGCCGAATACCTTCACGACCAGCGTCAGGTCCAAACATCACAACAAAAGAGAAGAACATCACTCCGCGGAGCACATCCACAACCATGGACGCCTCACCCTCCGCCCTCCTAAAGCTGCTGCTACCCAAGACACCGTTCCTCATGAAAACAGCCCTATGGCACGGCTTATCAATGTCACCCACATCCTCCAAATGGGACCTTCGGACCGCCATCACAGTCAACATGCTCCGCGAAATGATGGGTCCCAATTCTACCCCCACACCCATATCCAAGATCCAAGCCCTCACCACGAAAGACCCCGGCGTGAAAGGAAAAGTGTGGAGCTCGAAAGTCAAGCTCGACGTCCCCGAGGAAGACGATGTGCGCCAATTGATGTTCAAAGCGATCAAAGATATGGGAACTGGAGAAGAGACGTGGACGGAGTGTGAAAACAGGGCGTTGGAAGCAGAATGGAATGGGTACCGCGCTAATGTCAAGAACGACGAGCCTGAGCCCGCTGGTCTGAGTGGAAAGGAAAAGTACGATGCTCTTGTGAAAGAAACATCCTCCAAGGTCACGATCTTGTACTTCCACGGCGGCGCCATGTATCTCATGGATCCGGCCACCTATCGCCCAACCATGTCCAAACTCGGCCGCGAAACAGGCGGTCGTATATTCAACGTGCGGTACCGCCTGAGTCCCAAGAACCCATTTCCAGCTGCGCTGCTCGATTGCTTCACCGCGTATCTCAGCCTCCTGTATCCACCGCCCGGCGCACCACACGCACCCGTTCCAGCAGAGGAGATTGTATTTGCAGGCGATTCAGCGGGCGGAACATGTTGCACCGCGCTACTCCAACTCCTCTTGCAAATCCATCGCAGCGGCAGCACGACCGTAAAGTTCAATGGACGCGAAGTCGATATTCCGCTTCCAGCAGGCCTCGCTCTAACGAGTCCCTGGCTTGACATCACGCGCTCTCTTCCGTCCATCGAGTCCGCGGCGAAAACATACGATTACCTGCCTCCACCCAGTGCGACCGAGCACCGCCAATTCCCGAAATGCGAAGCGTGGCCCGCGAAACCGCCGCGCGCAGACTTGTACTGTGATGGCAGTGCGCTGATGCATCCTTTAGTGTCGCCCCTAGCAGCGCAGGACTGGATTAAATCACCACCAATTTTCATTTCCGTGGGCGAGGAGATGTTAAGCGACGAGGATGCGGTATTTGCGCAGCGCTGCGTAGCTCAGGGAGTCAAATTGGTGTGGCGCGAGTTCGAAGCCATGCCGCATTGTTTCGCGATGTTACTTGAGAACAACAACGGGTCGCCGATTCACTACAAGGAAGTTGGAGAGTTTTGTAAGAAGGCGGTAGGGAATGGTGGGAGTGGTGGGAGTGGGAGTGTGGAGACGAATGGCGTGTACATCAAGGCGAAGAGTTTGGAGAGGAGTGATGTCGATGTTGCGAGTGGGCTGACGCAGATTAAGGATGGGGAGGTTGAGGCGTATATGAAGAAAGGTAAGGAGAGGATTGAGAGGAAGTTTGCGAGGGGGGAGGATCCTGGGGCGGAGACGAGGCCGATGTTGTGATGTGATTGAGCATGAGGATGTATGGTTCGTAGTTTTGAGACGTATAACTACGTTTAGAATTCAGTCAATTCTGGATGTTGCAAGCAGGACTGACGAAAGACTTTGGTAAACTTCAGCGAGGTTGGAACTTGTGCGCCAAATCATCAAAGAAGCCACGTGTTCTAGTCCGACTTCAAAGCACTCCCATCCAACCTGCCCTCAGCCCTCGTCCTTTCCAGAAACTCCCTGCCCACGCCCTCTCCGCCCTCGAAGTGCCATGTACCCACTCATACGTCCTGTCCCTCCCAGCCGGCGCAGAAGTAGCCCGATCCCGATTCTAGCGAGTCTGATTACTTCCACTTCCATCCCTCCCCCTTCCACTTCTCCGCCTATTCAGTCCCCGGTCGCGATCAAACGAGCTCTCCATGCTCGTACCAATCCCACTATCCGTAAAAAGACCCGCGTTCTCCACAGCACTCGGCACAGGCTCGTCTTCCAGCACAAAGCCATCATCCTCATCATCCGCCTCCGCATCCTCACGCATGGGGATATCCTCCAGCGCCGGCTCGTTTGCCTCCGTTTTCGGCGACGGCGACGAATAATGTAGCGGCGGTTGCGACGCCAGCGTCGGAAACGTGCGCGACGTATTACTCATCGGCGTCCCGGGCTCGCTTCCGTCTTCTTGCTTGATCCTCGAACGTTCTTCTTGCTTAATCACCGCGGTCGGTGTAGATTTACTACTGCTGAATAACAGCGTGAACACACCCCACGTGAACAGCAACACGCCCATCTCCACGCTCCAGAACAGCAGCGTGAATGCGATGGCACTGGACAGCCAGTATCGGTACATGAGCCACCTGAGCCCTTCGAGGCGCGCACTAAAGCGTACGGAAGCGGTGTATACGTCTAAAGGATGGCGCGAGCGCAGCTCGACTTTGACGGACGTTGGGATGTTGCGTGGCCCTTTGTCGAACTCTACACTCTCAAGCATACTGATTGAGATGTGCTCGGACTCGGTGTGCCAGCCGAGCAGGTAGAAGGGGAGGCGCAGAAGTCGGTGTGCGTGTTCGATGGCGGGGGAGCGGTAGGTGAGGATTGCGGGGCGTTTGCTGCGTGCGAGGACGGTTGGGGATTCCGTTTCGAGCTTTTGTGTTGTAGTGGCATCCCATTCTTCATCCCAGCCTAACAAGCCCTTAACACCATCACTTAAACCTCCACTTCCAATCCCACGCATCTCAATCCCAATCATCCAATTCCCCACCTCAAGGTTCGTCTTACTCCTCGGCACCGTCATCTCCACAACGACATGGTATTTCTGCCTGCTCACCAGCCCCGGTACACTCGCAATACCGTACGGCCATTTATTCGCAGGTAAAATGCTGTCGCCATGGTGGTATTGCAGGTATACCGGCGCGCTGATGCCGCGCACGGGTATGTACGAGTAGTAGAACGACGTGTATGCGACGGCGGCGAGAGCGAAGAGGGCGGTGGATGTGATGAAGAGGAGGATGGTGCGGAGGTAGGTTCGTAGGAGGACGGGCGAGGTTGCGACGCGTATGGGGAGGAGGAGCAGGTCCTGGCGTGTGTTATTATTAGGTCGTCTGACTCGGTCGCGTGCGATGAAGCGTCAGCAACGTGTACAGATTGTTGTACGCACTATAGCATTCTGTACTAGCGATCCAGACTCCTCATAGTCACCATTGGTATCCTCCATTTTTGTGCAGGCATTGGGCGTGGCAGGGAAGCGATAGCGATGTTGTTGGTGGTACGTCTTCACATGCCTAAGAGAGGTGACGTCGACGCCTAGCGGCCGTGGGTGGCACGGGCCGCGAATCGAAGCCATTTATCGCAGAGCATTAACTATTGGACGGTAACAATATTTGCTGTGCGGATTATTCACCTTTCTAGTTCATCTTGAGAATCTTGGAACCTGCATTGCAATCGAAGGCGCACTACCAGAACAGCTAATCCTACATACTCGAGCACCAAAAGGCCCAAACAAAGGAAAAGCAGCAACAGCAGCAGCCGTCCGAGCCAAATCCCACAGCCTCAACGCCATCCCGCCAAATCGTGCCGCTGGAGGTACATGGTATCATCAACAAGACTCTACATCGTCTTGTGAGAGATCGGAAACGCCAAGTCAAAGAAAAAAAACATACGAAAGATGCAGAGCGTTGGCACGAGTCGAGTGCTTCCAAATTTACCGAGTCGGTCTAGAGGAAACCAGAACTTTTGGTAAATGCATATGCATCGTGAAGGTCGTAATAACAACAAAGCCGCTTGGGCAAGCGGGAAGCAAAATAGCCGTGGGTATCGTAGCGTCGTATCCTCTCGAGGGATCCCAAATACTTCTTCCCTATTCTTCTTCCTCTGGTTGACCACTAGTTGCTGTAATGTGGTAGTGTCTGACACGACACCTTCAAGAGAAGGTGCCCATTCGAGGCGGTCCGCGAGGAGCGCCCATCATCGAGCTCTGGAGTCGCGAGTTGGCCTTGGTCACACCTGAGAGGGGTGAGCTGTGTTTTCCAATAGGCGACTTCGCGTGCTGAGGAGTCCGATTCAATCGATTCGACTTTGATCGCTTGCGCAGAGGTGTGATCAGAGCCTCAGCAGACTTCCCTGATCGTACGGGACGAGAAATTGCACTGCGCGCTGTAGGGTCCTGTGGAAGTGAGGCGACGTCGCGGTAACGGTTTTGGTTGTTGCGGAAAGCAGTGACAACGCCACGATCGAAGTGCTGAAGCATAGCATCTGATGTGGATCTCTTGCGCGTCACAGGACTCTCTGCCATTGGTGTTGGCTGAGCAGGAGTGGAACCGTGGAGGGCTACCTGAGAAGTAGCTGGTGTTGCCGGGACATCCGTCTCCTCGTACTCTTCTTCTACATCAGTGTCGTCGCCCTCTGAACCAAAGTCCATAAAGTCGGTGATGTTCAGGTCATCTTCGTAGTCCTCCGAGTCATCGTAGTCTTCATCATCCATAAGGTTCATATTGCCGTTTGATCCTATGCTCACGAACGGATAGAACGCCTCAGGGGGCCCAATGCTCTGGTTGCCGTACAAGAAGTCGTTGTTTCCTGGAGCAGATCCGAATATGCCAGTAAGCATGATGTCGGTACCAAGTGCATTGTTGAAGACCTCATTGCTGACCTCACTATCAGAGCCGTTCCCATTCAGTTGCGCGATAGAGTTCCGAGGACTGTTATTGGCGGTACTACTACTAGTGCTGTGGTAGTTGTTGATTGGAATCCATGGGATCATCGCTGGGCGAGGACGGTAGAATGTCACGGTCTTGGAGGTTTTGTTGGTGACGGCAATGGCCTTGGTGCCGTCGTCGTGGATGAAAATGCCGCGTGGTGGAGGGATTTGGCGACCAACAGGACGTGAGCTGCGTTCAAACGGCCTCGGTGTTGCAGCACGAGAGCCTGGTGCGGATGGGGGTTGGCGCAGAACAGATCTTTGCTGAAGAGGGGTCCGTGGCGGCGCATCCGGACCCAAATCTTCTTCGTCAGTTGTGTCACCCATGTCAGCTACATATTTGCATTAGTAAACGGAGCAAAGAGTGATGCAAGGTGTGACTGTACAATCATAGCCGCTTGAGCCGGCAGAGTCGTTGTCGGTATCGTCGGAGTACCCCGCTTGAGTAATGCGAGTCTCATCCTGACCAAAATCCCAAAATGATGCGTCAGACTGAGGTGAAGCGAAATCTCCGTCGTCCTCATCATGGTCAAACTCAAGCAACTGGTGCAAGATCGGGGGTAGTTGGTCTTGCTCAAGAAAGAGATCAGGGAAAACGCTGCTGTCAAGCTCGGATGATTCTGAGCTAGAGCTGTCTGATACTTGAACCTCGTCATCAAAGCGAACACGCTTTGTGGAACTGTCGGAGTACTTCCTCTTCGCAGCTGGGTCTGGCGATGCAGGCAAAGCTTCTGGCTCGAAGAACTGCGCGAAGCCCAAGTCGGGTAGACCCGAGATGAAAGCCTCGTCTAGTGGTGCAGTGACATCAAATATGTTGTCGCTGATACAGCTTTCGAGGCTGAGTCGGCGAGCGTCACGGAATTCGTTCAGAAGCGTGGTTGCCTGCTGCTCTTGTTGGAGAATGTAGCTTTCTTCTTGCTGCTCCATGATGTCCATGTCGGATTCATCATCTGGTATGAGGTTGAGCGCGCTATAGTCTTCATCATCACTCTCAATGGCGTGCTCATCGAGATCTTCATCCTCCTCCTTGTATGTCAGCAACGGCTTAGTGACTATGTTGCTGAGTCTCCGCGCCTGCTTCCGCCTCGGGAACTCCTGATCAGTCGAGTCGTCCCCAAAGAGCACTGAGGTGCTGGACAGATTGCTGAAGGTCCGCTTCTTGTTGTTCGTAAGTAGTTGGCCTACCGGTTGCTTGCTAGAAATGAGCCCCGTCCCGTTGGAGGCAGTCTCGTCGTCAACTTCCTGAGACTCCTCATCGACGGGCTCGATACGGATAGCAGGGCGTTTTCCCATCCCTTTGCCCTTGCCAAGGCCTAGGGACGGGGCGAGCACCTCCGGTTCGTCATCGTCGTCATCCTGTTCGCCGTCCTGTGCAGTACTACTGTCTTCCTCATCGTCTTCATTCGCACCGTCCTCAGTGTCTGCTAAGCCGTCTCCTCGACCTTCGGTGTTGTGGTGGTCTGCTGGAGCAGAGTCTCGCGCGGCAGGACGTTGGTCGTTGTAGTGAGTGGTATTGGTGTCGTGCATGAGCTTTCGGTCCTGGTGATGGTGGCCATTCAGCTCGGACATGGCAGACCGTGAGTAGGTGGGATGTGCCATGGTTGGTGGTAGTGTCGTAGGCGTGGGGTTGGTAGATGAAGTGTCAGGGAAGAGATGTTGTTATCGGATCGAGAGGAAAAGCGGCCCTCGATCGACGTGGTGTGCGGTGTACTGGAGGGCCTGGCTCTTGACTATGGCAGAGCTGAAGGCGGGTCGTCGTGTTCGTGGGCAGAGCCGAATGAACTAACAATGTGGTGGTGTGCAGTGCAGGCCGGACGAATGTTCAATTGATTGAGACGTTTGCGAGCAGGTTCTGCTTCACGCAATCGTGTGTGTTGTATCGTCGTTGAGTTGAAGTCTCGCGAGCTGGGCCGTCTGGATGGCCCACAAAAAATTGTGAGCCAGCCAGAGGGAATTTAGCACTCAGCGATTGCCTGCGGCATTGTCTCGACGAAGATGTGTGATGTTGGTGTTATTGATGTGAGTATTGGGTTTCTGGTGCGACTTTGGTGTCTGTGAGGGTTGCAGGGTGGGAAGGCGGGCACAGGCAGAGAATATCTATGGGTTGGGATTTTAGGAAGGCGCACGGACGGCCCACATGTCGTTAGCGCCAGCGGTGAGAACCAGGCCAGGGCCGCATCATGTTTCTGACTCCTCGAACGGCCGCCAAATGGCAGAGCAGTCATCATGCACGCCATGAGAAACATTGTCGCACGGAAGCCATTTTCCTCCAGGCAGCCGGGAGCACCACAGTCACAATCATCTTGAGGACCTTCTTCATCGTGTTTCTCCCTCGCAGTCGCGTGCCCCTCTCCCGATGTGCCCCACTAAATTTGAACCTTCGACCGCAGCGATGAAGGCATCCGGGCTAAAAAAGTTGTCGAACGAGCAACCACCGCCTCTCATTGGTCCCTGGTAAAACACAAGCCCGGCTGCATCGCGCAGCGAACAGCAGCCCGCATGCTTCGTAGATTGCTTGCGCTTACAGTATTTGGGCGCACACCACCTCTATGCCTTCGTCATTTTTAATATCCTGACGCGCACGGGGAGCAAAGAAAAATGTCAAATCCTGTGTCTGTATGTTTACCCGTCCCTCACCACAGATCTGCCCCTCATGTAAACAGACGTGCGTGCCTGACGTCGCCAGCTTTGCCCCTCCAGGTCAAACTAAGAGTCTATCGATACGCTTTCGGCTTCTGGCGCCAGGTTCCAAAAAGTCGGTGAGAGCGGTGAAAACGCAGCCGCTCTCAAAAGGTACAACAGAGCGGGCCGCTGCTTGTGATAATGCAGTGCCTCGTCCCTGAAACGTGACTCTCTCCTCGCTTGTGTATCAGATATTCACAGATATATGAACATGATGCGAAGTCCTTCAGTGTACTATTTTAACGTGGTCAAAGTGATTTTATGCGTCGACCATTCCAGAGCCGCCCCCGTGAGGCTGACCACTTACCTGTTCTGGCAGCAGGATGCACGCCGTTATGGATCGAGGTTGCGTGGCCCACTGTGCGGTGGTTGGATAGAGATCTGGAAGGCTGCAGCAAAGATCTTCGACGTAGCCAACTACAACCCGCGGCTCATTGGTTGCAGAACTTCATGTCCATGGATGGAGTGGATGACAAGTATTCTTATTCGCTTCGCTTGGATACCAGCATGAAATTTTGGGGACAGTCGCACAATGGTTCCATTCTTAAATCTTTACTTTGACTCTGATTAGTCGAATGATTGCAAGAGCAAAGCGGTCTGGGGTTGTGACAGCTGGTCTGCGAAGTGGAGCAATAGTAGGAAAGCACTGGTACCAAACGCCACAAGGGTTCGGGGACCTAATTTCTTCAATATTGAGGTCGCATGGCCTGATCCAAATGCGACAATATATCTGTCGTGCCTTATGCAGCATTTACACCGTTACGCAACAAGATATATACAAGAATGGTAGTCTATGCGCGCTGCCGAGAGGCGGCTCGACCAAGATCTGGATCAGCGCCATCGAAATTTACATAATGTTTAGTTTCCGTGGGAGCCTCAAGTCCAGCTAGCTCCGCGAGGCCGTTGCCCACGTCACGCACGATGTCTTCGTGGTCGTAGCCAAGGTTGTGGAGTAGGCGCGCTATCCACCGTAGCGTATTGCGGACTTTTGTATGCTCAGTGGCTGGGAGCTCCTGCCACTTTTTCTGAGCCATCTCCTCTTGGACTTGACGGAGAACTGCAAGGACGGTCTGTCGATTGAGCTGCACGCGACCCTGCAAGACCAGCTTAGCTTCGGACTCTTGCACGAGTTCGATGTCCTTTGGTCGGTCAAGGTAGTCGTCGCCTTTGCCCAGCTGGAAGCGCGGCATGCGCACCAGTCCTCCAGGAGCACGATGGGCGTCGAAGGTCTTGGGCGTTGTGTAGCACCAAGTGTCAACGAGAAGCCTAGCCATGCTGCTTCCGTAACCGTCTATCACACCTCGGAGGATTTGATTGAAGTCATTCGTAGACAGCTTAATCTTCTGTCTGAAGGAGACCGCCAAAAATTGAGAGCAAAACTGTTTCCATGAGCCGTCCACAGTTGACATGACTGCCAAAACACAGTAGAGCTCATTTCGGATATTACTCATGACGATTGTCTCCCATGCGAACAGCAGGTCCGTGAACGCCTCTTCGGCCTCTGAGCGATCTTTCTCAGACTCCTTCGCCAATCGAAGCAACTCGGCTGCAAAGGTTGAGAGAATGATGGGTCGTGGTCTGAATTGCGCAGTGTCTGTGATGTATCGCCGCATGCTTGACACTGACTGCCAGCGGCGAAGCTTGATCTGACTACAGAGAAGTGCGATGAAGACCTCGGCAGGCATGCGCTGCTGTTGTTGTTTGGTATTCCAAACCCCGACCCTCTTGACGATATCTAGCACGAGGTCGTTTTCCCCAGCCAGAGTTCCAAATCGAACGATAGATGCAGCAACATTTCGGTGGTCGTACAAGTCTCGCCCTATCAAGGGGCCGTCGATGTCCTTGGCGAAGAGGAACCAGCGCCCGAGATCATAGATTTTGGAGTCTGTAGCCAAATCCAGGAGTTCAGCCCGCAGCGAAACAGGCAAGTTCGTGTCAAAGGCAGGATAGTCTATTGGCGGAAAGTGGCTGGAGAATGGTCCGTCTTTGCGTGGTGCCTCGCGCTTCAGCATCTTAAAGAACTCCTTCAGCGATTTTTGTTTGTTGTCGTCAGTGTATTCTTGCAAAAGCGTCAGTGTGTCCGTAGCGCCTTTGATGTCTCCGTTCACGATGAAGGCTCGCATCGTGCGGTGTAGCAAGTTGAGAGGCATGGTGGTGGGCTCAAAGAAGTAAGGTACATCGGTGTTGGGTGTAGCAGAGATGTTGGCGGTCCCAACTTCAGCACCAAATCCAGAAGCGAGCTCGAAAAGGCTTAAAAAGACTTCAGGGCGCTTCTCGGGTACGAAAGCTCCAGAATCTAGGAGTCGTGCCATGATTGAGTCCCATGCCGCAGATCCGAGACTGAGATTGTTTGTGTCAAGAAATCCTTTCAATGTCTTGAGCTGTCGAATAGTGATCTCTGGGTCGGCACCGCGAAAACCCACGCCGACTCGCAACCCATTGACAAGTGCGTCCACAAACGCAGCAACCACTTCACTGCTAATCGTCCTCCGGAGCCGCGCTCGGTCAGCAGCATTAGCCGCAGCGTCCCCGTTCATGGGAAAGAGCTTCCACAACCTCGAAGGCGACGGCAAGTTATACTGTTCGGCCAATATAATTTCCCGCCAGCTGATCAAACCCCAGCGATTGTCCTTCTGCTTGGATGCCAGTAGCTCGAGAATAGCAAGTCCATCATGAGTCCAGCCTCCATGAAGACAAGACCAGAGTACCAGCTCCAGCCACAGCTCCGGTGCGACTTTGGTGACGATGACCTTGTAACGAGAGCCAGGTATCTCGTGGCCCATGAAGTACGAGACTTTTGCACCGTCTTTTGCTAGCTTTACAGACGCTTCGTGTGCTTTCCAAGACGCATCAGACAATGCCGTCAAGATCTTAGAGGACAGCATGTGCAGTGTTGGTGGCTGTTGAAGCGCATACTTGTTCTCGTGGGGCCGATAGGTGTAGACTGACTCAGGCATGAAGCCTACATGATGAAGGTGGGCGATAATTTCAAGAACATGGGGCATGCTGTCTTCTTGCCCAGTCTGCTGCTCGGCACCAGCCAGAATCATGTTGCCTAAGCTCCTCCACAGTTGACCCAGCGCTCGCTTGATTGCGATATGTTGCGGAGAGATAGTGTCTGGGGCGGATGTGAGATCGTCCAGACCATGCTTCAATTTCTGAGAGTGTCGGATCCGCTCAATTCGAATGGGGCCTTCTGTGAGTTCCATCAACGAGTGAGACCGCAATTGGTGCCAGAGTATGTTCCCAGCGTAGTCGTGCTGTGGCGGTGGCTCAATTGAGTGGCGTCCGTCTTCAACAAGTTTCTTCGCCATCCAAACGACCGTCTGCCACCGGCCTTCTGAGAGCCCCAAATGGCCCAGTATGTCGAGCGACGCTATCTGAGCTGCATTGATGACCAAAGCGAGATCAAGCGACGTCACCGTGACGGATGTGTCCGGCTTATCCGAGGGTACTCGCTGGAGGTGTGTTGGAAGGAAAGCATCGATGCGGGTGAGCCATTCTTGGATATCGCCCCGGGTGTCCGCTGGCGGAAGTGGTATGCAGGATTTGAGCCGCGCAACAGCTGGCTTCGGGGGATAGTTGTAGATGAATCCATCCTGGGCAGACTCAATCGGGGGCTTGATTCGGTCTGATTGTTCTTTTGAGCGGCGCTTCCCTGTCGAGAGGTGGTGTCTTTGGGGTCTGGCGAGCGCGGGGACCAGGAAGGCGGCCACGGAAGAAGAAGCAGCGGTTCCGCGGTTAGACGGTCGGAATGCCTGTGTGAGGGCGCTGCGAAAGCATGTATGCGCAGTGCTCATTGAAGGGTGGCGGCGGTGGGAGGGTGGTGAAGTGCCTCATGCATGATGCGCCGGAAACTTTTTGGCTGGGATTCTGTCATGCCGTCAACGACTGAGCTCCCGCTAAGCGGCCGAGGCAGGACCCTTCATTGGCCGCTGCCTGCTCCAACACACGTCAACCCCAGAACGCGCAAATAAAACAACGCGTCAATTGACTTCAATTTCTATCGGTAGGCATCAGCGCCTCTCACCAGCTCGGTTGCTCTTGCTAAGTACTTAAAAGGGCCCGTCTACACGCGCCTCTCGAAATCGAATCAAATCTCAACCACTTTCCCTGCCCATCATGGTCGTGTCTCGTGTTGGTGAGTGTTCAAACTAACAAACACCACCACTAATTGACTGACGCTTTTCCAGAGGCATCGCCAAATGCTCGCGCTGGCTGCGCGAACAAAGAGTGCAAGGACCAGGGCATCAAGATCCAGAAAGGCGAATTTCGCTATGCCGTCCAGATCACCGTCCAGGAGCACACGAGCTGGGTGTACAGGCACTGGTGAGTCTTCAAGTCGCAATCAATGCCTTGCCTAACGCTTCGCAGGAGCTGCGTCACACCCAAGCAGATTGAGAACCTGATTGAGACCTCCGAGGGCGACACAGACATGGTTGATGGCTTCGACGAGTTGCCCGCCGAGTACCAGGAGAAAGTCAAGTACGCGCTCGAGCATCGTCACATTGCAGATGAGGACTGGAAAGGCGTAAGTCTGTCTCCTATCTGCACCGTCTGATATGTGAATTGTTGCAACCTACTTGAAACATGATCCCAACGCAGTGCTGACCATAGTAGGACCCAGAGATGAACCGTCCCGGCAAGAACGGCTTCCGAACCTCACGTAAGAAGAAGGCCAAGAAGGACGGTGAGGACGAGGACGAGGACGAGGAGGAGAAGCCCAAGAAGAAGCGCGCCCGCAAGTCCAAGGCCAACGAAGACGACAACGAGGACGAGGCACCAGCCCCGAAGAAGCAGCGTGGCAAGGCGGCCAAGAAGAAGCCTGAAGAGAGCGCAGATGAAGCTCCTGCACCCAAGAAGCAGCGTGGTAAGGCCGCCAAGAAGGAACCCGAGGAGAGCGCAGACGAGGCACCAGCACCCAAGAAAGCTCGAGGACGAAAGCCCGAGAAGAAGGAAGAGGTCGATGACGAGGAAGAAGTCGAGGCAGCTCCTGCACCCAAGAAAGCTCGTGCAAAGGCCGCCAAGAAGGATGAAGACGACGAAGTCGAAGCTCCCAAGGCGAAGCGTGGTCGCCCGAAGAAAGCTATGCCAAAGGAGCCCGAGGACGAGGAGGACGAGGAAGAGGCAGTGGAAGCTCCCAAGGCAAAGCGTGGCAAGAAGGCTGCTGCTGCCAACAGCGAAATCAAGGCCCCACAGAAGCGGTATGTCACTTGACGTCTCAATGCAGTGCAGTACTGACAATCACTACAGGGGCAGGAAGAAGGCCTCCGAGTAGTTCGTCATGCTCGGCAGGGCTTTGCCTCAGCTCCATGTTGCTAAGCTGTGCTCTGTCTGTCTTCTCACGCTCACTCGACCCATGCTTGAGCTCGAACCCTTACTCTGTTAGGGACAATGTAGCCGCTTTGTGCTCAGCTTGCTAGTGCGCCGTTCAAACATGTAGTATAGATACCCCTCAGCGATAGTACGCAGTCAAATGATTGATCATAGAACATGGAATGTTCTTCAGAGACACGTAGCTCAATTTGCACAGGTGCTTTTCTGGGCATAACGTCCCGTGACCTCTCGTCGGATTCGCGCCTCTCACTCGAAGCATTTCGTATCACGCGTTACAGAATATCCGCCAAAGTTTCAAGTACTGCACGATACGCTGAGGATCTCTCTTTCCATCTTGATGAATGTCATGCAACACTGACGGATGCTGAATTCAATTGCGCGACTTTTTCGGAAAGCACCATACTGTGTAGCTGGGCGGTTTAGTGCGCTTATAAGCTGGGTTTCCCCGGTTCCCCGCCATTGTCGATTTCCCTTATCGCGAACGGATCAATACCCTTTTTCTCTTCCAATCCTCCAGAGCTGTTTGTCTTTTTGCCTTTGTCATTGTCTTTTTTTCAAACCTCTTGTCAATTGAACACACCACAATTACAACATCAATATGGTCGATTGCGAGGTGTGCAATCGTGAGTTTGGCGACTGGCATGCCGCCAGGCAGCATATGAATGCCGTAGGACACTGGGAGTGCGAATCCTGCAACCTCGAATTCTGGTCACAAGAAGGAGCCTCGGATCACATGGAAAAGTATGGCCATCGACGTCCTACTTTTGAATGCGAAGCTTGTAATAATACGTACGCGACTCTCGGAGCCGCCAAGCGACACATGCACGAGAGAGGACATTGGAGACAGCACTGGTGCAGCGACTGCGAGAGGGGCTTCGAAAGCGAACAGAACCTGAAAGCGGTCAGTACGTCTATAACGTCCTCACGCGCCGTGGATTGATGTAGCCAAGCATCTCAACGGCAGCACACATCGACGCAACGAGATCTCCTGCCCCTTCTGTAAGCGAGGCTTCACGACTGCGACCGGCGTGACACACCACCTTGAAACCGGCTCGTGCCCGCAGGCGCGCTCACTCAACCGCGACACCATACTCACTGAGGTTCGACGCCGCGATCCGAACCACCTCATCACGAAGAAGCTCCTGACGTTCCACGAGACGCCGTCGAGCATCACAGCTACTTCTGCGTCGTTGAATCGCAGCACCGGATGCTACGAATGCTATCTGTGTCACAAAGGCTTCAGGGAGCTGAAGAGCTTGAACAACCATGTCAATTCCCCCGCGCACAAGGAGAAGGTGTATCACTGTCCTGGACGGGCATGTGCGAGGCAGTTCCGGGCTCTGGCGCCACTGTTCAATCATCTTGAGAGCGAGACTTGTGGCGCTGTGAGGTTCGATGCTGTGCAGGAGAATGTGGGTGGCATTTTGAGTGGTCGACGCTTGATCGCCTTTGCTTGAGAAATCCATAGATGCGGCTTGGTGGTTTTAAACAATGGTGACTACCTCATCTTGCCCATGAGTGTCGAACCACCATACAGGGCCGTAATGTAAGACTCCGAGTCTAGTGTACATTACTTCCTCGCTCGTCTTCTTTTGTAAGATCAGCCCATGAGCGACCTCTACCTCTTTACCCGCCACCCACTGTTTCGTGTAATACAGTTCCAAACAAACTACACCATACCATGTGGATCTTGTCTCTTCCCATTCCGCAACACCGAAATCACCAGCCGCATGCGATGTCATGTAATCGTCGAGGCAGACATTCATACTGTAGGTGTGCGGTTCTTCTCGTATTCCAGCATCGACGAGGCCATTGAAGACGTGAGCGCAGATGACGCGGCCTCGTATCTGGATAGAACAAGCCGAGACCTCCCCATAGGGATTTGACGTGGCTAACGCGCAACTGACAGACTCGAGCTTACACATGACTTCGGAGGGTGCACGAGGGTTTCCCCGCCATATCACGCAGCTCCGTGTTTTGATCCAAGAGAACGTCGGGCCATCAACTTGCGCGCGTGACGCTTCGGTAGTCCACGGCTGCTTAGTCCAGGTGAGTAAGTACGCTATGTCTTTCTCCCAGAGACCGGCGATGTACCGACCCGGCTTGAAGATCTCAACGCGTTTGGCCATACCCGAGAGAGCAGGCAAAATGTCGCCAACATGCGTTATGCCGAGTGCACTATAATGCATTACGATTGTCGCCCAGGTGTCACCGAAGAAGGTATCTTTGGGTGATAGAGCATCGCGTTGCCCAAGACCTGGGACGGAGCTCAATAGCGAAATATTGTACCAACTCTCCAGTGGCAGAACACCGCATTCACAGCTAGTTAGTTCCGCACAGTGCCAAGCGACTTCGTCATGGAAAAAGTGCAGCACTCTGCGTGCCAGCTCTCTTTCTTGCATACTGTAAACCATGGTCATTCGATGATACACAATGTTGTCAGTGTGGTGCTTACCACCATGCGCGCCGCAAGAGTGGGAGATTCTTTGTATTGAAGGACCTTGAACTTGAAGTGTGCGATTGGAGCCGTCTGCCATGAACCGTCATGGATCGCCCACTTGAGACCGTTGAGTGGACCTTGATTGGCTCTGCTCGAGGACGTAGAAAGCCTTCCTCGCAGTCTGCTGAAGCTGTCGCAGCTATAACCACATATGCTTCGGAGTAAACTGACTCCATCTTCGAGGCCTCTTTGCTCCAATCATCTTTGTCGTCTTGTACAATACATACGGAGTCCACCCAGAGCCGCGACAATCCCAACGCTCTGGTGATGGCGATCGCATGCTGAAGAGTCCGTGGTAGCTGTGAGACGGCTATTGTATTTTGCCTCAAGGAGATGTTACTCTTGGTAGTTGTTGATTGCACTGAAGTGCCCCAACAATACGACAGGGCTGCATACTTGTCCGTATTCGTAGAGCAATCGAGTTTGACAAAGTCGTTGTTGTCCGGATATGTTTCAATCAAGCGTGTCGGCCTAAATGGCGTGGAGAACTGGTTCAATCGCTTGTTGGTCATGCAACCGTGTCCGTTGTCGCAGTTCTGAAGCCAGACTTTGATATTTGCAATTGTGCTTGTTGAAAGGAGTGTCGTGCCAAAATCTCGGTCAAATCGCAGATAGTTTTGAGTGGCCTCGATGCCTGGCCTGTTAGCAGCAAAACTGAAACGGAATAGTTTAGTAGACATGCCTGGAGAGTAAAGTTGTAGAAACTGCCACTGTGTTGTCTTTGTCTGATTACCAAGATTAAAGGTAAGGCAAAGATCTAACCTCCAATCTAGAGTAATGTAGCCCGCTGTTTCTGTCTCGCCTGCCAGGTAGGGCTCAAAACATTTGCGAAAGACATCACAGATCAGACAGTCCTTCCCGAGAGAGGCTGTATTAATTGTGATATGTTTATGTCTGCCAGTCTGAGTGTCATGTAGGTTAACAAGCTCGAAACACACGTCACACGTCAAATCAAAGAACGAGCGTAAACGTAGAACCGTCAGTCTCAAGCTACGGTACCGCTCAAGGATCGATTCGCCCTTTGGCGTCATGACGAAGCGAGGATATTTGTTTCGCCATGCCGACATCCTGCCTCGATTGTCAGCAAAGTACCGTACTTGGAACAGTATGCCACTGACAACATGGCGGCATTCTCGTCTTGGGGCCATGGCCAGTACTGCTTTTCGCTGACGTCTCGAGTCATACTTGGAGATTACGAAGCCGTAGTGCAAGTTGGGGTACATGGTGGCATGTAGTTATCTTAGTCCAACTACCCGCCCCACAAGCTGACCGCTCCGCTTAGTGTGTGGGACGGATAAGTAGCGTGTGTTGCGACTTCGGAGATAAGGTGCGATGTCCGAGATCTTGACATAACTCTCCGAATACCCCAAGCTCCCAAGCTCACCAGAACAATACTCTTTCAACGTCGAGTACAACTCCATATGGCGGCCAAGCACGAGGAAGCCAATGTCGTACCTGTCGGCAATACCGGATTCGGGGCAAGCTCGAGCTCACAGCCCATAGATGTGCCTCCAGCATATACAAATGAGAAGGCCAATGACTTCGGGTCAGAGGACAAGAAAGTCGAAGCCGCAGCAGAGGATTTGGGCGAGCTATCCCTGACCAACAAGGATCAGGCGACGCTCTCAAACAAGGAAAACGGCATCGCGACCACCACCGCTACCTCGTCCAAGACCGACACGATCCAACCCACCACAGGCCCTGTTTGGCCCGAAACGCCAGAAGACCACCCTCTCACAAGACTGTACTCCCAACTCGAAGCCACCGTCAAGGAAGCCGGACACTCCGAAGTCTACGGCATCACCCTCTCCACGTCCACGCCCTTCCACACAAAGCTCATACTCCAAAAGTTCCTGCGCGCAAACCAGAACGACGTATCGCGCGCCAAGCAGCAACTCCTCGACACGCTCAAATGGCGCAAGGAGTTCGACCCGGTCAAGGCGATGAACGAGACATACAGCAAGGAGCGCTTCGGTGGACTGGGCTATGTGCTTGAGTTAGAGGGCGTGCCGGGCAGCGAGAACAAGAGGGACATTGCGACGTTCAATATCTACGGTGCGGTCAAGGACAAGAAGGCTACATTTGGGGATTTGGACAAGTATGTGCTACTATCTGCCTCACCTACCATCGAATCAGTGCTAACGCTTATGACTTTACAGCTTCCTGCGCTGGCGCGTCGGCCTCCAAGAAAAGTCCATCCAGTCTCTCTCCCTCTCCACCGCCACAACCCCCATCCCTGATTTCGGCCTCGGGCCTGATCCGTATCAGGGCTACCAGATCCACGACTACCTGCAGGTCTCTTTCCTGCGTCAGGACCCCGCCGTCAAAGCGGCGACTGCAAAGACGATTGAGATTCTTGGCCGGCACTATCCCGAGACCCTATCGCGTAAATTCTTCTTGAACGTACCGGTGATCATGGGATGGGTGTACAACGCAGTCAAGATGGTGGTGGCGAAGGAGACAGCAAAGAAGTTTACGGTGCTGAGTTACGGGAATATGCTCGTGGGGGAATTGGGCGCGGGCGTGCCAGAGGTGTATGGGGGGAAAAAGGGCGGGTTGGAAGATGTAGCAGAGGGGATGAATCTGGCGTAATAGAGGATGGTACCGTGCCGTGGCGGAGAGCAGGATGGGCGGGCGTGTGAGAAAGTGCTTTACCATCGGAAACGAATGTGTTTGCATGGTTTGGCGGAAGCTTCGATATACCCAATTTGACTTTACGCAATAGATACTGGTCCATGATACAATAATACCGCGTCGTAGGAACAGCACTGACGTTTCTCATGAGGAGGTAACTGGACGTGAAGGGGGAATTAGGCGCAGTCACGGAAATCAGATGCGTCATTCTCTTGTAGTATGCTTCATTGAAATCTATAGCATGCGACGCCCTCCGTGTGTGTCATTCCACGTTCTTTGCGACCTACATGCAGCTACATAATCTAGCACACTTCCTCCTCCCATCCGAGTTATTCCGCCTGCTAGGCGTCGTGTATCCGGCTGAAGGACCGAAAGCGGCCATGAAAGTATTCGACCGATCGCGAATGTCATCAAAACAGCGAAGGTATCTATTCGTGACTGTTAGCAAAGCACTTCAAAAGATTCTGCTGCAGCGTAGAGAAGAGGGGAGCGGATCAGACTAAAGATGAAAAGCATATAGTTGTTCCAGCATTGAGGCGAGCCTCTTCCGGAGTTAGCATGGAGTATAAGTGTATCATCATCGCAATGTGGCGTGTGGTGAATAAAGACTGTATACGTACCAGGTAGATACCAGATCAGGGATGTAGCATTGGGTGGTCGCAGTGGCTACCTAGAGGCTAGTTCGAGTCAGTGACGCTCAACGGCATGTTTGTTGTGCGGTGACTAGGAGTGTGGTGTGATCAGGTAATCGAACTTGTTTTGTTCCCCACATGTAGGTCGGTATTTGATAGTACAAAGGTTGCTCATCATTGCAGATGTGGTGATTGGTGATGGAGGCGGGAGGAGACTGACCTGTTCTGCTCAATAGAGATCGCCGATGGCTGCTGTGTTAGCACTTGCACCGCGTACGATGGTGCTCGTATGTATCGAGCCAACGACTTTAGCGTTTAGTGTGTCCTGAAGGTTGACACAATAGAAACGAGCACCTTCGTGGGCGCCTTTCACGACACGACACATGCCTGCCATCATTGAGCTACACGAGCGTGCACCAGCTTGGCATAGCGTCGTGCGTGAGGCGCTGTGGGTGGCGGCGGGAAGCAAGATCAATCTAGGTGCCTACAATCTTGCGATGATGTTAGCAGCGCTCCATACGAAGTTTTCGAGTGGAAAGATGGAAGGTGGAGCAAATCAGTCGTCCCGTTTGGCTTTGGGTGGTCGAATCAACATAGAGTTTATGATAGGGGCGACACGAATGGTCATCATGTAGAAGCGCGAAAGGAACGGTGCAGTGGACTTACCAAAAGTTCGTTGTTATGAGAGTAAGAGGAACTGAAGTGAGAGCCCGAAGTCTAATGTAGGAATTATTTAGCGCCGGTCCTTATTTTCGCCGGCGCGAGCGGTCCGAGCTCCCTAAGTGCTTCTTCACGACGCGACAGCGCGACGAACGAGGCTGAAGAACGCGCCCTTTCTTTCCTGTCCCTTTGCAACCACGCAAATCACCCCACTTTACTCATCCCGCTATCGCTACCGACCATGGCCGAATCGAAGTCGTTTGCCAGCTTCGTAAAAGATAACCGAGAGCGCAAGAAGAATGAAGCACTGGCACAGGAATTCCTCGGACGAGGGCGCAAGAACAACGCATCCGGCGCCGGCGCGCGCAACAACACACGACAGACATCGGAGAAGCCTACACTGCTGAGTCGCATAAGCGGTGGAGCCGGCGTACAGAAGCGGTCTGCATCTGCAAAGCCCTCCGGAAGCATAGACGGCAAATGGCAGCACGACCTACACAAGCTGAACAACCCCAACGGCCCCACGGCGAGATCACGAGGAGGGCCCAGCCACGCAGCCTCTTCATCACACCTAGAGCGCAATGGCCGAACGTACGACAAATTCGCGTCTGTCCTGAACCGCAATTCGAACCCAACACCGCGCAACGATGCACCCGGCTTCAACATTAGAGGTGTTGCGAATGGTGGGCCATACACAGTCATTGCCAGCAACTTCGCGCCCGGAACCACTGCTGCCGACATCGAAGCCGTAATGGCACCCCACGCAGGAGAGACCTTGGGCTGCCGACTTCTGACTGCCTCGCCAACGGTTATGGTAGAGCTGCAAGTCGTGACCAAGGAAGGCGCCGAGAATGTCATTGCAACCTTCAACAGCCAAAAGGTGAGTCGTTTTGCGGGCACAACTATCCAACAGCAGCTGATCTATCTGTAGGCCGACGGCAGGGTGCTCTACGTGTATCTTAAGGAGCCAACATCGACAGCGCCAACGAGCAACGCCAGCCTACACTCGAGGCCGCCACAATCGCAACTTGCACGACCCTTCGACGACGATATGGACGTCGACACCAACGCTGGAGCTCGCACCGGCAGCTTCCAGGACGGACGTTTCGGCTTCAACGACAACGGTCGCCGGGATCCTCCACGAGGTCCTCGCAGACGGTACTAGACGTCGGGTGGAGAGCTGAAATTAGATTTGCATGTACAATACCCAAGCAAAACGTCGACGTCCGAATCGCAATGTAGATTGACCGAATCTTCGCAATGGATCGACTTCACTTTGCAGAAGCGAGGAGTATGGTATTGGGTTCGGGCAGTGTGTATTACGTTCTGCACGATCAGGAAGTTGGAGTGAGTCGGAACAGAGTTTGCCCCATCGAATACATCACAACCTGAGTCTGGGCTGCTACGCTCGGTTCGCATTGCCGGCCAGCCATTCATGCTCTTGCCCTTCGTGTACATGGAATGCACCTGAGACGTGATCGAACCTGTGGAGTTGTTGAGAGTGCGTAGTGCGGGTTGTTTTGCCATAAAGCGCATGGCAACGTGCGATTTCGTGAAGAGTGACACTCCGCCAGATCGATGAATTGAATTGAAGTCAAGATTATCCGTTCCGCGGCCTATTTCCCATCTCCTCCACCCGACACCAACTGAATGACAAGGAACAGCGCAACCACCCACCAATACCTGCGTAACAATTAGTTCTAGAGCTGCAAGGACATCAAGCGTCAACACGTACTTCTGCAGGAAACTCTTCTCCGGCTCCTTCGAATCAATCTTGCCCTCCGCATTCAACACAATCGGCTTATTCAACACCGGCTTCGGTCCCGGATTTCTCTTCACAATCTCAACCTCCACCTCATCTCCCCCACTTGCTTTCGCGCTCGTCGTCAATCCAACATGATACGGCGTCCCCTTCTCATCAACGTGCACAACGAACTTCTTGTGGTACTGGTCGGCGAAGCTAGCTGCCGATGTCACTATGCCTCTCCACGAGCCGGTCTTTGGATCTGAGAGGCCAACGCGCAGGAGATGGTCAGACGCGTAGGAGCCTGTGGGCGGTGTGTACGAAGCTAGGGTGCCGATGGATTGGTCGGCATCGTACTCGATTTGCGCGAGTGGGATGGGCGAGGGGATGATGGCGCTGGACGAGGAGGCGGGGACGGAGGAGACGTAGAGGGTTACGGTGGAGGCGAGTGCAAAGGGGAGCAGGAGGAGCTTTGCGAGAAGCATCTTCGCTGGCGATGTCGAGTTGATGTAGACTTGGTACGCAATATGTGAGTGTTTAGGTAGAGCATGGAGCTTTGGCGTTACACGGAGCAGGATTATAGTTTGCCCGTCCACGGGACCGCACTCCGCCGTCTCTCCTAGTCTCCGCTGATCCACGGTCATTTTGCCTCATCGCTATCGCCGGCATCGCTAGACAAGAGAAGCTAACAAATAGTTTTGCTTCTGGTGGCGCTGGTACGGCCAACACACCCGGCACACCCCAATGAGTGGATCCAACCCTTCACGATCTCCACTGTTCCCCAGTCCTTCTGGAAGGACGCCAGTCAATCTTTGTCCCTGACCTGCGCAATTCGGCGCCGTTGCTCAGATTCTCACGGTCACTAAGCACTTAGCCCCGCCCCCACCATGTCGCGAAAGCTACTCTGATCGCTTATGAGCTCATAGCTCGCGTCGAGCTGTTCAACATTATTATTTCTGGGTTTCTGAGGCTCTTTCCACTTCGCTCGTACAAATATCAAACCTCTCTAGCAATACACACTCTTGCTCACTTCTCTCTCATCCATAATGTCGTTGCCGTACAGACAGAACACTCGACAGCAATCGCGACAGGCGTCGACCGATCCGCGTAATGAGCTCAACCCGTACGTTGACCACTATATCGGCATTGATGTCGGAACCGGAAGCGCCAGAGCCTGCGTCATGAACGATCAGGGCGATATTGTAGGAGTGGCATCAGAGAACATTGGCCTTTGGCAGCCACAGACCGGCTACTATGTAATTGAGCAAAACCATGCATGAGACACCAAGACATGAGCTGAGAACTCCAGGAACAATCGACTTCGGATATCTGGCGCTGTATTTGCTCCTCCGTCCGCCGTGTACTAGATCAGCACAACATCCAACGCGATTCCATCCGGGGCATTGGCTTCGACGCAACTTGCTCGCTCGCCGTGTTCTCCGAAGACACAGATGAGCCAGTCGCCGTCACCGGGCCCAACTTCGACAACAAAGATGGCAACGACCGCAATGTCATACTCTGGCTCGATCACCGCCCTGTGGAGGAGACCAACAAGATCAACGCAACCAACCACAATCTGCTGAGATACGTGGGCGGCAAGATGTCGATCGAGATGGAAATTCCCAAGGTCCTGTGGCTGAAGAACAACATGCCAAAAGAGCTCTTCGACCGCTGCAAGTTTTACGACCTGACGGACGCTCTTACACATCTGGCTACTGGCAGTGAGACAAGGAGCTTTTGCAGTGTAGTCTGCAAGCAAGGATTCGTGCCGGTCGGCGTCGACGGCAGTGTGAAGGGCTGGCAGGAGGACTTCCTCAAGGAAATTGGCCTTGAAGACCTCTGTGAAGACAACTTCAAGCGCATGGGAGGCGTCGACAAAGTGGTTTGTCCTCTACCACAACATACAGAGTGCAAGGCTAACATAAATCTAGAACGGACGCTATCTCACAGCGGGTGAACTTGTCGGTACATTGAGCGAGAAAGCAGCAACAGACATGGGTCTCTCACCTGGTATCGCAGTCGGTAGCGGTGTCATCGATGCCTACGCCGGTTGGATCGGTACCGTCGGCGCCAAGGTCAAGCTCAACGAAGACACGCTCGACATGGAGGTTCCCAAGAACGACGTGTCCCAAGCCTTCACACGCCTGGCTGCCGTTGCCGGAACATCGACATGCCACTTGGCCATGTCGCGCGACCCAGTCTTCGTTGACGGCGTCTGGGGTCCATACCGTGACGTCTTGCTGCCGGGCTACTGGATGGCAGAAGGCGGACAGAGTGCGACAGGTGAGCTGCTCAAGCACGTCATCGAGACGCATCCCGCCTTCAACGAAGCCACCTCCGTGGCAGAGACTTTCAACACCAACATCTACGACTACCTGAACGAGCACCTACGCGATATGGCTGAAACTCAAGATGCCCCTCACATCGCATGGCTGGGCCGCCACTTCTTCTTCTATGGCGACCTTTTCGGCAACCGCTCACCCGTCGCAGACCCAAACATGAAGGGCTCAGTTATCGGCCTCAGCTCCGACAAGAGCCTCGATGGGCTCGCACTGTACTACTATGCCACGATGGAGTTCATCGCGCTGCAAACGCACCAGATTGTCTCCGCCATGAACAAGTCTGGACACGTCATCTCCTCCATCTTCATGTCCGGCTCACAATGCCAGAACGACCTGCTCATGCGGCTCATGGCTACTGCGTGCGACATGCCAGTTCTGATCCCGAAGTACGTGCACGCCGCTGTGGTGCATGGTGCGGCTATGCTTGGTGCGAAGGCTGCGAGTACGGATAAGGATGGGAATAGTGAGCCGCTGTGGGACATCATGGATCGGTTTAGCAAGCCGGGTAAAACGGTCAAGCCGATCCCTGATAAGAATCTGAAGGCGTTGTTGGAGGTGAAGTACAAGGTTTTCTTGGAGCAATGTGAAGGGCAGCAGAGGTATAGGAGCGAGGTGGATGCTGCTATTAAGGGGTGGACTGGTGGGTCATAGGATCGCCGTGGACGGCTATTCGAGCATAGGTAGAATGAGAATTGAGCTGCTCTACCCATGTTCCCATCACACATTGGTGAAAGTACTGCGGTGCTTAAGGCGGGTGTAGCGACGGTCCCACTTGACACCGTAACATCACCCCAGCCACAACGAGTCGCCAGCAACATCGATAGAACGCGTCCAGGTATGCGTAGTCCAACGCAAAATCACGAAGACCCATCATTGGCTAGGACTACGCGTACAACTCCAGGATCTCTTGTGATGCGAATGCTGACGACTTTTGAGTGGCTGCAATGATACGCTGTAGCCTTCTGTGACTATCACATGTTGGCTGGCCCCTTCCTGAAGCTTCGAATCTAGAAACACGGGAAAGAGCAGGGGTGCTACAAGCACAGCCCCGCCTACGTCATCTATCGCCACCATCGCCCCTCACTAGATACCGCACAAACAACTCACTTCAGGTCATATAAGATCCGCACCACAGCTAACTCTCGACACACACACCAACTACTAAATCACTTCTGCAAAGTCCCAACCACTTCAATTTCTCTACATTTTCTCCACCCACACCACACACCACATTCACGATGGCCAGCACCGTCAACGTTGAGAACATTAGCACGAAGACTAGCGAGGATGAGATCAAGTCCTTCTTCAGCTTCTGCGGAAAGATCCAGTCTATCAGCGTGAAGCCTTCCGGCACCGACGCTCAATCGGCTTCAGTCACGTTCGAGAAGGCTGCCGCCGCGAAGACCGCGCTTCTACTTGACAACACCCAATTAGGCCCCAACTCTGTCCAGGTCAGCTCTTCCAAGTCCATTGACGAAATCGCCGGCGACAAGGCTGCATCGGCAGAGGAGGCCACGGATGGCGACCACCACATCGAGCAGGAGCAGAAGCCACGTGCTCGCATCATCGCCGAATACCTTGCACACGGCTACGCAATCTCAGACAAGGCCATCGAGTCGGCCCTTGCCGCCGACAAGCAGCACGGATACAGCTCCAAGTTCACCCAGGCCCTCCAGAACTTCGACTCGAAGACGCAGGCAACGCAGAAGGCACAGGCTGTTGACAACAAGCTCGGCATCACACAGAAGGCCTACGCCGGCTACTCTGGCCTGATGACCTACTTCGACAAGGCGGCGAACACCCCCACCGGCCAGAAGCTCCGCGCTTTCTACGAGACCGGCAACAAAACCGTCATGGACGTCCACAACGAGGCTCGCTACCTCGCCGACATGAAGAAGAAGGAGCAGGGTGGCAAGGGCGACATGAATGTCCACCACCTCCCCGCGCCCGACGCCGACAAGACAACTTGCAACTGCGCCGCAGATACCGGCAGCTGCCAGTGTGCACCCAACGAGTGCGCCTGCTCGGGCTGCGGCAAGAACGACATCCCCAGCGCTGAGAAGATGAATGTTCGCAGCCTCCCAGCCCCCAACGACACCCTCACCCACTGCGACTGCGCTGCTGAGGCTGGAAAGTGCCCATGCCCAGAGGGTAAGTGCGCTTGCAAGGGCTGTGGCAAGAGCAAGGATGCTGGCAATGAAAAGGTTGCCATCTAGATATGTCTAGATTTGGTTGCTGCATGGTGGGGCAGCGAACCTGCGAGGAGGATATGGCGGATGATACCAGTGTTCTCATGAGTTGATGATATCCCTTTTGCACTAGTATGTATTAGTAGTTTACTATCCGTTTTGGACAAAGCCATATTTGAACGTTATCACTGTCTGCTGAACCTGATTCTATATGCAACGTCATCCTCCTGAGTGAGCATGCTGTTCGACTTTGGCATTCATTATCGCCGACCCAACACTCAAGGCACGAATTGAGACCTTAACATCGTTCAACATGCTATCCCGTGCCTCTTCTTAATCATATCCGCAGCCTACTGTCGTGTTAGTCGTCTCCAATATTGACTCAATCCACCACACTAGAGGATTTCACCATACCTTCTCCGCCACCCCATATACAGTCCCCATCAAATGTGCCCCCACAATAACCGGCATCAAACTCGCATCCACAACACTCACTCCTTTCACGCCCCACACCAGCAAACTCACTGGGTCTACCACACCTCCCCTACCCCTCTTTCCCAAAGGTGCGGTACAGCACGGATGCTGGTACGTCGGCTGCACTAGCCCCGGTAACACGCCCTTCAGTTCTTCATCTAGACTTACGTTTGCGCCTGGAACTAGCTCTGTTGGCTCGAGCACTGCAAGACTGGGCTGCTGGAGTAAGCGGCGGTTGAAGCGCAGCATCTGCACGAATATCTCAGCATCGAGGGGGTGCGAGAGCGTATTGTAGTCGACGAGGGGCGCGGAGAGTGGGTTGGATGAGGCAAGGGAGATGCGTCCGCGTGATAGGGGATGGAGCAGCGTGAGGGGTAGGAAGCCTTTGTTGAAGGCGGTTTCTTGGACGGCGGTAGTGTTGGTGGTGAAGGAGCGGAGGTGTAGGGCGCGTTGGCGTGTGTAGAGAGATTGGATTGAAGGGGGGATTAGGGGGTCAATTGGTGAGATGGGGTGTTTGTGGTGTAGGAAATGGGCGAGAGTAGGTTGAGGGACCATACGAGGAAGAGGGACGAAGGCCACTGTGTTGCCGCCTTTAGTTACCAGGGTGTAGGCACCCTCTCGGGAGTGCTGGTAGAGAGCGAGTTGTTCTGATATGTAGGTTTGGTTAGTGGTTAGATCGTCGACGTCTGGATATAGGTTCTGCTTGACTGTGATGTGAGAGTTAGAAATGTTGTGTGTGTGTGTGTGAGAACTTTGTCATCTTCACTTACAATCGTTGATGAAGAACATAGTAGGATGGTCCTGGAAATTATGCCCAACGCCAGGAACGTCAGCAGTGCATTCTACGCCATGTTTCTTCAGATCCTTCTTGTCTCCTACACCAGAGAGCATGAGCAACTGAGGCGTGTGCACTGCCCCTGCTGCAAGTATCACCTCCTTTATTGCCCTGACCGTCCATGTCTCATTAGTACTTCTAATCACATACTCCACCGCAACAGCTCTCTTCCTCTCATTGAACACAATCTTCGTCCCCGCCGCCATCGAAAGAATATGATAATTCGGTCTCTCCGCCACAACACGATCGAAATGCGCAGTCCGAGCATAGCTCCTCGTTCTCTGCACTGGATCCAACGTGCTCGGCGCCCAAAACACGCCTGTGGCACTGCCATCACTGGGATCGCTAGGCGTCGTGATACCAAGTTCATGGAACGCGCGAAAAAAGTTCTTGACAGGAGAGAATTGGTAGGGGGGATAGCTGATCTGCAGCGCACCCTGCGTACCATGAACTCCGTCTTCCCACTCAATATCCCACTCACGGGCGAACGAGGCATCGGGCGCCGTAAACGTCTCGCTTTTCTTGAAGTACGGAAGTATATCTGACCACCCCCAGCCGCGTGCACCGAGCTCTTCCCACGCATCGTAGTCGGCTTTCGCGCCGCGGTGGAACAACATGCCGTTGATGACGGTGCCGCCGCCCACTGCCGCTGCGATAGTGACTGGGAATGTACGGTTACCGAGATGTGGCTGGGGCGTTGATGTCAGATTGAACCAGTATGGTGTTGATGTCAGATTGAGTAAGCCGGGCACGAGAACTGAGGGTTCGTGGTTGTCAAAGGGACCGTATTCGAGGACAAGGACGGTCGTGGATGGGTCTTCTGTGAGACGGTCTGCGACGGTGAGGCCAGAGGCCCCGCCTCCGATTATTACGAAGTCATAGGTAGAATTCGAAGTAAGAATGGGCGTGGCGTGACGTGATTTAGAAGCGATTGATAGAGTGGGCTGAGCGAGAAGATGTAGGAGGAGCAAGGCGCATGCGATATGCAGGCGTAGTTTGGACGACGGCATTGCTGCGATTATCAGTAATGGAATGTGATGGGATTGATAATTCGAGACAGTGTCAGTGTTTGGAGGCTGGAGGGCTCCGTCCTGCAATATGATGTATCGGCATAATACACGTGTGACAGCCCTGCATGACGTTGTACAACCTTCGAGTACCCGCTATGTAACGACATTCGACGAGAGTTTTGGTAGCCTACATGTGTTGCCTGCGGCTTCGTTGTCGAGAGCTTCAACTGCCTCTACGTCCGTGGTGTTGATGCCGAAAGACATAGGTGTTGTTCAACTGTTTCGCTGGGGTGTAGGTGCAAGCTAAGAGTCTGTCTCACATGCACTTCGTACATGTCCACCTGCTGAGATATGTGAGAGCAGAAGCACAGTACTTGTCGATAGAGGGTAACAATACAGGTAAAGCATTTAGAAAAATTAAGAGCCGCGCTGAAGTCAGTCGTTGGCCAACGGCTGATACTGAGCATGTCGTACGTGCCTCAGTCACCTGTACCGCACCTGTGCCTGTGTTGGCCCACGTCAAGATGCAAAAAAGAAAGCTCCGACTGGCTGAAACTGTGCATTTCGTAAGTTACGCTTCATTCTCATCTCCAGACACCTCAAGGTCATACGCAGGTGCCACAACACGGGCACCCTAATTCTAGAATCTCCTGAAAGCAGAAGCGCTCAGCGAATGTGTGTTCACTGCGACGGCGGCGCAGTCGTGTTTTGAGTTGCCTCCTTGCGCTGCACCCATCCAAAGCGCGGGCTCGCATTGTTCATGTCGAAGATCTATGTTTTGTCAATTATCTTCTAGACAAAATTATACCAAGTGTGAAGGGAACATACCGCATACATGGCCTTCAGCACCGCGTCCCCGTATATGTCCATATCCATCGTGCCTCTCGACTGGATACTTCCATAGAGCATACCATCCCCAGCATCTGCGAACCCCAGATCCTCCTTCTGAAAAGCCACAGACGCATCTCCAATCGCCAGCGTCACATTGGGCAATTGGTCCGCGGATGTATTTGCAGGGAACACGTAGCCCTGGTTGTTCGAGTCGTACTTGGAGCCAGGAATAGCTTTGTAGACCGCCTCGACAAGTGTGTCGTCGACCAGACAAAGAGTGGTACCTGTGTCCATGATAGACGTGTTGTTTGCACGTTTGATAGTGGCGCCGTTGATGGTTGCGCTGGTAGAAGCGATTTGCCAGAAGCCCTGAGAGCTGTCGACGGGAGTGTAGTTTGGAGCTGTAGCACCGGCAGCTTTCAAGACATTTTTGTCGATGAACCCAAAGGTGTAGAAGCTTTCGCCCTTATCCGCCTCGTCCGAATCGCGCCAGCTACCTAGAGAGGCGTATGTACGAAGTCAGTGTTTGTCTCACATGCAGTTTGTACATTCAACACTTGCCCAGGTACGCCGTAAATAGCGGCTGCGTTACATTCTTTTGCGCAATCGCATTGTCTACAGGCGTTTGCTGTGGATTAGGAGACACCGTGTTAATCGAACTGAACGCCAGACCGAGCAGACCACTTCCGTTGCCCTGTTGGAACTGTTGGGACAATTGTTTCGCAAGCTCGATGGCCTGATTTTCAATCTTCAGACCTCCGAGATCAATGACATCCGTACCTACGTCGCCGCTCGCACCGGACCCATCGCCGTAAGAGATCTTCCACGTAGCGCCACTCAGCTTTTTGAAAGTGCTGGACTTTGTTGCGTCAAACGCAACTTGTTGGGTTTCCGGCTTAGCTTTGTCGAGAGTACTTTGCGGGAGTTCGGTGGACCAAACCCAGAGGTCGGAAGACCCGGTGTCGAAGTCGAGGAACAGCGTCTGCGCGGGCGTGCCGATTTTGACTGGGCAAAGGTAGAGCGAGTCGTTCTGGATGTCTTCGGCGGTGACCTCACCAGCATGAGGATCAGATGACGGCGGGGCGTTGCCGCCACTTGATGGAGGGGATGGGTCTGACGGTGCGGGTTCTCCGTGCGCCGGCTTGTGGTGATGGTGGTGCTTCCTCAGCACATGGGTAGTCCTTAGGCGGCCACCGACACTGCCGAATTTTCCTTGTGATTGAAATTGCTTCACGTAGAAGTATGGCCCAGGCTTGGTGGAGTCGAAGCCATCTGGTAGGGTGTTAGAACAACAGGTCATACACATTTGTCGATAGCAGGCTTACATTTGCTCATGGCGAATACGTATGATTTTGTTCCATTGTGAGAGTAATCGGGATTGCGCTGAATAGCGACACGCTCGAATGAAGGCATAGTTGCTTTCGGGTGTTGATTGCTAGTTTGGTTTTGGGACGTGTGCGTGGATGAGAGTTGGGAGAACCGATTCAGTGTTGAGTATGTGGGTCACAGGAAGGTATGGGATGGCAAGACTTTATGCAACGCGCACTACCGGCGCCATCGATGCGCACTATCCGATATATTCAGCTGAAATCCTGATTGCCATCGGTTGTTGCGTCACAACTCATAGTCAAGTAGCTGGCCACGTGTACTCGGCCATGGTTCGATCTCATGCACCACAAGCCCAATCGTCAGTAGCACCAGATCTAGGAATATAGACAAGGAAAATCAAGCTTCACCAAGCTTTAGATTGACGGCACAAACCTGGCCTAACCCAGACGGCCGTGGGACCCTGGGGAAAGATAGCCAGTAGCAGAGGCAAGTCGCTGTAGTGGTCCTAAATATGTAATACGTTCAGCGGGACTAGTCCGACGGAGTATTGTCCGCTTGTTATGACGTGTAAACTCAGTTGCAGCTTGCTTGCTCGCGGCCGATTGCTGCGGGTGCCCTGTTTGTGTTCAAGACGATGTTGTGACACAAAAGCTTACCACGTGGAAGTTCAAATTGTCGAGCAGTCGCGCGGTTCGTCTGGAGCTTTGACTGATCGTTGACAAGCGATACCTACTGGGCAGGAGGCACTCTTATCCACGGTATTCAAGTAGAACAGCTGCTTCCCGACGTCCATCAACTCAAAAAGGAACAAATCGTTGGCCGTAGAATGAAAGTGGTGGAAGGAGTGGCTGCTGCAACTTGCGTTTGTGAATCTGGAAAGGCTCTGGTTTGGGTCGAGTTCGGACGGTCGTATTGGGCACCCTGCTTAATAGTGCGATGCTGCATTTTACGACATTGCTCGACGGGTGTGAAATGTAGGCTATCTGCCATTAATCGATATTGAGGAAGATGTTATGGCGTCATGTTGTTGACGCGTACAGCGACGGTCTCGTGGGGTGATTGGCGGGGTAGGTCGACAGATCAAGCGTGGCAGCAGGAACAACTTCAACTTAACGCACCTTAGCTACTATGGAGCAGACTTTGGTAACATGCCCGAGCCTATTCAATGTGAACGAGAGGCTGATGTCACAGCGTTATACCTTGAGACGACCGTAGTGAAACAGAAATGATAGTCGTAGCTGTACTACATAGTAGTAGGTCTTCCCCCCACCCAATCTACCGCCGTAATCTTAGTCTCCAAAAGAGCAATATTGTGTACCCTAGCGAGGGGATCTCGAATTCCCTTGACATACTGCAGTGCCACTCTTCGCCCTTCCAAACAAGAAAACCGTTGGATTATCCCACACACTCTCCTGGATATATCCTGGAACATATGCTCCACACCTCTGGTCCATCCGATACGAGAAATCGCTCAAGTATGTGTCTCTAAAAAAGTAGTACGCGCCTTGGACCCCAGAATTCTCGCACGCGTAGGCGTATACGCCGTTCGCATTGTACCCGAAGTAAGGTGGCCAGTCACTCCATTGTCCAACGCCAATGGGAAGCTGGCTCAGTCGGGAGCGCATTTGATTCATAGCAGAGTCGAGCCCGGATCTGTCCAGAGTGCCGTCCCAGCAACCAAATTGCGTAATGCGTTTTTCAAGACCGGTAGAATGAGGACCTGGCAAAGGCGTGAAAGTGATATTTTCATTCGTATCGAGGAAGTGAAGCGTAGAGGTTTCATCGGGGTTGTTGTAGCCTGCGAAGAAGCCTTCAGGGAGGTCGGGGATTTGTGTCTGTTCAACGGTGGCTGGAAGAGCAATGGCGCTGGTAGTGCCCTCCATGGTAAGGGCTGCAAGTAGAGTTGGGATGAGGAACCGCATGATGCCGGAGTTGCGTGATTGCAAACAGGACTGAAGTGCGATACTGATGATTCTGCTGGTTGTGAAGACGTGCCAAATAATCGTGAACACAGGCTATGGAAGCTGGTTAATGTACGAACAGAGAAGTTGCAAACTAGCTACATTAGGTAGTTATATGAAGCACATGGGTGAGCCGTACATGGGTACAGATGAGCACGACGTTCTACATCGTACTTGGTCTAGGGTCAGCTTTACTGCGCTATCGCTGTACCTACATACGGTTCACGCCGAATATTACTGCAACTCAGCGCAACAGAAGGAAGTGCCAAAACCATGAATACTTAGCGTTTGATGGGAGGTAATTGCCGCGAATTTCTGATCAGTTCGCGTTGCGTCGCATGGTCGTGAATGTTCAGAGGTAAGTAGGTGCGACTGTGCGGTACTTTACAACAATAAGTTACTTCGTATCCGGACCAGTACCTTCTTTTGGCCCTTTGTACCCTGGATTAGTACAACAGGATTTACAACCCTGCTCAGCCTATTCCAGCTGGTTTGCCAAGACGTCAAGTGCTGACAGCACACCTCAAGAAAACTTAGTAGTTGCATGGTATACAGCGAGCGAGGCCGACGATGCTAGTCTTCGATGAACTACAGTAACTTAATATTTTTTTCATCACTGCGACAACCTTCTGGACCGCATGACAGATAGTCAACGAGTCAATTTCATGTCTTTACTATGTAAATTAGCATTTTGTAAGTGCGGAGTGTGGTTGGTCATAAGTCGAAAAACGAAGCCGAGACCATGATGAATTATTCGCCTTCGCTGTAGCAGATTGCATCCCGTATTTGATAAAAAGCCGTGACATATACGTGAGTCGGATCCCCGCTCAAAAAAAGGCACACCACCCGATATACATAGCCGCCAGGTTGAACGGATCCTTCGCCATCGCAATCAGCGCCTCCACATAACCCTCCACACTGAGCGGCACACTCTCGCCCTTCAGATACCCATTGACCTTCGTCCGCACCATATCCAGTACCTCCTGCGGCGTATCCGGCACTCCGTTGATCTTCTTCCTCTTCCGTCCGCCCAAGAAGTCGGCCGTCGGATCGTGTACGAACGTTTCTAGGATCGTGATGAGCGTGTCCTCGTGCTGGCGCAGTAGGCTGTATGTGAGCTCTGCAGCTTTGCGGAATGGGCCCTCGATGCCCTGCGGACCCATTGCGTCGACCATGTTGTGCGTGAGGCGGAAGGGCACGAGTTCCGGCTTCTCGAACGTGAGACCCTTGTCGAAAAGGCAGTTGAAGTCGACGTGGAACGTCCCGCCGTTGCCTTCCTCCAGCAAGACGTTTTCGCCATGTCGATCGCCGAGGCCCAGAACGTGGCCCACGATACTCATGACAGCACAAGAGCGGGTGTAACGTATGCGTGCGGCGAACCAGGCCTCAGGCTCAGGGAAAGTCTCGACGAACCATTCGTGGAGCACGGGCTTGAACTTGCCGAGTATCTTGTCTGTGAAGATGTCCACTTTCGTCGGCGAGGATGAAGCTTCGTTGAGGAGGAGGCGGATCTCGGTGTAGTCGATGGAGACGTGGTGCTGTCGATAGTTCTTGATAATGATATCGCGCATGGGCTTTAAACCTTCGACCCACTCAATGGCTCCGCACTCTTCGTTCAGCGGGGTGACAGCGTACGTCTTGATGTAGAGACGGCGCTTGCTAGAATCAATGTCCTTCTGCAGGGCGCGGTTGATCATTGCGTTGAATTCCATCAGACGCTGATCTTTGCGAAGATCGTCTTTCGGCTTGCAAAGTAGGCCGTACATGCGCCCATCTGAACCACGAACGTCGACTTTTCTCGGTCGTTGCAACGAAGATAGCACTAATACCTCATCCATGAACGCTGAAATGGTGATGGTGTCCTGTGGAAAAGGGTTTGCATTTCGTAGCACCCTGCTGTTGTTACTTGTGGGAAGATTTGGTAGCAGATTTGCTTCGACTGGAACGACCAATCGGCAAGGAGCCAGCTTATGGCTGAAGCCAAGGTCCTTCGACAAACTCACACGTGAAAGTCGCGGTTCTACAGGCGCATCACAAGCAGCGAGTAGAGCATCTGTGAGTCGCTGACCTGAGATTATGAGGTTCTTCAAAGTGACAGCATTCGCAGCGGCAGTGGCAGCACTGATATTTTTGCGCTTTATAGGTTCCTGTTCCGCTGTTAGCAGGTTGGTCGATGTTATCAGCGCCATCACTTACTCGAAGTTTCTGCATGACCGCGACACCGCGCGTTCGACGATCATCTTGCGTCGAGTGTAGCACGGCCAACAGACTCCACAGCGACTGCTGAGGATATGCCGAGGCTACATGAGCGATAATCGTCTGTAGTGCATCCCATACATTCTTGTTGGGATGACTGATGCGAGTGATGATCTGCGGGAACGCCGTGTACCAGGCAAAGGGTGGCATGCGTTCTATCGTGTACCGCTTCACGTGCTTATTGATATGGTCCAGATAAGTGATCCGGTGATCATGGAACTCCTTGTCGCGTGTCGTACGCGGAGCTGTATTCAAGACTTCCATGCCCATATCCAGCCAGAGCGTAAGGACCTTGGGCATGGTTTGGTAGTAGTACTTTGTGCCGTACACCGTGGAGCGAACCCAATTCTCGGCGACTAGCTTAAGTAAACTTCCGGAGAGATACTCTGAGCTCTGCTTTGAGACTGGTTGTCGCTTCTCAGACTCCAGAAGCTTGAGGTAGTAACGTCCTAGATAGTAGTGGCACTTGTCCCACCGCGGGAATGACATGACCCCTGCCACATACTCTTCCTTGAGCGCAGCGGCCTTGGTCTGTCCTGATCGATCTAGCCACTTGGCTAATAGCAATTGAGCATGGCACTTGATTTTGTTGTTGTAATCGCCGATGCCTTCGCCTGTCGTTGTCACCGAAGCGTTGATGGCGATACTGGTTTCCTGCTCAAATGCATTGCTTTCGATGGCACCGCGGATATTCTGAATGGCTTTGCGATGATGGCCCTCTTTCCACAGCAGTTTCGAGTACTCGATCTTTGAAGCAGTGTCACCCAGCTGCTCGGCGTGCATCACAGAGTTGAAAGCCGTCGTTAGGAAGTCTCCTTTCCGGGCGAGCCGCCCTGTTGTCAACCATGCGGCGGCAATGTCTTGATTTGTGAATTCGATACTTGAAATGTCAGCACCTATCACCCGTTCGAAAGAGTAACGACATACCGAGACAATGACATTGCTGCGCGACGCAGCCCTAGAAGATACTGCTTGTCCGAAGTATATGCGCCAATGATGTCTAGGCGCCGGTCTAAATTCTCAAGGATCACGTCGCGATCGGATGGTTTCGTCGGGTCCATGCCGCTGATAGCTTCGATCTCATATAGCGCATGTAACTTGACTAAGTGGTCGTGACACGCTTGTAGGGATGCTGTTGCCGAAGGCGACAGTCCTGCAGCAAGCGCGTCTCGCAACGATGCGACAATGTTCTTGAACTCTGACCCGTTCTTGCGGCGCAGAGACAGAAGTGCATGGCCAATGCCAACATTGAAGTCGAGGAGCGTGGTGCCCTGTGGGATCGATGAAGATCCGAGTGTTCGTTCCAAGTGCGCCCATTTGCCCGCTGACCATGCTGCTTCCGCTGCGAAAGGCAGCGCGTTGGTCGAAAGATGATCCGATGCGCGAAAACCATCCACGTAGTTGAGGATGGAATCTTAAGAAACTGTCAGTTGCTGATATTGTGTAAGAGTGGAAATACCTACCGTATTGACCAGACTCTTTGAGGCAAGTCAGAAGATTAATCTGCGTTTCTGGGTCATTCGGCTTCTCAGCCAACGCAATTTCGTACCAGCTTTGTGCTGCATTCAGGCGACCTGCCTTCCGATCTTCAATGATTTGCTGCTCTGGGTTCAGAACACGGAGATGAGCCGAGATGCCCTCAATGCAGTCTGGCTCATCGATCTGTGCATAGATCATCTGTAGATGTTGTAGCATCTCGTCTTTCTTCGAGAAACTGTGCATCGCGTCGGCATTGACCAGCTGTTGCTGTCGAATGTACTGCTCCCAGTGGAAGAGTGCACGAGCGTAAGAACCACACTCCACAGCACGTTGCGAGATGACTTCGGCAGGAATACCCTGCAAGATGCCTTCCACGCGACTTATTTGCTTGATATTGTTCATCTCTTCGTCATCCGAAATGCCGCGTCCTGTCTTCCCGGCCATGGCTCGCGCTTCGGCCATGGCCTTTCTCTTCTCTTGTAGCCACATGGAGAGGTAGTCCAACGTCTGAAAGACATTCTACTGTACGTCAGCTTACTGAATGGGATATCAGAATGTATGGTTCTAACCTCACTGCACTGCTTGATAAACCCAGCGTTGGACTGGTTGGGTGACTGAATGTTAGTTTGTAGTACCGTCAGGAGTTCGCGACCAACAGTGTTCGTGTTTTGGTCGTCGTCCGAAACGATGACGTTCAGTGCTGCGAATGGCAGGATGAAAGTAGCAATTGACAAATCGTAGCCCCTGATCACGCGGGCTAGGACAGGGAAGATCATCTCAACGTTCACGCCTTGACCCTTCTGCAACAGATCGTAAACGAAAGTCTGTAGCCAGGTGCCGTGGCTCGTGCTACTGGTAAAGATGGGGTACCGTGGAGCTTTGTATTGCACACCTGCATTGAGGTTGACTGAATATTTCGAGTTTCTGAAAGGCTCGAGAACAGTCTTGGTTGGTTCGGGAATCTCGTCCCAGCGCTGTGCTTCAGCACTGGTTTGCGATGATCGAAAATTCGTCCCTGGAGTAGTGTTGAACCCGCAGTGCTTGATCATTTCCTGCATTACGTATGCTATCCAGCCTTGCGCTTTGGCGTTTGTTGTCGAGAGAAACACTTTCACAAGGACTTGCTCGAGTAGTAGAAACACAAACTCGATGTCCTCATCTCTGCTCGAGAAGTTGGAGAGCATCAGTACCCGCTTCTTCTCTCGTACGTTCTCTACTCGGTGTGGATCGAGACCGCCGATGATTCCCAGACACTGTGCGCAGAGAGTTGTGATATCTTGATGGTCTGTTGCAAAGCGTATACTCGCATCGAGAAGGGATCGTGTAAGGGCTCCAAGGACTGGTAGCGGCTTTTGACTGACGACTGACTGATGAAGGAACTTCTGGTTGTCATCGAGAAAAGGCACGAGCTCCTTGAGTGCTTGGCGTACGATGATTGCGTTCTGGTCCTTACATCGAGTGTTGAACGACTGAAACAGGGTGGCAGTATCTGCCGACACCGCCTTCAGTCTTAGTAGTTCCCCTTCCGTCTTCGACATCATGGGTATACTTCCCAATGATGGCAGAAACTGTAACCTTGGCTGAAGTTGGGTGTTGTACTTTTTTGTTAGACCAACAATTGCCCTGTGAGCTTTCAACTGTGTCTCGTCCGAAAATAGAGACCAGTGTTGCACGATCAAAGCGAATGTCTGATCAACCACAGACATGACTTCGTCTCCAAAGCCGAGGGTGTCAAGGAGAGCTGTCCAAACAGCAAAAGCATCATCAGAGAGGTCGAGATCTGCCATTGCTGACTGAAGGCAGGCACGAAGCTTTTACAGTGAGTGAAGGAACTCTGATAGGGTAAGGAAACTCACTTGAGGCAGCGCGCGGTTGACATTGTCCCGCGCGAGGCGAACGAGCTCTCCAAGCGCTAAGATGCTTCGCTTTCGCTCAGGTAAGGGGTGCGCAATAGCCTTGAGTTGGGCTAGCGGACTTTCGATTATGTCTGTGAAGTAGGACACAATACCCAAGATATGGTGCTCGAGGAAACCATCAAGGCTCTTCGTTTTGGATGCTGTCTTGCGTTGTCCAGGCTTCGCGTCGAAGAGGAGCATGGCGAGGGTGGTAAAACCGCGATGGTACTATAGCAGTTAGTCATCTCAGCGCTGAACTTTACGTTCTCGGACGTACGATCTTCTTCTTCGACTCATCTTGATCCGATGACAGCAGCAGTATCTCGACAGCAACACCAGTGATGTCGGCCATTAGCAACGGCTCCAGCTTGTTGTTACAACCTTCCCGAATGGCTGGCTCGATCGCAGCCAAAGATGCCATCGCGTTGTTTTCGACTTCAGACCCAGAATGACAAAGTAGCCGGGCTAAGATTTTAGCCAGGTTTCTCTTCGGTTGAGTAAGTACTTCTCCCACAGTCGCCTTCCTCGCTTGCGCGATCTTTTCGATGATGTCCTTCCTCTTCGTCAAAACAAGAAGAGGCAATGTATCTGCCTGTGTCAGTATCAGCAATTGACGAACACTTTGCTCTGTCAAGTCGGCAAGTATCTGAGCCTTCTGTGGCCTAGTGTTCACATCTTTGAACACAGAGAATGCGATCACTCTCCAGTACGGCTGCAAGAGTTGCAACGCATTCGTGGAGAACTCGGAAGCTATAGTATCAAGCTGTGCTTATCAGTGTTTGTTTAAAAAGGTTTGCGGACGACCAACCTCATTTGAAGCTAACGCACACACCAATGCGTTGGGATGCCCAAAGAATTCGACCAGATGGTTCAGTACAATTGGAAGCTCCACTTCGCCGCATACACTTCCAGTGGTCAGCTTGAGCCTTCCAAAATTGGATTGTGTCTTACCGAGCAATCAACCCGTAAGCCGTAACCAAGGTTTCACAGTCCGTAATGACTTCTCGCTTGGCAAGTACACCGAGAAATTCCAATATCCATCTGCAGTTCCTTTGCCTCGTGCTTTTTGCGATGTCATGTCTCAGGAACACCATCAAAGAACGCCTGATGATGTGTCAACAAATGTACTACGAGAAAGGGGCGATACTCACGTTGCGGCAAGTTTGAGCTCTCGCAAGGACCGGCTCATTGACGTTACCAACCATTGACCCAACTCGCATGACTCCAAACTGAGATAGTCCACGTCTGATATGTGTCGAAACACTCTGCCGATAGCTATGGCCATGTAGACTCGCGCTTTTGGTGCTTTCTCGAATCTTGGCTGTTTCGTGATGACGAGCATGGCGGCAATGGCATCCTTCCAGTCCTCTCCATATCGAGCCCCATTCCAATAAGGTAACGCTTTACGCTGAGTTGAACTTGGAACATCGCACAAAGTACAACTAGAGCGTTGCAGATGTTGAGTATCGGCCGCAGAATCTTCCAAGCAGCCCGACCCGGCGCAGGCGATCCTTGTGAAGGCCGACAAAAGTTCGCATTGCTGCTTTTCGAACTCTTTGTCGTCGTCGGCCATGGAAGAGTACGTTACTCTGTTTCAATCAGTACATGGCAGACGACAATAGATTTCAGAACGTACTGCACAGTGTTATGCAAATTAGACAAACTCGCGGTTAATGATTCTCCATCGCTGCCGACCAAAACGGATTTCAAGTGCTCGTATGCTGACAGATTCACATCGTTCTCAGAGTCAGGTAGCGTCTTACGTCGTTTAGCCGGTCTGTCATCTTCTTCGCTGAGATTGAGACCCCGAAACGACCTTAGGACAGATTGAGCTTGCTCGAGAAGCCGAGGATCTGCAAAAGCTTCAGACTCGTTCGTACAGAGCTGCTGCCGCGTATCCGCGACTGAGAGGGGCCACAAGCCCGGAGCTGTCCACAGACACAGCGCTGACTGCCACCAGTTAGCATTCCTGCTGTTAACCAATGACCGGGGAAAACATACTTGTAAATCTTTGTGCAACGCGGCAAATTTGCCCTGGTCTTGACACACAACTGCTATGCCGGATTCAAGGCCATCGGTGATGAACAAGATCGGGTTAGTGCGCCGACGACCGGTCGTTGGATGCGAGGCGATAGACTTTTCCTGTGCGCTGCGTAGACGGATTATCAGCGAAGCTAGTTGCATCTGGCTGGCTGCAGATAGATCAGATCTGTTCAAGATGCCGAGGAGGGAATGCACGAGGCCCTGAGCGGCCTTGGGAAAGGTCAGAGATTGCGCTGTTGTTGTTCCCGACGGTAGAACCAATGCTTCTACTACGCGCAAGAATGAAGACACAGCCTCATCGTGAAACGGTCGCTTTTCTGCACCGGTTGTCCAACGTTTGAAATCTTGCCAGAGCGCGAGACATGTGTCCAGGATCCAGGGCTCATGATGCTCGTAAGCCGCGGATCCTGTTTGCTGATTTCGCTGGTGCTGCGTACCACTGACCAAAGCAAGCAGAACATTGAGGCTGATATAGATCGCTCCAAGCTGTGATGTGACCGTTCTCTGCAACTCGTGAGGTAGTGCGACAAACTGCTGGCTCTCCGGCCAAAATGCTCCGATACTACTCGAAGAGGGAATAGAGATACGAAATTGCTGGGCTGGTAGCGATGTGAGGTCGCTGGCAGCCTCGAGCTCCGTGACAATGACTGTGACTACTTAGCTGCATTACCAGCATTCACACAAATTACTCACGCTGGACAGCAGATCGGTACAGGAGGGCCAAGCTTGTAGCATGGCGCCAAAGTGAAGATGCCCGAGACAGCGCATCGAGGCATAAGCCGAGCAGTTCTTGAACATGTTGATGCAGCGGTTGCAGCGTAATATGTGTCATCAAGCCAAGCAGCTTGGGAAACAACCATACGAACAGAGGAGGCTGAGGGTTCCCATCCCCACCCCCGTCTTTAGCGCTGATCAGCAGATGCGGCTTCTTCTGAATGATGACTTGCAGCGCAGAGATGCTGTCAATGCCCTGCTGCCTTTGTTGATCCTGGGCAAAAGGGTCATCTTTGAACAATCCCTCGATTCCAGCTTCAGCGATCACGGAGATCAACGCAACAAGCTGCGGTTCCGGCTCGTCGTCTGTGTTTGGATGCTGTAAGAATTCTTTGACCAGCTCGCCGAAGGACACTTTTGCGGCGGAATCTTGGTGGGCATGATGGTAGGTGGCATTCTGGACAATCTGGGCGGCGATGGTCGATGGAGGCGGAACGTTTGCATTCCCATTTGTTGTAGTCAAGCCGTTGCTTTTGGGGGGCGGGGCCATCCGCTGGGTTGAAGTGGCGCCTTTGCGGGCCATGGCGATGCTACCGGTGGGTCATGGCTAAGAAAGAGACGGAAGGAAACGAATCTTGTGAAGCAGAAACCCTAGTGTCGAGACTGAAACCGACGATGAAGGGCCGTATTGCGACAGAAGAAATACTTCGAAATTGAGGCGGATGACGAGAGTCGTAACGCGAAGGAGCTGAAAGTCCAAGTGCAAACCACAGGCAACAGCGCGGAAGTGTTCACAATAAGGACAGTCTCAAGGATTACGGTCGTAAACTTCGTTAACTGTAGATGGTGGATTCCCGAGAGCGCACAATCGTACTCGTGCGTGTCGTAGGGGCCTGGGCCTAAACTTCGCGTCCACTCAAAATCTCACATCACGCGTTCCCGTGACCGCCAAGCCACCATCGCGGAAGTGACGATTTGCCCGCAAATCAATCTACCTTTCACTCCCGCCACAACCTTCGATGCGCCCCACACACGGACGTTGACACCACGACATCGGTACCGCGTAATACGTCCTCGTCGGCCCACCGCTCACCCCGACCAGATATGGCGCCCCTTCCCTCCCGCTCCTTCTCCCGCACGCTTCCCAACTCCCTCGCCGCGCGCTACCGCAAAGCGCTCATAAAGCACCCTTTCCTTCTCTTCGGCCTGCCTTTCATGTCCACAATCGTGCTCGGGTCGTTCATGTTAACGCCCGCGACGGCGCTGCGGTATGAGCGCTACGATCGCAAGAATCAGCAGATTACGCAGGAGCAGGCAATGGGGCTGAGGGGCGAGAGGAGGAAGGTGAACATGAAGGATGAGTATTATGTGAGTGAGGGAGATTGGAGTGAATTGGGTTGGAGATAATGCTGACATGAGGACAGAGGTTACAAGCGAAGGATCTGGAGGACTGGGAGCAGAGGAGGGTGAAGAGGTTACCGGGCGAACCGGATGGGACACTGGTTTGAGTGCGAGGACGATATGATACAACTGGCACCTAAGCATTAGACACGGCGTTCCGGGTATACTATGGGTGTAGGAGCAAAGGGTGGACTGTACAAATGTGGAACAGTCTATTGTTCTATCTACAGTGTGGCGCTTCATGAAAAGCGTATATTAAAACAGCGAGCCTCTTGGCCGTCTGTCATGCAGATATCGTCGTGCTTACGTCCTCCGTCGTGAACCTCGTCCCGCCAGTATCTCGTCCCCCAAAAAGTGCAACATGTGTGAGACTACTGGAGGGTCGAATGACTCCTGCAAATGCTCGATCGTATGGAGCGACTAGAAGTGAAGCGAAAGAGCATCATCATGCCATGGTGAGGAGTCTACTGCTTGATCTCGTAGGTGCGACGGAACATGTCATCGATGTTGGTGAGGTAGTATGTGCCGGGGAAGAGGCCATCGGTCTTGCCGGCGGGGGTATAGCTCTTCTTGAGGTGGGCTTGCTCGCGGAGGTTGCACATCTGGAAGCAGTCAGTACGCCATCTCGCGTGGCATCACATGTGAATAGTCTTACCTCGTCGTACACCTCGGGAGCGACCACGCGCCTGGACTCCAGGCGCGCGGGGATGTCGAGCTGCTTCGCCATGTTCTCGACGCTGCCCTTGACAACGAAAGAGAACATGGAGGACGCGAGACCACTACCGTAGCTGAAAAGGCCAATGCGCTTTCCTTGCAGGGTCGCGTTATCGACGTTGGCCAGAATGCTAGCCAAACTGCCGTAGACGCTTCCACAGTACATGTTGCCGCACTGGGTCGGGACGTTGATGCTGGGCTGTACACGGGCGTTGAACCGCTTCTTTGCCAGTGCCATGAAGGTCTTCTCAACCGCCTTGTCTGTGACGGACGTGGCGTAGTCCATGCCCTTCAGCTCTGCGGGCACCTCTGCGAACAGTGGGTTGGAAGGGTCCTCCAGGTAGTCGTTGTACAGCAGACGCGCGTAGGACTTGGCGACGAGCTTGCAAGTGGGGGCGTGGAAGGCCATGTAGTCGAAGCGGTCGACGGCAGTTTCCTGCTCCGTGCTGTGGCCATTGACGCCGTTGCCGTTCTGCTGCGACTTCAGCGTCTTCTCGCGCGCATTGTACGCCTTGTAGCAGGCATCCACAGCTTCGGTGTAGCAGCGAATGGAGAAGTGGCCGTCGACGATGGGATACTCGCTCGTGAGATCGGGCTTGTAGAAGTCGTATGCGTGCCTGATGTAGGATCCACGCTGACCGGCCTCAATGGCAAGAGGCGCATTAGGGCCAATAAGCATAGCCACGCAGCCAGCACCGCCAGTTGGGCGCGCATTGCCTTTCTTGTACAGCGCAATGTCGCCAGTCACCACAACCGCGTCGCGGCCGTCCCAGGCGGAGGACTCGATCCAGTTGACGCTGTTGAACAGCGCGTTGGTGCCGCCGTAGCATGCATTGACCGTGTCCACGCCCTCGACGTTGTAGTTGCCGCATTCGTCAAACAGTTGCATCAGGACCGACTTGACCGACTTAGACTTGTCGAGCAGCGTCTCGGTGCCGACCTCGAGGCGGCCAATGGATTTGGGGTCGATGCTGTACTTCTTGAACAGCGAGGAGAGCGAAGTCAGGGCGAGCGAGTAGATGTCTATATAGGATGAAAAGCATCAGCGTCTCGTCTTGCTGCAGAATTGCTCGCATTCCTCGAAATAAGACTCACCCTCGCGGTCGTCGCAGAAGGACATCTTGGTCTGGCCGAGGCCAATCGTGTATTTGCCCTGAGAGACGCCATCGAACTTCTCGAGCTCGGCCTGGTCGACGCACTGCAGCAATGTCAGGAGGCAGTGTCACGGGAGCAGACCGTGGCATGAAATTCTGCTACCACGCGCTGCAGCTTGGGGGCAGACTCGCCTGGCTGGGGAAGTACAGCTCAATGGCCTTGATACCGATGTTGGTGGGACGTGAAGCCATGCTTGCGGATTCAAATGTGCAGTGTAGTGGAGGAAGAGGAAAGATTTCTGGGGCGAGGGGTCGTTCACACCGCTCGTTTAAGTAGTCCAGGAGGATTGGCGGTTGACAAAGAGGAAAGCGCGGTCAGGTAGTCTAGCGGCGCTCCTCCGTGGCAATGCCTGCAGTCACGAATATTTTGCATGTCCGATAACAGCTTTTCACTGGTCTTATGCTGCCTACGTATCTTTCCCAACAACAACCACGCCAGGCCAAACGTCCCGCTCGCTTGAAGGATTGTTGTCGTTTTTCTGCTTCAGGGTCCACGACAACGGCCGATTTGCGGGGCAGCACTGAGTCGACACCCCAACCTTCTTTCTTGAAGAACAATGTTAAGCTCACAGCACTTCTTTTCATTATCTCCACTGCTCGCGACCGCCATCAGGGCGGCGACGCGCCGTGATGGAGCACAATGTTCGGCAAGTCGAGCCTATGACCGTTGGTCTTGGCCTGCAGGGCACCATCGCCGCTACGCCAGTTCCGTTGGCTAGCTTCAGGGACGAGTGAAAGCGACGCAGGTAAGACAGTCCGCGCATCCCGTTCTCACCTTTCCAACACGAGAGTCACAACATAGACGCGATCTACCATCTTATCGACCACGACCAGGACACAGCCCGCCAGCGTGCGCGGCGACACGCCATCAATACACCGCAGCCATCATCGTACGATGTCCAGTGGGAGCCGAGTTTTCATGACGACGGCTGTTGGATGATGGTCTTGCATGTTCATCCAAGTCTCAATCAAGGTCACCTTGAGTCTTGGTTTAGTATCTGCGAAGGGGCTGTCTCTAGTGTGTCAACTTTGACGATGCTTTGACAACTCAGAAGAACGAACGAGCACCTTCGTACGGGTAGGTCAGCATACGGTAGTCACTCGGTAACTAGCCAAGTCGCTCCAAGCATGTTGACAATCG
>Ga0265797_10001116_pt1 | contig 47982 bp, 84 predicted proteins | sample P2T30metagenome_FD_192433 | JGI IMG/M metagenome (GOLD analysis project Ga0265797, IMG submission 192433) | Plant litter microbial communities from East Loma Ridge, Irvine, California - P2 T30 | ecosystem: Environmental > Terrestrial > Plant litter > Unclassified | place: USA: California...
GAGGTTTTCACCCCTCACCCACCATCCGTTAGTGCGCTCGAAGTCTGGCAGGTCTATACCGCACAGGTGGTAGGCGTCCCGGAAAAGCGTGTAGCAATCCATCACGCCATGTTCGAACCGGCGGCCCAACAAATGCGGTACCGGCCGGAGCTTTCGAAGCCTGCCGGCGCTCGCCAGCCACCACTCAATGCCGGTGGATATTTGCGCCAACCTGTCAGCAGCCGAAAGAACGAGCTTTGGTTCTGGATGGGAATGAAAAACGGCGGTGATTTCTCCCGCCGCTTCCGCTCTCATCCAGTCTGTATCGCTTATGCGAAAGTTTCGCCCCGGGTCCGGGTGCTGGTTATCACAGCGCATGAACCGATCGCCATCAATAATCAGGCCACATACTTCATCACGGGATAAAGCCGCATAGACCAGGCATTCATCTTCAATCATCAGGACACCTTTGAAGAGCCGGGATAGCCACCATAGGGAAGCGGTTCAGGTTTAGGGAATCGCATCCGGCAACCGGTGAGGTGCTTTGAGCACTTATCCCGTGACATGTCCGAGGTTGGGTTATCTTTCTCATCAGCAACTGGCCCGCCTGAATAGCCACAGCCGTCGCCGCGGTAAACCCACTGGCAAACATCCGCCAGAATGGTACGCGCAGGTATGATGGCGTTATCGCAGTCAACCGGGGTCGCCAGGTTATAGGTCACGGTCTCGAATGTCTCTTCAACCATCTCCTCGATGACGTAACGAGATACAGCTTCCATCGTCGGGTCTGCATCTGCATTTCCATTCGGGAAGTTCACCGCGTCGAGATGCTTTACCAGTACCTGACGGCGCGTCACCACCGCACCTAATGCATCATCGAAATCGTGGTTGATGCCAGTGATAAGGCCGGTGATGTTCGCCACCTTCATCGTCGGGCGCGAGTAAGTGCCCTCTGACTTGGTTTCGAACCCCTCAACTGCTATCGGATAGGCTGAGTACTGTCGGCCTTGCCAGATGACGTCACCGTAATAGCCGTTCGTCCCTGCATGGAAGCGGATAACATCGCCGCCGAATGACTGAAGGTCCACCTCGAACAGGTCAAGCATCGCACCAACGCCGGAGTCAGTGCTTTCGATAATTAGCTCTGCTGGTATGTCTCTCATCGCGGTACCTGCTCAAACGTGGCGGTCAGTTCATGCTGATTACCGGTTTTCTTCAGTGACCATGACCTGCACACATACAGTCTCTGCACGCCGGTATCCGATGGCGTCCAGTAGAACGCTTCGACAGCCATCCTTGCTTTCAGGAACGCATCGGCGGCTTTAGCCGCGTTAGGTCGTGAGCATTTGGCATCGTCGAAGCCAACGAAAGTCAGCTGGTACCGTCCCATTAACGGGTTGATACCCTTAACCTGCCGCTGCTCATAACCATCGCCCAGCTTAACTACGGCTACATCAGGCGTACGGTCGCCCGTGAAGCCCTTTTGAGGGCTCCATGTGAAAGTTTCTGGCATGGGTGCTCCGGATAAAAGAAAACCCGCCGTAGCGGGTCTTTATGTGGCTTTTAAGCGCAATTAAAACTCAGATGTGAGGCTTTTCAGTTGTTGCTTTGCCTCATTCAAGGCTCTGACCTCAACTTCAGCCAACGAGGCGTTTTTATCAAGTGGCAGTCTCACGTGTACGACAATAGATTTATTGTGGTCGTCAGAGAGGAAGCTCACTTTTGCAAGTATTCCCGACCCGTTCATGTTGTCAAACGACGTAATGTCTTCTATCTGATAATCCATCATTAATCCCTTTTTTAATTAATCACGTTGAATATTATACCAAGCATTTACCGCCCCTTGCTCAGCATACCTCGAGGCCGTTGCTGATCCTTTATCTGGTAAAGCGCAACCTGCTTCATCATCCCAGCCATTTTATTCATGGTCGCATCATCAATGCCATTAGTGGTTGTGATGTGGAAATGAACTTCCTGTTGAATTGTGCTCCCACCTCCTCCCATCCCACCCAGATCGCTATTGCTAATAACCTTGCCGTTATCGCCGGGAATCATGTACTGGCTGCCATTGCTGGCTTTGAAGATTTCAGGCTTACCGCCTTCCCCTACCCGGTACATGCTGCTGGCGTTGACGGGGCCGCCATGTTCGCGAGCGCCACCCATTGAGATGCTGCCAATACTTGTCAGGAGCGAGGCGCCAGCGCTGGCGATTGCGGCGTAGTTGGCAAATTTCTGCGCCGGTGTCAGTGCCGTGGGGTCTGCCATTGCCTGCGAGATAGCCAGTTGCAGGTTTAAAGCAGCCTGAGCCACTGCAAACCCTTTGCTTAACGCGAACATTGCCTGATACGCGCCGCTGCTCTTTCCAGCTGCACCTGCCGCCAGGTTAGCAAGACCATCAAAGCCTTGAGATACCGATCCCACGATTGATGAAATTGCTTGCGACTGCATATTGGCTTCGTTCACTGCAATCTGCTGGCGTGCGTTAGCTGCTTGCTCCTGAATTGCTGTTTTAGCGTCTTCATAAAGCTGAGCATTTTGAAGATCGAGAGCCTGATATTTTGCCAGCGCGTCGAGCTTTTGCTGCTCACGCAAATCAATTTCAGCCATTGGATCGGCAACTGCACCTGTTTGAGCATCTGGCATAACAGCAGCTGCTGCCACTTCCTGCTTGGCAAACTTACGGCCTTGCTCTGCCTGAGCAAGATCTCTTATTGCTTTCGCGCTATCAAAGGTTTTAGCGGCATACTCGCCAGCTAAGCGGATGTCGTTTTCTGTAGCGCTTTTACCCAATGATTGCTGAGCGTTCAGTATGGCTTTTTCTCGCGTAAGTTCTTGGGTTGATTGAGCAGCAAGTTCCGACTGCTCTTTGAGCTTTGCAAGCTTTTGCGCCACTGATTCTGATGCTGTTGCCGACCGCTTAGATTGTGACTCAGCATCAGACGCTGCTTTCTTCCTGGCATCCTCAGACTTCTGGAGATCGTAGTTCTCACCAGCTAAACGCTTAGCTGCTTCAATCTGATTGGGGTTGTTCGTTACTTTAGCTTGCTCCATTCCAGCTTTCGTAACGGCGCGTAGGCGCTCATCCTGAATTTTTAGCAGCTCATTTCTCTGCTCAAGATCGAGGATTGCATCGTCGCCTTTAGCCGTAGCGGGTGAAACTTGCATTGATTTGGGGTTGTACCCCTGACCGGCCTGATTGGCCCGGTTTATCTCATCCGCAGTAGTTCCAAATGCCTTTGCAACTGCACCCTGAACACGCTCAAGTGTCGTTCCACGTTCTATTAATTTGTCATGAATGCCCATAGCCGCAAGCATGTTGTTGCTTAACGTAACCTGAGCGTCATCACGCAGTTTCATAGTGCTGGCGAGTTTGTTTTCTGTTGCTTCAAGGTCTCGCTGCTTTTGGTTTATCTGGTCAGTTAGCTGCGCTGCACGCTGAAGAAGCCCGTTACCTTGCTCGATGGTAGTGCCATATTTTCTACCGCTGGCCTCGGCATCATCTCGCTCTTTGGTAAGTGCCGATATCTCACTTTTAAGGTCTGCGACAACGTCCTGCTGGCCTCTCAATGCGGTATTGGCATCTGCGATCGTTCCGCGCAATGACGTGTTGCTCATTGCTTTTAGCGAGTCAGTAAGGCGGTCTACGCCATCAGCGAATGAAACTGCCTCCCGTTTCGCTTGCTGAGCCTGCTGCATGAAATAGAAAACTGCTGCACCGGCAATCATGGCTACGCCTGCAGGCCCGCCGACAAGACCCATTGCTCCACGAAGTAATCCCAAAGACGTTGACGCGGCTCTTGTCGCAATAACCGCAGCCTCTTGGGAGGCGATATAACGACCGTTAGCAGCAGTTGCTACCCCAGTTGCATCCGCTGCCGCCAATCTGGCCGTGCTCACGGATGCCTCTGCTGAAGCTATTGCAGATGCTCTAGCTTGCGCGGTGGCTGCTTCAGCAGCAGCTAGCCTTGTATTCAAAGCAGCCGATGCTTGTTGCAATTGCGCCATTCGTGTCGCTGTTGCAATGCGCCCTTGATCTGTAATCTGCGATTTTAAGCGCTGAATCTCTAGAGCCTTTTCTGACTCTATCTGCGCGATTGTAGTACGAATAGAAGCGGCCTCAGCCTCAGCGAGACGGACCTCTGACGCAACTGATGCCTGAGTGGTTTTTAGTGTGCTTAGTCTTCCTTCTGCAAGCTTTAAAGTCTGAATCGCTGCTGCTTTCTCTATGTCTGCCAACCGTAATTTGGCGGCCGCTTCAATTTCTACATCCTTTGCTGCTACGGCTGATGCTTTAGACGCGGCTATGGTGGCAGCTGTATCTTTAATTTTCGCTGCGGTAGCCATTGCCAGTGCGCCAGCAAAGCGGCTACCCATAACAGCGGTTAGAGCAACCAGAACTGTGCTGATAGTGTCCAGATTTTGCGACAGAGAAATGATACCGGTATTGAAGGCCTTAATACCTGTAGAAACAGTTGAGCTTTCGCCGACAAACTTAACGATGTTGTTTGTTGCAATGGTCATCGCCTGACCCATGGTCATAGCGGTGTTGGAGAATTCCTTCGCGATCTTATCGCTTTGCTGCAGCAACCCATTCACAACCACTTCAGTTGTCAGCTTGCCCTGTGCAGCCATCGCTCTGAGCTGTCCAATTGTGACGCCCAGCGAATCCGCAAGCGCAACTGCTAGGCGGCTTCCGTTTTCAGAAATTGAGTTGAATTCCTCACCACGCAGAACGCCCGACGCAAGAGCCTGAGAAAGCTGCGTCATGGTTGAACTGGCTTCTTCGGTGGTGGCGCCTGAGACCGCTAGCCCCTTGTTAATGGTTTCAGTCAGGGTGATGAGATCTTGCGTGCTAGTGCCAGCGCTTCGAGTTGCACGCTCAAGGCGACCATATAGGGTAGCCGTGGCCTGCAGGCTGCTCATGGTCCCCTGAGAAATATCAAACACACGCTGAGTAACATCGGCAAGCTGTTCAGTTGAGCGCACGGAGTTGGCTAATTTGTTATTGACCGTTACCCACTCATTCCCCCACTCTGCTACCTGGTTGACCGATAACGCTGCCAGCAGACCTTTTGCTACCCCGGTAAGACTCGATACAGCGCCTTCCATAGAAGAAATTGACCGCTCGGTACGCGTAACGCTGGCTTCTAAGCGGTTCATGTTTCCGCTTAAGCCATTAAGCGCAGCATCAAGCTCACGACGCGCGGCGATCAGCTTTGCCGTATCCATATCCACTTCATAAACGATACTGCCTGCGTTAACTGAACCTGCCATCATTATCTCCGGGCGAAAAAAAGCCCCGCTTTAGCGAGGCTGTAACTGAATTAGTTCCTACATCTCAACTTCCATGCTTCTTCAAAATCTGCGCCGCCATCATCGATGTAACTTCCAGCAGGAGTTCCATCGGATACATATCGTTTATTTCCGGCCATAGCTCCGAAGCTATTTTTTGCATTTACGTTTCCACAGGCGAAGAAGGTGCCGTTAGATGAATAAAAATAGTCTGAAGAAAAAACAGCTGAGCTAGGGTCTTTTAGATTCCCTTTAACTGCATACTGTGCTTTTGAAACGAATTCGCGCTGCTGCATATCCTCTTTATTTGCAGCTTCAATGATTTGCTCACTGTTAAGCTTTTCTTCATAGCCATCACCCCACAAAGGTGACATAGAGTTAACCCAAAAAAGTGATATCACGCACAAAATAATCACTAAAATGGGGCTTACTTCCGGAACCATTTTGTTGGAATAACTTATTAAAATCAGCGTAATACCTACGACCCATACCAAGCTAATTGGCTCTCTTACTAAAAAGAAAAAACTTCCAATGAAAACTACAGTTGCTAACAACCTTAAAGCAATTGTCATATCCCTATCCCCATAAGTAAGTATGGCGATAATCCTAAAGGGAAGCTGATGCAAAGGAAAGCGAGAACCCCATCTCATGGTGGGTTATCCGGCCCTAGCCCTTCTTCTTGCCTGCTTCGCTAAGAAGTCATCCTCTGTCGCCTCATATTCTTCCCGCGTGAATCCCTTCTGGTCAGGGTATTTGGCAGCCAGCAGCAACTGAAAATCAGTCATCGTTAGTTGCTCGGCTTCAGAGCGGCTCATGCCAAGATGCGTCCGCGCTGCGCTGATGTATTCGAATGCATTGAACTCGCTGGACGCCTGACCGCCTTCGTGACGCTGCAACTTGCGCACCTTCGCCTTGCCCATGACACCATGCGCCATGAGCGATCGCGCAATGATGACCATTTCATCCAGCGACATTCGTCCCTTCCGATAGACAAACGTCCACTTGCCAGATCGACCTGGAACAATCTCACCGGTCAGCGCTGACACATCCTGCGCTGAGCAAGCCTGAAGCACCGTCATTGCGGTGACGATTGCTTTCTTATTGTATTGGGGCGAAGCGAGGTGTGATGTCAGCCAGGTGGGGATGGTACCGAACACCTTGAGCGCCTTACGCATAATGTCGCCCACCTCATCGTTATACAGTTCATACAGCGCCTGCACGATTTCATCTGGCTCGCCGATTCGCGTCATATTGATGAATGATGGACGGAAGAAGTATTCATTCTCGCCGTCGCTAATCACGCACTCGCCGATTTCCTTCAGTGGCGTCATTTTTTTCTCCATAAACATTATCAAGGGCTGAAGCCAGCCCTTTGGAATGGTTACGAGGCAGTAACCGTAACAGTTGTAGTGCCTGTGAAATTGCCGTCGTTCGACTTGAAGGTGATCGTAGCTGTGCCAGCGGCCACACCAGTAACTAGGCCAGTGCTGCTCACGGTTGCTTTCGTTGCATCTGAGGTTGTCCAGGTGCCGGACTTGTCAGTTGCATCTGCTGGTAACACGGTGCCGGTCAGCTGCCGAGTTGCACCAACTACGACTGAGGTAGTGGCCGGGGCGACTGTAACGCCGGTAACAGGTACTGTTTCATCAGTGTCGATAACCTGAATTGTGCTGGCGTCACCGACTTTGAACTCAGTAGTGAATGTCACAATGTCATTTGTGCCACCGTCAGAGCTAAGGGCGGTGATGACCATGTAACCCTGGAATGTCACTTCGCCATATTCCATGCGAACCCAGATGCCGGGCTGGCGGCGAGCCTTCAACTCAGCAGCGAAATATTTGATGAATCGGCCTACACCGTACTGGTCCAGCTTACCTTTCTTACGCACTTCACCTTCAAAGCTCATGGTGAAATCTGAGTTGGTAATGATGCTTTCGACGTAACCGCCGCCGTCATCGGAATCCGAGGTGACAGTGTTCGGACTAAAATCAAACCCCTTACTTGTTCCAGCTGCTAGCGCCTTCCATTCTGATTCTTGAGGAAGCACATCAGGACACCCATCCGCAACCTCCAAAACTACCGCGCCACCAAATAAGCGCTCATTTGCATTGGTGCAATTAGCCATCTTTAGCCTCTTTTATGCATAAAAAAAGGCCGCCTGATGGCGACCTCGTTGAATTTTTTGAGCTTATCGCCCGTGATTTTCGTGGTATCCGTACTTTATCTCTGCCAGCTTACGAGCTGCCAGAGCCTCATCAAAGGTGAGATATTGCCCGAGATTTACTTTCCGCTTTCCATCGCTAATGAAGGCGTAATATTTTCCATTATCTTTGCGCTGGTGAATGCCAGTTTGCCCGCTAGAGTTATTCGCGTACCTCTTTGCGTTACGAGTATTTTGCTCGTTATCAACAATGCGCAAGTTTTCAATGCGGTTATCAGACCGGTTGCCATTGATATGATCAACAAAGCCATGAGGATACTCACCATAGTGAATAGCCCATATCAGCCTGTGGACAATTTGAACCTTACCCTTCAAGCGAGTGGTAAGATATTGCCTGTTATTAATTGAGCCAACGGGATTCCCAGCATTATCTCTGTTGAAGTTAATAAATCCCTGCTTCGTTTTGAAATGACCTTCCGGCCTTTTCTTCCAGGTAAGACAACCAGTATCGGCGGAGTATTCAAAGCACTCCTTTAGGAAGACAATACTCAGCTCTTTATCTTTATCGATATGCATAAAAACCTCACAGTAGGTTTCACAGATGATTGGTGCGCGGCAGGGAGGTCTGTGCTCCTCCTTTTCGACTGGCCGGTCTAGCCGCGCTTGGTTATTTTACCATTAGTTGCCAAAGGTGCATACGAATTGCAGCCTATAAACTAACCTGCCTTCGGTAGTGAGAACTGGCGAAGGGATGCCGCCGAGGTTCTGGAGATAACCGACACAGGCGTCAGCCATTGGGTTTTGCTGAACGTAATCAATGATGGCCTGCACCCGCTCATCTACCGCGCCGTTTCCGCCTTTGGCGCCGATTACGTCGAGCAGTACGTAATATTCACCGCCAAGCTGATTACGTATCGCTGAGCCGCCATTGGGCCGGAAAACCATGAAGCGATCGGACAGACTGCCCGTGTCATTCCACATCAGGAGTTGCACCTGAAAGCCGTCGGTGAGTCCTGCATCGCTGAGGTAGTTCTTCACTCTGGTATGCATTGGAGGGTTCAAAGTGCCATCTCCTTAGCAATGACCGCTGTGATTGCGTCACGCTCATCTTCAAAGCCCTTGGTCAAAAACTCCTTCTGAGCTGTCGCCCGGCGGAATGTCTGCGGAACGTTCGGGTCATGCACGTAAACCGCGTAGTTCGCCGAGTAGCCCACGCGCCCGGTCAGTCGCGTTCCTTTGATATCCAGCCCTCGATACTGGCTGTTGATGAGCGTGGAGGTGTCGATAGGCGTGTACAGCGCCGCCTGTGATGAGCCGATGATTAATGCGCTCTGCAGTGCCCTGACAGCCTTCCTGCCCTGAATGTCGCCAATTAGTGCGTTGAGGTTCTGCTGGGCCTGCCGGATGCCGCGGACTTTTACTCCCATATCAGCCCCCCGTCAGAATTGCATAATCATCAGCCAGCCGCTCAAAGGTGTCCGCATAGCGAATCGCCTGCATAACCTCATCAGCGCCCGCTGCGATCGGGTCAGGATTGCTCGAAGCACCAATCAGGATGTAGTCACCGGTATCTGCCAGTGCGTACTGCGTCCATATGGTGTTCTTTACCACCTTCTCACCGCCTATGGCCCCTAACCGCTTGCTCAGCCCGCCCTGATAGTCGCAGGCAATCACCAGTGGCTCAGACCAGCCAAGAGAATCGCCGTACTCATCCAGCCCCAAAGGCTTCCAGATGGTCGCCTGCGCTGTATATGACCAACTGGCCAAAGATGACATGTCATTCCCTCCAGCTAGTCACGGTGGCCTTCTGAGCGGCAATGCGAGGGCAGTTAATCCGCCACTCGCCAGCCTCGTTAACGTAGCCTGTGGTCTGTTCACCTGTGTTGGTTTTCACCCATACTCGCCTGAATGCCTTGGGCGGTTGTGTTGCAGGTAGCCAGCTCATCGCTTATCACCACACATGCATCCGCCTTTTGCGATCCAGATACCTGCAAATGCCTGCTGTGTTGGGTCGGCGGGTATCAATGCAGTTGCACACCCGTTCTTGTCTAGGCCACGCAGAAGGCCAAGCGAACCCTTCCATCGATCTGCAAATGAACCGTAACGGAAAGACCTCGACGCGCCAGACGGGGCTGATTGAGAGCTGATATATTTATCGCCCTGCCCCAGCCCCATCAGTCCTAACAGGTACATCTGAATGAGCAATGCGGTCGCCGCCGTATAGTTAGCATCCAGACATTCCTGAATGCTGTTTGCCTGCTCAACAAGCGCCGTGAGAATGAAATCTGGCAGCGTAATACCCTGGCTCACCAGATACTCTTTTGCCTGCTCCTGGGTAACCATGAATACCTCTCAGCCCTGCCGGAACAGGGCATAAAAAAACCGCCAGCGCGGCGGTCGTTATTCAGCAGATGGGAAAAGCTTTTCCAGCTCACCTTCTGGCAGCAGCTCTGCCAGCTTGTCAGCGCCTAGGGTGCCTTTGAAATCGACCCCCAACTCCGTCAGGCGCGCTGCGATTTTCTCTTTACGCACTTGCTTATCGGAGCTGCCATCTGGAGTAGCCGGTACCAGCTGCGCAGAAGCTTTTTCCGAAATCTTGCGTACGTGATATTTCAGCGATGGATGAACCTTTTCCAGCTGCACCACATCACCCGCTGCCACGCCGTGCCACGGCTTAATTACTTCGTATTTCTCAGCCATGATTGCTCCTTATGCGAGGTTCGCGCCGTACACCACACCGGACAGGCCTTCGCCGTCCTTCTTAATCTGCAAGCCTTCAGCAGACATGATCTGGAAGTTGTAATTGCTCTGCGGCATCGGGCGCGGCAGCGGAACAGTACCAACAGCCATACCTACCAGCGGAGAAATGACGTCCTGACGGCGCTGGTAGCCGAAGAATTCATTGCCGGTTAGTGCGAAGGTCGGCGTGATTTCTCTGGCCGGAATGAATTTCGCAATCGCATCCAGCACGGTGCCGCTTACAAAAGCATTCGATCCGCTGCCAACTTCAATGGTGTAAGGCTTAGACATGTTCGCCCAGATTTCAGCACTCACCCACAGCTTGTCATAAGCAGCCACTTTGTTCCGGCGTGCATTGAGACCAAAGGCACCAGTTGGACCAAAGAAGGCCAGCATCTGAGCCGGGGTAGCAGTAGTCAGGTCGATGTTTGCACCGCCAGCACCACTGCCAAGGTTGATCTTGGATGTGTTGCGGTGGTTACGGATGCCCTGACCTTTCATGCCATCGACAGAGATTGCGTCACTACCATTGAGGTAATAATCAACGCGCTTTTTATGGAACTTGCGCAGCTTGGCAGCCTGAGAATCAAGCGCCAGATCGATGCCGACGGTGCTCAGGCCAGCGGCATGACGCCAGTTGACGCCATAGCCCGCAGTAAAGACCGGGATCGGGTCTCCATCACCATCGTAATCGGTGTGGTCGAAAGAATATGGTGCCTGTCCATCAATGCTGATGGATACGTCATCTGCGATATCGCCTGATACGTTATACATCTTCGCAGTCTTGCCGATCGGCAGAACGGTCTGCACACCCATCAGGTCGTTGATGATTTCCATACCATCCTCCTGATCGCGCATCTGGATAATCTGGCGGTCAATCTCAGCCCAGAACTCGCGGGTAAAGCCGCCGATGGCATTCGCTGCCAGCATGTCATGCGTCATGCGCGTACGAAACGCGTTAACCATCATGTCGTGCTGAGCATTGAAGATGTCACGATTCGCCCACAGTTCGTTCCAGTGTCCGCGCAGTCGGCTGTTAGCAGCCAGTGTTTCAGCGGTAAAATACATTCTTATTCTCCTGATTAAGCGCCAGCAGCTGCGGCAACGGTGCCGACGCGCATACGCACGCGGATAAAATCTGTAGAGCCTGCAGCGATAGTCGCTTCATCCTGGCTGTAGCCGATAACCGAATCGGTATCAGATGTCGCTTTGGTGAACTGACCATTAGTGCCGAGTTTGATCGGGTCGTCTTTGCCGTAGGTGCCAGGCACACACAGCAGAGCCAGCTCACGTCCTTCTTCGACGTAGTTACCCACTGCTGAATCGCCAGCCGGAACTGCTTCGGTGATTTTCAGACCCTGATGGTAAGCAACATCAATGATGTAGAGGCGACCAGCCAGCGCGGTAGCCTGCGCAAACTCATTGTCGCCGTTGATGACAGCCGCAGTACCCGGCAGCAGAGCTGCAGCAGTAACGCGGGTTTCGGTCTTGTACAGAGACTGACCGTCGATGTTAACGCGACGATAACGTGCCATTACGCAGCACCTCCGAAGTAAGTGGCCGGATCGGGTGCGCCGGTCACAGGCGGGTTTTTGGCGGAGTTGGTGCCCAGCGGGGCAGCTTCGCCAAGTGATTTGAACATCGCTTCCAGAGCTTCACCTGACAATGCGTTTGCCACGATTTCACCGTGGACTGCAGCGACAGCATCACGCTTGGTTTTCTCTTCAGCGCGGGAGTTAGCGGTAAGGGAGTCGGACAGTGTTTTCTGATTGGCCTGAATGCCTGCCAGCGCTTCGGTAATTGGCTTCAGTGACGCCTCGTTGTTCGCAGCGATTGCGCCGCTGACGATAGTGCCGATCTGTTCCAGTTCTTCTTTGGTTAAAGGCATATCGCCCTCCGTTTGGTGGTTTGCTGCAGGAGCGTCCTGCGGTGTAAAAAGGGATTTAACTTTGTTGGCCACGATTGCGACCCATGACTCCTGACGCGCTACTTTTGAACCGGTATCGTCAAAGGTTATTTTGCCGCCTTCGGTGGTGTAACCGTAAACCTGCGCATCGCCGCCGTTACGGATGACAATCGCCTGCGAATCCGTGAAATCAGCAATCCACGCGTAATCATCCGGGCCGGTTGCAAACTTATCGCGCGCAGCCTGCTCAAGGCGTCGCTCGCGCTCACGGTATGATTCGCCAATCAGCGCGCCGGAATTGCTATGCAGCGTTTTAGCCTGGTCTGCGTTAACCATAAGGCCCACGCCCTGCTCGGGCTGCGCTGCGCCAACCTCGTGCAGCAGGATTGCGTCATGGTCCATTGCGTTGATCCTAGCGACCCACTCAATGCCCTGCGCCTTCTGTTCAGCGCTGGCTTCCAGCTGGTCAAGGAATACGGCAACGCTGGTGTGGATTGGCGGAACGTCTTCGCCACGCTCGATAGCCGCAACACGCTCAAGCAGCTCGCGACCACCTTCGCTCTGGTTCGCTACAGTGGTATCAACCCACTTCTCCGCATAGACGCGGTTGCCGGATTTCTTAACGTTGCGGTTCCATGCGCCGATGTGACCGGTGTTGATGCCTTCAGGTGAAAAGGCTGAGACAAACTGGCCGTCTACAGTCGGGTGACCGAGCGGTGCCAGCGTTCCTTCGAGCCCTTGATAATGCGCGTCGATTTCAGATGCCGGATACAGGCCGCCGTTCATCACAACGTTGGCTGGCAGCGTGTAGCTCGGCAGCACCAGATGTGGTCGCCCATTGTACGTTTCACGGCGAATAGCCTGACTGTTCACCCTGGTGGTGACGTTGACCTGCATAGTCATGGTTATCTCTCGATTAAGCCGCGTGCTTAAGGTCGCAGCAGTGATGTGATTTGTTGGTTGCCATCCGCTTGCCCCATGTCTGGGTAAACTCTTTTTTGGCGATATCGATTACAGAGGAATTGAGCGGCACGCCCTTCGCATCAACCAGCACAGTGACCTGAGAGCATTTGCAGTTAATTGCGTTACCGTTGATGCTGTACCAGTCGCGGACATCTTCTGAGGTATAGAGGTTGCCGTGGCGTAGTGCGTGCGTCCGGCGCGTTGTGGCGCTCAGGGCAGATAGATGAAGCAGCATGACGTTCAGGCCCAGATCATCTTTGGCTGAGTCATGCTCATCCCATCTGGCACGTCGTAGCGCGGTGGTGATTTCCGTCCTGGCTATGCGGTTAGCCCGCCCCTGCTCAATACCTATCTGGTCACGCAGCCGTCTGGCTATTTCTTTCGGATTCTGTCCGCGGCCCATTCCATCAGTCAGGATTCGCGACAGGTCCTGCTTAACATCCGCAGCCAGTCCTTTCATCTCTTCAAAGGTGCGGGCTCTCACCAGAATTAACCGGCTTTGATAGGCATCGCTGAGAAGGATTTCCTGCACGCTGCCGCGATCTGCTTTGTACGCGGGAGATTGCTGAGACAGGTTGGCAAACTCCTGCGACGTGCCTCGCTGATAGGATGGTGAAACGTAGTCCTGAAAGAGCCACGGATTGAATTCGCCGCCCTGCAGCAGGATTTCATCAACGAGGGAATCGCCGTTCTGCAACAGCGTCGAAAGCATGGTCGGGTCTAACTGGAAGGTGTAACGCTGGTTTACTGCTGGCTCTGCAGGGATGCGGTTGAGGAGGTCTATGTACCGCGCGCTGATTTGCTTAAGTCGCCTTCCGTATTCTCGCATTGCGCCGCGCTCAAGGCGGTCAACGCCGGTCGGGTCAAGCTTGTTGCCGGGCAGGATTGCTGGCTTCGGCTTCTTCTGTTTCGCCATCTTCCTCATCCTCCGGTAATGGCTCACCGCCGCCTGGCTCATAACCTGCAGCCACGCGAATCTCATCAACCGTAAACACTTGCTCGCCAGAGGCCAGAGATGTCTGGTTGATGTTGCTCATCTTCACCGCGCTATCCAGCTTGTCTGATGAAGACTGCTCGTTCAGCTCATCCCAGACGATGCTGAACTTGCTAACTGGCTTGATGATCTGCAGGTCAGTGAGCTTATCGACCATGTCTTCAGCATCGAAGGAAAGGTCACCACGGCGAGACTGACAGCGACCGTTGAAATAAATCTGGTCTTCCGTGCTGGCGCGCTCGCCTGACTGGTTTCCGACAATGATGCGCGACGGCATGTCTACAGAGGCGCTGAATGTCTTCAGGTTGACGTCATAGGTCGGTGACGGGTCAGAAACCGCATTGACCATTGAGGTGACCTGCGCGCCCTGCGTAATCAAGAGCGTGTCGTTGCCGCGGTTAATCTCCCGGGCTGCTTCGTTGTAACGCTCCAGCAGCTCATCGACCGTTACGCCATACATCGAAGCCAGATTATTGAAATCGACCTCTTTATCGAAGTTGATGTTCTGCTGACGAGCCGCATTCTTCAGGAACGACTCGCCCGAGCCGCCTTCGACTTTCTCCAGGCTGACGCAGGCGTTGTACCCCGGCTCAAGGAAGCCGATAGCATCATCAGACATGTCTCCGATAATCAGGACGCGATCGGGGTGAATTTTGCGTTGCGCCGTGCTGCCATCTGTAAGCCATTCAGTGTACTGCCACATAGTGATGGTGCCGGAATTGTCTCGGCTTCCAACCTTGAGCGCGCTGGCCCATACAGGTGTAATCTTTTGTAGCGCCTTCCCTTTTACAGCTGGCTGATCCCATTTCCGGCTGTCTTTGATGTGTAGCAGAATGCCAGCCCAGCGACCGACCAATCGACGCTTATCCGCCTCAGCGAATGCTCGCCAGAAGCGGTGGGTGAATACCTGATTACTGGCTTTCTCCCATGAGGTAAGCTCGCGCGATTCGTCAGACTGTTCTCCTTCGACTACCTGCGGGTTCGTTCTCCAGCAGTTCGATACCAGCTTATTAACCGCGCCGTGGGCAATACCGCCACGACGATAGAGTTTGTGCAGGTCATCAAACGTCAGGTCTTCTTTGAAGCCGTATTCGCACCACGCACTTTCACGTTTTGCATCCAGCCCCATGCCAGGGTTGAATGCCATAGCGCGCGCACGGGCAATCCTGACGTCATTCAGCGCGTGATTGACGGCTAGTGATAATTTGTCAGTCATGGTTTGTCCGTTATCTTTGCTTCGGTGGCGGTAGGGGGTCACCTGCGGGGATTTGGCTGGCGCATGGTTGATAACCCGGCCAGCCTTTTCGTTTTCGCTCACACCCGGGGCATTTGCATTTTTTCGTCACGATCACCTCCCTTGCAGGCGCTTTGGAAGCAACATTCCTGCCATCTGGCCTTTGCGCTTAATATGACCATCGAGTCCGTAGCGTATGCCATCCCAGCAGTGTTCGAAGCCGTCAGCCAGTTTCGGGAGCACTTCACCTGTGATGCGATCGGTTTTGTAAGACCACATACGGGCTTCAATTGCGACGTTCTTGCAGCGTGGATGGATAATGATTTCATCAAAGCCGCGCAAGTGGGCTATGCCATCCTCAACGCTGCCCTGCCACTTCTCAGCTGCTGAGATATTGAATCCCTGACGCTTCAGGTAGCTGATTGTTTCCGGTCGGGCTGAATCAGCTTTGATAGGCCATTCCCGAGAGCCAGGAATGGTGTCATACAGCGCTGGCATATGGTCTAACTCAGTCTGCTGGCCGTACGCTTCGTACTCAATATAGAGCCGGTTGTGCAGAATGAATGACCGCGTAAGAGTGTTCGGGTCTTTTGCAAAGCCGAAGTCGGCCCCGAAGTGAAGACGCTCCGCCTCTTTCCACAAGGTGTCAGAGAACTCAGCGATGCGATATTTGCCAGCAAGCACCTGCTTATCTGAATTCTCCAGATAGGCGCCTTCCCATACCCAGGCATAAGTTGCCGGATCAAGTCTTCGTTGGTCGTTCAGGCGCTCGCCTTCCAGTACGCCGGGAAACCACGGGTTATCCGTGTAATTCATCTCGACGGTGACACAGTCTTCGCCAGCCTCTTTGCGAAACCGCTTATCAGTAGCGCTACCGTCGCGCTCCGGGTTCCATGTAACCCAAATCTCTGAACCCTCTTCACGAACGGTAGGGCTAAGTTTCTGCCAGGCGATTTCACTAACTGATTCAGCTTCGTCTACCCAGCACAACAGGATTCGTGCCTTCGATTTTATGCTGTCGAGGTTATGACGCAGACCGGCGAAGACATATGCCACCGATTTGTCGATGGTGCGAATGTACTTCTCTCCAATATCGAAGTTAGATGCCAGCCACGGAACCGACAGGATCGCCTGCTTAACTTCCTGCATGCTCGACTCTTCGAGTGAGTTCATAAATTCACGTGCACAGAGAATTACGCCACTCTCACCATTCATCATCGCCTGATACGCCTTCACGGCTGTCATCAGGGCGAATGTGCGCGTCTTTGCACTACCGCGACCACCATGCGAGCACCGATAACGCTTACCGGCTGCTGTGAACAGTGGAGCGAGCTTGGCAGGTATCGGGAGTTGAACGGCTTCACTCATGATTTGGGCTCAACGGGAAGGAGCTGAATTACAGTTGGCTTCGGTGTCATGCTGCCATCAGGGCTGGTGTGCTCCACTTTCTGCCTATTGGTATAAGCATCACCACACTCTTTTGCAGCCTGCTCGATTAACGTGGCCGCCAGCGCCATGTTTCGCATGCCCTCAGCCTTCGTCATCATCCTGTCGAGTGTGCGCAGGCGATAAGCTTTGTTCGCTATAGGGATATCGGCTATTTCAGTCTGGAAACGTGCTCGCGTGCTTTCGAACAGGTCTATCCATTTCTGGCTCAATTTAGCCGCCATGGCATTGCCGGGGCTGTATTGAGATACCTGCTGGCGTGATACCTGAACGTTGAATTCAGCCTTTACAAGCTCAATGACTTTTGTAGGCGGCTCGAAGCACGCCAGAGACTGAACGATGAAGGCTTTAACCTCTGTCGATAATGCTGCCACAGGCTACCTCCATGACAATCTGAATAAAGCGTTATGCCAGCTTCATGAGGCATGTTCCGCATGCTCTGGCTATGTTGATTTTCGCCACCTCAGCCGGCTGGCTGGCAGCATCAATAATTTCCTGCACGTCAGCGCTGGCACCATATCGGCGAACCACACCAACGAACTCTTCTACATCGTGTCCTCGCATGCAGAGCTTGGGCTGCCCGTCTCGTGTGAATTTAGGTGCGCCAAACTCATCAGTGTCCTGAGCTATGTGGTAAAGCTCATGCTCTACGAGTGCGCAAAACTCCATATCGCTGCATTGAGAGCAGAAGTCGGCTGCCAGAGTGATGATGTAATCCGGTTTATGACCGAACCACTCATACATCTGTTGCTCAATTCTGGCTTTTTGCCATCCACCTGCACGCATCATTACTTCTTCAGCCTGACCGAGCACAGTGCGCCCCTTCTTGCTGAAAGCGCTCGATGCCCACATAAAGCGGATATCAGCCTCAAGCAGATGGAGGTGATCAGGGTTGTGCAGGCGGCCTTCCTCATTGAGGATATGCTCTGTTACCCATTCGTGGATTTCATTGGCAGGGGTGAGGCTGATGTGAGGATGGAATTCATCAAGGAAGCTTTGCTTTGGTCGCGGTCGGTTATGTTGATCGCTCTGCATACTTCCCCCTTAATTGGCATTCTCTTCACTTGCTTCCGGTACGTACTCCATCTTGAGCACGTCGTCGGGAGCCAGGTAAACCCATGAGCCGTCTTCTTTGGCTACACCGATGAAGCCGTTAACCATCTCAGGCTGTGATCGGTTCATCAGGCCTTCATGTGTTTCGCCTGACTTCGTGGTCACAGTAATGCGGAAGGTATCAGCCATGGAGCTCAACCTCCTGCCCTTCCTTTACGATTTCTTTCTTGAAGCAGATGTCCGTTAACCATTTGGAGTTGATCAGTGCAGCAATAATCAGGACTGGCTTCATGTAAGGACGGAGCGTCATTTTCATACTAAATGTGCAAGTTGCCATATCGCCTCTTCATTCTATGAGCCAGCTTCGCGACGCTTCCCAGCGTGGCTAACCGTTATCCCTTGTCGGAGAGATTCGTCAGCTTTCTTATCCGTTTAGTAGTCGGTGGATTGCTTTTGCCTGCGCTTTAGCGAAGCGGACGCTCCCTCGACCCTTGGAATTAATGCTAACTATCTCGCCTGCCTTGCGCATTGTCACAAGCATGTCAGCATGTCGAACTTGCACAAAAGAAATCTCTCCATGCCGCTTAGCTTCTATGATTTTCATATCGCTTTACCTCGAATTCTAAGGCGCTCTGGTAAGAAAGCGCCCTGTAATGAAAGCCGTTGTGAAAGAGGCTCTCACCTTTTCTTTCTGCCCTGATATTTAGTCGCCCATGCTTTGGCTATGCCCAGGCAGTCATCGAACATTTTGCTCTTGCCGCTGGCTGAAGATGAGCGGTGGTAGTAAGCCACCGCCTCGCGGGCTCCGATGTGTGCAACATCAACATCGAAGCCCTGCTTCACCAGCTCAGAGATAACGTTCTTCTCTATGAACTGGACTGGTGTCATGCTGGATCTCCTTCAGGGAAGTCACCCATGTCGCAGAGCTTGAACTGAATCAGATCTCTTACCAGCTGCTCAGCCTTCTTAATGACCCTCTTCTCTTTCTTGCGACGGGTCATTAAAGCGCTGCCTGTTTGTCCGTGCTCCTCAAAGGAAAACTTTTCAGCAGCAGCAACGCGATTCTGCATTTCACCTATTGCCAGTTCTGTCAGTCCTGAGAAGTCCAGCAGGTTAATGTCTTTGCTTCCTTCAAGAGCCGTCATGTGATCAAACACCTGAGCCTGCAACTCATAGCTGTAGCTCATCGCCATCAGGCAGGCTTCACGCTTCGGATATTGATAGCAGGGAAGGTCGCGACCAGTGCTGTCTTTGTACTCAGCCGAAAATTTGGCTGAGTGTTCTTCACCGAGCACCTTCGGTGTTTTAGCAAGGATGTGCTTGTGCTGAATCTTAGTGAAGCGCTTACAGGGGAATTTCAAGCCTAATGCCCTGGCTTTTGATTCCCGATCAGCATTAATGTAATCGACCATCTCGAGGCTGCTCATGGTCGGAGCTTCAGTCGATGTAAGTACAGTCAGTGCATTTTTCATTACGGATACCTATAGAAAGTGAGCCTGTCGCACAGAGAAACTCGCCCCAGAGAGGTCCGCACCTATACGGGTTTCTCTCAGGCTCGCTTTCTGTAGGCTCTGGGTGGTTGTTTGCGCGTGCGAGGCGCATAAAAAAGCCCCGCACAATGGCGAGGCTGATATTGCTCTGTTAGCTGAAGAGAATCTTCTTGGGGTTTGTCACATTGATGCCCGATACCACGCTTGCCATCGGTAGATGTTCAGACGGAGGGCTCTCACACACTCCGCGCTCTCAATATCCGATTGCAGGTCTGCATCACTGTCCTTTCCCGCCGGGCTTAGTTTGCAAGGCGGGCTGATCAAATCCTGCGATATTGTTGGCCGCGTCGATTGCTCGCTGGCGCATGCTGACAGCATCATCATCAAAGCGGCACACAGTGCGATTCGGATCTTGCACATATCTCACCACGTCGCGGGTAATGGTTCGGTAGATGACTTTGCCATCAGCATTAGCCGTTGCCGCCTTCTGCTCAATCGGAACCAATTTGGCTTCAGCCTTCTGTTTCCTAAGTGCGTAGTCAGCGATAACTTTGGCACTGTGGGCATACCATCCATTGCGGTAGCGAATCTCTCCGTACCCTATGGCGGCGGCGATTAATGCAATGACGGCGAACACTTTCCAATTATCAACCAGCCATTTCATCATTCACCTACCGGCGCTGCCTGGATGATTACAGTGCTGGATTCTTTAGCACCCTTCTGCACTGCGCTTGGGTCAATAGCGATAGAGCACTTGCCCGTGCTTCGCAGGAACTCGTTTTCTTTCTGCAATGAGGTGGCGCGGTCCTCAGCGGTCGAACGCCTGCGGCTCTCTTCGTCGAGCGTCGTTGCCAGGCTGTCAAGCCGCTTCGTAATCGGCCCGAAGCCCTCTGCAAACTTCATGTTGCGCTCATTCGCCAGGATGAACTGCTCACGCAGTCGGTTATTACGCTCGGTAAGGTTGACGTTGTCATACCAGAGCTTTCCGACAAAGCCGATGATGATTACCGAGAAGATGACGGGGATGAACCGGCGATATCTCGCCATTCTCGCTTTACCAGTCATAGGAGCACCTGCTCTGCAACCCGTGTGCGTGCAATGCGATCTGCCAGCCCGTTTGTTCCGCCATTAATCCGGCGGGTCAATCCAGTCACGTCAGATGCATCGGCGAAGCGGTTGCAGTCGTTGGCCTGCCAGAACCAGCCAGCCGAGCGAGCGGCATTGACGTCTTCCAGCAGTAAATCAGGAATAGTCAGCAGCGGCATGTTTAATGCTTTACCGCAGGCTTCGTAGTTGTCGTGAAAAGTAACCTGCTTCAGTCCACGTCCACGAAACTTCCAGCCATCACCGCTGAGGTTGTTTCCATAACGGCCGCCGTAAACAATATTGGCTATGGCTGCCTGTCGCACCTGCGATAATGCTGGCTCACCGGACTTGCGCCCTAGCTGCTCACGTTGGGCTGCAGTAAGGCGAGATCCGAAGATAGCAAGACCGGCAACTGAATAGTTCAGGCTTTCTCTGACTACAGTGAACCCGCCCGACTCCGTACCAATCTGTCCAATGAAGTAAGCCTGGCGTTTTGGTGTATCAATGCCGAACTCTTTCATTGCAGCCAGAACGTGCGGATACCACCGGATGGCTAGCGCATCAGAAATAGATGCAGCCTTTTTAAACTGGTCTCTGGTCATCATTCAGCAACTCCCGAATCTCCTCCAGCTTTCTGCAGGAAACGCTTTTCAAGGGTTTTAATCAGAGATGAGCCGGACCAGCCAGCCATACCACAGATAGCGCCGGTGACTTCCTGCGGCCACTGCCAGTAAATGGCGAGCAGCATCATTAGGAACCCGGCAAACACGGAGACGATCATCTGAAGACACAGGGTGCGCCAACTGAAGGCGTCCCCGCTTAATACCTTGTAGGCGTATGCCGCTATCGAACCGAGGACTGTCATCCCCAGAGCGATCATGGCGGCGAATAAGCCCGGATCTGATTTATATGGCATGCGACGCATTCCTACCCCCTGATACGGGGACTTATCCTGTTTAGGAATTGATGACATTGTGAACAGAACAAGCCCGGTTAAACTTCCCACTGTCACCTGAGAAACCTTCCCGAGCCTTCCCGCCGTCTAATGCCCGACGCAGCCTTAGTTGTCACAATGAGAATCCCGCGTTTGCGGATATCCACCGTAGAAAAGAGCGCTCCTCCCCATCACAGCAATGAGGGTCATCCGATTTAGTTTTGGGAGGGCGCTAAAAAGAAAAGGCCCACCGAAGTGAGCCTTTGAAATAGTTTAGTGATGTTACTTATCCGCTACAGGGTATGCGGCAATTCTTATCCCCTATGGAGGATAGAAATAAAAAAGCCCCGCCGACTGGTGAGGTCGCGAGGCTTCTTGGCATCCACATTTATGCAACTGACCGTAGAAGCTTCGATCTGTTCGCTTCACTTCCCGATCATGCCGTTAATGTGCCAGGTCGCATGCCCTTTGTCTTTGGCAATTCGTGCTATTTTGTATAATCACGCAGCGATTTTAGGAATCTCCTTCTCCATTTCTCGCTTAATTGCATAAAACATTTCTCCTTCGATGATATCCATCGCCCATTCCATTCTGTTGCGGGCCTCTTTCGGTGAGATGCTGCAGTAATAAATCAGGGATGAGCCGATATTTTGCACGCTCTTGCGCTTGCAGTATCGTAATCTGGCTACGTTCCGAAGCGGGTTATCCCTTCCGAATGTCTTCACCATGACTGATTCAACAAAGGCGGCATCATCTGATTCTTTGGCGAGAGCGATGATGTTTGCCGTTGATGACTGAGGAATAAGCAGGTCGCGAGCCTTGCGGAACAACTCTTCACCACGCAGCCCTTCACAATGCAGTTGTGACACGATTTTCTCTATCTGCTTGCCCTTCTGCTCACTCCATTCGCATCGCATCATCAGGCGCCCGATAACGTTAACCTCTGCGCGGTCGTAATCCTCTCCGCCCAGGTGATCGCCCCATACGCCCAGCAGATGCCTGACCCAAGCCTGCTGAGATTTGTTGATGGTCTTCCAGCCATTGCCGAATAACCGGCGCATGTCCGCTGCTGTTCTGACGCCTGACAGCCTGACGATTTGCTGATAGTCACGCTCAATGCGCATGCTTAACCCCCATCATCTTCGCCGTGTTCCGGATTATCCGGTAGTTGATCTCGTACATGCCGCGCATCTTTACAATGCGAAGGCGGAGCCACTTCTTTCTGAGGTATTCGGTCATGCGAGCCACCAGTTCATGATGCGCTGGCTCAATGGCAGTCGGCGCTGTGGTTGATACTGGACGCGCTCAATCTTGGCGTTAATTTCATTAAGCCGGGATTCGAGCTGCTTTTTGCTGTGCAGGTACATAGCCAGGCGATAATGGTCGATTGGTTTCATGCTGCCTCTCTTTGCTTATTCAGTTCACGCAGAGCCGCCCTGTAACGCGCTCGTATCGCGTCCAGCTCTTCTCTGGTGTATCGGTGAGGTTCGTTGTTTGATTCGAGCGCCAGAACGCGCTGAAGGCCTATTCTGGTGATGAGGTTAATGCGGTACTGCTGTTGATTGCCGGATAGCTGGACGTTGCAGCGATGACACTGTTTTGCCAGATTGTCTTCGTTGTAGCGGAGATGTGATGCCGCGCCGCGTGACCGGTAATGCCCTGCTTCCCACTGAACCGTCTCCCATGTGCCGCAACTTATGCACGGTAAGTCCCTGTCCCTTCCCTTTGTGATGTAGTCGTTAACAGCTCGCTGGGTTAAGTCTTCCCAGTGCTTTAGCGGCTTCAGGTCTGACTTACGCTTATTCCAGGCACGACGGGCTTCAGCATCAGCTTCCTTCTGCTGCTTCTCTTTCTGTCGTTGCTGGTATTGGTATGCGCAGGATGGGGTGCAGATGTACTGGAGAGGCCTGGCTGGGATGAATTCGGTTTTGCAGTGCTTACAGGTTTTCGGCTTCGGCGGCTTTGGCTTAATCGCCTTTGCCATCTTCATCTCCTTTAGATTGCTGTGTGCATTCTGCGCAAATCCTGCTCATCTTTGGCCCCATGAAGGAGCTTGCGCATAACAGGCAAATCCCTATGTATGATCCTGTTGGGTAGTTTTTTGGCGAGTTGTTATCTGGCATTTCAAAACCACTCATCGTCCACCCCCATTAGTCCGTTTGGGTCTAGCAGTAGCCACAGGTCGAGGCATGAGCCACAGGCGTAGACTTCGGTATCCAGCAATTGAGCACCACAGCCAGCGCATGCAGAAGCAGACTGCACGCCATCGCCAGTAGGCTGACTTGATTGGCTGGTCCCGTTCATGGTCTTCATAGCGGTAATCTACCTCGCACGATTCGCAATTTTGGCCGTAGTGATACTTGTCTTCTGAGGTGAGGATGGTGTGGCAGCGACAGCAGCGTTCTTTCAAGCGGCCTCCGATGTAAATTCTTTTGAGAGACCGATCCTTTCACTTGCTACCTGAAAAATTTCTGCGTCTTTCTCTATGCCAATAAACCTGCGCCCCAAATCCTGACATGCAACACCAGTTGTGCCGCTTCCCATCGTGAAATCGAGGACTGCATCTCCAGGGTTGCTGAATGTTTCAATGAGGTATTTGACGAGAGCCAGTGGCTTTTGAGTTGAGTGAAGTGCGTTTTTTTGTTTGTCGCTTGAGAAAATCTGAACATCCCGTGGATAACGTCGCGTTGAGTCATACGTTACTTGCTGGAGAGCTTCACCATAGACGTCCGAGTTTAAGTTACTTCTGGTTGCAGTCTTTCTGGAATGCCCTTCCGTAAATTGAGGGTTGTAGGTTGGCTGCTTACGGTAAAATATCTGGATATTTTCATGCGCCCTCATCAGTTGCTTTTTGGCGTTTAAAAATCCAGTGGCATGCGGCTTTTCCCATATCAGCTCAGACTTCCAGTTTTTTAGGTTGCTGCTAACAAGGATGCTGGTAAATGGCTGCGCGGAAAATAGAACTATTGCGGCATTAGTTTTGGCAACACGGTTTATCTGCTTCCACATTTGACTAAGGTCTATAACTGAATCCCATTTGCATTGCGTGGTGCCATAAGGGATGTCTGCACATACCATATCCACAGATCCATCAGGAATGAGATTCATTTTTTCAATGCAATCTCCAATAATTAAATTAATCATGATTCAGCTCCACATTGGGTTTTTATACTGACGACTCGGCTTTGGCTCTTCCCGGAACTCAGGCAGCAGCGCGGACACAATCCAGAGGCGCGGATCGAGTGCGAGTGTCTTCTGAGTTTTGATATTGCGGAAGGCGTAGCGGGAAAGGAGTTCGTTAGCGGTTTCGGTGTCTACAGGGTCATGATTGAACCACGTTTTCATGGCGCCCCCTCACTGAGTGCAGAAGCTGATTGAAATCTGCCATGACCGGGCTGACGCCAAATCCAGCCTGTTCGTTTGCCAGCCTGTAGCGGCATGAATTGTGTTTTGCGCCCGTGATGTGCTCCTTTACGACGTGATGCCCGCCACAGAGCGTGCTGAGGGTGTTAGACACATTGGCCCGATTAGTGCGGCAGGACTTACATACCGGACCTATCAGCTCTGACGTCTGGTGCCATTTCCCGTCAGAGAGAATGCCCAGCAATGCTGCTTTGATTTTGCTCATGATGTACTCCCGAATCTTCCTGCCCATTCAGCAGCTCGCGCTGACTCGTCGCTAAACCTGATGTGGCATTCTTGATGTGGATGGAATGTGTGATAGTTCTTTTTTGCCTGAATTCTGGCCGCAACTGCTTCATCAAATGTTTCGAACTGACCCAGGCGGATTCGTTTGTTTTCCACATTGATGTAGGCGAGCCACTTTTTACTGCGTTTGATGAAAGAGACGCCTGTCACACCGCTGGTGCTGTCAGACCTCAAGCCCTCATTCTGATGATTTTGCGCGTGAGTGCATTTTCTGAGGTTTGATTCGTGAATGTTTAATGGGTTTCGGTCGATATGGTCAATGTGATGGGATGGCCAAGCTCCATGGACCAGAAGCCAGACAAGCCTATGAGCTAAATATGTGACTCCATCAATTCTGATTTGCCGATAGCCCTTACTGTCGATGGTTCCAGCAACATCACCGACCTTCTTGGTTCCACCACGATATATTTTCCAAGTGAACACCCCATTCTCACGATCGAAATTTAAAACCTCTTCAAGCCTTTGCTTGGTGATCATTCTGTCCTCCCGTTCTTTTCGCCCCAGCGTTGCGCCCATTCGATTTCTAACCGGGCTTCGTCGCTGAATTTCACGTTCTGCTCTGTGCCGAACCAGTAAATCGCCTCGATGACTTCAACCATTTCGCTCACGCGCATCTTGCTGGTCCGGGAGCCAAACATGACGACGCCGCCGCCGATGCCGGGTGCGGTGCGCTGCTGTTCGTTTTTGGATTTCGCTACGAGAGCGGTGATAAGGTCTTTCCAGTCGTCCGGGGTGTACTTCTGCCCGTACCATTCAACTTGCCGGGAAAGGTCATGGAGAAGCGGCCACATACGGCGATTCTGGTCCGTTGTGCGCTTGCGTTCTTGGATGACTATTTCGAATGACTTATCTGGATTGGCGGGGAGTTGCTGGATGGCGCTGATGCAGTTCTGTCTGATGTTGCTGTCTCTCAGTAGATAACGTTGCGTTTCCACTGTTACCTCGCTTCGATTTTCTCCACGTAGTCGTAGAGGTTGTCAGCTGCTGCGCTTAACAGCAGATCGATACTCTGTTGACTGTGGCCGCCTTCGCGAATCATCTTCAGGGCAGTCACTATGGCTGAGTGTGTATCTCTGAGAGGTTTGTGCTCAGAGCGTTTTAAGGGGATTACGTTGTTCATGGTTTTCGCTCTCCGCGATACATGAAAATATTCAGGTCGCTTTTCGTGGCTACACGCATGGTGCTACCGTCTTTCAGCTGGTCCAGTTCGAAAGCGTCGTACAGCTCGTTAACTGCCTTCTGCCGCCTGGTTTCCTTCCGTCGCTTATCCCACTGCTTCGCCAGTAGGAGAACAAACCACTGGAAAGCCTTGATGATGATAAATACATACCCAATCGCCATCAGGCCAATCATCATCCATTCATTGAGGCTGATATCTTTCATGCTTCCTCCTGCTTACTGCGAGGAAGAGTCCAAAAAGCCTGTCCAATCCGGCTGCGATAACATTTCTCGACCAATCCGCGTTTCGCCATATCGGTCAGCAATTTTCTCAATGTTGCTGAGTCGGTTTCGTTTTCTGGATTTACTAGGTTGTAGTGGTCTTTAATCAGGAACGTTGGCATTGAGTGGTAATATTCGCCTCCTGACTGGCGCCAGTACCCTTGCTGATCAATGCGCATAATGCTAAGCACCTGCCTTTCCAGCTCATCATTGCCTGTCATACATCCTCCGGTGGTAATGGGAGTGGTTGCCAGTGGGTAATCTCATTTAGATAAAGGTCATGCCCATCACCATCATCCCAGGCAGGACGTCCGTCATCGAACCAATCTGCAAAAATTCCTACCTGATAGTTAGGCCTACAAGCCGGATAACGGTTTTTGAAATCAGCGGCCATGACGTATTCGCGACCAGGCATCCGCTCACTGCACTTAATCCAGTCACCCATATCACTGCTCTCCGTTCTGATTGGTGGCCCGCTCCGGGATGATGCGGTAGGCGATGATGTCAGAAGCAATACCATCATGCGGCAAGTACCAATCACAGGCTTCGGACTTTTGAGTGTTACCATTGCGAAATTTAACTTCCACCATGCCTATAACTGGCTGGTCATTCCCGCCACACTTACCACGCCACTCAATCCAGCTCTCACCGCGCTCCTGCTGCTCCAGTATGGGGAGTGCAATCCGGTAGGCTTGAAGGTGACGCTCAACCATGACGGCGATATCGGATGCGCTCATCATGCGTTCCCACTCTGCAATTTGCTCCCTGCACTTATTAGCGGTTAGCTTGTTCATTGGTGGCTCCTGTCTTCCTGCTCAAACTCAGCATCGACTATCAGGTCATGTGCTTCACGCGCCAGCATGTCGATAGCGTTCAGGTGCGCCCGAAGCTGCTCTGGCTTAAGGTCACGCTTCTTAGCCAGGTCGATGATTGCCAGCTGAATATTGCGGGCCTGACGCATCAGCGGCTGAGTGATTACCAGTTGAGTTACCTGTGTCATGCTCCACTCTCCCTACCTTCAAGCCAGAAGAAAAATGCCCGGTCTACGGTGGCATCCTGATAGCCAAGATGTGACCGGGTCAGGTTGTGCCTGTCGCCGTGAACGCTGCGATACAGGCGCTCAAAGCGGATACGGTTCATCTCAGTCATGGCGGCCACTTCTCAGCCCAAAGCGGCGGCGAATGTCGGCAAGGTGGTCCAGCGCCTTTTCGTTACCGGTCGGGATGTGGAGTTGTGGGATCTGTTTGCGCGGCGGCGGGATGACTTCGCCAGCTTCGATGCGGCGGGACATCTTGCGCAGCTCATCACCCAGACGTTTGCGGCATTCAGAATCCGTCAGGTTGAACGAGCGCATCTGGTTGTAGACCGCTGTCACCATGTGGAAACAGGCCGGGCTTTCCCAGGGGAAGTCCTCGCTGCTGTCGTACATGCCACGGTCCCGGCAATACAGTCGGAACATGTCGTACAGTTCCTCATCGGCTGGCAGACCGGCTGCACGATGCTCGCCCTGCTTGCACCACTCGATAAACTGGCCGGGTGATGGCAGGAACGGCGAACCACTTGCGCGGGCCAGCTTCATGCCTGCTGACAGCTGCTGCTTGTTGTGAATGCCGTTCTCGGCGAAAGCGGCTATCCACTGGCGTTTCGCTGCTGCTTCGTCGTTCGGATTGCGCCATGCAGTGCTGACCGATGCCGGAAACACCTGCTTCAGGTTCGAAAACAGAGCATCGACAAGGCGCTCAACGTCTTCATGCACTCCACGCTCAATCGGGCGCGGGCCATCACCTGCAATGCGAGCCAGTGCGCCTGCATCACGGTTCTGAATTGCTGATACGAGATTTCTCATAGGAATTCATTCTCCCAGGCTTCGCGGCTGTTCCAGTGCTGATGAGGAGTGGTAACTACCTGCTTAGCAGTTCTGGCAGTCGCATTTTTGTTCTGGTAGCTGAGCTTCTGGCTGGCAGTGATAAACCAGTTCTTCGGCTTCTCATGAGAGAATTCGATGTCCAGCTTTTCCAGTTCGTATTTGAGATCGATGTTTTTGTACAGCTTGCACCATGAGGCGAAGTCGTTGTGATTCAGCCTCACGACTTTGCCTTCAAATGCGTATCGGGATTCTTCGGCTGCAACAGGAAGAGGAGCGTCAGCGACTGGTGTTTCTTTAGGTTCTATGACTGGTTCAAAAGAGTGACTGGTTATGGGGTCATCTGGTGCCCCACCCCCTCGGTCATCTGGTGCCCCACCCCCGGTCATCTCCTGCCCTACCCCCTCGGGCATATCCTGACCGGGGGTCTCATCTGAATTGACGCTCTCAATTCGATTTCTTACAGGGTTGTCGAGGGTGAGATAAAACAGGTTCGACTGGTTTAAATCACCATTTCTGCGGAATTCCCTTCGCAGCATTCCCATATCCTCAAGTGCCCGGATATGGTTTTTTACTGTTGACCGTCCGATCTCGCACTGGTCAGCAATATGCTGGTAAGAAGGCCAGCATTCACCTTTGTCGTTGGCATTGTCTGCCAGCTTAATCAGTACGAGCTTCCTCAGTGGATTGCCAACTCTGATACCCATGGCTTTAGCCATCAAATTCATGCTCATAGTTATTCCAGATTAAAAAGGTAAGGGCTCATCCACTGGGGGTAACTGAGGCCCATATACTCCAGCCTCAATCAGCTGTCTCTCATACGCCTCTCTCTCTTCGTTGATTCTTCGATAGTGAGAGTGATTTGACGTCTCTATCCCGTAGGCTTTGCCGTCATGAAGGACAAGAGAGCAGTGCTGCTCAAACAGTTGTCGCCTCATCATCTCGACGCCAAACCTGATTAGCCGGTCAGCAACTGCCAGTCGATTACCGAAAACGTTGATGCCTATGTCCTCGAATAGATCGGGCAAATTCAGGTTGTTCAGGCTCTCGAAGCAAATGACGTCGTATGTGTCAGCTAACTCCTCAACGGGTGTATTAGTGCCGGCCTGACAATGCGCCTCTGCCTCATAAAGAATTTCTTCCAGCTCCTCATTGAAGAACTCGCGAGACTCATTGACCCGGAATCCAGCAAGCGCCTCGTGAATTGAAGATTCAGATCCCGCAGGGTCTTCGCAATGAAAGGCGGCTTCAATTTTGAATGGAGCCGGAACGCCAGTTGCTGAAGACAGCTCCTTTGCTCGCGTAGCCGGGCTTGTTGTGGTCATGCCGATTTTGTAAATGCCGGGCATAAATTGATTGCTAAGAACATAAACCCAGCCCGCCATCCTGAAGTCAGCTGGTATCTCCATGCTCTGCAGAATGTCAGGTTGCTTTTCAATTGCTCCTAAGTGCATAATTACTCCTGTGAATTGATCCAGTCATTTCGCATCAGGCCTCTAGCGTTCCAGCGCTCGGGGCCTTTTCTTTTCCCATCGCAGCTGCAACCGCTTGCCGGGCTACTTCTGCAATCAGGCTCGTTTCCCACACCTTCTCCAGCAGCACAAAAACCGTCGCCATATCGCGCAGGTTTAAACGGCTTACTTTCGATTCATGCCATCCGGCCTCATCAGCCAGAACGCGCTGGCCTTTATGGGTCAGGCGGCTGCGTAATTCTGTTTCTACTTCGTTGATCAACTTGCTATTTCTTGCGTGTTCCATGATTGATAATTTCCATGTAGGTAAATGATTGCGTGACATTGCGGTGAGCAAGTCACTTGGGTTTTTCCCTGGTATTCCGAGGGAGGTCAGATTGATAAAGAGCGGTGATTCTTAAGCTGCTGTCTTTCTTGGCGGGAACAGACCATCGAGAGTGGTCTTGCTGCCCAATTTATTAAACGCCTTCACCAGGCGACGGCATGACTCTAAATCTGGCGCTCGGATTCCCGTCTCGTAGTTCGCTAAGCGGGATTGATTCCAGCCACAAACACTGGCGAGCACTGATTGAGTGATGCCAAGCTTTTTCCGTTCGTTGGCAATGTTGTTCATGGTTTGTCCTTAATGGGTCACTCTGCACTCATTAAACACAATTCGTGATTCATTTTCAACACAAATCGTGAAAAGCCTTTTAACACGGAATGTGATAAAAATATGCGCATGAAAAGAGATGAAGATATTGCCGCGCGAATTAAGCGCTTACGTGAAGCTCAGGGCCTTTCTCAGAAGGCTCTGGCGGAGCTATGCGGATGGGCTTCACAGTCTCGGATAGGCAACTATGAAGCTCGGGTGAGAAGTGTTAGCGTTGATGATGCGGAGGTGATCGCAAAAGCTTTGGGTGTAACTCCGGCTGAGCTGCTGTTCGGAGATTATTATGAAGGACCATATCAGCCAGGGGAGAAATATCCATTGATAAGCTGGGTAAGTGCAGGAGCATGGAAAGAGGCATTAGAGCCTTACAATTTGCAGCAGGTTTCTGAGTGGTACGAATCAGAGGCACGCGTAGAAGGCGATGGATTCTGGCTTCGCGTGCATGGCGACTCCATGACGGCCGCGGCTGGCATGAGTATCCCAGAAGGCACGCTCGTTCTTTTTGATACAGGACGAGAGCCTAAGAATGGCAGCCTTGTGATTGCGAAGCTTGTTGATGCTAACGAGGCGACCTTCAAAAAGCTGATCATTGATGGCGGGCAGAAATACCTCAAGGGACTCAACCCGGCCTATCCACTTATCCCCATTGATGGTAACTGCCGGATCATCGGTGTGGCAGTGCAGACCATGATGAATCTCGTCTAGTTTCTCCCCCGCTAAAATCCCACAAACCCGCTTCGGCGGGTTTTTTATTGCCCTCAAAAAATATATTCCCTTCAAATTCAATAACAACACGATGCGTGTTCAATATTAATCACATTTCGTGTTGACTGCATAAACACAATCTGTGATTATAAATCCCATCAGCAGGACGCTGGGGAAACAAGAAACGGATATCAGCTCTTTAACAATATGACCCTGTGAATACACAGGCCGAGGCGAGTGCTTCGGGATTGGATGAATGCGCAGGCTGATGCGCTATCAAAATGCGGCGAGGCCAGTACGTAAAACCGTGCCGTTTCGCACCTATGCCGGAGATCAGCACCGGCCATTCAATCACCCAAGCACTCATCGAGGAATACCCATGAACGAAAATTATCAGAAATCATCTGCGTATCTTGAAGCCGACCTTTGGGAGTCGATGCGCAACCAGAACGATCGCAATTACCGCCGCGTGCTGAAAAAGAAGCGCGCTAAAGCCGCCAAGCGTAACGGAGCAAAGTGATGAACAGAAATCAGCGTCGTATGGCGGCTTATAACGCCAAGAAAGCATCGCAGTCTATCGAGCAGACACGTTTCGAGCGCCGCATCGTCAGCACGTTATCCAGCTGCAACCAGAGAGTCGAGAAGGCTTGCTCCTCCCCTTCTCTGCGTGACAGACATGAGAGCACGAGTGTGTGCTTGCCGGAGATTGCATTATTCAACGCGGGTTACCGCAGCGTCCGTAAAGACGTAACACATATCATTAAGTGAGGGTTTCCATATGTCATCAGTACGCTTAACTACCGTTATCCGTGAGCAGATCGCCAACAATGCTCTCGCCAAATCAGGTGTAACCGCTGAGCTGGCAGCGCTGCAAAAGCAACGGCATGAGGCGGCTAAATCTGCTCGTATTTTTGCCTTTGGTGGTGAACAGAAGGCTAAAGAAATTGATTCTCTTTTTGCCAAGCTGACAAAGATTGAGAAGCAAATTCAGCAGCTGGGAGCGAGCACCTACGTGGCATCAGGTCGCAGTGGGGATATCAACATCGCAATCGGCGGCCGCCGTCTTGGCTGGGTCAGTTATGGCGTTGATGATAAGGGTGAGGATATTTATTTGGTCACGCCAAATCGCGATCAATGCCTGTTTGCTGCTGACCATGAAATCACTAAGCGGTTTGATGAAATCTTTGCTGCTGAGGCCAAAGCCGAAAAGCGAAAAGAGGAAATCGAAAAGACCGTATGGGCTGCGCTTAACTCAGTTTCAACCATCAAGCGTCTCGTTGAGGTCTGGCCGGAAAGCCAAGAGCTAATCCCCGAAAACGTCGAGAACGTGAGAGCGGCTCTACCTGCATTGAAGGTCGAAGACCTCAACAAGATGATCGGATTGCCAACTTCTGAGGCTGCCTAACCCGCAGCTTTTTTATTGGCTATCGCAACTCAAAAGACATCGTAACGGCGAGGTGATTTATGCAAGCAATGGAAGTTCAGCGCGACGAGTATGGCTACTGGACACACCCAGAATACGACGCTTTCTGCGACGGAAGAGAGTCCATTTCAAGTGATGAGATGGACAAGTGGATGGCTGAAAAAGGTCTTGAATGGGGAGTTGAGTATCGAGATGAGGATGATACCGGCCCGGACGATGACGGCGTTGACATCTCATCCTGGGAGCCATCGGGCTTAAAGGGTGAGGGTTGGTTTGTTGGATCAATCCATGACTCAGAAGACGGTGCCGTTTGCATTTGGCTCCGACACAAACAGGTCGCTTAGGCGGCCTTTTTCATATCTGGAGGCACCATGTTAAGCGACGGAAGCTGGTATTTCGGCTGGTTTGTGTTTGGCGTGCTGATGGTGCTGGGGGTTATAGCAGGAGGTTGAAGATGGAAAAAGATACAGGCGGTCAGGCGTTCCCACTGCCGTTAGGTAGTGAAACAGTTGAAGGTCAAGAAGGTATGACGTTGCGCGATTACTTCGCGGCAAAGGTAATGCAGGGAGTCATGGCATCAGGGACTGCGATACAAATCGGCACAAACCACAAGCACGGCATGCTGGATATGGCCGTGGCGTTTTACTCAATGGCTGATGCGATGCTTGAAGCTCGCGCCCGGGGCCAGTAACCACTACAGGAGAGCTTATGCGCATTGAAGATTACATGAAAAAACCTCGCCATCGCCTCCCTAAGCTGGGCCGTGTTGTTGAGGTTGACTTGGATGTACTGCGCTGCGGTTTTGGTGCGAACTGGGGAGTTACCTACGACAACGACGCTGTGGTCAAGCGTAAAGTTCGGCGAGTCATGGATAGCAACGGATGGCGGTGGCAGCTAGCCAGAAAATGGAAAGACCAAGAGGTGTGGGATTACCGCTTTGAGCAGGACAAAGAGCAAATCCTGAACATCAACTACGAGTACAGCCTTATCAAGTAATTACCACTGAGTGACACCGTAAAGCTGTCTGCTCAGACGGCTTTGAGGTGCTACGCACCAACGCTGAGATTTCAGCAGGATAGATAACCAGAACGTTTCATCCTTATGGGGGCCGAAATGGCCCCCTTCTTTTTACACCAACCAAATTTATATCGAGGTATCCCATGCCAGCTTATGCAACGGCAGGGGCGGCATTGGGCTGCCCTTTCGACTTTGAATCCCAGCTTGAACGCATTGCACGCCGCCTTCGCAGCCTGTTCATCTCCATCCGCAAAGGAGTACAGCCATGAAATCACGTTACTTCACGAAGGCTCAGGAGCTTTCAAGAGAGGCTCACCTGTTCGGCGATGGTGCCAAGTGGGCGATGGCAATGCGGTTATTGCGGAGAGCCATGCAATGAAATTGAAGATTGAGTGTGGCGAGCTGAATACCCGCGCCGGCTATCGCCCCGGCATGATGATTATCGAAGCTGATGAAGTGTCTCTGCTCGACTTCAGCGGCAAGCAACTACTCAACCAGATTGATATCAAAGATGTCATGGAGTGGCTTACAGAGCAGGGTTACACAATTCATCAGGAGCACGCAGCATGATTGATCCAGATATCTACTTCATCGAGATGATGAAAGCCATCTTAGAGCCGGTGCTGGACGAGATGACGCCACAGCAAGCTGCAATGGATGCGGCTGCTGATTACCGTACGGAGCAGCAGGCAGAGCGAATGGGATTTGGTTATGAGTAAGGAATTCTACATCAGGCTGGCAGAGATACAGCGCACACTGAACGCGCCAAAGGGGCAGTACAACAGCTTCGGCAAGTATCACTATCGCAGCTGCGAAGACATCCTTGAGGGCGTTAAACCGCTGCTTAACGGCTTATTCCTGTCTATCTCTGATGAAATCGTACTTATCGGCGACCGGTATTACGTAAAAGCCACAGCGACGATCACCGATGGCGAGACCACCCACACGGCTTCTGCAATGGCCCGTGAAGCTGTCGACAAGAAAGGCATGGATGATGCGCAGATTACCGGCGCGACAAGCTCCTACGCTAGAAAATACTGCCTGAATGGCCTCTTCGGCATCGACGACTCCAAGGATGCTGACACTAACGAGCACCGACAGCAGTCAGCCTCAGCACCTCAGCAGCAAAAACCTAAGCCTAAGCCCTCGGACATCCTTGCCGCCTTCTCTGAGGCTGCACTCAGCAAGAAAACCCCGGAAGAGCTGAAGCAGTCATTCGCCAGAGCATGGCAGGCGCTGGACGGAACCCCTGAGCAGGCTAAAGCGAAAGAAGTTTACGACATGAAGAAATCAGAGCTTGAAGGAGCCACAGCATAATGCCAATCAACACGATCACAATCGCAGGTAATGTCGGCAAGGATGCCGTTCTGCGCGTCACTCCAAACGGAAAACATATCGCTTCGTTCTCTCTGCCGGCCAAATCAGGATTTGGTGACAACGAGAAAACATCCTGGCTCCAATGCAAGATGTTCGGCGCTATGGCTGAGAAGCTTTCGGCATCAATCCTGAAAGGCGCGAAGGTCACCGTTACCGGCGAGTTCGTTCTGGAAGAATGGACAAAGGATGACGGCGCTAAGGTTTCAACGCCAACCATTCTCGTGCGGGATATCGATCTGCCTCCAAAGCAGAGCGGCCAGCAACAGAGTCGGCCGCAGCAGTCGCGTGGTCAATCTACCGAACCTGATTACGACAGCTCGATTCCCTTCTGATTTAACCCACAAATAAGGCACCGACCATGAACCTCACCGAACCTTCGGCGGAATCTGCACGTCCTGATGAGACGCAATCACAGCGTTTGCATCGTCTGGCTATGCAGGACGCACAGCAGCAGATTAACGCCCGGTACGGTGGTCGGTGCCGGATTGAGTCACGCACGAAGGAATCACTGGAAGCAAGGCGCAGGGAGCGCACTACCAAGGAATACGCACGACAGGCAGCTTTCTATCCGCAGCTGCCACGCATCGTTATGACGAAGCCTGATGTCGTCTGGAATGACTATCAGACAGAGCTGCGCGGCCGCTTTGGTGCCGTGGTGCAGGACTAACTATTTTCGCCGCGGCATTGAGCCTTACAGCGGCATAAGGGGTAAGAGAATGGACTGGCATTCGTTACTGACCTACCTCCCTCTTGAGGGGATCGCAATATGGAAAAAAAGGCCTGCATCCTTATTTGCATCGAAGAGAGCCTGCACTATCTGGAACAACAGATTTCCGGGGGTGGTTGCAGGGTCACTTCATATTGATCATACCGGACACAGAACAATTCATATCAAGGTTGCCGGCAAGCAGTACAAAGCACACCGGGTATTCTGGGAGATGGTTCATGGTGAAATCCCACACGGAATGACCATCGATCATATCGACCAAGACTCCACAAATAATCGCATTGCTAATCTCAGGCTCGCATCTCAAACAGACCAGCATAGAAACCGACCAGTACAGCGCAACAATTCCTGTGGATGTGCAGGAGTTTCATGGGTTGGAAGTAAAGGAATGTGGAGATCCAGAATAACCATAGGAAGAAAAACAATAGAGCTGGGGATGAGATGCTCCCTCCTGGAAGCAGTTGCTATCAGGAAAAGCGCAGAAATTAATCATGGATTCCATCCCAACCATGGCAGATAGAGAGGGTTTCAACTGATGAAATTATCTAAATCAGAAAGAGAAAGGCTAATAAATAATGAGGCTGAGTTCGACGCCTACCTCAACTCTGTGCGGGCTGAGGGTATTGAGATTCTGACAGGAAAGCTGCAGCAGCTGATTGATGAAGGCACGTTTGACGCCAAAGAAATCGGTGTGGCAGCTGGAACTATTCACGAAGGCGCTCAAATAGCCGCCCAACTCCGCGCCGGTAAGGATGGTGAGTGATGGCTAAATCATCAGACGTGCATGACCTGTTAAGCGCTTATCAAAAACAGGCCCGGAAAATACCCGCGAAAGGTGTTTATGCCACCAGACAACGTCAGGAAGAGGTAAATGCAGCCCATGCGCGCAAGGTAATGCGCAAGCGTCGGCGGTCAGTCGGCAAATCAAATAAACTCGGCTGTCGATTCACGGCGGAAATGCGCGTAGCGCTAATTTGCGATATGAATTTTTGGGCTCTGATATGCCGCACCAACCGCGCAGGAGAGCCATCATGAAAGCAGAAGAGAAGCAGGCGCTAACTGGTCTATGCAATATCGAGATTAAGCGCTGGAAAGCTGCATCAGAATCGAATCCCAATATGCGCTATATGGTCGAACTAATGGAAGTGGCACTCGCCGCCCTGACCGCGCCGCCGGTTAAGTTGCCACCACGCCGATCCATGTTAACGCGTGAAGATATCGATCAGGATTATGTGACCTGTATGGCTATCTCTGTTGAAGATGCTATTTCGGCTATCCGTGCAGCAGGCTATGAGGTGCAGGAATGATTAGTGATGAGAGACTGAAAGAGCTGGGCGATGATAATACCATTTGCAAAGTCAGTTGGGACGAACGCGTGGAAATGGCAAAGGAGCTGCTGGCGCTGCGGAAAGCATTTAGTGAAACCGCTGTTTATGAGGCCGAGATAAACGGCGTAATGTCTTCAGTAACAAAGTCGCATTATGAAGACTGTAAAAAGTACGGAGTCAAAACTCGCCAGCTAATCGTTAAGCCCTCCATGCTTTAAGACGATATACTCCCCACAGGAGGACATCGCCATGTCACACAACTTAGCAGCACGCAGCAGAGAAGAACGCGACAGGATTAACGTGGATTTAGCCGCGTCAGGAGTAGCGTACAAGGAGCGTATGAATATGCCGGTTATCGCCATGGAGGTGGAGATGCAGCAGCCGGAAGCGCTGAAGGAGTATTTCAGGGAGAGATTGCAGCATTACAGGAGCGTTGCGCTGCAGTTCCCGCGCGGCACTGACCCGGTTTATTTTAAAGAGGAAGGCAAATGAAGTTGAACATCACGTTTGTGGATGAAAATCTACAACCAGCAAGCCGGGAAGAACATGAGTTAGATTTTGTTCCTCAGGTAAATCAGGTTTTAAAACTTGTTGTGGATAGCCAGGAGGTTCAATACAGGGTGCTTTCTCTGGGTGGCGGAGAGCAAGGTGGTAAATTTACGCCATCAATCGCCACGCTGCAGAAAATATAGATTTAAGTTGGATCACGAGCCGCCCACCGAGGCGGTTTTTTTACGCCCAAATTTCGGAGGTACAACATGTCTGACGAATTAGACCAGGCTGCTGAGCTTGAGGAGCTGGAGCGCAATATCGCGTTAGCAAATCGCAAGCATCCGGAGATGGTGTTCACCGGTGCCTGCTATTACTGCGAAGAGGCGGTGAGCGCCGGTTGCTTCTGCGATGAGGATTGTCGCAGCGATTACGAGCGCATTGAACGCGCTAAGCAGCATCGCAGGGTGGCGTGACGCCTGTGACGGAGAACGTGCTAAGGGCCGTAGCGCGTAAGTGCAGGAGCGAAATAATCAAAGCCATAGACGGCAGGCCTAAGAAAGAACACGACCGCATCATTACCACCCTTCTCGATAAACACGCCAAATCAATCACCGCCCTGCCGCCTGATACATTTCCAGCAAAGCGCTGGCTGAGCTATTACGTGCGTCAGGTGGATAAGGAGTTACGACATGTCAGTTGATTTAATAGATAAGCGACGCGAAGCCGACCGGGTATGTGGTGTATCCCTTCCCAACGGAACGTGGTTCAAAGTGCTCGCAATACCCGGTATGGACAAATTGATAAACACTCAATTCACCAACGACCCGGTTAACGTCACCGCAGCAAAAGCGAAAAAGATGGCTGACCTAATTGAGCCATGGACACCACCGGATGGTTGGTGCAATGGCGATGACAAAGAATGGCACGCCAAAATGAAAGGCTATCTGATCGAGTTCTTCCGAACCTGCAACGGCTTCCGCAGCCAGTAGCCCCCATCCACCCTATTCACTATCGCGCTCTGCGTGAGGAGTTGTTATGTCTGAAGTAAGCATATTGGATATGTGCTGCGGTTCGCGCATGTTCTGGATGGATAAGCAGGATGACCGGGCGGTGTTTACTGACCGACGCTCCGAGCAGCATGTTTTATGTGACGGACGCACACTGCAGATTAGCCCGGACATCATCGCCGATTTCCGCGCGCTGCCTTTTGCTGATAATACTTTTGCCCAGGTCGTATTCGATCCGCCTCATCTGCAGCACGCTGGAGAAAAAAGCTGGATGCGTAAGAAGTATGGCGCACTGGATAAAGCAAAGTGGCCAGACGATATCCGCGCTGGCTTTGCGGAGGCGTTCAGGGTTTTGCGACCACATGGCACGCTGATATTCAAATGGAACGAAACGCAGATACCAGTCAGTAAAGTCATCGCTCTGACAGACCAAAAGCCAACCATCTGGCAGCGTACTGGCAAAGGCGACAAGACGCACTGGGTTCTCTTCCTGAAGCCAGCATCATGAACATCATCCGCGACATCACCCCCGGCGAGTTCACTCTGCGGCTCGCCTTTTTTATTTGCATCGTGCTGGTCTGGAACTGGCCGTATAAGGAGTAGATATGCCGGACGAGGCATTCATGAAAGTCAGAGAGTACGCTGCGCTTATCAGAGTGTCAGCGTCAACCATCTATCGCGACCCTGCCCGGTTCCACATGTTTAAGGTGGGCGGCTGCTGGCGTGCCAATTCAGAGAGCATGAAAAAGTTTGAACAGCAGGCAGCAAACGACAACAATGTTTTCCGGCTGGCTGTTGTAGGCGGTAAGGAGAAAAGGAAATGCCGATCTACAAACGAGGTAACACGTACTGGATTGATATATCGAAGCCAGACGGCTCGCGAATTAGACGCTCTGCTGGCACCAAAGAAAAAGAGAAGGCACAGCAGCTGCACGACAAGCTGAAGCACGAAGCGTGGGCCGTGAAGAATCTGGATAAGCGACCGGAACGCCTGTTTGAAGACCTGATCATGCTGGCCCTTCGCGATGCTGAAGATAACTCCAACATCGAGAACATCAAAATCTATGCCCGTTACTGGCATAGCCTTTTTGAGGGCCGGCTGGTTTCGTCAGTGAGCGGTGAGGAGATTACGGACAATCTCCCGACCCATAGCCGCATAACGCACAAGCGACTGTCTAACGCGACGAAGAACCGGTACAGGGCATTCATCATGCGTGGCTTCTCTCTGGCTTATAAAAGCGGATGGATTGACCAGATACCCTACGCGCAGACAATGCGTGAGCCTAAGGTGCGCGTCCGGTGGCTAGATAAGAACGATGCCAGATCACTCATCGGAAACCTGCAGCATGAGTGGATGAGGAACCTGTGCTCATTCGCTCTGCTGACCGGCGCGCGCCTGCGGGAGATTCTGTCTCTCACCTGGCAGGATATCGATCTGGGTCGGCGGAGGGCAGTCGTTAAAGCTGAGGTCGCCAAATCAGGCCGGGCGAGACAGTTACCACTGAGTGATGAGGCGGTCGCAATCCTGAATCGCATCCCCCGAGATTTTGAATATGTTTTTTCTTCCGATGGAACACTTCACGACTATTTCGTGCGGAGTGATTTCAACAGGGCGCTGAAGCTTTCAGGGATAAAGGATTTCCGGTTTCACGACCTGAGACACACCTGGGCGAGCTGGCATGTTCAGGACGGAACGCCGCTGATGGTTCTGAAGGAATTAGGGGGATGGGAGAAGCTGGAGATGGTGAACAAGTACGCGCATCTGAGTGGTGAACATTTGAGCAAATTCAGCGGCGTTGTCACATTTCTGGCACAGGAAGGAAGATACGAGAGTGAATCTGGCCGGATAACTCTCGTAAGTTGATGTTTTAAAATGGTAATAATCTAGGTTCCGCGGCCGCTGGAAACCGATGCATCGGAGAAACAGTCCGATGATTTATTAAAAGTGGCGCATCATAACAACCGCACAACCCGCTACACAAGCCAGCCAGCAAGTTAGCGATTGTCGTTCTATGCAGATTTCTGCGGGATTGTGTCAATTTTCTGGCACAATTTTGGCACACCTTTATATAGAGGGGCGCGCAGGTTCATAAACGGACACTATCTCGGCCGTCACCTTCCCCAGCACGATAATCCCTTCCAGCCCTTCTCCGTCGATCGTCTCACCGTCCGAAGTGATAATCCCTGTTCTGAATAATCTTCCCAGTTGCGGAAACTCACCAAGCTGGAAAGCGACTTTGTCGCCCGGCGCTGGCTTCAGTGATTTGTCGGCCAGCACAAACCCGTCAGGCGTCTCAATCAGGATCATGTTATTGCGGTGCGGCATCAGGACATCGTTGAGGTCAATGCGGCGCTCGATGTAGTCGGACGCTGGTGATGGAAATCCCATAATTACCTCACTTATCCCATGTTGCGGAGTGACCACGTTTTGTTCTCGCTCTCCTCTGTGACCAGCTCGAAGAAGAAATTCTGGTAACGCCGAATCCACCTGTTGCACTCTGCCAGCGTCCACACGTGATTAACGTCATCCAGACGCTTCTGGAATGCCGCAGTAGTGACAACCTGCCTGCCGCGGGCGTCCTTGGTTATCGCACCAGTGAACGCTGCGTGTATGTCGCTCTCTCTCGCCATGATATGCCCTCCTCTGATAAATACTGTATGGATAAACAGTAATATCGATCAGTAGATTTGATCAAGGCGGAGCGGTGCACAGATTTGTAAAGGGATTGATGGTGCAGGGTTTTTAGTTGGCGCTGGCGAGGGTGAGTGACTAATCTCAAATCAGACCCGCAGCTTGCTTAGATGGGCGCGGTACTGTCTGCCCCGTCGCCGGGGCTTTTTTATGCATCTAGTCCATCGATGGCATTCATGCGCTTTTGCAGCTCGGCAATGACAGCTTCCTGCTCAATGATTCGGTCTTTCAATAGCTTGCAGTATCCTGCCAGCCAAGCAGTAAGTCCTGAGTAATTAACGCTTAACAAGTCTGGATATTTTTCATTGCAGTAGGATTCCGTCACCAGGCCTGGCAATACCTCTCTGAGCTCCTGCGCCACAACTCCCATCTCTCGAACAGTATTGGCCGGGGTGGGTATGCTTGGAATATTAATGTTCTTCTCATTACTTGCATCTTCAGCTACAGCCTCATCTGCCGTCCGTGCCATTTGAGGTATGGCTCCATTGTCTGGAGATGACTTGTCATAATAGTGAGGGGTTATCTTGTCTATATCATCGATATTATATTCAACAGACGAAAAATTACTTTTCAGTCGCTTATCAGAAGTAAGTTGCGCTCCGCCAGCAAATACATTTCCAGAACTTCTGAAAGAGCCATCATTTCTGAATTCCCAAACTCCGCCACTACCCGTTACGTTAAGAATCACCCTGTATGCCCAATACGTGGATGTAAGGATTAAATCAGTCCAAGTAGATGTGTTCGATGGTGCGTCTGCGTACATAAGCTGCGTAGAATTATCAGGCCTCCATGCGGCTGCCGGCTTTCTCAAACCGAATCCTTGAGATGCGTTTTGCAAAGTACCAGACATAATAGTGCTTCCATTCGACTGAACGGCGCCAGTAATTCGAGAATCATTTCCAGCAGCAACATCAGCTGCTCCTGTCCCTACATTTCTGGTAGCACTTTCACCTAAACCTAGATTAGTTCTTGAGGTTGCTTTATTTGCAACGTCATTCAGGTTCTGGCTCTTATCCATCTTCCCTGAAACGGAGTTGACGACGCTATTCCATGACGGGCCACTATACTGGCTGCCATCAGGCAGGGTAACTGTGATATTGCTGCTGGCGCTGTAGACCTGCTGCCAGTTGGCCTTGTCCATATTCAAGCCGCGAATGGCTTTAGCAACATCTGCAGCGACCTGCGCCGTTATCCCCACCAGTGCAGCGTTTGGAACGGCAGTCCATGCCACCCCCGATGCATTAGGGCCATTATATGCAGTCGTGAGCGTTACACTGGTGGCTGAGTTCACCGACTGAACACCGAGCGTGTAAGTGACACCTCCCACTACAGCAACGATGAAATCGTTCGCTTTAAGCTCAGTTGTGAAGCTGGTCCCTGAGCCATTTACAGTCGTCGAGTTATTGGTTAATGCAATAGTGCCTGCTGGCATAGCTTTCTCCGGTCAATAAAAAACCCGGCGCTGTGGCCGGGTGTTATTTGGAATGGTTTCCAGTTATTTCAATTAAGCAAAATAAAGCCAACCAACTTATTAATTCACTTAATCACATAAACGGTGCATGATCTAAAATCAGCACATAATCAGAAAAGGATATTTAAATGAAAAAGGTAATGACTATCATTTGTGTTGCAATGACTCTTTCGGCCTGCGTATCAAGCTCTCCGCCAATTTGCTATAACGAAGCTGTTATCTATAAACAAAAGTACGACATTGCAGTGTTTAAAGTTGAAGACGGCAAATACCTTGCTGGCAAGCCCTTTTATACCTGGACAGACAAATCCCAGTTTACCGATACGGCAACATGCGATCGATTAAACCCCTAGAGCCTGCCTGTAGTAAGAGTCATATACATTGCAGTATATAAATCCAGGAGGGCCGCATGAATAACCCGGCGGCCTGCCTTGAGGCACCTGATAGTTAGAAGAAGAAAACAAATCCCCACCGCTCGCCTCGAACTGGCCTGAACTATTCACCCCGCCGCTATAGCAGTTGTAAAGCGTTATGCCTGTATTTGGGAAGGCAGGGTCAAAAGGCTGGCTAACCACCACCGAAACGCCGCTGGTAGATGCAACCGGCTGGCTCGCATTTGTAGTTGATCCAGTCTGCATCTGCAGTGGAAGGCAATTACTGTGCCAGACCATCTGTCCATTGTTGTACATGAAGAAACCGCCGGAAGGTATGTTAACCATCATCTTGGCAAAAACATAGATTCTGGTAGCAGTCATCTGATAGCCAAAGTTAGGCCTGAACTGCAACGCCCAATACCCATTCTGGTTTATCTCATTCCACCACACATGATTGAAACCAGATGCTGCTGTGCTTCTGTGAAACGCTATGAGTGGAATGCTGGCAGGCACGTTAGTTTGAACAACCTGACTAAACCCCGGAGTAAGGTCTATAACCTGTACAAGATTAAATGGAGTAAATGTCGGTGCAAGCTTAAATACAGGAGGGTTTGCCGAATAATCGTTATAAACAAAACCTGCATAATTGAGTGTGGTTGTAGGCGTTGCGGTCACTATCAACTTCGAAGGTATATCAACTCCGCTCCATGAAACGGTTTGCCCAGAAACCGATACGCCGTATGTTATCTGGCTGGCGCCAGCAGATGTTCTTCCTCCAATAATTGATGCGCTTATAGTAAACCCGTTGAGGTTATAAGTATTACTGCCTGAGCCTGATACAGTCGCCACGTCTGCTACAAAATTGTAAGACATGGCATTGACTGCATCGAATGAGGTACCGTTAATAAATGCCTGAAACCCCGCCATTATCTCTGAACCCCCATAGAGCAAACCAACTGCCCGCTCGCGTTGTACCAGGCGGCCCCTCTGTTATCCAGCACAAATTTACCCTGACCGGAAACTGGTCCGTTAAGCTCAAATGAACCATCAGAACGCATGATCGTCCCTGTCTGACCGGCGACGTAATTTGACGAATACCATGAGCCAACCTTGGCAAGCGTAATCGAGGCATAGTTGATAAACGCATCGTTGATAAATATCTGACCGTTTACTGCAGCAAACGCCATCTGGTAATTCCCCGGATCGCTGCCGGTATAGATACCAAATTGGTCAGCATTGAATGCCAGAGTAGACTTATATGCGCCGCCTGAAGGCTCAATGCCAATAGCCATGCCAGCACCGTAATACTGACCGCCTCGATTAATGCCGACGCGCAAGGTGTAAGACGCTTTAGCCACCCCGTTATCAGTAACGGTTGCTGTCAGCTTCTCGTTCACCGCAGCACTTAACTCACCGTACTGAGCCTGAACCTGTGTTTCCAGTTGAGCCATTGCCTGTGAGACGTCAGCTACTGTTGTGCGGATAGTGATGATATCCGCCCTGACCTCCCCAAACTGGCGGAACTGGTGATCTACAGAAGCGTCGCTGTTTAGCGCGTTCTGCAGCATCCCTTCTATGTTGTTATCAATCTGACCGGACAGGTTTTCAAACGCATCTGAGTTCCTGATTGCCTCATCGATATACTCAAGCATGCCCGGAATGTCTGATGATGCCTGACCTGACACCTGCACGAAAGGAGACACGCCAAATGCGTTTTTGGTCCTGACGTACATATAGTAAGTATGGTCAGCCTTAAGGCCATGCAGCGTCCACTGTGAAGCTCTGCCCAGGAACTGCGCTTCCGTTTCCACAGCCCCGATTGAAGTGGCTGGAACCTCTCCTGTGTACCAGAACTCAAATGTCGTATCAGTTGTTGCGCTGACACTCATTACCGGCACGATGTCAGCTGAGAAGATGCCCGGATTCCACTGAATGAAAGAAGGGGCTGATGGAGCGCCAATTACCAGGCTGACCTGAGTTTCAGCGCCCTTCATGCCATTCTCATTGCGACCACGGACACCCAGCGAGTAAATCCCGGCATCCAGACCATAGAAGTCATATCGGAACTGGTCTGTTTCGTACTGCGCAACCACCTTCCCGTCTGCGTTATAAACGTAGAGTTCGAACACGATCTTCTTGGTCAGCGTCGCCGTCTGCCAGGTTGCCGTGACCTGAATAGTCTCGCTATTTACGTTGATGATGCGCAGGTTTTCGATGTTCGGGACACGGTATCCATTGAGGGTATCGTTAGGCGTTTCGAATACCGCGCCATCATCCACGATAGCCTGCTTGTTCGGGTCGTATAGCGTTGCTGAAATACTGTAGACAGAGTTATTTTCGTCTTCAGATATCCCCATGACACGAAACAGGCGGGTAGCAACGTCACCCGTTGAAATGACAAATATCGTTCCGTCTTTAACCCAGTTTGGCGCAGTTCTCAGGGTGATGATTCGACCCGAAACTGATGCGATCGGATAGCGTGTGAACTTACCATTCGAGCCCATAAGCGACATCGTGTCGCCGCCACCGGCCAGAGTTGAAACATCGGCATCCACAGTTATCACGGCGCCGCTGTGAGAAATGATGCGGCCGCCAAGCCGTGTGGCAGCGTAATCATTATCCATGACCTCAATTACATCGCCTGGCATGAAAGAAATAGCATCGCGCGCCATCTTGAACGTGACTTTCTTTGTTTCCCGCTTGCAGGTTTCAAGAAGCCACTTGCCTGCGCGGAATGCCTGCCCGCGGGAGGTGCAGCCGAAAGCCTCCAGCGTCGTTTCGTTATAGCCGTACCGGTCAATCATCTGGTCATCAGATACGTATTCTTTGACCTGCTCCCATCCGTTGTTTGGGTCAGTCCAGGACACTACCACAGCGTTAAATCGCTCAGAACGCTTCATGGAGCTATATGTAAACAACCCATCGACGACATTCGCATTCGTGACTGCCGTCAACGGGTCCTGCGGGTTGTCCAGCATGATTGAGAAGCGCATGCCATCCCACAGAGCAATGCCGCGGAACATACCTGCAATCTTGTCGAGAATGTCGCGGGCGCTGGATTGCTCAGTGATATAAGCGTTCAGGGTGAAGCGTGGCTCTTTGCCGCCATAGCCATCATCGACAAGCTGATCGCAGAATTGCGACAGGACATACAGGCTGCCATCGTCAACATCGATGTAGCCAGCCCGGCGCGCCAGTCCATAGCGCGTATTTTTCACTAATGCGCGAAACAGCCATGCGGGGTTATTCGTCCATGCGGGTTTAAATCCACCGGTCCAGATGCCAGTGTATGTTCGGGCGATCGGGTCATAGTTATCCGGGACATCAACAATCAGCCCTCGCAGATGATAGGTGCGAGTAGGCGTGTCGGTGTACTGGTCACGGTCAATCACCGCCCCAGCTACCGCTGCATAAGGATATGAAAGGCGGTCATCAGTGATTTCAGTAAAGCTGTTCCAGATGGTGCCATTGGTCATCAGGTCGCTTGAGCTGTCAGGAGTGACACGACGCAGACGGATATCAAATGGCTTCTGCTGGGGAGCATCAATGATATGAGCCTCAAGGTACTCGCCTGATATTTTGCCGCTTATTGTGACGGTCTTCTGAATATTCCATGAACCGGCCGTCCCATTGCGCGTCTCGATGACCATGGTTACCGCAGTTTCGTGCTGGTTGCCCTTGGTATCCTGCTCAACCAGACCAGTTACGCCGATGTTCATTCTTACTCGGGTCACATCAGTGTCGGTTACCGTTCGCACCAGAGGCGTGCTCTGCGTTACGTCTGTATTGACGAGCGTGGTCGCTTCAATCGCGTCAAAGCCGGTGATCGGAGACTGATTTGCAGAGCCGGGTCGCCACGCAACACTGACTCCGTTAATCGTAACGTTGCCGCCTGCATCAGTGACGGGCGTTTTATTCAGCATGAAAGAGGAAAGGTGGTTCTGGTCTACGGGCCCGTAAATCGGACCTTCTGAAATGAGATCGAGGACTTTCAGATACTGCTTTGATTTGAGGTTGTCGTCGATAAGTTTGGGAGTGCTTCCGCCACCGCCGCCTGAGCTCATGCTTTCACCTTAACTGATGGAAATATCCCAGTCCTGATTGTTGCTGGTATCAATACCGAGAGAGATAACGTTACTGCCAACCACCATTTCGCCAATCAGTAACGGAACCGGCCTACCCTGCCCGATTCGGTTCTCTGCGCTGGTGAATGAGTTGTTGGTAATGGAGTTTGTGTCCTGGTCTGCTGAGCTCTGCGTCTTCATGTGTGAGGTCATATAGAGCGAGTAAGCGACAGAAGCGACCGTGACGGCCACCATGATCCAAACCGCAGCTACGGCGCTGATTGCCCCCTCCACAATCGGCACGAAGACGACTGTCGCGCCGTCTTTAAGGTGCCTGTTCATGTGGAACTCAAGGTTATCCTGTGACACGTCACCGCCGTCTATCCGAAGGCGCAGGCGGGTTTTATAGAAATCGCGTTTGAATTCGGGACATTGAGCAAGCAGAAGACGCAGGCCTTGCGAGGGTGTATCGACGTTCAGAGTGATTTGGCGGAAATGTCGTCGGAGATTCCCCGCAAATCTAAAGATGAGCATTGTTCATGCCTCCATATAGAGTGCGTCAGACTTACATAGGCTTGCCGGTAGGGCTCGCGGCGGCTGAGGCGCCCGGCCAGCTCGTGATGGAGTACGGTGTTATCTCCAAGCCAGAGCATTGCGTGACAAGGGTCGGACTCAGGGAAGGCGCGCCTAATGATCACATCACCCGGCAGGATGTCGGCCGGAGTAACTTCGTAAAACCCGTTGGCTGCCATGTTCCTTAGATAGAGGTTTTCACCCCTCACCCACCATCCGTTAGTGCGCTCGAAGTCTGGCAGGTCTATACCGCACAGGTGGTAGGCGTCCCGGAAAAGCGTGTAGCAATCCATCACGCCATGTTCGAACCGGCGGCCTA
>Ga0265797_10001118_pt1 | contig 47976 bp, 48 predicted proteins | sample P2T30metagenome_FD_192433 | JGI IMG/M metagenome (GOLD analysis project Ga0265797, IMG submission 192433) | Plant litter microbial communities from East Loma Ridge, Irvine, California - P2 T30 | ecosystem: Environmental > Terrestrial > Plant litter > Unclassified | place: USA: California...
AGTTCGAAAAGCAATTCGAGATAGCATACTCATTGCTCGACGCCTTGACATTGTCAGGCGCTACACAGCCAGCCGATCATTACGAAACGCTTCGATATCTGCTGCTCAGCTTGTCCGCCTCTCCGAACTCTCGGCAGATCTACGTTCGTACGTTGGAGAAAAAGATGGGAGGTGGCCCAGAAGGAACCAGCGAGCAGCAAAAGTACAGACATCTTGCTGGAGTGCAGCTATTGAGAGATGACGGTTCCATCCGCCAGCCTTCCAGACGAGCGTCCGTCATCACGGGTTGAACGCTGAACCGGTTGAGCCACTTCACTGCCCGCGTCCCCAAGGGATTGAGTGAGCGCAAGCGTCAAGGCAAAACAAGGTACTTAAAGCGCGCCGCGCTGTCACCGTCATCAAACAACTCAAAGCCAGTTCTCTGGCCTAGTGGTTAACGCGCCACAAAAGTTGTTTCGATTAATTCCTCACGGGTTTTAGTCCCACCAAACTGTGGTGATTCGATTCCGCATGAAAGCTGTGAACGATTTGTTACCCTAACGACGGGAACTCTCACAGTTAATACTCAACCGGACACAGAAGCAGTATCGCAGGAATTTTTTTTTTCTTTCTCTTTTTTTTTTGCTTGTGTTTTTGGGCCAGCGACGGCAGTCGATGTTGTTGGTCACTAGCTGGATAGGCAAACGGAGCGAATCACACACCGGCTACGACGTAGGATCGACCAGCGGTACTGGTAGCTTTTCGTGCGATATATTTTGCGAAATTGCTCAGCTGGCCTTCAAATCTCATGGGGACGACCGCAAAGCTCGAGATTCTACTCGAGCATCTTCAGTGCGGAATCGTTCGCCTGAAGCATGGTTTTTGCGCACGGGAGTGCGTTTTAGGTCGTTTCACTGAGTACTGGGCGCCTAGTATCAACAAACATGAATATCGATAGCCATTGATATATTGACATTATGGTCAACCAGATTCTTTCATCGAGCACTTCAGGTACCTGCGCACCAGCTGCGAAAATCACGTGACTATCGCGGCTCATCCTCCGCCGATGTCGAGGGTGCGTTTGCGCAGACAGCATCCCAGATTTCGCCGCATCCAATCGCTCAAACGCGCGCTGAAATACCTCTTCATTTACATTGAGCACAGACTCTCCACAACCACCCGCACCCCGCCACTGGGGCAAAGACAGAGTTTCGATTCAGCGAAATGGATCTTGATCTAACCGACTACGGCAATGTATGTACTTGAATGTACAATGGCTCTTCAACATATATATTGTTGGCCTCGCCGGTCAATGAGACAGCAACATCACATCATCCACCGCTCACTCCTTCCGCCATAACCATCTCATATTAGCACAAGACCCGACTCGACAACATCGCCACCATGGTTTCTGGTCCAGCAGGCAACTCGGGCGGTGATGAGGTATATAAGAATCTACCCAACAACTGCCATGCGTACTGGTATCGCGATCCTGGACTTCGGAGACTCAACATCGGCATTCTCCTAGTGTTCTCTTCTGCGACCGCCAACGGTTTCGATGGATCTTTGATGAACGGCCTTCTTGCGATCCCAGCTTTCAAAGAAGACCTCGTCGATCGGGTCAACACCAGTATCCTCGGTCTGATCATCGCCGCCATTTCCATCGGAGGACTCTGTGCGCTCATTCCTGCTGGATATGTGAGCGACAAATGGGGCAGAAAGATATGTCTTGCCGTCGGCACATCCTTGATGATCGCCACAAGCATCGTGCAGGCATTGACAAGCGGACCGTGGGCTTTCCTCGCAACCAAGGTCATCTTGGGTGTTGGCATCGCTTTCATTCTGATTCCCGCGCCAGCACTGGCCACCGAGACAGCTCACCCACGCAACCGCGGCATGGTCACAGCCTGCTTCCAAACTGCCTTCTATTGGGGAGCGATTGTATCTGCCGTTGCAACTCTCGGAGGCTTGTACATCAAAGGCTCATGGGCCTGGCGCATGCCCGTCATGATGCAAATCCTGTTCCCCTCGCTTCAAATCATCGGCCTCTTCATCATTCCAGAATCGCCTCGCTTTCTCATCGCGAACGGCCGCAAAGAGCAGGCTCTCGATGTTCTGGCAAAATTCCACGCAAACGGTGACAAGCACGATGCGCTTGTCGTCTACGAATACAGCGAGATCTGCGAAGCCATCGAGCGCGAGGCTGCGTTTGCTGCTGGTTCTACCTGGAAGGTCTTCATCTCTACGCCGGGCAACCGCCACCGTCTACTCATCTGTCTGCTTGTCGGAGTTATGATCCAGTGGGCTGGAAACGGCATCGTGTCCTACTATCTATCCCCCATCCTCGAAAGCGTCGGCGTCACCGACCCCGTCTCCCAAGCCATGATCAATCTCGGTCTCCAAATCTGGAACGCAATCCTAGCTCTCGTCGGTGCAACCGCCGCAGAACGCTACGGCCGCCGCCCACTGTGGCTCACCAGCGCCATCGGGATGTTGTTCGCATTCTCCATCATCACCGCTCTGAGCGCTGTGTACGCCAAGAACGGCAGCAGTGTTGTCGGAGGTGCTGTCATTGCCATGCTGTTCATCTTCTTCGGCTTCTACGACATCGCCTTCACACCACTTTCGTTCGCGTACCCGATCGAGATCTTGCCGTACCGTCTTCGCTCTCGCGGAATGTCGGTCACACTCACCACGGTGTTTGCTGCTGGCATGCTAAACCAGTACCTCAACCCTGTTGCTCTGGCAGCTCTTGCATGGCGCTACTACTTTGTTTATATCGGCTGCTTGATCTCTTTCGTCGCCATCATCTGGTTCCTCTTCCCGGAAACCAAAGGCAGGAGTCTCGAGGAGATCGCAGAAGTGTTCGATGGCCCTGCTGCCGAAACTGAGGCACACAGGCAGGCTAGTATCTCTGCTCTCGAAGAGCAGAAGCTTGGTTTCAGCGCGGTCGAAGAGACCGAGTTTCGCGAAAAGGCATGATGAAACGAGCAATGTTCATGATAATGTTGACATGATAAGACCTTGTCGGTAGCCGTTTTAGTGTATTACGTATCCGTTCAAAGCTGCGCCAATTCGCTGTAGTCCATCGTGCCATCTCAAGCTACATCATCCACATCAAATTTGACAAGCAAACTGCAGTGCGTCTCGCGACCTTTCAGGTCAAGCATGCGGATAAAAGACCAGCCCTTCGCCACATACGACAACCTGACAGCCGCGACAGCAAACATGGGGTTCCTTGCCCAGCTGTCGTCGCTTTTGATCAGAATTCGCAGGAAGACCATCTCGTTCTCCTCGTAATCCCACTCCAATGTCTCATCCCAGATAGGCTCCGTGACGGGCGGATTGGGGCCTTTGTGCATGAATGCAAGCTTGTGCTGCTTGTAAGCTGATGTCTTGCGTTTGGGTGGCTTGCCGTCGTGGTCATCCGGATGGATGAGCGTGCAGGTCACGTATGGTTTCATCTCGTCGGTGGCGTAGTCTTCGGGTGTAGGCACGTGAGTTGCACCGCCAACGTGCAGTTTTAGTCTCTTTTGGCGTCCGGTGCTGAGCTTTCCGCTTCCGCCTGCGCGCAGAGCGGCGGGCTTGAGGACATAGCCGTCGGAGCCGGAGAACAACGCCTAGTGTCATGTCAGCGGGTAAGTCACTGTTTTACATGATATTCTAACTCACCTCGTTGAGTTGCATCGCAGCATCAAATGTCTGCCAGTTCAACGCTGCGACTTGAGCGCCTACGCCCCAGAAGGTGCAAGCGTTGAGGTTGCGAGAGAAAATCCGTGTACCCTTCGGATAGACACGCATCAGATGGTGGGCATTGTGCTTTGACACCGCCGCAGCAGATTCAGGAAGCAATTTAGATACGCCAGACTCCGACATGTTGATCAAGTGATGGTGCGGACCATTACACAAGTTACCTTCGAGCCAAGATTGGTCGACGGGCTTGACGGACTGCGCATACACACCCAGATCGGCGAGCTCGGGAATGATCGGGGATGCTGCTGCTTTGCGCTTGCTCTCCTTGTAGGCTTGCTTGTCGGCTTTCGCTGCTTCATGTTCGTCTTCGTCGGATGATGTATCGCTGTCGTCAGGTTCGCCAACGAAGTGGTATTCGACCATCACGGCAATTTTGTTGCCCAGCTCTCGAAGCGTTACGTGACTTCCAGTGCCCTCTTGCTCTTGGTGGCCATGCTCGCGAACCGCTTTGCTCAGAAGGCGATCGCCCCAGACCTCTTCCATGATCTGCACAAGGCGAAGCTGGCCTTGTGCTCCACAGTGGTTCTCAAGGGAAAGCATAATAGGAGCCGCGTGGATCTTGTTATCAATAAGCTCAGCTGCTTCGTGATCAACTACATCTCGGATAGTCTCGCACACAGAGCGGAAAGGCAAATTTGATGTCAACGTGTAGCCATGAGTGACCTTTGGCTCCTGAGGGTTGTCATCGTCGTCCCATGCATCGATTTCGACGCAACGCGCGCCGTTTAGCAAAGCGGTCTCGTAGGCAGTAGCCTTGGAACTCCCGTACAGCTGATGTGCTGTTAGGTAAGTGTTGTGGCTGGAACTGATGAAATACTCCGGAAGCGGATATGATCGGTCTTTGATGTAGTCGGGAACACTGATATGTGATTTGTCCACCAACGCCTTGAGAGCAGGAGATTGCTGCTCGGTGTCGATGCTGGCATCAGCTGAACTGAGGACTTTCTTCTGCACCAGGAATTCTTTCAGCGCCTGGCCGACCTGCAGTTCCTTCTTTGTGAGATGTGTCCGGCGAGAAGCATGGCCACCTCCTGCGACCGAGGTGCTGTCGATGGTGTCGCCGAGGTCCTCTTCATCGGTCTTCACTTTGCCGAATGGGTTCAGCTTGGAGAGGCGAGATGTAATGTTCGAGGGTACTGTCTCCGTCATGGTGAGTGTTTTATGTGTTGCTTAGAAGAACAGACAGGTTTCAGTGCAGTTGTTTATGATACGTCGTTGCCAAGTCGCGACTACGTAGCTCAAGAGACCCCACTTTGAAGTTGGTTCTCAGCTGAAAGGATCTCCACTTCGGGTGTGTCTCACTGTATATCAGCTCATAGGGCTGAACAGACCATTAACTACAGGCTTACAGTGATGCAGAGCTGATTCCCATGACGCTGTGTAACAAGATTAAGGATGTTGTACAACTCACCATGCGACTTGACCCAACTTTAGCTCAGTCTTCTACTACAAAGCCAACGCATCTCATACGAACGCTGCCAACTCTATCTCGCTCGGCAAAAACGGCTTTTGCGGAGCGAGAGCGATGCCTGTTCAAATGGCTTATCCCGCTCGTTTGTGTTAGAGGCCTATATTATAAGTGCTCGGCGTTCTTCGCCCAGCTGCCACGGTGGAGCAGTAAGGGAGTCAGTTCCTCTCACAAGAAGGCAACTCGCATGTGGGCTACCAGAAGAAACTGTCAACTGAGAGCGTTTCTCGGTTTGATTCAGGCAGGCATAAATGCTCAACTCATCCTCCTGCAAGCCTATGTCTGTTCTTTCACGTGGTGAGCTTCGCATGGGATGGCTGGAAGTCAGTGTCGATTGTGCTGGTACCCTTGTGTTCAAGAAGATGATCCGGGAACAACTGCAGAAGAAGCAAAAACTCGTTGTCTAGAGACACGAGGTACAAGCTCCGTGCAGCGATTCCTTCTGAACTACAACAAAAGAGTAAAAGGAAACTCATCTCAAGATGAGATGTCATGTCACTGATCGACGCAGGGATCGAACCTGCAATCTCTTGATTCGTAGTCAAGCGCCTTGCCATTGGGCCAGCCGACCTATTCCATGTAAGAGCAGTTGTTGGCGTTGTACATAATCCTTTGCAATGTTTTGCTCATGAGCCGGTCATACTTCGGAGCATACCGGCGCTTTTGCGGAGTTTTGTCAAGCAGGAAAAACTTTGAGCAAAGACGCGAGTTTGATCTTTGCTACTTGTTTTCACAACACCTCTACCATCCATAGATCACAGGTCGGCTGGCCCAATGGCAAGGCGCTTGACTACGAATCAAGAGATTGCAGGTTCGATCCCTGCGTCGATCAAGTATCGTGTCCTCCATGAGGACTACCATCTTTTGCTCATCTTTTGCTGGCCTTCTATACACCATGAACTGTGTGGACGACCGCCTGCTGCACCATCAAAGTCTGCAAAGACACAAGTTACAGGACTACTGTAGACTTGATGTAGAAGTCATGTGCCGGCTCCGGTCTTCACCTTGTGCCAGACCATTTTGATTCATCATACGTTCTCGAGTCTGATCCTACCTCCTACCTCCTACGTTTCCTGTTCACAAACAAGAACGACCGTTAGATCAACATCTTCGTTCAAACGTGTCACTGCCCCATTCCAACCTCAGCCGTAAGCCGTTCCAGCACAGCGAGCAGGTCTCCAGCGCACATCTTCTTCGCATTCTTCTGCCCAAACACAGAAGGCGTCGGGCACAAGGATCCTTCGAGTTTTGGCTGGCGCTGCACATCCCTGTCGGAATAGTGTGCCGTACACAAGTAGAAGTTCTGTCCAACGGGCGTGCATTTGAACTGGGGCTGCGAGAGTCCGAGTCGCAAGCTAAGCTCTACCACCAGCTGTGCGGGAGACTGCTCTGTCTTGAGGCGAGAGACCTCTTGGGTGAGTCCGGTGTGAGCTTCGTCCGAGGACGACTTGCGGCGCTTGGTGGTAGGCGGTGTAGAAGCCGCGTCTGGGAGCATCCCAACAGCGCGAAGCCAGGTTACGGCGTCTTTGGCGGCAGACCGCTTAGCCTCTGCCTTGCTAAGGTGCGGGATTGAGTCTGAGCCGAAGAGGTAATCTGGGCGAGCTTCGATGCTTAGGGTACAGCAGTATTGGATAGAATTGAGGCACAGTCCGCGTCGTTGCTGCGAGCGCGTGTTCACTTCGAAGAATTGGAATTGAGGATAAGCGTGGCGGTGCTGTTGTGTGAACATGTGTAGAACTGCGACCCAGTCTCCGCTTGCATCGTCGGGAGTACCGTTGTCAGTGGACTTCCGCTTGGTAGAATCGAGCTTTCCATTTTTCTCCGTGGGAGGCTCGATGTTTTGGAGCGTGGCAAGTCCGCGTACAGCAACTGCTTCTTTGGCAAGTTTCTTTGAAGTAAACGGACCTTCTTCCTCGTAGACGTGGTCGCCGAATTCCAGCTTTGATGAAAAGAGGCCTTGTTCCACTTCCGTGAACGTGAACGAAGACGTCAGGGAATGCACCTGACATAGGTGGTTGAACCTTGGAATGGCCTCGGGGTTGTTTGATTTCGGAGGCAGAGGGACAGGCTTCCCTGGTGTAGGGAGTTGGGTGGGCTGTTTCGCGGGTTGTTTTCGGATGGGGAACAATGCGTCCCACTCTTCGATGCTGTAGGTATGACCGGGAACCGCGACTGGTCCGCTGCCCTTGGGTCGCGTTGGCATTTCGAGGTGAGTGTCCGGTGTATGCAGAAGAGATTCCGTGTCGGAATCGATGTCCATCTCAGCGAACATGGTGTTCTTTCTTGAGGGTTGTTCTTGGGCAGCTGTCTTGGGTGGTCCAGTGAGCTGGTTATGTTGTTCCAGATTTGAGTTGCCTGATTGCTGTGAAGGGTGTCCACTCTCAGCACGATGAGTTTGTGTAAGGTGATTATCCGCTGTCATGGGCGGTAGTTCAGGTACGATCAAGGACCGAAGGAGATCCTGTGGCAGAAGAGCAGGCTGAGAATCCATAGAGGAGGTAGCTTAGCTGCAGGGCAGCCAGGCGTGCAGGCGGCAAGGCAGCAGCTGCAATTGGCGCGTTGAAGTCGCGGTTCGTCTGACTTCAGTACAGTAACACTCTTTTTGTCCCTCGGAAACCCGAACACTTTGTGGGTGGGTTTGACGTGCTGTTAGTTTTGCCGCGCCTGTATGTTTCGTTAACGATATTGTCACAATGCAAGATGCGCCCGGGCCGGTACCTTATCGACAACCTGAAGACGGGCGGTCAATTTAGACTTTGGACTTGAAGTGGATTCGCCGTAGGGTCATGTGATCAGGCGCCTTGACTGTCGGTGATGTGAATCTGTGTCAAGAAAAAGAACCGTTTGGTGCTGGGAATCTGTGTGCGGGAAAAAAAGATATTTGGTGCTGGGAGAGCGCTTCCTTTATGCAACTGGGTGCGACACAGAAGACCGTGAGGACACCGCGGACCGTGCTTGTGTCGGAGGACAGCCACGTGAAGATGTCCTCTATTCTTTCACATGCCATGTTAAATCAAGGAGCTAGGTAATGAGGTCAAAATATATATAATGAAGAGGTCATTGGAAAGAGTAATCCTCGGGCTTGATTGTAGTCACAGCGCGCATGGCAAGTAAACCCAGAAAGCACACAACGACATCTCAACACGACCACACAACACAACAAATCAACATCGCACATAAACTCATTATCATTAGAACATTAGAAAAAACACCTATCGCACAACTACACCACCGGCTCCTGCCCCTCCACCGCCACCTGCACATCAAAAGCAGTCGTACCCGCCAACACAGACAACGCCTCCTCTTCCTTGATCATCTCCTGGCCCGCCCCACCAAAAGCCTGACTCTCCTGCACCGAAGCATACATCTCCGGGTCAAAAACGCCATAATCGCCAAAAGCACTATTCTGACTATTATCCATCACAGCCGCGCCCGCGAAATTACCATCCGCGAAACTCTGCTGGCCGTCGAAGCTGCCCGTGTAGCTGCCCACCCACGACTGCGAGTAGTCTTGAATCGCAGGGTCTGTGACGAAGTCGTCGGCCGTGGCGTCGAAGTTGAAAGTGGAAGTGTCGAAGGTGTCGATGCTTAGGTTGGGGTCGTAGGAGATATCGATGTTGCCGCTGGTGAAGTCGAAGGTGTCGTCTAGTTCGACGTCCATGCCGTCGCCGGTGCCGAAAGCTGCGCCTGTGGCATCGCTGATTGAGGTCGGCCATGTGGCGGAGGAGAGAGCGGAGCCCGACTCGTTGCTTTCGTACTCGAACGGAGACTGCAGTGTTGGCTGTGGGGGCGCGCCCGAGGCTGTGAGGTTGGGCATGGGATCGTCGTTGAAGTTGAACTGAGTGTCTGTTTGCACAGGCTTCAGCGGCGAGGCGTATTGCGGAGCAGGAGCTGAAGCTGGGACAGGAAGCAGGACTCTCTTCCAGCTGGTCCGACCCTGCTCGCGCGTGGATTGTCGGAAAGACCAATGAATAACCATCACCCGTTCAGTCCCCGTGGCCGTCTTCACGAAGACGTCCTGAATCGCTGTTATGCTTCCAATGAAAGCTGCGCCATTCTCAGGCCCCGCATCGCATGCTTCCTTGTACCTGACTGACAGCGCTTTGGCCCAATAAGTACTTCCGAATTTTGCTTGCATGTCGTTGGTAGGATGATCGCCATCCTCGCTCGAAAAGTGTTCATGGTGACTTGAGTTCTCCACCAGTTTGCCCCTCTCGTAGAAGTGATTTTGACAGATCACCTCGAAAGGACGCGCCAACTCGCCAACGCGACAGTGGAAAGAGATGCCAAGCTCGATACCCTCGAGGCTGACCGGGAGGCCATCTTTATCTTTCCACGGCCCTGAACGCAGAGCCAGAGACGCCTGAGCAGCAATGATATTACAATCGATCGGTCGTTGAGCATGCATTGCAGCCAGGTGAGGATGTCGCTGTGCGAAACGGGTCCAGTCCGGAAACACATCGTCGGCTTCCCACGGCTGCGAGATTTGTTTCGTATACGTATGTAGTCGCTCCACTTCGCAAGCATCGTCGTGGAGCTTGTTGACCACGAGCAATTCGCGCTGCACGAACATCTCAAAGTCAACAGGCTCGAAGATATCAGGTATGTCTCGGAGCTTGCCGTGTCTGCTAGGAAGCCCAAATGTAGGAAGAGGAAGGACGTGTCGTCCACTTTGAGGTGCCTGGACGGGGTAGCGCGAGAGGCTTCTACCGGTGGCATGGCTGGAGGGATGGCGGCATCTCATCAGGGTGTCGGGATCAGGTCCCTTGGAGAGATAAGCCATGATTAGTGGGTCGTGCGCGACGAACGGTTTCAACACCTGTATGTGGCTCGAAACCTGTTTGCGGTTGCGACTCTGGCCTGTCGCCATCTCGATCCAGTCGGCGATGAGCTCGTTGCGGCCCCTCTGTTTTTCCTTGAAGAGGTGCTTCTTTCGGCCCATAGGCGGGTACTCGACAAGAGCTGAGACCGCGTTAGTGGCATGCTTTCGAGTACGCTGAAGTACATACCTCGGAAGAAAGCCTGCTCGAGATGATCTGGCCATTTCTGATCGCCGTCTTTCCCATCAGTCTTTCCTTGACGGGAGCGGTACTTGGCGTATTGCTCGGAGTTGTGGAAACGTCTCAGGAGGATGCGTGCCCTCTCGTCTTTCTCAGCCTGGGTAGGGTGGTGCAAGCGTCCATAATTAGGTCGGGCAAAGCCACTGCGGAAGGGAGCGTGGGAGACAGCATGTTGGTGACGATACACTGGTTGAGGCGGCCTGACCGGTAATCGAGGATGGATGTTTTCAGACAGCAACGAACCCGAACTTTTGAGCTCGTAGTCCTGCGAGAACCTGAAGTCGTGTTGGCGATTGCCAGAATGCTCCTGCAAAACCCTCGGAGCTGCCTCACTTCCGCCGACTAGAGGTGACGCATTAGAAGGCAGCACACAAGGCTGGATCATGGTGCTAATTGAGATACAATCCACGTTTTGGAAGGCACGTAGGCAGGAATGCTTGAGAGTGATGCTTCATGAAATGTTGTGATTCGTCGAAATGATCGAGGTATGCTGGAGGCTATGGATATCGGTATGCTGACAGTAAGGAACGTGAAAGAGTTGGTCTGTGAAAAGGAATGACTAGTAAAGAGAGTGATGTGGAGTGACCGACGACTAGAATGCTGTCGTTAGGCAACAAGCAGTGTGTCTTGTTTATAGATACCAGGCATAGGACCAAAAGAGAGGTGTGCTGACTTAGCCTTGTGTTCCACGATACTCCCAGGGCGCGCGTGCAATTTCGGGCTTCCACGAGCGAGACCTACACATGGAGGGTTGGCTGCAAGGCCGATTGCGTACAGATTGACGGCAATCAAGGGTAGAGCCTAGTGCCCTGCGGCAAGCTCATCAAACGACAGGCAAGGACACGCGAGTGACGTCGATGGAGGAACGAGATCAGGGAGATCGCCTTCGAAGGAGGGATAACTTCCATCTTGGCATCATGGTAATCTCCTGGATAGACAATAGCCCATGTGAGAGGAATGTGTCTGTGAGTCAGTGGAATGTTCCCTGTTTATGAGTGTCGACAAACAATGGCGTTCTTCTTGAACCAGGTAACCTCAAGCCACTGCTTTACCAAACACTAACAAGCTGAACAGCTTGACTATAACTCATGTGCGTTGGGTATCATGAAGTTACAAGCATGTCGAAAGTTGCAAAGGTGGTCGCATAATCCGAAGCAAGGAGAAATCTCTCGCAACCTTCATGAGGAAACACGTGATCTTGCCTTGCATTTGCCCCACTCGTCCCAAAAGGGAAATGGAGCTTGACAAGTCAGATGTAGCCACATCTCTCATTCGATCACTCCTCTGCATCGTTCTCGGTCGTAAACTTCTTTCTTCCGCCGCTTGTGAGTTTCTGGAGCGCGACCTTGTTGACCTGCGAGCCAACCTTCTTTTGCATCTTCTCAATCTGTGCCTCGGCGTCTTCTGCCTCTTCTTCGGCAAAGTCAAGGACAAGTCTGCGACCAAGCAAATGTGTGTCACGCAAGGCATCGATTGCGTTCTGCGCTTCCTTGGGTGTTGTGAAGTCTGCAAAAGCGAAACCGCGAGCGCCACGGTCCATCTTCTTGGGCACACGAACGGAACGCAACTGTCCGTAAGCACCAAGCAATGACCGAACGTCCTTCTTGGTAGCCTCGAACGGCAAGTTCTTGACAACCACTTTGGTTTTCTTGCTGGACTCGCGCTTCGCCTTGTCTTCCTTTCTACGCTGTTCGGCAGCATCTGTGCCTTTGTGACTGGCGCGGATCTGCAACTTGTGGCCATGCAAAGAGTATCCATCCATAGCCTGCAAAGCAGCTTGAGCTTGGGCAGAGCTGTGGAACTCCAAGAAACCAAAGCCCATACTGAGTACTTGGCCTGGCTTCTTCGGATCTGTCCTTGTCTTGACACGGGCGCTGAGGAAGCCGTCCAGGGGTGAGAAAGTCTCGGTAAGCTGTTGTGAACTTGTGTCGAAGTTCAAGTTGCGGACGAAGAGAGTAGCGGTTCCGGAAGTTTCTGCGACAGTCATGTCCGCGTCTGTGTTCTTGAGCTCTCCGGTTGAAAGCTTGGAGATGCCATGAGGGCCTTCGGTCTCGGCACTGGCGGTTGGCTTCAAGGTGAACAGATCCTTGGGAGCCTTCTCAAGGAACAGGACGGAGCCTTTGACCTTGCGGTATGCCAATACACCAAAGGCTGCCTTGGCTTGCACCGGGTTCGGGAACTCAACGATGGCAAGGGTACCACTGGGTGGCATGATGAAGCGTTTCAAGTCGCCATGCTCTTCAAACAGTCGTTTGAGCTCATCTTTCGAGCAGTCATACGGAATGTTCTTCACCAAGATCGCGGTGTCACCTCGTTGACTTCGCTTGAAGGCGTCAAGATCGACACCTTGAGACTTGAAGTAAGACTTGGTCTCTTGGATGATGTGCGTCTCAGCGTGAGCTTGCTTTACCGCGGCGTCGCTGCTTGTTGGGTCCAGAACTTCAGACTTGGAGAGGCCAAGGCGGGCAGCAACACTCGAAACAACAGTATCCGCATTCATGTAAAGAGCGTTCCAATTGAATGTGGTCGATGCGGCTTCGCGTTTCCTCTTGATCTGTTGTTGTGTCTTCAAAGGAAGTTTGGACAGCTCGAAGTCGTTCATCTTGTCTTCTCGTTTCGCAGTGGCGGGAATGACATGCAGGATACGGCCTTGGAAGTATTGGCCATCCTTCTCCTTCATGGCTTGTTCCGCTGAATCAGCATCACTGAACTGGATGTAGGCGAAGCCCTTTCCGTTGCCAGTCTTGCGGTCTTGGGATACGTGAACCTGGTTGTCACAATGTTAGCGACAATTCCAAATCATATTCGTCCATGCAGTGTAGTGATTTGTTTGTTTCGTTCAGTCAAAGAGACATCTACTAAAATACTCTTCCTGGGTTTACCTCAAATGCAATTGCATCGGTTGTCCCTATCAGGTGCTCATCTTGAAAGGTGGGGGTTAGAAAGGAATGGTTGTGCTTACCTCTTCGACGTTTCCGTACGACGCGAACTCAGACTGAAGGTCTTCTTGTTGCACGTCGTACGGCAGGTTGCGAACAAACAGGCGCATGCTTGCTCGAACACCTGTTGGTTCGGCATCGGCCTCAGGCTGTGCGGACTCATCAACAGCTGCGGTAGGAGCAGGTGTGTCGGTTGTTGTTGCGGCTTTAGACGGGCCAGACTTGGTGGGTGCAACGTCTTCCATGTCGCTCGAGGACACAGAAGCCGCGCGGGCTTTGGGTCGGTTGTTCTCTTCTTCCTCTTCGTCATCGTCAAGAAGACCAAGCAGACGGCTGGTCCTCGAGCGAGCCCAGTCGGCATCCGATACAGGACCTTGGGGAGCGACGTCTTCTTGTGCGTTGCCTTCTGCGTTGTCTGTCTGTGGTGGAACCACTTCTTCCGCAACCGTCTCAACTGGCTGTTGGTCGGCAGGTGGGGGATCGACCTTGGTTCGTTTGGCTTTGCGTGGGACGACCTCGTATTCGTCATCACTGGCACCAGCTTCGATTGTCATCTGGTTTTCATCGTCGACAGGAGCTTCGGTGTTGGCTTGAGCGGCATCATCGTTCTCCCAAGATCGCTTCTTCGACTTGGGCTTCATGACCTCGAGATACTCCTTCAGCTTCGCATCGTCTTCTGGTGCTTGCTTCTCAGCGTCGTTGTGTGTCTTGGCAGCCTCGACAGGCATGCTCTGTTGTTCTCTGGGTGCGGTAGGTGCTCTGCCGCCCGTCCTTCCAGGGTTGGACTCGCCGATGGGTCTGGCGACCTCGACTCCGATGCGGCTCATGCGAACAAAAGTCTTGTTGAAGTACTTGACGGCCGACTGCGCATCTTCGGGGGTCTTGTAGCCGACATAGCCGATACGACGGTTGGCAAACAATCTTGCATCTGTGACCTCACGGCCGCCAGAAGAGAAGTGCTTCTTGAAGTCGGCCTCGGTGATTGAAGGCGGCAAGCCCTTAATGAAAATACGTGAAGACTCCATCTCGACGTGTTGGAATTACCAGCGAGACTGACTGGTGCAGAAAGTGCGGTGGTATTATTGAGTGAAGCAGGATGCTCGCAGTAAAGAAGGTAAGAGGACTTTTGCGGTTTTGCTTTTCTGCTTGACTAGCGCCCGCCGGAGCTTGGACGCTCGGCCGGCGCGCGCTTTCCCGGCTGTGTTTGGGGAGCGACGCGCTGAACAACTCCAGGCAGGGAGAGCAGCGTAAAGAAAGCCATCCATCGCACCCACGACGCCCCCACTATCCACTACCACCAAGAAACACTCGTAACAATTATCACATTCAAGCGTCGATTCAGCCATCATGTCTAACGAGGTCCCCGAATTTAAGAATGAGGAGGTCAAGGAGAAGCTTGAGGGTAAACTGCGCTCTTACCGACCCACATATTCAATCAAGCATCTGCTGACAATGTTGTAGCGCAGGTCAAGTCGGTTGACATGGTAAATCCATTTGAAGGCTTCGCGTCAAATTCGTTGCACTAATGTTGATGTCTAGAGTGAAGACATGCAGCAAGAGGCAATCGAAGTCGGTACGTGCCTATTACTCATCGGCGTAAACCTCGCGAACGAGTACTGATACACCAGCAGCCCAAGAAGCCATGGAGAAGTACACAGTTGAGAAGGTTCGTATCCCTTCATGCCATTTCACACACAACGCAAGAATAGTAGTGACTGACACACTCACAGGAGATCGCCCACCACATCAAGCGCACGGTCCGTCACAGCGTGGCCAACATTTCACAGCGTAAACTAACGCCATATAGTTCGACGAGAGGAAGGGCGCAACATGGCATTGCATTGTCGGCAGGAACTTTGGCAGCTTCGTCACCCACGGTAAGAAACACCTTGAACTGACGATGTGCCGGCTTGGCTATAATCATACTGACAATCATGCAGAGACCAAGCACTTCATCTACTTCTACCTTGGCCACTGCGCCATCTTGCTTTTCAAGACGCAGTAGTGAGCTGGTTTGGGCCGAGTTTGCTAGAATCGATACCCGTTCAAGCGACCTTAGATACAACGCTATCACCAAAAACAGAATACAAGCCGCTCATCTATCAACTGCAGACGTGTACCCATCCTTGGAAGGATGGCAATGTTCCTTGACACGGTGCATATCGCCACGTTTCTCATGACAGGGCTACCGGTAATCGCCACATCATTCAAAAGTTGTTGGAATCCAACCTTGGATATGGCGGCCAAGTCGTATGCGACAAGTGGATGCGCGTCGGCGACAGTGTATTGCTTCCGTCTTGGACCATTGTTTAGCTACCGCCGAGCGACCATACATGATCAGATTGGCAATTGGAAATGCTCGACAGGGTAGCTCTTGAACTAGGACTGTGAGACTCTCGAGTACCGAAGTGACAATCATCGGATTTTGTGCCATAGAGGTCGTGCCATATGAGTACCTCGACAACCTGTTGCCCGAATATAGAAATATAGAAATCGTACTGTGCATCTATTTGTTTGACTTTGTTCATTTGCATTTTGAATCATACCACCGACCAAGGACCAATGCCCAGACCGAGACAGCCTAAGCCAAGGTGCTGGGCGACGTCAGAGACCGCGTAACGGAGCTGCGCACAGCCTCCTTGCGACAACAACTCAAGCCACTTCCCACATCAACCAGTGATCCCACGACCCCGGCGCATTTTACCGTCAACTTATCTCAGCATCAGCTCCGAGCCCTTCATCACATAATACAAACATCTCCAAAATCAGCTTAGCGAACCTCTACGAAACAGCGCATCACCTCCGAAACCCACCTTAGCTTTGCGACACAACACCAGCAGCCACCATGGCCTTCATCTTCACCTGCGGCACCCACACCTTCTCCTCCCTCCTCAAAGGCTACGAAAACGTCACAGCACAGTGCCAGAACTGCGGCAACTTCAGCGCGCGAGTGTATAAGCGCTGGGAGTGGTTCACGTTCTGTTTCATTCCCGGTACGCCAACACACAATGCTCAAACACCAACAAAACAAACAAAACACAGTAAAACTAACAGCTTCTCACAGTTATTCCATTTAGCCTCAAGCCCGACAAAGACGTCGGCTGCCACATCTGTAAGTTCTACCAAGATCTGCGCCACCGACCGGACGTGCAGAACATGATGGAAGGAGGAGGAGGGGCAGGAGGACAGCAGCCGATACCGATGCAAGGAGGACCGCAAGGGTGGAATCAGCAACACCCTCAGCAGCAGCCGCAGTATGCGCAAGGTGGACAGCCGCAGTACAAATGAAGAACGGACATCGACATGAAACATTGAAAGAAAGGGAGAGGTGAAAGGAAGAGGTAATTGGGACAGACACGGCGTTTCTGGGCAGATGATACCACTTTTGTTTTTTCTGGATGTATTGGTGCTGGAATAGCATCGAGAGTTTGATGAGAGGGGAGGTTTATTGGGCAGCGATGTATATATCACGTCCGTTTGTGGCGGTATGATACTCGTCACTCACACTACTACATCGTGTCCTGCCTCGACTAGATTGCGTGAGTATTCATCAACAAGCATGCGCTCATATGTTCGATCAAAGCTTGGGATGTCACGGAACAAATACAACAAGAGCATAGCTCGGGCACCTCTTTGTAGTTTGAAGTCCTCGTATTGATTCGTAAATTGGCTCCCAAGCGCTTCACATCTATAGCTTAGCCTTGCTCTGTGCCTTCTTAAGAATAGGCTCCATCTTAGTAGCCTTCATAACATCGCCCTTAACCTTAAGCTTACCGCTCATATACAGCTTCTGCGCATTCGCCTTGCCAGCAATGAGCTTCGCAAACTGGTCATCAGCCAAAATGAGGTTAACTAACAAGAGAACAACATATCAGCCTGGAAGGTCATGCCACAAGTCACAAAAACAGGGTAACATGAACTCACCACCAGGTTTCTTGCCCTCCGGCGCAAGGCCTTTGCCGACCGTCCCGGTCTCTTTCAGATCAATGTGCCAAGTCTGCTGCTCGCCCGCTTCGTTCTTGAGAGTGAAAGCGAAGATCGCGCCGCCCTTTTTGATGGCGTCTTTGCGCTCGGCGTCGCTGGAGAGGGCGGAGGCGATCGCGTCGAAAGCGGCGGATGAGGGGAAGGCATCTTTTGTCGTTCGTCTATGGTTAGTCTTGGGCTTTCTGTTGTGGTACACACGCGGCGTCTTGAGGGTTGGTTGCACCTACCTTCTTTGAGAGACATGTTTGTGTGTTTGTGGTTAGTGGAGGATATCTAGGTTGAGTGATGGCAATGGTTTTGCAGACAAGAATCTACAGGAATGATAAGGAGACTGGGAGACTGATGAAGAGACAGGCAGGCCAGACTTAGTAGTTACTGAGGTGCCGCCGGTGCAAGACACGCAGCGATTCAAAGGTCAGCGCATGTGATCGAGTGCCTTCAAGGGAACCGAGGTTGCCCATGGCGCATGACGGAATGCAAGCAAGCCAGCATGTGAAGAGTCCGGGGCGGGCACGCGTCTGTGCTTCCTGCGGTGGCGCTGGCATTCACGAGGCACTAAAGTCACTGCATCTCTTGGCTAAGTCGTATGAGTTTGGTTGGACATGTTGTGCTAGTCTTCACTGGTAAGGCAGCTTCAAGTGAAGTATCAGGCACTTCCACGATGGTATACTCGTCGCACAGCAGCAGGGATTAAGCTGGCAATACTCGCCGGCATCGGATCTTCAGAGCTCAGACTCAAGATGGAGAACAAGGAACATTTCTCTGGTTACTAATGATGCGCAAATGATGTCCGAGTTATCGCCTGCTCCGACGACTACTTAATGTATCCAATGCTCATGTTGGAGTAGTTTCGATTTTTATATTCATATCACTAAGAAAAATCAATATCGACATTATCTAATCTCTTGTTTCCACCATCAAATTGCACACGAGTTGCGTCTGAACATTTCTACAACAACAGATCGCCGACATGAGTGTCAACCAACCTACTGCAGCAGCCCGTCTTCGTGAGCTCCTATCAGACAGCTCTCATACAGTCGTAGCTCCAGGAGTATACGATGGCATCTCTGCTCGTCTGGCGCTTGCTCAAGGTTTCGAGTGTCTATACATGGTAGGTCAAGATCCAACCCCATGTGGCGAACCATCCCAACACCAAATCACCAGCCGGGCAACAAACATATCTTATGCTAACATGTTACCAGACCGGCGCAGGAACCTCAATGTCCCGCCTCGGCATGGCCGACCTCGGCCTCACAACCTTCACAGACATGCACCAAAACGCCTCCATGCTCGCCTCCCTCTCCCCCAGCACCCCCATCATCGCCGACGCAGACACCGGCTACGGCGGCCCCATCAACGTCGCCGCCACTGTCAAAGCCTACGCGCGCGCCGGAATCGCGGGTCTACACATCGAAGACCAAGTCCAAGAAAAACGCTGCGGACATTTAAGCGGCAAACTCGTCGTCTCACGAGAAGTATTCGCCAACCGCCTCCGCGCGGCGTGTAAAGCCCGCGATGAGAGCGGGAGCGGGATTGTGATTATTGCGAGGACGGATGCTAGGGCTGGGACGGATCCGGATGGGAAGGGGGGGTATGAGGAGGCTGTCGCCAGATTAAAAATGGCCGCCGAAATTGGCGTTGATGGGTTGTTTTTCGAAGCTTTGCAGTCGAAGGAAGAGGCTGAGAGGGCTATTGCGGATTTGCCGAAGATTCCTGTGCTGCTGAACGAGGTTCCTGGGGGGAGGACGCCGATTGTCACTTGCGAGGAGGCGAACAGGATGGGTTTCAGGATTGCGATTTGGCCGACTATGGGGCTGGAAGCTGTAGTGCCGGCTTTGGAGAATGCGTACAGTGCGCTTAAGAAGCAGGGGAAGAGTCCTGAGGATCCGCCTCTGGGGCCGGGAAAGCTGTTTGAGGTATGTGGGTTGAAAGAGCTTATGGAGTTTGATGAGAGTGTTGGAGGCAAGGCGTATCAATAGTGGATGATCGAAACATAATCAAAGTCAATGGCAACTTTTACTTCATACATCGTCTCACGGCAAGATTGAGTGGCATGCACCGGATGCTGTCATGAACACGGTCGTGCAACATAAGTGTCTATTTCTCAGCACAATGCAATAGCGGAAAGAAACAAACGATCATGCCAAAAACTTAGATTCAACTATACACATGCTTCGCTAAAATGCCAGCCCGATTCGCCTGTCAATTCAATGCCCCACTCCTCCAGCAACCCAATCATTGAACTCAGGCTGACCAGGTTGCGGGAACAGACCACGGTCTGCTTGCTGTTGGTCAACAGGTGGTTGCTGCTGCTCGCCACCCTGCTGTGCTGCCTGTCGCCTTGCTTCGGCTGCTCGCTGCACCTGCTGTCTGTGCCAAATGAGCCAGCCGAGCGCCGCAAGCAGACCTCCTATCAGCAGAGTCACGAAGACATCATCGTCGATGTCTTCATCGTAGTATCCATCATCGCCGCCGGGCATGGGATCGTACTGGGAGTCCCAGTCGTCTGCTTCGTACTGCATGTTCATCTCTGCATCAGCTTTGAGGAAGTCGCTCACCCATTCGGATAGAGACAATTTCTTGGCTTTGGTTGGCCCGTCGTCAATGCCTTTGATGCCGCCCCTGGTCACTGTGTTCCACCAGCCGCGCCAGCGAAGTTTCCATAGGGAAAGCATGACTGGGAGGTAGGCTTCTTGTTGGTTGATCTCAAGGGCTTGGTCGTAGAAGCGTTTGGCCAGGTGGAAGTCCTGGTCAATGCCGATGCCATTTTCGTGCATCCAGCCAAGGTTCCATAGCGCCTGAGCGGACTGAAGGCTCTCGCCAGCTGCCTGGTAACATGCGGCCGCGTTCTCTGGAGAAGCTACGGCTCCAAGCCCAGCGAGATAGTAGTCGCCGGCTTTGACGAGAGAGTCGATGTTGTGCTGCTTTGCACTTCTGGTCCAGTGGACCAAGGCCAGGGCTGAGTCGCCGACTGCAGCTTGGGTGTTCTGTTTCAAGGTGATGAGCCAGTCTATGGGACTCCAACTTGGACGAGAGTGGTCGAGGAGCCAAGCGACGTTCGATTGTGCATTCTCTGATCCCTGCTCTGCCGCCATGAGGTAGTGGATGAGCGCTTTCTGATTGTCGCATTCGTCGTAAGCCTCGTTGGCCACGCCAATTGAGCCCCAGATGGCTTCAGCCTTCTCGGCAACGATCTTATACTGTACTGCGGCAGTCCCGCAGCTTCGCTCGCGTCCAATGCCTTGATGGTTCATCTCAGCAAGGTAGTAGAATGCTTCAATGTGGCCGTTACGAGCCGCGAAGTCAAAGTAGCGGGTTGCCGTTGCAATATCGCCTTGGTCCAGGAACAGGATGCCGAGGTTGGTCTGCGCGACCGCCAGATCCTGATCTGCTGCTGCGCCAAAGTATTCGCTGGCCTTTTTGACGTTGCGATCGACACCGAGGCCGTCGCGATACATCAAGCCCAAAGAGTATTGGCAGAGCGCATCGCCGTTCGCTAATCCTCGAGTAAACCAGATCTTAGCCTTGCTGTAGCTTTGCTCCATTCCTTCACCGCGAAGGAACATACGGCCGAGATACCCAGCGGACTTGGATGCGAGCTTTTCCATGCCAGGTGTGGCATCTTTTGCAACATTGCCATTGTGGTCCCAGTACTGCCTTGCGACTTCCATAAAATACTTCTTCGCGAGCTTGAAATCCCTCTTCATACCCCTGCCGCCGTCGTAATACACTCTAGCTAGCCCGAAGCTAGCAGTGAATTCTCCTTTTGAGGCTTGGAAGAGCAGATATTCGATGACATCCTCAGGGTCTGCGTAAGCGTCGCTTGTAGGCCCACCCTGTTTCGCATTGATTCCGGATGAGCTTACACTCGCACCCTCTCCATATACACCTCCTGTTTCATCTGCCAGGCGGTAGGAGTCGCGGACCAGAGCGTGGCCACCAGGAGGCCCGGAGCGGTAGTACATGATGGCTTTGTCGGCGACTCGCTGGTACCAATGCACAGCCTCGTCGCAATTACGTGGCGTAGAGATTCCAGCGTGGTGTCGGTATCCAAGGGTCATCTCGGAGTGCGTATCGCCCTGCTCTGCTGCGAATGTGTGGTATAGCAAGCTCTTTGCCTGGTCGGCTGGTACCTTCGGGTTCAACCCAGTCGCATACATGAAACCCAGCATGTATTGAGCTGTGCTGTTGCCGTCGAGTTCCGCAAGCTGTTTGTATCTCTCAAAAGCCTGCTCGTAGTTGACAGGGTGTGTGTTTTTGCCGTAGAAGCTCAGCTCCGCCAGCATAAAGATAGCATCGGCATCGTTCTCCCTCGCCGCGTCCTCCAGGAGCCGGACAGCTTTAGACAGTGGCTGTGCGAGTTTTACAGGCTGTGTAGGCGCTGTTGTAGATATCAAGTTGTCCTCCTTGGGCGTGTTCATGAACAGCAGTACGAAAGCCTCCTTGGCGTAGTATGCTGTAGTCCCGAAGACACCTTTAGGCTTCTTTGTGTATTTCGCCAGCTTGGAGACCGACGGCGGCTTGATCTTAGCCAGAATCGCCGCAGCCTCGCTCACGCTCTGGTGTGTCTTCTCCTCCTCTTCAACATGCTCACTGCTCTCCTTGGCTCTTGCAGCGTCCTCCCAGCGTGTGTCGGGATGTCTCTGGCCATCGTGTAGGGGTTGTTGTTGTTGTGAGTCGACGTGGTGGACTTGGTCACGGGCGACGGCATGGGCGACGAATATGCAAAATGCGACTGCGGTGGCGTGTTAGCAATGAGTATCATGCGTATTTATGGTGAACAACGCCAGCTTACGTAGCAGGAAAGGCGCGATGCGCCAGCCGGACTGCTTCATCATGAACGGCGCTATTGTACTAATCGTGTGGTTGATACAGTGGGTGACATTATTCTCTCGCGAGTCCTGAAAAGCGATTCGTTCAGAAGAGGTGCAGCGACATTGTTGTTAAGTGGACAATGCCACATGTTTGCTCGATCGTCATTGACACCTTGCACTTCACAAAGCCCGGAGCCCGCTTCAGCCGGCATGAGCTGGCACCTCGCTATCTCACTCTCTATTTGCTGCACCTGGATCGTAATCCAGAGTAGACATCAACAATTTCGACCATGGACCGATTACCAGACGAGGTGATACTATCAATCTTATCCTGTATGCATTCCTACAAGAAAAATGCCACAGCATTTGCTGATATCCAACAGTCTTGGACATCATCGATGTCACACGCTGTCAGCTCGTATCATCTCGATTCCTAAATCTTGCCAGAGACTTTGAACTGTGGAAAACACTATGTTTCGAGGATTCTCGAGCCGAGGCTGCTCGTAGACGACAACGTTTACGCGATGCTCAAGACTCCCATCTTGACGAGCTGGTCAATGCGATATCAAGTCTGCCCGGCATCAGCTCCACCTCTGGAGTATCGTCAAGTACTACGGATTCGAGAACTACAGATCGAATACAGAGGAATCGAGCGCTGGCCAACTGGGAGCCTGGCTATCCCGGCGAAGATATAGACTACTACGAAGAATACATCCACAGGCATGCGGACGTTAATGTCGACTGGATCAACCTACCGAATACAGGCGGTGGCGACAAACGAGAAATTCGAGAAGCAACTGGTATGGCGGTTCTCTCTAACAACGGCTCACAAAATATCGTATCTCCTCTCGACGATGGCACTATCTGCGTATGGGACGTGACCTCTCGATCAACTACTCTCGATGGAGGCAGAGCTAAACTACTGGGCCAAAGCAGTGCCGGCTTGCTCACAGGAAGCGCATCTCCAGACCGAAGCCATACACTCATGACTGAGATCGGAGCAGTCGAGTGTGTTTCGATCGATAGCAGTGCTTCGAAAGGCTATTTTGCTGTACAGAATGTTCTTCAAGAAGTTGATCTGCAAACATTGCACGTATCCTCAACAAAGCAGTACCCATTTCCCATAACAGCACTGTCGTCTTGTCGGCCAGGTATGCCTCTGACGGTCGGCACCAGCTGGACGGTGCATCTGCACGACTCTCGAGATCCGAGTACACCTTCTGGAACCGACGACTCTGCTCAGCTCATCGGTGGTTCGGTCAACGCTCACGCTGCCTTGTCACAGCCTGGCCCACTTTCTATTGTCAGTCAACATGATACTTCTTCTATATGGGTCGCAGGTCGCTTCACAAGTCTCTTACACTACGACATCCGTCGATTCCCTCGACTGCTCGGCACGATTCATTCAGGTGCCCGCATCGCTTCCTTGACCACTCTACCCTACCCCTTCACCCCTCGCTCACTGGATCTGATTCGAAATCCCGACGCCTCCATGACAGCCCTCCAAACCGCACGAAGTACCCCCGGAACAACCCTCCTAGTAGCAGCAGAGTACAAAGGCAAAGGCTCCCTAGAACTCCACTCTCCCTTCGGAACATCCAGCTACCAAAACCGCCAAACCGCCTCAGCATCCAAACTCTTATCCGTCGCACCCCACGGCGGACGCATCGTATTCTCTGACGGCGACGGCAATCTACGCTGGATGGAGAGAGACGGCTCGACGCTCGTGCGCCAATACAATATCAACTCCGAGACCAAAGCCGACGCCGACGCCACGACCGGTGGGATTTTCTCGTCCTCTGCTTCTGAGATGCCTGGTCAAGGGGATATCGTGCAGAAGATCTTGCCGCTGAGAGCGTGGAAGAGTGATGTTGGCTCTGGGCGATTTGATGTGCCGGGCGAAGCTTTGATGTTGTGGTCTGGTGATGGGCGGGTTGGGTGTCTTAGTTTTGGGACGCGGAATCCGATTAGGTCGGATGATAGTTGGCACGATGCGGTGGAGGAGCAGGGGTTGGGTATTGAGGAGCGGGCGAGGGAGGATGCTGAGAAGCAGTATGATTTGAGGATGAGGAGGGCTTTGGAGCGGAACGCTGATGAGGTTAGGTTTGTGAGGGGGTTGGGCATGGCGCCTTTCTAGCGATGATGGAGGACCATTCATGATCTGTTTTACAGCGATGGAGCTCTCTCCGGGTATCAGTTGCACTTTGGTACTTCGCCGACAATTTAGTTGTAGATGACCTTTTGGTCTCTGATGCCCACATATTTATGACCAGGCATCAACAAGACATCAAGGTACATGGCTGGATTGTGATCGCAATTGAACAAGAAAACTATGAGTTGAGGACCGACACCAGTGTTCCATGAAGCTCCTGAAACAATTGAAAACGACAATATTCTTGCACATACTGATGTAAACAGAGAATATGTGTCGATTTAACCAATACGATCACATGCAGATGTAGAAGACCTGGTCAAATACTCCCTAACCCCAAACCCTAAGTATCAACTTCACAAATTTATACTTCGCTAGTGGCGACAACATTAAGGTGCGGCTCTGCCACCCCGCACTCTGCCACCACGAATAAATAAAGATTATGCCTCCCGTCACGAACACGTGCGTGAACCTCACTTCGCGCATCACGACCTCGGAGATTTATTGGAAGTATCTCTCAGCTAGAAAGCAGCTCAAACTCGCTATCTCCTCGGCAACGGTGTGGCCAGCCCTCGTTGATGCAATAATTCCTTTCTCGCAGCGAGGACCGAAGACCGCGTTTCTCCCCATGACACAACTCTGACGTTCGTTCTTCAATGACATCTCGCGATCTGCAATCCTGGCCACTCGGATGCTTAATGGCTCTGCTATGATTGGCCTGTCTGCTCTTCAACCGGAGTGTCTGCATCACTTTCGAACAAACGCCCCGCTGTGCATGCGATGTCTGGTCTGCCACGCGCGACAAACCCATGCCAGAATCACGTCTGCTAGGATCCATCTGGACTTAGCTGGGGATGTGGAAGGTAGTGGCTTGCATGCCATTGGAGCAAGAGAGCAGTCGGCATTTCCTGGCGGGACATTCCACCATGATATCTCTTCGACTGCCGGTGGCAAGCTGACCACGCTCGGACGCCCGTGGAATGGTAGGTTGTATATATACCATTGAGGTGGTACCCTTCTCTTACTTCCTCCTCCGCTCTACCTCTCCCCACATCTCACCACAATGTCTCTCTCAAACGGATTAGAAAAGCTCGGCCTCAATGGCTCAGCCGGCGACAAGAAAGCCGCCGACCTCCAGAAAGACACCGTCGACTACCATGCCAAAGGCAACGTCCTCACCACCGACTTCGGCGTGAAGCAAGCCAACACCGACGACTGGCTCAAGGTCGCCACCGAAGACCACACCGGCCCTCAACTGCTGGAAGACCACATGGGCCGCGAGAAGATCCACCGCTTCGATCACGAGCGTATCCCCGAGCGTGTCGTTCATGCTCGTGGTGCGGGTGCTTTCGGTACTTTCAAGATGCACAAGAGTTTGGAGAAGTACACGTGCGCGAAGGTCCTTACCGATATTAGTCGCTCTACACCTCTGTTCCAGCGTTTCTCGACTGTGCTTGGTAGCAGTGGTAGTGCCGATACTGTTCGCGATACTCGTGGCTTTGCTTTGAAGTTTTACACTGAGGAGGGCAACTGGGATATTGGTAAGAGTCAAGCCCTATCATGATCAATTAGAACTGAGCTAATTTTCGGCATCGTGCAGTCGGAAATAACATACCTGTCTTCTTCATTCAGGATGCTATCAAGTTCCCTGATATTATCCACGCTGGCAAGCCGGAGCCTAACAATGCCGTGCCCCAAGCTCAGACCGGTATGTTTGCTTGAAATCCGCTATCATGTAACCAATCCTAATTAAAGTTCACTACAGCACACAACAACTTCTGGGACTTCCAGTATCTGCACTCTGAGGCTACACACATGTTCATGTGGACCAACTCCGACCGTGGCATTCCCAGATCCTACCGCATGATGCAAGGATTCGGTGTCAACACCTACACACTTTACAATGACAAGAAAGAGAAGCACCTTGTGAAGTTCCACTTCAAGCCGCGTCTTGGTGTACACAGCTTCGTCTGGGACGAGGCTCTCAAACTTGCCGGTCAGGACCCTGATTTCCACAGGAAGGATTTGTACGAGGCCATTGACAACGGCGCATTCCCCAAGTGGGACTTCGGTGTTCAGGTGATCCCTGAGGCCGACCAGGACAAATTCGAGTTCGACCCTCTCGATGCCACCAAGATCTGGCCCGAGGAGCTGATTCCCATTGAGTACGTTGGCGAGTACGAGCTCAACCGCAACGTCGACGAGTACTTCACCGAGACCGAGCAGGTCGCGTTCTGCACTGGTCACATCGTTCCTGGTATCGGCTTCTCCGACGACCCTCTGCTCCAAGGCCGCAACTTCTCGTACTCCGACACTCAGTTGAGCCGTCTAGGTACCAACTGGCAGGAGCTGCCTATCAACAAGCCCGTCTGTCCTGTGATGAACCAGAACCGTGATGGTGCCATGCGCCACAGGATCACCAAGGGCTCAGTGAACTACTGGCCCAACCGCTTCGAGGCCACCCCACCTGCGAAGGTCGAGGATGGCGCATATGAGGACATCCCTACCAAAATTGAGGGCATGAAGACTCGTCTGCGATCCAAGAAGTTCAGAGAGCACTACAACCAGGCCCAGCTCTTCTACAACTCGCTCGCACCGCATGAGAAGGCTCATTTGACCGCTTCCCTGGCATTTGAGCTCGACCACTGCGACGACCCGTGGGTCTACAACAAGATGTCCGAGCGTCTGTGCGAGATCGACCTCGAACTTGCCCAGAGCGTTGCCGAGCTCGTCGGCGCGGACGAGATTCCTCAGAAGGAGCTTCGTCCCAACCACGGCAAGAAGGCGAAGGGTCTCAGCCAGGCTGACTTCATGCCTGAGACTCCGACTATCGAGACTCGCCGCATTGCCATTATTATCGCTGACGGCTACGACGCTGTTGCTTACAACGCCATGGTCGGTGCCCTCAAGGGTGCTGGAGCACTTCCTTACACTATCGGACCCCGCCGTACTGCCATCTACGCTGCTGGCGAAGACAAGAACAACGGCGACAAGGGTGTGAAGCCCGACCACTTCCTCGAAGGCATGCGTTCTACCATGTTCGATTCGATCTTCGTGCCAGGCGGCAAGCAATCGATCGAGACACTCTCAAAGAACGGCCGCGCCCTGCACTGGGTGCGCGAAGCCTACGGTCACCTCAAAGCCATCGGCGCCACCGGCGAGGCCGTCGACTTCGTCAAGCTAGCCTGCGAACTTCCCGGCATGGAGTTCTCTTCCTCATCTGAGGTTACCAACAGCTACGGTGTCGTCACCGTTGGCAAGGTCCAGCCAGAGAGTTTCAAGGAGGGTCTCCAGATGGCCAAGGGCGCCAAGGACTTCCTTGACAACTACACCTACGAGATCTCGCAGCACAAGAACTGGCAGCGTGAGCTTGACGGCTTGTCTGTCATGGTTGCCTACTAGAGACGCGAAGTGTTGTTAAGATCTTTCTGTTTTGATGGCCTTTGTAGATAGATTCGATTGATACCAGGTACGACCGTTACGACTTCATATATTTAGAATACCGTTTCCCATATCATCAATATTCTTCTCTCATCGTGTCCTTGCCATTCTTACAAATTCAATATCTCTCTGCCATCTCTTTCCCTCAGCAATACAAACCATCCCCTCCCCATACCAACATCCCCAACCCTCACCCAACTCAACAGCCTCCTTCCACCCCTCCAACCCCTCAAACAATCTCATCTCAACCCTCCTTCGCCGTACTCAACCACAAATACGAGTTCGTAGATGCAGCGGAAGCATCACTGTCAGATCTCTCCCGACCGAACGGTACAACGATGTCGCCCGCTGAAACCGCGGTGTTTGGGTCTGATGAAGACTGTGTCTTTGATGCGGTGGGCGATGCGGGAGGTGAGGCTGATGGCGCGGAGCGAGTGGGCGATAGGGGGAGGAATGTGAATTTTTGTTGGGTGGAGGAAGCCATGCTTGGATTTGTTGGATGGGTTGTGAGGAGGGGGGGTTGAGGTTGGTATGCGATCGCAGAAGTATGTATGAGCTGTGCTGTGGGATCGTGGATTCGTGAGTGAGATTGAGACTGGTGATCGATTTAGCTACTTGTGGTGCTGAATGTCTATCCGGAACTGAGTGTCGTGAACAGGTTAGCCATTCTTGCTCGGGGTCGATGCTCTCAGCCGTATTAAGTATCCACGAGATGAGCTCTGTCCCTCGGCTCAGCGTGTTGTTCCTTCGAGAACCTGATCACGCTCTCGTCTTGTAGCGTACAGACGTTAGTTGTCGCCCAATCGACCTCTGAAGTCGTGCGTAAGAGGTACTGTTGACGATAACCAACCGGACGGATGTCCGGATGGACTCATTGTCGTCCAATCAGAGCAGTACGAGAGAGCTGTATAGCATACCCCACCTCTTCGACCTCCAGAGCTCCTTCAGATGTCTTATCGTGCTTGCGTGCTTCTCCCATGGACTTTACAAAGCTCTGTCTTCACATGAAGACGACCCTTCTCGCAAGACAGAGAGATCTCGTATCCCCTCGCAATCAGCCTGTCAAGAATCGTTCAAACTCAGTATCGTCTATGTGGAGCCGAGACTCCTTCTGCAGACCACGGCAATTGGACAGAGATTCTCGCAATTGCTGCTAAAGGTATAGTTCACGAGACGATAACATAGCGTCTGTTTAATTTACCACGTTGTCGGGAATAAAGTGGTGCCGGGGTTGTGGCCGAGGAGTAGGAAGTTGACTGAAGGCTCTACGCAGCAGTAGTGTCGGTCTATAGTTCGTACTCGCGGCCCCAGCCATCCGACCGAAGGCAGGCCATCAGTTGTTAGTTTAGTGTCGTGACCTTGGTGGTAGGGTTCTCGTGACTACTACTGAAGGGATCGGCAATGTCGAAGCTTCTAGGAAAGCCAAGAACTGATTTACTCTCACGGGGATATTCGGCGGCTCAGCGTTGCACCTTGCTCCATACTGTGTTCCCTGCCGCGGAGGGTATCGAGTCGAGAGTTCCTGATATGTTGATGGTAGAAGCGTCGATAGTGATGGTGTCACCAATATATATCCTGGTAGTCACGGCCCGATTCTATACCACGGCAGCTGCACACAGACAGCGGTTGTAAGTAGTGGATGACATCGCGTAGACTTGCCGGTAGACAGTAGACTTCCGGAGGATGCTTGGTCGTAAGGGAGTTTGACAGTGGAGTGTAAGTCCGGAGGGTCGACCAGTTGGAACGAAGACGAGCAGTCCCGGGACTAGCGGAACCATGTGAACCTGTTCCCGTAGATCATCTGCCTGTCACTTTTGATATGCACACGATTCATGGGCTCTGTACGGAGGTAGCTAGTGCTATCGACGCCATACACAGAGAACTGTCGTGCCACGAGTCCAGGACTACTGCGCTGTTGCGGTGAAGACGAACACCCATGCAAACAGATCGGCCTCTTGCGTGCGTCTGGAGCCGGCATGCATTTCGAGGCTCGCAGATTGGCATGGGGCCCTTGTTCGCGGAGCACGGCGGTGCGTGATGACAGCTTGGCTCCCACCAAGCCACATGGGCGCCAGGGATGGTGAGAGAGGATTTCCTTCATGGAGCATGCCCCACTTCGGCCTTGACAATGTTTGCAGTCTTGTGTACCAGTAAATTTAGCTTACCATGCTTTGACTGCCGAACACGCGAGTCTTGATGCACTCGCTGCGAAAGGTCGGTGAATCGTGGCTACTGAGAGACAATTCTCTGCAGCCTGCGATCGATGGTTCCTTAGGAGAAGGCGCGTGGACACGCGTGCAAGTCGTCAAGGTTTCACATCTCCATCGAAGCACAGACGGTGCAATCAACCCTCGCTCGAATCAAGGGCCTCTGCGCCTCCTGCACATCACAAGGCTGCTGAACAGCGCCTCCGAATGGAGCACGCAACCTCCCCATATCGGCCGCTAATGCCGACATCCTCTCACCAGTAGACGTCCGCAGAGCAAACACCAGCCGCAGCGGAAGCTACTCCCCGACTTCAGGCATGTGGTTTGGCTCCACTAGCTGTGCGGGCCTACGCATTATCAAGCTCGCTTAATTGCCTTGCCGGCCGGCAGCTCTGGCACAATTGCTCCCTTGCGTTTGTTGACAGCGTCTGTACCCATCCGTGTTCACTTCTTACAGAGGAATGTAAGGATCCAAGCCGCCTGTCGACGTCTACCTGCATGACACAGCAGAGGTCATATTGACTAGTCCAGTTGTACAGCAGCAGTCTACCTGGCTTCAGAAAACCAGAGGGAATTGCATATAAACCCATCGCCCTTCCTGTTGCTCTCGAATCTTCTTGCTACAATCAAGCTCACGACAAAATCCAACCAACACAGCCCCAACACCAACAAACTGGCCAAACTCCACCAAAGCCCTCGATCCCGCATCTATCTGAAAGATAGACAATCATCAAACATCACAATGGTTCGAACAAGAACACCCACCCCGACTAGCATCTGACTGACACTCTCAAAGGCCAACAGCATTGCCCCGGAACCTGTGCTTCACTGCACCAAGGTCTACCACAAGTACATTTGTGGACACATCAAGATTGAGATTGCAGCGTGCGCTGTCTCCAAAAGGACTGAGTGCGGCGTCATGAACCCACGAAACGTCAGTCACAACAGCATTTGTCTCCCTTGCGGCGGCTGCTAGGTACGAACTATGCTCTCAATCGATTCAACGACGCATACTGACCTTGTGAACTAGAGCAGACATTGACCTCCAGACTTACTTGCCCGGTAGTCGCCATCGCTTGGAAGTCACCCTCATTCGTTTGCTTTTACTTTCGGCTTGTCAAGCATGGCGTTGAGGCGGACCAGGGGAAAAAGAAGGAATCACCTCGACTGTCTCACGACATTGGAGGAAGGCGCAGGAGTTTTTCGAGAGATTTTGGGAAGAGGGGTAATGGGTGTTGAGTGTCGGGCCTTGCGTGGGCTCTCGTTGGGCCAGAAACGTAAGGGGGTTTCTTTTTTGCCACACAGTTCAGTGCATCGTTAGCTCAATAAACCAATAACGATATCGACTATGACCTTGCTTGTTGAGCCCACATCCCCGGAGTACAGCTGTCCGTTTGGCGTTCATGTCGAGAGTTTTTCCTCCAGTTGGGCGGAGGATTTCCTGATCTGATGCATGGTTGCACAGGCGAGGCGGTAAGCTGCCGAGACACTGCGTGTGGTGGCGTTTTTGACAGCGGCTACGTGCAGCTTGCAGGGCTCAGGGCACAACGGCATGCAGACGGGTCGCCAATAATACATTGCATTGTTCATGGCTGTGTCACCCAGCCATTGGTGGTGGCGGCTGGTGAGTTCGCTGTGGCAAATGCACAGGCGTAAAGACATGTGCTAATGTCTGATTCGTACTAATCACCAGAAGAATCCAGCAAGCGTGCAAATTGGATATTTGACAGCATGCAATAATTGATGTCAATGTTGAATATGTTTCTACGAATGCGAAAGCCTAAAGGTGCAGTAGCCTTGCCAAGCCTCTCGCTAAAGCCTGTCATCTCTCTAGCGCTTGACATGGGCTCCCATGTTCCTACCACAACAACACCCTAAGGAATTATTTCGCGATGTCCGTTGATATCAATTGGGACACGCTGACCTCAGGTCCCGACGGTGAGGCGCTCGCAGAGAAGATTCGCGCGTTCGTGCACGAAAGATTCCAGACCATCAGCCTGCCCAAATTGATTCGCTCTGTCAAAGTGCATGGTTTCGACTTTGGCAAGACCGCGCCAGAAATCGTTCTCAAGGACATTTGCGAGCCATTGCCAGATTTTTACGAAAATGACGCCGAGAGCACAGATGACGGTACTCAAGAAGATGACAAAGATGCCCCCTCAAAGTCGCCTGAAGACAGGCCAGCGGACCGCTTACAAGCTGCTCGGGAAAGGATGATGCGAGCAGAAGCACATAGTCGCCGTACGTCTGATCTTTCTGCCCTGGAACATGCTACCAATCCTCAATTATCTCGCGGCACGACTCCTGGATTTTTACATCATGGCACGTCGAACCTTGGCTACTTCAATCTCCCACTCGGTCCTGGAGTATCAGGCACCAACACACCACTGGCGGCCGTGGCAGGAGCTCACTTTGGCCAAAGCAGTCATCAGCCAGCTTATGAGCCGCCACATCATCCTTCAGACTCTTTCAGCTCGATCTCACCACCTCCATCAGTCACGCCACCTTCGCGACCAATCTCCAGAGATGATGGTCTCTTTGACGCCCGGCCAAGCTCAGCAGTACTCGACGAGGACGACGAGGCCGCCGAGACACAGACTTTCACTCCGGAGCCACCGGAGCGTAGCCCTGAAGACATGCAAGTCGTCTTCCACGTGACCTACTCTGGAGACGTGAAGCTTGCCATGACAGCGGAAGTCTTCCTAGACTACCCCATGCCCAGCTTCGTGGGCATCCCGCTGAAACTCAACATCACGGGAATGACCTTCGACGGCGTCGGCGTCCTTGCTTACATCAAAAGAAAAGCACATCTCTGCTTTCTTGCACCAGAAGATGCCGAAGCGCTTGTCGCCACTGGCACAGATCTAGGCTCGCCGGAAGAGCACCCATCAGCGACTAAAATCCCTAACCCCCAAGGCGCAATGCCCGCAAACCACAAAGTAGGCGGCTTGATCGAAGACATCCGGATAGAGAGCGAGATGGGAGGCACAGACAGCGGGCGCCAAGTGCTCAAGAACGTCGACAAGATCGAAAAATTCATCCTCGAGCAAGTACAGCGCATCTTCGAGGACGAATGCGTGTACCCCAGCTTCTGGACCTTCCTGGTCTGAGCATTGGATTTGTATCGACTGTATCCGCCATCACGGCTCGAAGACAACGCAGTGTCCGTAACCACCACCATCATCATGCGCCGTTGCAACGATCACCCAAATGCACCATCAAAGCATCACATCAAACGGGCTCTTCCCCGACAAGCCGCTCTCGCTTTCGAACGTCGCACAAACTCCTCCATACACCTGCACTCCAACCGCTCCGTGCAACACCATCAAAAACGCACTCGCCCGCTCTGTACACTGCTCCACCACAGCTGTCAAAAAAGCGGCCCACTACATCCGACCTCGCACCGCCAGCATCGAGCAAGCAACGCCCGCGAACACAGCATCTGTCACGGGCCACGGCTACCACAGACGTTGCGACAGAAGGAAAGAAAAGAAAAGCAATGGCAAGCACAAGAAGCAAATGCAGGGCGCCGCTGTCAATAAATGCATGCGGCTGTTGTGTTCCTCTGACCATGCCTGCCGTTTCTTTTGACAGCTGCCGTGACCCGATGTTGCGAAAGGGCACAGCGTTGTTGACGTGATGTGCACTGGCGTGGGAAACTTGTCCGTAGAAGGAAGGCGGAAGCAATGCGGTGCGTGTACCCGGATGTCGCTTTTTTCGAACGAAGGGGAATCACATGCTTGTAGAAAGTACCGGTAGATGACATGAAGATGATATTACACCAAAGTCTTCGGTACAATTAGTGAACAAAGGCAAGGCGAGGCGATGCGGCCGCAATCTCATCACGTCCATTGAGAGATTCACGGACCGGAGACATTACGTATGAGCCGGAGCGATCATTCATGTTGCAACCAAAAGTGTATATACCCGGTGAATATGATATAGTACTCAAAAGATCTAGCTGAATGTGAAAACTTCGCGGAATTGACCAGACCTCAAAAAAAAGCAAAAGTATATCAAAAAACGCCATCGCTAAATAGGTATCGCATGCAACTCCACCTCTTTTCATGGTCGTGAACACACAATAAATGTGCAGTATAAAAGCAAAAAGAATGCAGAAGGCAGGAAGAAAAAATGTCCCTATACATCCAAGACTTTGTCGCAGCCATCTCTTTCTGGAGTGCACTGGTGGTAAAGAAAATACGTCTTCGCTGGAGACTGACAGCCAGTGGGTATAAAACGCGTAGCAAATCCCCTTCTCTTTCGATCTCACCTCCCTCCCAAGCCAGGGAATATGCTCCCTATGACTTTCCTCCACCTTGGCGTCCGCGCCGCTTCCTCGGCGTCTGGATCTAGAGGTGGAGCGCGGCGACCGAGCATTGCGACGGCTCTTTGCCGTGCCCATTCACGCCGTCTACTGGCGTCTGCGGGCGGTACGGGTGGAGGTTGAGGATATGCGCCGGTGGCCGAGCGCTGGGGCACTGGCGAGAGATCTGACATTTGCTGGCTGTTGCTGCTTGCTGTCGCTGGGGCTGAGGTGATGCGGCGAGAAATTCGTTGGCTGAGTGAGACTGGTGGATGTGATGTTGCTGGGGGCGCGTTGTCCGGAGCGTTCGCCTCTGTATTCGATTCCGTCGGCTGGTTTTCGTCGACACCTCCGCGCTCACGGTTTCTGCGCATGATACGTTCGCGACGGACCATAGCGTTTGTGACGTTCTTTGGGCAGAAGCCTTGGGGAAGGCAACTTTTCTTGCACATCGGACATAGGCTGGAGTTGTCGCGCAAGAAAGCGTCTACGCACTCCGGGTGGAAGATGTGGTGACATGGAAGTTCGCGCACAGTATTGCCGGGTTCGTTGGTCGAAGGATCAGCAGCTACAAAGTCGTCCAGGCAGATTGGACAGGTGGGCTGGTCAAGAGCTGTTGGACGGTACGAAAAGGCGCGAACCATGGCTGGTGTAGGTCGGGCATCCGGGGCGGGAGACGACGATCGACTGTCTGAGCTGGACGCCAGGTCCTTTGCAGGCCTTCCGGTTTGTACAGGGGCTTCATCGGGTCGTACTGTGCCATAGGTGTACAATGGCATCTTATCAAGGAGTTCTTGGGGCACAGTGAGCCGCTTGATTCCTAGTACTTCCAGATCGACTTCGCCGGTAACAACTCGATTCCGCAGCTGTTGGCGTCGTCTTCTTTGAACCCAGTGCATGAGTATTGATGTAGCGCCGATGATGATCAGTAGAATTGCAAGAACGACCAGAAGGAAGACCCACAAGCTGGGTAATCGAGTACCAGAGCCTTGTATTGCATGTCAGCCTCGTAAACGTTATGTTGAAGCTGCGTTTGACACAGATAGACATGTATTGCAAGAGAATGCCACATAGTCAAGACAGAGATGCTCTCGCATGCAATGCCGTGAGAGCAGTGTACGGAATACAAAGGAAAGAAGATAGACATACCAGGGAATTGTGAATTCGACTCACCGGTGTCAATATCCACATAAAGTCGTACATAGTCGGTCGGATCCTCCATTTCCAGAAGCTCCTGCGCATGTGGCACGCTTGACAGGTTCCCGCTGTACTGAGCGGTCGCGTTGATGAGTGCACTACCGCTTGCGCCGGGTAACACGTATACGGGAAACTGATAATTCTCCTTCCATTTTCCACCGTCACCCACGTTCCAGGAAGCATCATTTGCCTGCGGAGGCGCTTCGTTATTGTCGTTGTTCATGAAGAACAAGAAGCCGAGAGTCTGTTCCTGCCGGGCGGCGGCCAAGTAGGCCAGTGTACATGTAGGGCTGATCCATGGCGCAAGGGCTACCAGTGAATATCTTGCGTTGTTGGGAAAGTCGGAGGGCCTGGTGGCATTGGCGGGAACGTATGGCAGGCTTGCATTGTAGCATGGGTCGCTCTCCGAAAGGTCGGGAGTGTATAGCAGACCGGTGATGTCGTTTCCACTGGCGGCGCCGTTCGTGCTTAGGGTGCGGATGTTGGATTGGAGGTCGTAGCTGAAGGAAATGGTCGAGTTCACACGGTGAGCCTCGTTGGCCGATGCGGGACCTGAGGGATCGGGAATGGCCAAAGTAACGACCCGGATCGCCTGGGCGCCTGTAGAAAGGAGTGTCAGCGACTTGAGGTTCAAGGAGAAGTGGCGGATTGAGTGCGCATGCGTGAAAGACATGCGCAAGGTGAGGCGACATACTCATGGCCGTCTAGGACTTCGAGAGATAGTGGCGGAGGAGGAACGCAGGGTGGTGAGCGGATCAGCTCGTGGACTGCAGCGTCGCGCTCATGGGGGCAATAGCAGGCGACGGATGCGCGCGGAGTCGGACGTCAGCTGCACAGAGACAATAATGCTAAGGTATCAAATAGTGGTCAGTAGGAGAGTTTGTAGAGATTACGACGACATGCTCGACTGCTGCTGCACGGCACACGGATGGAGGGTGTGGCCGGCCGAGGGCGGCTGGGTTGCGCTAACAATGTGTAAGACTGTTCCGACAGGGCTGGGCCATTCTTGGTGGCGTTGTCTTTATTGTCAACGTGGCTGAGTCGCTCGGTCGAGATGAGCTCGTATCAGTAGACCAAGTACATTGCGAGAAGCACTGTGTGAAGTCGAGTATCACACCAAATAAATTCATCATACAACATGACCGCCAGAAACCTTTGTCTTGTGTTTACGTCAGCCATCTCACCAATCGACTACCGTTCGATTACCGTTTGATGAAGCGTGGGGTCTCCGCTTTCGCACTGACACTGATCACGTGGGTGGCTGACATTGTGTGATATGCATATATATGCTCTACAGATACGCATACTTATGAGCACCATCACCCGCGCAAATTCTTATCTGATCCCGTCCGATCAGATAACGTAACAACAACCTCATCCTGCCGCCCGACCTCTGGGCATGCCACCGCCTGACCGTGTGCCCATGAGTCGTCATGATGCTGGTGTTTTCGCGATGCCTGACTGCGTTCGTCTTTTCTGTGCGTGCATAGTTTGCGTTTCAATCTCAATATCGCTCTGGTACGACCTGTGATAGTCTTATCATGATCTTGGATCGCATCATCGCCCAATCTGGCGATGTCTCTGCCACGACTGCCGGCCAGGATGACAGGGCCGAGATCATCCGAAAGATGATAGAGGGTGTGCAGTATACACAATGGGCTGTTCTTCACTACCAAGCCACTTTGGTAAGTGTTGTTCTGGTCTTCTCTATCTGGCATGGACTGGACAAGTACTTGAGGAATAGATGTGCTATTCGGTTAGCGAAACAACCTCAAGGAACGCCGGACCGCTCTGTCAAAGGCGATACCTGGACACACCACAGAGAGCGCGAGGGATCTGGATCATCAGGCAGCAGCACTACTCTTGTTGGAGATGCCTATATCTCTGGACCAACGAAAGCGAGCCAGAACTCTGACGATCGTTCACCATTATTACCAAATCAGCATACGAAACCATCACGATTCTCACGACTAAAGTCTTTCCTCGCCTACCAGCCACCACCTATACCATTCTTCAACAAGACCCTCCCAGAAAACGCCACCACCTTGCTCATCCTCGCTCTCTTCGGCATCAACCTCTTCTACACCTTACTAGGCATCATATGGGAAGTCCCCCTCATGCTAGTCTTCTCCGACCGCACCTCGCTCATCTTCGCCGCCAACCTCCCCTGGCTCTACATTCTCGGCGCCAAAAACCAGCCTCTCCGCCTCCTCACAGGCTACTCCTACGAGCACCTCAACATCCTCCACCGCCGGCTCGGCGAATGGCTATGCTTTATTGCTATCCTGCATTCCAACAGCATGTTCATGGTGTGGTACACTTTCTTCCGACCGGATGGGCACGACTTGCGGTGGTTCTTGACGGAGAGCACGGTGTATTTGGGTTTGATCACTTTGTTTTGCTATGAGGTGCTGTATGCGACGAGTCTGGCTAGTTTCCGGAAGTGGTGGTATGAGATGTTTCTTGGTTTGCATGTGGGCTTGCAGGCTGGTGCGCTTGGGTTCTTGTACTTCCATCACAGAGGGAGCAAGCCTTATGTTCGGGTCACGTTGGCGATTTTCTTGGTTGACCGACTCGTCTTCCGCCTCTTGGCTAAGAGCCGCGAGTTCAAAGCGAGTGTTAAGGTCATGCCTGACGGTAACACCGTGCTGTTATCTGGCAACTGGCCTGTTACGGCAAAGCCCCAAACCATGTGGACATCTCTCTTCAGCCAGAACATGCATTCAGGCTGGGAGCCAGCGGAGCACGTCTTCCTCACCATCCCCTCACTGGGCCGGAAGCACAATTTCCAAGCGCATCCCTTCACCATCGCCTCAGCAGCACCCAGCGATGAACAAGAACACGCATGGTTCGACCTGATCATCCGCGCACTCGACGGCTTCACCCGCGACCTCCTCATCCACGCCGAGACACACTCCTCGGTGACGATACGTCTAGACGGCCCCTACGGCTCCAGCCACGCCTACGATATGTTACGCTCAAGCGACGTAGCCGTGACAGTCGTAGGAGGCTCCGGAATCGCAGTCGCCTATCCGATGTTGTGGGCTTTGCTGCAAGCAAGCTCCAACAAGCAGCACACTGACGTCGATTCTGAAGCAGCAGCAGGCTCTTCTGGAAGCTCGAGGAAGGTGGCTCTGATCTGGATCGTGCATCAAGCAGATCACATCCAGTGGCTGGGCCAAGAGAGACTAGTTGAGCTTGCGGCTCTTGGACTGCATGTTGTTCTGCCGGCTCCTACGAGAGAAGCTGGCAGGCCTGATGTTGCGGCTTTGGTCAGAGGCACGATTGAAGACCTGACGTCTGGAGGGCAACAAAGGGTTGGAGTCATGGTTTCGGGGCCAGATGGGATGAACCGCGCTGCGAGAAATTGTTGCGCGCAGATGCTGGGCGAGGGGCTTGAGATTGAGGTTGCTGTCGAGAAGTTTGGGTGGTAGTTTGGGAATGACTTATGATTATGCATTTGTGGCGTTTTTGGGATATGATAGAGCAAGATGTGTTTCGAGGTTTCATAGAGAGTATCTCACTGGGGCGGGCAGTTGCATTGATTGAATGCTAGAAACAATAGACCACTTTGACGGCCAAAAGACTTTCCAGCAGAATGAAAACACTTCGATGTCAGATTATGGTTTCAGATCGAGAAATGTCTCAAAGGGCAACCTCGGTCGATGACTGGATTTGGGCGCAATTCTAGCTTGGCTAAGGCGGCCCTGATCAGCTCACACAGAAGCTCAGGTGGACAGCAGGTTCTGAGCTCTTCATCTGTGCTGCAGGCAGCCCTCGTGGTCTGTTCGACTCTGGCGTGATAACTCAGATCATATATGCGAATGAGTGCCGGTAACAGCCACACACCCAAGTTTGTGGAGGCCGAGGATTGGCTTATGAATCTCTTTTTGTGATATCGCCCTATCCGCCCAAGTTTTCAAGCTATGCCTCCGCCGATTCCATCGGCATCTACAGCACCTATCCTACACACCTTTCGGTGGCACCTGATGTTCCCTTTTTTGCGCCTGACTCCTCGCTTAAACAAGTAATGTGTTTTGTTGTGATTTTTCCTCGCGTGCCTGGCCTGACATGGAATGGCTCCTAAACCGCCGTAGCCGAATGTTGTTGTATCGTGATCTTTTATCGGTTGGTGGACTTGAGGATCTCACGCTCGGCAGGGTTGTACCTGAGCAGCTTCTCGATCAGGTCGACGTGGGTGAGCAGCATGCGGCGGCAGCAGTAGCGGGAGAGTCCCAGTTCGTCGAGCGCTTGACTGTTCATTGCCTCCGTCAGCGATCATTCCCAGGTCTTTTCAGCCTCGTACTCGACATACCCTTCGGTCATACCCTCGCCACTATCGGGGTCAATCAACTTGACGTATTTGGTCCAAAGGTCACCGACGACCTGTCGCGCATCTCGTTAGTCTCGCGCGCAAACCTCGAATTTTGCCTGGAATCTGTCTCACCTTGCCGCACGAGAAGCAGCGCACAGGAATGATCATGTTAACGGCACGCGACGGGGATGTGTGTGGTGTGAAGTGTTTTCGTCAAGGAGGATATGGATGGTCGGTCCCGGCGGGCGCAAGATCGGTTTCAAGAAGTTCGTCGCCGTAGGGCTGAAAGAGGCAAGAGAGGCTCGCGGGCACTGCCGAGAGAAAGCGCGACCCGGGATGATCAGATAAGATGGATAAGAAACTCTGGCAAAGAAATTAAGGTAGATATCAAACACCCCGCCATCACGGTCCAAATAACCTTTCAAAGAAAGAGCTCACTACTCAATTATCACAACAAACACCAAAAATGGCCTCAGAAGCACCAGCAGCACCCGGCGGCGGCGTCCGTCTCCCACCCACACCCGAGCAACTCCAAGCAGCTTTCGACCACGGCATCTGGTACGCAATCTCGCTATGGCCAGCTCTGCACGTCGCAGTCCAGAACAGCTGGGGCGGCCCAGACAGCTCAGAGAAGCGCGACTGGTTCGCGGGCGCAGTATCAGAGCTCTTCACCGACCGCCAGGACACAGACGCCGAGGACCTCGAAGCGTTCCTGCTGCAAATCATGCAAGACGAGTTTGACTGCAATGTGGAAGACGAGACTGAGGTGGAAGTTGGACGTACGATTCTGCTGCTGCGCAAGACGTTGCTTGAGGGAGATGTTTCGGGGTATGAGGCGCTGGAGAGACGGTGGAAGAGCAGGGGTATGATGAAGGCGGATGTGCAGGTTGTGGATCATGGAGATAATGAGGTTGATGAGGACGACGAGGATGATGAGATGGATGAGGACCGCGCGCCACAGGGTGCTCAGCAGGCGCCTAGAGAGCCTAGAGAGAGGCCACAGCCGCAGGTTGATGACGATGGCTTCACCAAGGTCGTGGGCAAGAAGCGTTGAAGGCTGGTCGTGACGCAAACAAGAGCGCGGACAAGAGGCTTGCAGGAAAACGATTACCCATCATCACGATGTGAAGAAGCGAGGGATATGAGGTGGACTTGTTATTTCGGGTGGCGACTATGGATCCAGGCGCATATTTCCAAGTCTTCGCCCAAGAAAGGTTTTCGTAGCCATCATGCACACGAAACCACCACAATGCCACAACGATTACCATATTCAGTGGCAACCTCACTTCCGCTCTCTGCTGCACCGTCCTGGCGACCCCTCCTTCTCCTTCTTTTCCAACATTCGCCTCCCAACTTGCCACCAATGCTCCGAATCCTGCCTGACCATCTGCGGTTTGCTCTGCTCGCCTTTCACAACTTTTGACTCCCGGGACTCAGACGGCCTCTGCGGCGGACTAGGAAGCAAAACAGTCGTCGGACGCTGCCCTGATCTGTTCTCAGTCTTTGGCTTAGGCCTCTCGCTCCGCAGACGCTGTGGGAGCGTTTCAGACCGTCGAGCTGCCACAGCCGGCGGTGTCGAATCGTTGCTATTCTTCGGCGTGCTGGGCGGGAGTGGGGTCGAGGGCCGTCGTTGGTCGTACGCTCGCGACATGCTCAAGCGGTTGCCCGGGTCGAACTCTTCGAGCGAGACGTGCTCGCGTTGGCTCAGTGAGCTGGTGGGCGGTGTTACGGTTGGGTAGCAGCAGCACCAGAAGCGCCATTCGGAGAGAGACATTGATGCTGGTTTGGTGGGTTGAGGCATGGTGAGGTGAGGCGGTGGCGATTGATATTTGTACGGTGTGGTTGTTGTTGTTGTTGTTGTTTGTGAGGCTGGCGATGAGTGTTTGCTGGGCACAAGGAAAGTCTGAGACTGCAGACTGGTTAGGTTCAGGTTTGGTTTATGCGCGCATTTGGCAGGGTTTTGGTTGTCATTTTGCATGCAAGCTCAGGTTTGCAAGGTTGACGGGCTGCTTGAGAGTCAACAGCTCAATCACATGATCGCAAATGAAGGGCTTCGGTTTGCATGTGACAGCCAACATCAACGTTTTAAGAACGAGTTCGTCGAAAGATCGGTTCTTCTGCACCAACCCTCTAGACAACAGCGTCATCGGCCTCTTCCCAGCGTCCTTTTGGTGAAAATCCAGTGCAGTTGCTGTTTACATATTGCCGCAACTCACTTCACTTCGACTTTAAAGTTACACCTCAAATTCCTGCCAAGGATCGCAGCCTTGCATGCACGTGGCCAGAAACTCTCCATCGAGTTCCTTCCACTGTACCGCGAACTGCGACCCAGAAGAACACGATCCCCACCACATCACTCTGCAGGTCAATAATTCTCACACGCAGTTCCTCTCCAGCACCACATACGACGCAGCGATTTTGAAGATCGGTCACAGAGGCCTGACAGCTCGAGCAAAAATTCGCGCCAGTGCGCCACCATGCCCACCAGCCAGACGGGCTCTTCTGCTGAAGAGACAGTCGTTCACAATCTCGAAGGTCAGTCAATATCTACCCTCGCGCGAAATCGTTCATTGCGCTGAATAATGCAGAGAATACGGCAGCGTCCACTTCCCGGAGCCAGGCCAACCTACTCGGAATACCGCAAGAGCTCCGCGACAAGATTTTCGAGTACGTCTATGGCGTGTCCGATGCAGCCGACCAACGCATTATCATGACGCTAGCCTGCTTTTCTTGGGATACCACCAACGGCGCAGAGGCTGAGGCCAGGATTGCATCCTACCAGGCGCCACCATCCAAGGCGGCAATACTCGTCTGTCGTCAGCTCCGTATGGAGATGAGCAACATGCAAGTTGCTGCATTTCGTCGCTGCTGGGATGAAAGCACTTTCCACATATGTGAAGACGACATGGCTTTCCTCAATAGATTCTGTGTCGGTCCTGATCGTGACATGCAACATGTCAAGCATTTTATCTTTCACGTTCGCTGTGTGAATGAAATGATCGAAGTCGAATTACACTTTCGGGCTGGGAAGTGGGCCGCCTCCTTCTACGTTTCGGATCAACTCTGGTCGGTGTCGACGATGTTTCAGCAATTTGGTGTACCTGCACCACAAGGATTACAGCCCGGGCTCGGTTTTCAAGAGGAGATGCGTCAACGCTCTGCATCAGGGGCTTTCTCTGGCGAACGCGAGACCATGGATCCAGAGAGCGGTCTTGGTTTCACTGCTGTAGATCTTTGCCTCGCCAGGCGCGTGATAGATCACTCGATCGTGGATTGGGTCTTTCTTTGAGCTTCCACAGATACTGGGAAGAAGATGGAAAAGCCGACGAAGGATTAATCTGGCTGTTGGCGGCACACTGGTGCATCAATGGCTCACACGCCGACGAAGAGCAGAGGACGCATACATATGGCTCGTACTGAAGTCAGGTACGTGGGCACTGGCATGGAAGAGTTGGCGAGCGAAGGTAGCGGTGGCAATTAAGACAAGGCAGACTTAAACTTGCAGGTTAGAAAACGGTCCTCCACATAAGGGTGGAGCAAAGGCTTTGATGAACACATTATTGCATTCTGCTCGCCACTGCATTCATTCATTTGGAAACTCAAGCACGATACAGCTGAGTGTCCCATCGTGTATAGCTTCATGTTGGATACGTATCAAAGATGAATTGTCAACTGTGTTCATTGTTAGTCACGTTGAGCTTTACTTTGAAATAATGCTCCAAGCTTGTCTGTCGCTCTTTCGTTCGGTGCTCGCGGCTGCCTAAAACAAGCTCTCCTGTCTCCTTCTGACCTCAAATGAATTCGGCTCAAGCCCGCTCGATCCAGTTACTCGATCATCACTGATTTACCTCCATCCGTAAGTGAGACACTCGAAGCCAAACCATTGCACTACGCTGATAGATCCAGCAGAGAAGCCGACACGAGCATAATCGGTGTTTTTGTCACGATCGGCCCAAGCCAAGTCAACGGTAACACTTCACTCTTTGTGCGTGCTTACGCACATGGCACTGTCCTTACTGACAACAGTAGACCCACGACCCTACGGCCCACAAGAGGCCATGGACACTGCCGAAAGAAACTCGCCTACCCTGCTCAGTCTCCCACCAGAGCTCCGCAATACGATCTTCTCATACGCTTACGGCACGGCAGTCCCAGACCACATCATTCTCCTACGTTTCAAGTCAGGCCGAGCGGGCGTAGAGTCGGACAAAGCGCCACCGAACAAGAACTCACTGCTCACCTGCCGGCAGATCTACAACGAGATGAAGGGAATACAGGCCGCTGCTTATCGTCGCTACTGGATGGTCCAGAAGTTCCTCATCATCGCGGACCGCGATACCAAGAAAGACCTGCACCTCGCCACAAAGGCTGATCTGCGGCACATCTGCAACCTGGCCGTCCATCGTTATTTCCCTTCGCCAAAATACACAGCTCTGATCAGCTTCCACTACAGCGCAGCCTTCGCCTGGATGGTTAGCATGAAGAGCTCCCGGCCTCAACAGGCAATACCAAGCGGCAGTTTACCCTGGTACATGGTGCAATGTGTCGATTCGTACAAATTTCTGCAGAGCTTGAAAGGCATGATGGACACATTGCACGATTATCATGGTGCGTGCGGATACCCCGACGAAGCTACAGTCGACCCGAGGGTCGGCCAGGGCCTCGATGCTACCGAGATACGTCAACTTCCATTCACCGTACGTGAATATTCATAAGGTCACATGGGGTCTTGACGGAATTTCTTTCACGTCTCCCATCCAGAGAGTTTGGCTCGAACGGATTTACGATCGACGAGTTGGACTCCTGGAGCTGCTGAACGAGTCACATAAGCTTCATTGGCTTTCAGATGAGCTTGTCAAAGTAAGTAAAATGTTTAATGGGCTCTAACCTATCTGCTCGCTCAGTACTTGTGCAAAGGAGTGTGCTGCATTTCAGATCTACTAACGCCACAGAAAGCCTCCTGGAAATTTCTCAGCCTGATCAGATAACCACCTTCCATTGTTGAGAGCACAATTTGTCAACAAAGGCATCTGCAATCTGCTCTGTGTCTCCTATGTCGCTGAGCTGAGGTACCTCCAACTGGCCATTCTCATGCGTGTTGATATCGTTAGAGCCAGATAGGTTCTAGACCACTTACCGGGCGCGGCAGAGTTTGGAAATGCCAGCGCACAAGGCTGAACAGGCCCGTCGCGATCGAAAGAGCCAAGACTGTGAAGCGAACACCTGCCGCGATGGCTTGTGCGAAGATAACGATCAGTAGTGGATTGGGTTTATCGCCTGCTGATGTGCCGTGTCTCTCGCATGAAGGCTTGTGCGATAATCGAAATTTGGATGCACAACAGCTTGCTCAAGCCACGATCCAGGTGCGTGTGACGAAGATCCCGTGGTAGGCAAGCTCTAGCTAAGCAAGTCAAGCTCCCAATCGCTGTGGCTTGCATTGATGCTTGCAATGGCGTTTCCAGCGTGCGGGATCCTCTCTAAAGAGCTTGTCATTCCTGCGCCCATAGTTGGCGCGGCTGGCTGAATATGAATAGTCGCGACGGCCTTGGTGATAGATTTCCAAAGGGTCGTCGCTCAGAATATATCAAACCCTCAACATCATGTTGTGGACGATACTTTGTGCAGTAGTACTAGCCCTTGGTACAACTGCTCAGTCCAATGATGAGGAATCGTCGGATATCGCCTTGTGCAACAGCACATTCGCCCAAGCCAATGGTGTAAGTTGCTTTCGAAATATTTAGCATTAGAACCAATCACTAAACCCCGAAAAACTGGTGTCTTCCCGATTGACCCCGATATCTCCTTCCCATCAAGAGGCCGCGTTCCCAATGCGACGTGGGCAATATCTCTGTCTTCTGGAATTCCTTTCAATACCACAGTACAGTCAATTCTGTGGTACAATACAGGTGGCCAGGACTACTCAGACAGCCTCAGTCTTGGATATGACGTCTGCGCGATATACCTCGGACTCGGGGCGCTGAAAAACACAAATCTACGTTCCCAATACGACAATGGATCCTGCCTCGCAACTTTAGATGCCAGTTGCATCGACGCCGTTCAGCAACAAGCTGAAGACTCTGCGATGCAGTTAGTCGGATCAGAGACATTCCTATCCGATGGCAACTTGACCACCAACTCAGTCGTGGGTGTATGCGACGAAATTGCTCGGAGAATGACTTCGGCTTTGCCTCAGCCATGCAAACCGTATTACAACGAGACCAAGTACCTACCCACAGGAGTAGCTTTGACGACTGACTACAACAGTACGGGTTTCTTCTTCGGCTCTCCAGGCGACCCTTGCACGCTAAAGACCTCCAATGGTTCCAAAGAGACTTACAATGCAGTTTTTGGCTTCCAGGCCGCCGAAGCCAGCGCTACATCGCACACGCAGTACGACTCGGACATGAACGGCGTCTACGGTTTCTATTCGGTACTCACGGTGTTCATGCCTGTCGTCAACTCGAAAAGGGAAGTTTACGTCGAGAGAGCATCCTCGATGATGACATGCCTACAAGTCACAGACTGGAACCCCGGAAGCAGGATCCCAGCATCTCGCGGCAAGCCTACACCAGTGCAGATGATCAGCGCGGACGGCGCAACATTGAGCAAAGGCGAAATGGCTGGAGTGGTAGTGGCAGTCGTACTTGGCTTCAGTCTTCTAGTCACAGCATTGGTGATGTGGTGGCTACGCCATAGGAAAGCAAGCCGGGCTGCTCAGACACTCATATCACACAGCCCAACACAGGAGAAAGGCTCCCAAATTGCGATTGTAACCGAAGAGATTGGGAATGAAGGGGCTCGCCACGAGCTTGATCCTGCGAGTCAACGCCTGACCGAATTGCCCGATATTGGGAGTAATGGTCCCATCGAGCTCGCAGCGTCGAGTTCGGGATCTCGACGTACTGGAAGGCTGCCGTTGTGACCCGTTTCACACATTCGTTGGTTTTCTGCCAGACCCTCTAGTCTTGATCACTTTCGCCTGTTCTTTCTAGTCCTGCTTAATGTCGTTGATGAGAGCCAATTGATGTATCTTTTACCAGAAATCGAATTCGATTACCTCAGCGTTCAATCATTTTCGTGATAAAGAACTCGTTCGTACTGCTCCATCGTTACAAGATAACAAGTTGGCAGTCTTGCGCAGCTCTCAACATATCACACAATCAAACAGGCGCTGCACAAGGAAAACTCCTCAAGACTAGATCACCAGACGAGCAAATCGCTCCTTAATCTCAGGGCCGTGTGTCATAAGTCTCACTATCTCAAAAACAACAAACATAAGTAGGTAGGTATCGGGCAGTGCAGGGCAAATCTCAGGGCAGAAGAAAACCAGACAACCCAAAAGCCCACCTCCATCTTCTTCCACACACAAACAAAAAGTATATTCCACCTCATCTTGCCACCACCAGCCTTCAGAATCGCGAAACACAAGCAGCGCCGATGAAATACAAGATAAAAGGGGGAAAAGACAAAATACAAAAATTGCCCTCGCCGTCAAGAAGTCGAAGGACCTCTCTCAGAGCGAGCAGGGAATTGAGAGAAGAAGGAAATGATGAATGCCGACTGCTGACTGCTGAATAATGATGTGAACAATGCTAATGTGTTTCAGGCGGAAAATTCAGATTCTGCTCCAACGCTCCATTGCCTGCGTCTCCAGTAACCAATCGGTAAGTTTCGCAAGAGAAAAGACAAGAGAAGAAGAAGAGGAGTAGAAGGGTAAAATGCCAGCCAGCCGTCAGTGTGACAATCGTGTTAGCCAAAGGGGGATTGCTGTAGTCAAAGGATCGCGTGCAGAGAGATGGTGCTAGAGGTAGATGTATGAGTTTGGATAGGCCGTCAAGAATGCAAAAAATGCTTCCATGCAACCACAGATGGAACAGCAGCTCGCCGTGGTGGTCCGGGGTGGTCCGCAGTATGAATTGCGCGTTGGGAGGCACACTGTGTGTAGATCTTGGAAGACGATGACGATGCGTCGCGCAAGGGGTATCTTGATGTGAAAATAACGTCTGGTCGATCGGTCATGGGATATGGGCAACGTGTGCTCGATGTAGCATTTAGCTACTGTTCGCGCGCCATAATTGTTCCTAGAAGTGAATCAGCAAGCACTCTTCTCATCGGTATGCAGGAAACTTACCCTTTGCAATGGGTCTTCGTTGTCGGCTTCGGCGCTGGGTGAGGCTATGCCTGTTGGGCCTGCATCGGTAAAGCCGCGGTCGATCAAGGCCGGGCGACGTGGCGATTGCCTACTAGCATCTGAGCTCTGATCAGTTCCTTCCTCTTGAATTCGGCCGCGGCCATCGTCTTTTCTTTCGAGCAACGCACCGCCTAACGTAGCGCATTTCAGTAATGTCTGAATGAGCTGGT
>Ga0265797_10001119_pt1 | contig 47972 bp, 4 predicted proteins | sample P2T30metagenome_FD_192433 | JGI IMG/M metagenome (GOLD analysis project Ga0265797, IMG submission 192433) | Plant litter microbial communities from East Loma Ridge, Irvine, California - P2 T30 | ecosystem: Environmental > Terrestrial > Plant litter > Unclassified | place: USA: California...
GACGGAAGATGTGGGGTAGGGAATCATAGCGGCGCGAGGGTGCGGACCAAGTTGCATTGCGGACAATTTCCCGCCGGGACAGCCTCGCTGCCCTTCGCCCTTCGACATTCTTTACTAGTCGTGGCTCTAACGAATTATCGCTGTGCGACGAAGTTTGCCAACTGTCATTCACGCAGTCTCGGAATAAAGGCTGCGGGACAGAACTTGGATCATACCTAGGTACATGCAAGAACGCTGACCTGAGGCGGTGCGGTGGCTCACCGGTTGTCTAGCGAGGCATGGGCCTTGCTTGAGCATTCGCGCACGGAGCGACAGACGTCGTGCTGCTGGTCTAGAGCCTTTCTTTGTTTTTGAGGGCTCCTGAACAAAAGATGAACTTATTCTCGACTTCCATCGGTGACGGACGGTGGCGGTGCTCAGGTGTCGTAATGTCGCGTTGATCGCGCTGGTGCCGCCGAGGTAGCCGTTGCAACATTCCACTCACGGAGACGATAATGACTGCGATAACGCAGTGTTGTGCCATAGTACCCACCACGCGAGTGGTAAGGTGAATACATGTGGAAATGAACGCAGCAAAAAGCCGTATCCTGTTTGTGCAACGTCGCGGCCCTTTTCGCATGAAACGCACTTGGCAGAGATATTTGCTCCATAACATGGGTTCTCTCCACCACTCTTTATAAGAGCCTGAAATATGTCTACTACAAGTTCTAGACGTAACACTACCTGTCTTTATATACTTAGTAGTAAAGGTATAACTAAAAGTATTATTAAGTAGAAATCTTAATTTTAAGTAGTAATACTTATAGCTTAAAAAAGCTACTAATTCTAAAAAGATAAGAACTATTACTACGAATACTAAGTCTTAGTTACCTTTTAAAGTATTATAGTTAAAATATAATTACTAAAATATTAGTAAAAGTACGCTTTTTCTATTATTTATACTTATATAATAGTAATATTTAGAACTACAAAGATAAGAAATATAAGTAGCTTATATCTAAAACTAAACGCTTTTTACTATATTAATATATACTTCTAAATAATTTATAAGTTTTTAAGATAATTATAAGTATAAAACTAAGTTCTTACTAGTTATATTATTAGCCAATCTTACTAAAAAGCTTTACTAAGTTACTTTATTCTTAATTTATATTTATTACTTTTAATATAACTATATAACTATTAAAAAGATTTTATAAGCTATTTAATATTTATTATAGTAAAAAAAAAAAGACTATTAATAAGATAAATTTTAAAATCTATTATAGTAACTATAAAATGAAATACTCTTTATATAATAGAAGATATAATCTAGACTTTCTACTTTGGATGTAAATACTCTAGTACTATTAGTATTTCTATTATTTATGTCTAATATACCTCTATAAATAATTCTAGTAATATTTTGATTTATATTTCTAAGAATACTTTTTTATATATCTCTATTAATAGTTTTATTAACTTAAAAGGTTACTTAGCTAGAGTAGAGTTTTCTATTATTTCTTTTTAACTTCTTACTTTTAAAAAGCTTACTAAGAAAATATATTACATATTCTATAAGTATTATTTTTTAATTTCTAAGAGCTAAGTAAAGAATAATTCTATTAGTAAGCTAACTATAAAAAAGCTATAAATTAAGCTTATTAAATATGTCTTTAATATTATATATAAAGTTAAGCTAAATAGAGAACTTTTACTATCTCTATATATAGAGTATACTATACTTTAGTAATATAGTACTATCTCTAAAACTCTAAGTACAAATAGAAAATAAAAAAATAGAAGATTTAGTATTTATAGCTTATCTTTTTTTATTAAATATTATTACTTTAAGAGATGCTATTGTTATATACACTAGTTACCTTAAATTAGACATATTTACTAGTAGTTATTATTTTTTAATTATTTAGAGTCTTAAGCTTTACTTATTATAGTATAATTCTATTTTATTATAATCTTATATTTTAAGTAATACTAAGTACTTTACTTTATACTTATTAACTATAATAAAGTAATTAATTAAATCTATTTTTTTAGTATATAGTATATAGTGTAATTTAAACTTACACTTTTAGAGCTTTTTATTTCTAATACTTAAACTTTTTTATCTTAAATACTAATTAAAACTTTACTAGAGTTTTACTAACTAAAGCTAAATACTAACTTAGTACTTAGAGCTAAAAGTAGTAGTACGCGCTATCTTAGAATAGTATCTTTAGCTAGTAAGAAACTTTATTTATTTTATTCGTTATATAAAAGAATACTTATATAGAGCCTAAATATAATTTTATATATATTACTTTTATCTAATAGTAATATAATATATAACGTACACTATTAGTTTACTTAAGTAGTAAAATACTAAACTTTAGATAACTATAAAGAAACTATAAAAGTAGGAAACTTATAAGTTAATACTATACAATATAGTTATAGATAATTCTATAGTTATAAAAAGTATAGTTATATATCTTATTTATATATTATTAAAGTTAGAGAGTAATAATAATTACGTAATTATAGATATATAATTACTTAGCTCTTAGATAAATAGCTAGAGATTTTATTTTAACTTTTCTTAGTAGTACTAAATTATAATATACTTAATTATCTCTAATTATTATTTATATCTCTAGCTCTAATATATATTAATAGTAATATTTTGTAAGCTTTTCTTATATAATAAAACCTTAACTCTATATATTAAAATATCTACTATAATAAATACACGTATCTAATATAAAGAAACTAAAAAGTATATAATTATTATAATTTAAAGAAGAAACTTAGAAACTAAAGTTCTATAAGTATTAGTATATCTAAAATACTAATCTAATAGCTATAAGTAGTTACGTAACTTACTTAGTACTTAGTACTTTTTGTTTAACTAAGTAATACTAATTAGACTATAGAACTACTTAGTGCTTAGTACTCTTAGTATAACTAAGTACTACTAAGTAGAATAATACTTATTAAGTCTATAGCTTAGACACTAAACTTTGATAGCTTAGTATATTTAACTTTATATAAAACTCTAGAATTTAATCTAAAGATTATACTTCTTTCTTTACCTCTTATAATATTATATTTTTATACTATTACATTATTCTACTAAATATACTATTACACTTTTATACTATTACATTATTCTACTAAACGTGCTAGTATACTACTTTGTCTAGCGCACTTGCTTATACTCTAAGAACTAACTCTTAGGTTATCTTAGAACGACCTTTATAATAATGTATACTAGTACCTCTATAAGTACTATTACTTAGTTTATACTCTTACTCAAAGAAATCTACTATTATCTAGATCTTTAGAATAATTTCTTACTAAACTTAGATTACTTAAACCTAGTATACTATTCTATAGTATATATTATTATAAGTATTTAGTATATTAAGCTATTATAGTACTTTATAAATATAACTAAAAGTAGTTTTCTTTAAAAGAAACTAAAAAGTTTATATAGTATAAAGTAGTTTTTAATGATAACTACTATCCAAAGTCTTAGTAGTAGTAGTAGAGTATTAAGTTTACTATAGCTAGATTAAGTACTACTATATTTTATAGACTTCTTAAGCTATTATTTTATAGATATATAGAACTTTCTGTATTAACTTTCTCTTATAGAATACTTTCTCTAAATTAAATTAGCTAACTAATATAGACGCGTAGGCGCGCTTATAACTAATAACTTAAATAACATATAGTAGAATATAATAATAGAAAGTTAGAGAATATAATAAATATTAATATAGATAAGGAGATTAGTAGAGCGTGTTAGTAAGAAACAGAAAGAAATACGTTATTGTTATTATTATTATCATTAATATTTACATAGTTATATCTATATTATAGTAACGTAATTATTAACTTTAGGATTAAGAATATTTTAACATTTCTATAGCCTAACAGCTCTGTAGCTCGCCTATTACCACCTCTCAGTCTACCTCTAAGTATACTAGAGAAGCCTTTATTACTATTACCTCTAATAAGTATATTATTATTATAATTATTATTATCATTATTATTAAAGCACTATATCTGTAATGAATATTATAGAAAGAGTTTTATTAATTATTATAGCTATGTATAGTAAATATAAGGTATTTGGAAAATATATCTATAATAAGATTACTATATAGAGTTACTAACTACGTATTATTACTCTACTCTATATTAACACTTTACTATAATAGTAATATAATAGATTAAAACTTTAAACACTAAGTACTAAGTACTAAGTAATAAGAAAATACTACTACTTCTATATATCTAACACTGTAGTAATAAAGCTGTATTAGACTAGTAGTTTAAATATTAATATTGTTAGAGAATAGAATTAAAGCTATAAATAATGGAAAATAGACGTACTAATCTTTATTTACTAATTAGTATACCTACTACTATATATTATTCTAGTTATCACTAAACATTAATAGTTAATTCTAGTTATAGTATAATAAAAGTCATATAGATAATTATAACATTAGTCTATATTATAGATCTTTAGCTTTAATGTAAAGCTAAAATTAGATATTACTATATAATTATAGTAATATATACTAAGTTAATATTAAAATTCTATAATTGTTTTAATGGGGACTAGTTTTATATATTTTAATATCTTTTAAAACATTTCAAAGTCTTTTAGATTCTTTAAAAATTATTTTACTATAAAGATAACACGAAATTAGACTTAAGGCAAAAATAATTAAATGTATAGTGTCTGTTTGAAAAGAAATAGGTATAATAGGTTTTTAAGTAAAAGAATACTATATAATAAGTATAAATTATCTAGAACTACTATATTATACTATCTACTTATTATATTCTTATATAATCTTTCTTAAAACTTAGCTGTAGTTATAGCCTTCTCTAGATAATAATAGTATATAATACTTAATATTATCTAAGCTATACTAATTTACATCAAACACTTTTAGATAGACTATATTACAAAAAGAAGTTCTTAATAATAAACTAATAACGCTATAGTAAAAGCGAATTTAAGAAAAGAAAAGACCTTAGCTAGAGATACCTTTCTTTTAAAAATATAGAAAAGGTTATATTTGGAAATATAAATATTAGATAAACTAATATTCTAAGTCTTAGTACTACTACTTCTAGTATAGTAGAAAAGGCAATAACTAATAACCTTAAAATAGAGATAATATTTAATATTTTAATTAGAAGTATAGAATAATTTCAAAAATGAATTTTAACTTCTAGTGTATACTTAAAAAGCTTTGTTTTAGTATTAGAGCTTTTGTATATTAAAATCTATTTAGACTAGTTATACTCTATGAAATAATTTCTAGATTACTAAAAAAGAATCTTCTAGAAAACTAAGTTTTACTTAAAAGATTTACTACTATCATAAATTAATTTTTATATTACTTTAAACTACTTTACTTCTCTAAAAAGCTTAGACTATCTATAAAAAATAATTAAATATTGCTACTAGAAACATAAAGCTAGATATAAGTTCTAAGATCTAATACTAGAGCTTTATTAAATCTTTATTTAAAAGACTAGAATATATATACTCTACTTATTTTAAAGTATAAAAAGGTGAAAAATTAACTTAAGATATATATAAATTATTAGAGAGTTGAAATAGTTTTCTAAATTTAACTTATATAAGTAAAGAATACTATTCTTTAAGATTTTGTTCTGTGAAGATATTACTAGATAGTAGTATATTTAACTTATATTTCAAGAGTATTAATACTTTAGTTCTATCTATATATTAAGATTACTATCTATTCTAAAGTTATATCCAAGTACTTTATCTATGTTATAAAGATAACTATAGAGTGTAAGTTCTATTGTAATCTTAATCTTTATCTTTACTACCTATAGTAAAAATACTATGTAATAACTAATATACCAAAGTAAAAGAGTATATAAAGTTAGAAAATTCGAGAATTTAACAGTTAGTTATAGTATTAACTTAGTTATACTACAGTGTTTAAGAGTAGAAGAAAGTAATAGTAAAACTAAGTATTAAAAATTAGACTTTTAACTATATCTTCACATTTCTATATTATCTACAATGCTATTCTTTAACTTTAAGTACTAGATACTATATATTATACATAAGAAATAACAAATTAGTAAAATTGTAATAATCCTACTATATTAAGCTATATTTAGGTGTTACAGCTAGGTTTGTAGTACAACACTTAATACTTATTATTTTAACTAAATTCTTCACTTTAATTACTTTTTCAGTTCATTTAAATAGAAGCTTTAGTAGAAAACTTTATTAATATAGTAATTCTCTTTTATAGTCTATACTCTTAATACTTTCTACTTAGATACTTAACTATTTTTAGATTATATTTTAGAAAAAAATATAAGTTATATATAGATCTTAAGATTATAGTATATACTTTAAGTTTTATTTGAAGTTCGTAGTATAGTAAATAAAAATCAAACTATATATATAAGTTTTCGAAGACCTAAAGCTTCTTTATACTAAATCTTCTAAGATAATAATATATTTAATATTAAATATATTACTCTTAGTAATAATCTTATCTCTAGTATAGATTATAAGTACCGTTCTAGATTAAATTATAAGATTATTAATCTTTCACAGGTCTATAGTCTTATAGCTTAATAGATCTATAGTTTATTATGTTTCTTTTTTAACTTCTTTTTTTGTAAGTATATTAATTATATTATAATATTTAAAATAATATATTAATAGTAAGTACTTTAAATGAAGATATTATTATTATAATAGCTATATTAAATAGATATAAAGTGTATGAGAAATTAATACTTATATTTAAATTTCTTTCTACTATTACCAACTACGTGCTAGTACTCTACTCTATCTTAATACCTAAGTAAAATAAGACTAACTAAATCTTTTCTTACATCTATAACTTTCATTTAACTATAGCTATAGATAACTAGAGCTTGATCAAAATATAGATATAGAATAACTACTTATAGAACACTTTATACATATTCTGTTATAAACTATTTTTATAGTAAGTTCTTTTTATAAGTAGCTAATAATAATAGTATTTACAACAGTCTTAATTTCTAATTCTTATAGCTTTAGTAAAACTAGAGCCTTACTTTTATTTATATTAAGGTATCTATTTACTATAAACAATAATCAATACTTCTATATGAAATCTTATATAGGATTTAATTTTTATTAGAATTCTTTTACTATAGTATACTACTACTGTATAGAGAGTTCTCTTATCTTAGTAAGTATAAGGTTTACCTTATTTATGATACTCTATATATTAATAGAAATCTTAACAATATTATTATATTATAGATAGTTTTTAATCTTAGGTATACTTAGTACTAAATTCTCTAGATTTCTAGTAAGAGATAACTTCTTAGCTACTAGAAAATCTACTGTTTTAAAATCTTAGTTTTGAAAAACAATCCATTTCATTATGTATTTGTATTCTAGATCTAAGCTTATAGAATAAAATATAAATAGAATTTATTTACTTTTAATACTTATTAGAAAAATAAATATAGTATAAGAACTACTAGTAGTTTCTATAACTACTACATAATTTGTAAAGAAGCCTTTTTCGCGCGTATAGTTAAAGTAGTAATAAGAATAACAATAAAGGCTTTAGAATCTACCAAAATGCTATCTTTAAATAAATCTATATTAAATTAGTAGTAGTATTATCTTTATAATTACTACTTTTTAATAGTAAGTATAAGTAGTCAGAAAATATACCTTTATTAAGATTACGATATAGGGATACTAAGTACCTTTTTACTACTCTACTCTTTATTAATATTCTACTACTATAATTTATAGAAAAGTCCGTAACTAAGAGTAAATATATTATATAGAGTTATAGTAAGAGAAATACTACAACTAATAAAAGATAGAATTAATATCTAGAGAATATACTTATCTTAAGATTATAATAGATAGTAGCTAATATTATAAAATTACTTTACTTTATATTTATACTTGTTCAAGTTAGAGAGTAGTTATAATTACATAATCATAGATACGTAATTGCTTAGCTCTTAGGTATATAGCTAAAGATTATATTTTAACTTTCTAGAGTAGTATAAGATTATAATATACTTAATAATCTCTATTTATTAATTCTCTATCTAGCTTTAATAGTTCTAAGCTTAGTAGCTAAATTATAAAACTAACTTCTACTATATATTGAAAGCTTACTTAATAATAGATTAATTAATTTTATTCTACTCTAACCTCTCTAATATTCTGTAATTAAAACTTACTACCTACCTTATTACCATTTTCTTTATTTTTACTTTAATTCTATACTTAAACTAACTTAATTATAATACTAAATTAGTAGTTATAAGTAATTATAATATAGCTATTATAGCTATAAGTATACTTTATAAGAAGTAATTAGATTAGTATACTTAGTTCATACTTCTTAAGTAATATTAAAATAAAAAGAGTATATAGAAAGAGATTACTTCTAATCTTCTAGAAAATATATTTATAGACTCTTATAAGCCTAAGTCTTTTAATACTTTTATTCTAGAGTCTATAAAGCTAGCAAAATGTATTATAAATTTAACTAAAAAGTAGTAAAATAAGTATAATAAAGCTACTTATAACTGTAGAGCTTTTTTTATAAAATTACAACTATAAAATCAAGAATAGTACTACCTTAATAGCTTACTAGAACTATAAGTTTAAGTAATAGCTAAGAAACACTAAGCAAACAATTAATAATATTAAAAACTAGATTATGCGTACTATTATCTTTAAGTACTTATTTATTATAACTATAAGAAATAATAAAAGAATAGTTTAGTTTTTTATTAAGACTCCTAAGATAATACTTATACTTACTAATTAGACTATATAGTATATAGTCTACGTAGAGTGTTATACTTATCTTAAAAAGATTAAAAAAGAATTTCCTAAGGAGTAGTTTAATAACTAGTTAATAATTTATTTAAAAGTAAAGGTTTCTAAGCTGTTAGAGGTTAAAACTTTTTTTAAAATAACTAACTTCTTTATAGTAATTAAGAAGTTTAATTCTAAATAGACTAAGTAGTAGTAATAGAAATATTTATTTACTATAACTTTTAGAAAAAATATATTAAGCCTTAGTAATTTTAGTAAGATATTTAGTATTATTTTTTTAGAAGATATTAATTACTATTTTAAGAAGTAAAACTAATATAATGTTTAATACTATTATAAGTTAACTCTTTACATTTACTAAGTTAGGTAAAAAGTAGTAAGAATTACTATCTAAATTCTACACTTATAAGTTTAATAAAAGGTATAAGTAAAAGCTAATTATATATTCCTAATTATAGACTATAATAACTAGATCTAGACTACTAGGTGTTATACCTATAAAGCTCTCTACTTAAGATAAGTAAAAGATCTAAAAGTACTACTATAAAGAGAACTAAAGTAGTTTATATAAATAAGTTAAGTAATTAGACTAAAAAATAAGTATACTAACTACTAAGTATTTACATAATATAGTCTTAATAATTATTTACTTTAAGAAACTAAATACCAAGTTTAGATCTTCTCTCTTTAGTATAGAGTCTAAACTTTATATACTATTAGCTAGTATAACTCTTAATAGTAGAGCTATAGTTTACTTAGTTTATAATAAAGCTTTATTTAAGTCTAATTTCTTTATTAAAACTAATAGTAAGGTAGTTATAACTAGTAGCTAAATTTACTTAGTAATTAGTAGTAGTAATTTAATCCTCTATTTTTTTCTTAGTACTTCTAAAGAATCTAAGATAACTAATTTTATACTTATTAGTATTAAGATTATTACTAGTTTCTATACTAATATTATCTTAGAGAAGCTTTTTGGAAATAGTAGTATATAGTATATAAGCTATAATAATATAGTTAGAATAAGTATACTAAAGGTATTTACTATTTCTATAACTCTTATGTGTAAATATAATCTTTTTTTTATCAAATATAATACTTTTACTAAGTTTCTAATTACATTATTAAAAATACTATTATTTACTTATAAGTGTTATAGTTATATACTAGTTACGCTAACCTTTAGTATAAAAGATTAAGCTATTTAGGCTCTTATTAAATTTATCTAGAATATAGAAATTACTAGTATATAATATAGTAAATATAGTAATTATACTACTACTTGTAACGTAGCCGGCAAGCGAAATGCGCAGGTAAGCGAAATGCGCACCTTGCTAAGCCTACACTACTTTTAACCTTCTATTACAATGTCTTAACTACCTTATCTTAAATTACTTTCTATTAAAGATAGAGTTATCTTAGCTATTTAAGCTATAGAATCTAATTTGTTGCTTACTTAACAGCAAGCTGCGTATCTCTTTAGCGTATATAAAAGTACTATCTATAACTAACGCGCTAAGAAGGCTTTAAGACGTAATACTTAACCTAATTAATTAAAACTCTAGAGGTATAAAGAGGAGGCAGTTATATAGTATATAAGAAAGCTTAACGCACAAGGCTTTACCTCTACGCTTAGCTATATACAAGAAATAGCTAACTAGCTGCTAGCTGCTTATAGTAGTAGCTAAGTTAGAGAGAAATAGGCTAGAAACTTTATACGCTAAAAGCCTGCAATTAAATCTTAAATTACTAAGTAGCGCGATTATTAGAGAGTTCTATGTAGTAACCTAATAATAATTAGCCTCTAGTTTAACCTTATACGCAACGTTAAAGCTAAGTATAGTATTCTAGACAAAAACACTTACAACTTTAACAAGATAGGCTTTTAGATAGGTATTAGAGAGACTGTTAAGGTTGTAATAGCGTTAGAAAGGCGTACTAAGCCTCTTAGAGTCTAGCCTAGCAATTGTAAGTAGGTAACGTTAATTACTAGCATTAACGCGATAGAGTAGTTAATTCTACTATTTCTTATTCTTAAAGCAAAGCACTATAACTATACTTAGTATTATAACAACTTAAAAGACTAGAGGATAAGTATTAGTAATAATAGTTAGACAATAAATAAGCTTAGTCTAGCCTAGTTACAGTACTTTATCTAGTATACAGAAGCTTAAATAGTAAGTAGATACTACCTACTTATTCTTAATAGCTATAAGAGCTACAAGTTACTTGCCTTCTAGAATCTGTATAAGAAAAGCAATATTATTCCTCTCTACATGCCTCTACACTTATTGCATATTCTCTAGCTACTTAATATAGGTTGTTTTACCTTGCTAAAGTAGGCGTATAAGACAGAACTTAGAGGCTTAGTAGACAGCTATATCTACTACATTAACAAGAAAGCCTTCTTAGCTGCCTTTAAGCTAATATTTAACAAGGCGTTCTTAAAGAATAACATCTTATTAAGCTTTTAAGCAACTAGCTTAGTTCTATATAACTTATATATAGTATTATCTAGGCTTAAAGTACTACCTTGCACGCTAACACTACCTGCACTAGAGCCTACCTCTTAGTAACCTAAAACACTAGGCAACGCCTAGAAGATAGAGGCTTAAATAACTCTAATTATTAAGAGGATAATAGATTACAAGAAATTATTACCTAATTCTATTATTAAGATAGTACTGCAGGTTAAAAAAAGATTAACTTTAAAAGTGCACACATAGCATAGTATAAGCCCTACTTACTGTATTCTTACAAAAGTATATATACATTTCTCTCTGCACCTCGTGTAACTCGCACGTCTATGCTACGTTCTATAGCATGCAAGTTACACGAGCTACTCGCATCTCTAACCTTTAATGCGCATTCGTCTACTTCTATCTTGTCTCTTTCTTTAATAGCTTTTCCTAATTCTTAATGTAGTCTAAGATAACCTTCGCAGCCTGTTCTGCCGTGAAGTTGCGCCCGATAGCTTCGACAAAATCGCCTTCTGGGTCTGGTAGATCTGTTAGCCTATGTACGTGCACTTACACACGTTAATTAAGGCTAGAATAGCACACTTTAAGAAAGAAAACTAAGTAGTATCTAAACGTAAGAAGCGTAAGAAAAAGCGAATCTAAAAGAGAGAGACTCTATCTTAGGTAGAGGCAGAGAATATAGTTAAGTAAAGAGATATTAAGGCTTAGCTAGAGGCAGAGAGGCGTTAGAAAAGAGTACGCGTAGGTAGTAGTACAGAAGGTATTTAACGCTGCAAGAACTATAGTAAAGCAAGACGTAACAAGCGCATATGCAAGAAAGATATAGTAGAAGTAGAAGATTAATTCTTACTATTATACGTCTTAATAGTTTAACTTAATGTTAAGTTGTCTGTGTTTAATAGCGTTAGTGTTAGTAGAGTGCGCATTTCGCTTACCTGCGCATTTCGCTTGCCGGCTACGTTATATATTAAGTAAACTTTTATCAGCTTAATAACCTATTACTATAATCGTTTTTTAGAACATTAGAATATCGATTTAACTTTCTATAAGCTATACGCTTAATAAATAAGCTTTAATTCTTAAATAATCTATCTAAGTAAGCTATATAATTATAACCTAAGACATAAGTTACTAGAATTTATAATAGAAGTTATTATAAGCTTTATAGCTATAGTTAAGCGCTACTATAAGTTAAGAATTATAGAAATTTATTAGATTAATTATACTATAATACTACTTTAAAGAAAATACTTAAGATATAAGAAATAGGCGAAAAAGTAAAATAATTATAATTATACTACTTTTACTATGTACTTATAAGTCTAATAGCTTAGTAGTAAGCGCTAGCTAAAAGCCTATTACTAAGTTAATTAAAATACGTATCAGCGCTAACCTTTTAACTAGACTCCAGCTAGTAATTATAAATATACTAGCTTAACTTTATAGAATAAGTTTATTATAGCTTTATAGCTACTAATCTTTTGATTAGATATTATATATATATCTAAGAATATAGTTTTAAAATTATTAGTTATTTTAAAATTAGGTACTAAAATACTAATTTTTACCTAGATTAGAGTAGAATTTATAGTTATAGCTCTTCTTACGTGTATCTACTAAATAGTTGTTATGTAGCTAGAAAGTACTATCAAGACTTTAAAGTTAAGCTTTATAGCTATATTAAATATTCTATTAGCTGTTAAGATTAAAATATATATTATATATAAGTACTAGTAATTAATTAGTAATTATAACCTGTAACATAACTTTTAATAAAACAAAGTACTTTTAAGATTATTATAATAAGAAGCTAACTAGAGATTTAGTAATTAAATAGGTTAAAATACTTAATAATAGTAAGCTTATTAATTTTATAAACAAGTTTAATATTTTATCTATTAATTAAATAGTAAGTATAGTAAAGCTATTAACTACTAAGTAGAATCTTGAAGATAATATAGGCTATAATTAAGGTAATAAAATTAGTCTACCTATTTATTATGAATAAAGCTCTATTAATTTAATAGAAATAAAGTATAGAACTAGTATTCTATTAAAGGTTTTTGATAATTAACTACTTTCTACTAGGCTTACTACTCTCGAATCTACAGTAGAAATATACTAAAAAATTATTTCAAGGTAAGTATTTAAAGACTATAATTCTACTTATACGTAGATTAGTAAGATTGCTTATTTAGTAATAGTTAAAGAAGTTTAAATAGCTACTTAACTTATAAGACTTATATTATTTAATTCTTAATAAGTAAATAGAGAATTCAAACTTTCTCTAGACTACTAATATAAGAGTTAATTATTTTTAAGCTAGATCTTAGTTACTCTAAATAGCGCCTATTTAGAAAAAAGTAAATACTATCTTTATATAGGTATAAAGAAGCTAAACTACTAAAAATATTTTCTTAGACTAAACTTATATAGCTATTAACTTACTTGGTAGTACTCTAGTTATAATTCTTAATAGTCTTTTTCTTAATTTATCTATTTTGAAATTCTTGATTCAAGCTTATAAATAAGTCTACTTAGTATTATAAGTTTATATATAAGTGTTAAGTAGTAAGCGCTTATACTTAATATATATCTACTTTTACTTATACTTAGACTTAGTATGCTAATACTATATATAGTAGTAAAATCTACTACTTATAATACTAGATATTAAGCTATTGAATTAGTAGCTACAAAGCTAAGAATTATAATACTAAAGCTATTAGTTACGCTACTAAGACTAATAGTTACACTATTAAGACTATAAATTATACTACTAAAACTAATACTAGTTATACTGATTACGCTACTATTTATATGATAGCTAAGTCTAGAATTATAAAGAATTCTACTAAAACTAAGATAGTTACTATCACTAGAACTAATTCTAATAATAAAATTCTAAGTAATAGTATAATATATTAAAGGCTATATAAGTAGATAACTTTAAATTAAAAATAAAAGTAGTAGTATAGAAATACATTTCTATACATTAATCTCTTTTATACTTTTACTTAGTATTATAGATTTAGCGTAACTACTATATTTATTAGAGTTATTAAGAGTTATTACTAGATTAGCTTTAAAGCTCTTGTTGCTTAAAGACTTTTATTCTACTTTTTATACTTACAGATATCTTAATAAAGCTTATATTAAAAACTACAGTACTTCTTAGAACTTTAGCTCTATTATTAACTTAGTAAAGAAATAAAAGATAATAATAAAAAAAAATTGAATTTATCTAAAAACTATCACACGTCTCTATATTAACAAAGCGCTAGTATATATTTTAATTACGTTTTTAACACTTATAGAAGTTGAAAGATTAGTAGTACTAAAGTTTATAAAAGCGCTTAAAATGATTTAGCTTTAAAATATAATTCTAAAGTTATTAATAAATATAACAGATATAAGTTAGATATTATAGAATACTATAGTTAAGTACTACTTTAATCTACTTATATAACAAATTAAAGAATTTAAAGTTTTGAACTTCAAAACTTTAGTCTTAGAGTTCTTTTTAGAATAGCTATAACCTTTACTTAAAGATCTTTACTCTTATTAATCTTAAATACTTTAGCTTTAGACGCGCTTAGATTATTCAAAGTCTAAACTCTTATACTTACAAATATTATTTTCTAAATAGATACTTCTAGACTCTTACTTAATTAATTTATAAATATTCTTATTAGTAAAGCTATTAAATTACTAAGTACGCTTATAAGTTAAATAAGAAGCGTACTAGTCTAATTCTAAGTACTTACACTTCTTTTATTTTTAATATAGATTGGTATTATTATTCTTTACAAAGTTTTAAGTTACTAGCTTTTTTAAAGACTTTATACTTGAAAAAAAGTAAAAAAAAGTAATTAATTTAACTTGCTATTATAGAAAAAAGTAGTAGATATTAAGTAGTAGCTAAGCGCTAGTATACTAAGCGCTATTATACTAAGCGCTATTATACTAAGCGCTATTACGCTAAATACTAGCGCGTTTACTACAATTACTACTGCTATAATTATTATATAAGATACTTTTATAGTAGAAGCTAAAGCGCTAATACTTATAGCTATTATTAGAGTTTAAAGTTAAATTATTAGACTAAATTATAATAGTTAGCTATTAATTCTAGGATAACAATAGAAACTTACTTTAGTAATAGAAAGAATAGAAATGTAAGTAGAGTAGAGTTTTAAGTAGAGAAAAAATTAAAGTATAAAAGCTTAAAAGTATAAAAGCTTAAAATTAGTAGATTTTAACTAGATAAAAATATTAGATAGATAGCTTATTGCCTTAAAAGCCTAAGCGTCTTAATAATATACTAAAAAAAAAATTAATAGAAAAACCAAAAATAAAAGAACTTATTATTATTACTAAAGTCTCTAATTCTAGCTTAAGCGCGTACTTATATAAGTAGCTAAAATAGCTTATTAAGCTATTAATTATATAGTAAACTTTACCTAAGAGATATTAGAAGCTTAAATCTTACTAGTAAGATTGTTCCTTATATACTAGGTACCTAGACTCTTATAGCTATTAGCTATATTTAAGAATATTATAAAACAATTACTAATCTAATTAGAGTAGTTTCTAGGCTATTAGACTATAATTTAATAAGTAAGAGCTTAATACTATTAGTAATTAGTATAATCAAACGCTTATTTAGGTAATAATTTACTACTACACTCTAAATTCTTAAGTTTAGACTCTTATAAAGTATACTAATTATAGTAGATTTTATAGAGGTACTTTTAGTAAAGTAGATTAATACTCTTACTACTTTAGAAAGTATATTAAAGTTAAAAGGTAGTTGTAATTATCTAATTATAAATATATTATTACTTAGCTCTTAAGTAAACAGCTAGAGATTTTATTCTAACTTTGTAGAGTAGTATAAGATTATAATATACTAAATTATCTCTAATTATTAATTATCTATCTAGCTCCAATAATACTTTACTATAATGTATTTCCAATCTTTTTTTCTTACTTATAGACATAAAGAGGTTTAGGTTTACTAGATTATAATAGAAACTTTTTAAAATATTCCTCTTAAATATATTTATCTAGTAGTTAAAATCTAAGAAGCTCGTAGAATCATATCTTTACTCTTTAATAAAAGTATCTTAAGTTTATAAATTTAGACTACTTTATAAATAGTAGTATTAAAGCTTTAAGCTTTAGTCTATTTATATCTTAAACAATAAAAAATCTTAGGTTGTTATTCTAGCGCACTAGTAATAGACTTTATCCTTTTAAGTACTCGTTTAAAGACTCTAAACTTACTAGTTTACTAAGAATATTAATAGTAATAGTATAAAACTTAAATAAATAGAAGATGAATAATCTATAAAGTATTAGCTATTAAAAGGAAAAATAGACATATTAAAGAAAAAAGAAAGATATTTTAAGAAGATAGTTTTAATACTACTAGTTTACAGAACTTAGCTATAAGCTTTATAGTATAGGAAACAAAATATATATAAGTGCTACCTTGCTATTAATAAAAGAAATAGTGTAAAATCTTAAAAATAGCTATTATAACTAAGGTAATGTAGAAAAGAAATATAAAAAAAGAAATATACTATAACTAGTTAAAATTAATAGACTCTAAAAGAAGATAAAAAATAAAAATTTAAGAAGAAAGAGAAAAAGGTTCATAGTAAAAATTAGTGCTATTAAGGTATATAAATATTCCTTTAAATACTAAATAAAGTAGCTAACTTTAAAACTAAGGTATTAGATCTTATATAAATTGTTTCTTTTAACACTATTACTTTATTATATATATAGGTATAGAAAGAAAAATATAATAAAGTTTAGTAATAAATTATATAATTATAATATAGATATATTTCATTAATACATTATTTTATAGTAAGTAGTAGTATATATTTCTTTAAGACTTTTTTAATTTTAACTAAGCTATAAAGCTTAATGCTCTTTAACTTTATATAAGAGTATAAAGATAAAAGGTAAGGATTTAGCTTAGAGACTAAAGAAAAAAAAGTATTATAAAAGAAGGTTTTGCTTAATATATTATAGTTAGATTAAGAATTCTTTTTCTTTATAAACTACGTAGTCTTAATAAGCTATTCGATATAAGCTTGATATAATAAATAATAAGCGTAATTTACTCTACTTTATATCTTCGTTATTTAAGAACTTAGTATTACAAAGTAACTATACTAATACGCGTAATAGCTAGTTATATATTATTAGTCTCTACTTATCTTAATAATCTATTAAAATAGTAAGCTACTTTAAACTCTTCTACTGCTTTATGTTAGCTCTAAACAAGCTACTCTACTATCTTACATAGATAAACAAACGCTTAGCTATCTACTAACTTATTAAGCTTAGATAGGTACTTTTGATAGCTAGCTATAATTTAGCTTAGTTTAATACAAGAATAAATACTTTAAAAACTCTTTACGTATTCTTAGTCTTCTTCTTTATGAATCTTTACTTTTAGCTTCTTAGCTTTAACTATATAGCTAAATCTTAGCTTCTTTTTAAAGCTCTAAAATTGTATAGATAGTAAAAAGAAAGTTACTAAAAGAACTAACGTCTAGAAGAAACTGGAAACATTTTTTAAGCTAAAGTAGACTCTTCTACTAGAAAGCTTCTAGTTTTCTAACTTAAACTTAGCGCTAGCTACTATGTTAAATTATATTCTAGCTTAGTCTAATATATTCGTAGACTTTAATAAAGTTATACTTTATACTTAATTTACTACACTCTTTGTTAGACTAGAGTTTATTCTTTAATTTTAATAAAGTAATATTTATAGTAGAATATACTAAAATAAGTATATTACTTTATTAAATATACTAGTGCAGGGACATAAGCATAATATAGTTAAGTGATATAGCACATATTTATATTATATAGATGTTTTTTAAATACCTTATTTTATAGTAAATTGTAGTAAATATATTCTTTTAAAAGTTCTACAAATTAGACTAAGCTATATACTTTAAAACTCTCAAACTTTATATAAAAGTATTTAGATAAGAAGCTAGAATTTTGCTTTAATCTTATAGAAAAAAAAAATATTAGTATTTTAAATATTCTACATAACTTTAGAAAAGTATTGAAAAGTTATATATTTATTCTATTACTTTTTAGAAGCTTTTTATATAAGTAAAAAGTAAAAAAACTATAACTATAGAGAAATAGCTATAAAGATCTAGATACTTAGATATAAATAAAGCTATTTCTAGAATAAAGCTACAGATAGATAAGATAGTAACGTCTATTAATTTCGAAAACTAAATATAACATATAATAGATATTCTAAGTAAGTAAGAAAGTCTTGTAAAGAAGTCTATAAAGAAAAGTTATATATATATATATATATATACTAGACTTTTACTTATAGTTAAAAAGTAAAAAGGTCTATACCTAGGCTTTTCTTTTTTCTTATTCTCTTTATTCTCTTTATCTCTTTAAGCTACTCTTATATCTATTTCCTAAAATACTAACCTAAAGATAACAAGAATAGTAAAAATAATATTAATTTATTAGACTACTTTCGAATATACTTTCAATTCTACACTCTTTTTAAGATAGTACTTCTATTAGTTTTTTTAAAATATAAGTTAAAAAAGTGTAGTCTTAAAATCTATTAAGGTAGAGTGTTAATATAAAGTAGAGTAATAAAACGTAGTTGTAGTAGAGTAACAAAAAGAAAGAGACATTTAAAAAGTTAACTTTTTTAAAGCTATATAACTAGGTAACTAGACTAGCTATAACTAAGATCTTAAGTATTTTAATAAAGCTAAAATGTTTTTCTCTGAAATAAGTTACTAACATTTATATTTTTTAAGCTTATTGCGTTAGTAAACTAGTGTTAAGATAAAAGTAGTTAAAAACCTCTACTTAAACTAGCTGTATCTTTTTAACTAGGCACAAAACTACTAATTTTATTTCTTTGAACAATTCTTTATATTATTTTCTATTTTTCGTAACCTTTTTTGAATTTGAGAAATTTTTTTTAAAGAGTTATTAAAGATTTTAGAAAAAAGCAAAAAATAAAACTTTATGTTTACTACGTAATCTCTTACTAATATTAGTACTTATATTATATATAATCTCAATTTAGAATTTGCGCTCTTAATCTTTAATTTTAGCTAAGTTATACTACTTTAAAGTCTAAAGTTCTTTATATATTAAGTTTCTATTTTGAGAAATCTTTTTCTATAAACTAGTAGAGTTAACTTATATAAACTACTTTTATTAGTAAAGTTTACTTTTTTCTCTATAATAAGCTTTTAATACCTAGTTTAACTTTTTAAAGTTTAATAAAGTACTAAAAATAGTATACTTCTATTTTTGGAACTAGACTATAATCTTAAGCTAAAACTAAAAAACCTTTACTACTAATATCTATTTTTTAAAAAGGTTTAAGTAAGTTAAAAGGCTTTAGAGTTAAATTTTAAAGTCTTAATTTAAAGATAACTTCAAATAGCTACTATCTATTTATCTTAGTGTAAGATTTAGTAAAGCTATATAGACTTTACTAAAATTTAAAAACTATACTTTTTTCTACTATATAAAAAGATGTACGCTATTTTAGAGAGCTGGAGTTTTAAGCTAATCTTTAAGCTAGTATACTATAGCTATAAGGCTTACTAAGCTAAGTTACTAAGTATATAAAAACTAGTTTACTATTTTTTCTTTGAAGATTTTAAAAACCTTTAGTCTAGCTACTCTAGTTATTTACATATTTAGCTTTGAATAACATAACTTTTAGAATGTCTTGTTCTTTTTGTTACTCCACTATAGTAACTCTATATAGTTATCTTAATCTAAATATATCTTCTAAATACTTTATACTTACTATATTTAGCTATAGGTATTAATAAAACTCTTTCTCTAATATTTACTATAAATATAAATAGTAATAATATACTTGTAAAAGTAATAGTAACAAAAGCGTCTTTAGTAGACTTAGAAGTACACTTAAAAGTAATAATAAATAAGATAAAGCTATAAAGCTATATAAATATTGAAGTATTCTCAAAGGTTAATATAGAAGCTTTCTAAGAGAAAGCTCTAAGTACTTAAATAGTAATCTTAGTAGAAAGAGTAAAAGTTAGAGTATAGTGTAATATAGTCTATCTCTTAGCTATTGAAGTAGATAGATAAAAAATTCTAGACGTAGGTAAACTTTAGATCTAGGATAATATTAATTATCTTAATATCTATACTAAAGATATTAAAGTCTATAGCTAAGTCTGAAAGAAAGTAAAGCTTTACTTTTTCCACTTAGAATCTAGCTTTAATATTTATAAAAAGCTTTAATACTATATTAAAAAAGAATTCTTAGTGTAAAAGTCTTTTATCTTAGTAGTCTATTTAAAAACTTGATAAATAGTAATAGCTTCTTCAAGTATTTAAGGTATTCTAAGAAATAGTACTAATATTAGCTAGCTCTTAACTACGCTAGATAGTATTACTAGCTATTTATTATATAGAATAACTTTATAAAATATACATTATTTACTCTTAGATACTATAACTTAATACTATTACTACTACTCTAGATAGCTAAGCTACTTAAGGTCTTCTTATAAGCTTATAATTAATAATAATAAATATAAACTTATAACTAGGCTAGTAATTTAAGTAAAGTAGATAGTTTAAATAATAGAGTAGAACTACTAGCTTTATTTATAAACTTGTAATCAAATATATATTTAAACTAATAGACTTATAAAGTATTTATAGTTAGATTACTATAGTAGAGTAGCTAGTAGAGAAGTATAAGCGTTCTTAAGATTAGTCTAGAGTATTTAGACTAGCGTATCTAGACTAGCGTATTAAAGTAGAGAATATATAGCTTTTTTATAGTACTATAGACTTATCACTACTACTACTAATTTTAAATCTTTCTTAAGTATTTAGATAATTATAACTATAATAGAAGTAGTAGTAGTAGCGCTTACTTTTAAGAAGACTTACGTATAATATAGTAGTAACTACTAAGTATTATTTATATATTATTAGTACTAATAAATAAGTTAATATAGATTATAAGGCTTTATTATAAAGCTATATAAGAAACAAAAGTAGTATAGATAGATAGTAAAATGCGTTTAAGTTTAGGCTTAGCTTCAACAGCTTAGAAGTTTATATATTTATTATTAAAAATACAGTATAGGATTATAAGATATAATATAGTAGACTCTATTTCTAAGGCCTAGAGAGGCTATAATAAGTTTATAGTAGTAAGACAAAGGCGCTAAGTAAAAAAAGTTTCTAATAATTTAAGCTATTATCTAAATAAGTTTTTAAGTAAACTATAGTCTTAATAAAGAAGCTTCTATTATATTTAAGCTACTATCTAAAAAAGCTTTTAAGTAAGTTACTATAATACTAAAAAAGCTAATACTATATTTTAGCTATTGTTTTAGTTAGTCTCTTAGTAGACGTAGTAACTTATAGTACTAGTAGCTCTAATAATTTAATAGTTTTACTCTAGATAACTAAAATACATAAAAGATCTTTTACTTTTACTTTTATAACTTTACTTACTTTAGAAGCTTTTAGATTACTTTATTTTTAATATTTTCTACTAAATAACTATATATGCTTAACAGTATAATAGTTATAGCTTTATAAGTAGTACTTTTCTTTTATTTACTATTATACTACTTTTAGATGTTCTGCAATATAGCACTTTAAAAGCTTTTTAACGCTAAGCAAATATTATAACTTACTTAGGTTAAGTTAATTTATTATTTATAGTGTATTTATCAAAGTCTTTTAGATAGATTTATCTTCTTTTATATCTTAGTCTCTATTTCTTTTCTAAAAGTATATAAACTTCTTATCTAGTACTCTTTTCTACTTTCTTACTATATTTTTTTTTAGTTTCTTTTTATTCTACTCTTCTACTTATTTAGTAAATACTTTGTTTTTAATATTAATACTATATCTTTACTTAATAAAGCTACTTCTTCAATATTTAGTTTTAATTTAGATGCTTTATATATATGTTATAGTAATAGTAGTAGTAATAAGTTTTATAGTAGTAATTATAGTAATAATACTAGTTATATAGCTTCTTTTGTACTAAAAAAAGAGTCTATAGTTATAGTACTAATAAGATTATGTAAGTACCTTAAAATATAGTTAAGTACCACTTAGCTATTATCATCTTAGTTATTAGCTTTCTTATAATTAATACTAATAGTAACTTTACTTATAATCTAGCTAATATTTTAATTAACTATCTACGCGCTAATCTTTTTACTTAAATTTCTTATCTTTATTTATAGCATTAGTAAAGCTTACTTAGCTACCTAAGATAGTATCTCTAGTATTACTAAAATCAGCTTCTATATTAACTTTTATACTACTAGCATAAATACTAGTAAAAATTTTATTTAAATTCTTTTGCTATTAAGATTATAGTTGTATTTTAAACTTTACTAGTAATATACTATATCTCTAAAAGCTTACTACACTAGCTAAGATATAGAAGTTTTATAAATAAGTATTGTAAAATAGTGTTAAGACTAGTAGTACTATTAGACTTTATAGGAACTATTTTACTACTTTTTCTTATACTTAATTACTAATACTTCTTATTATATAGCATTTTATAATACTAATTATACTTACTATTTCTATAAATACTATTACTATAAAGATTAAAGTTATACTTTTGTTCTAGATTATAATAGAAAAATACTTCTAAGTAGTTTTTTTATTATATACTAAGTTAGAGAAAGGTACTAATATTTTTTTAGTAAGTTTGTGTTATAACTTATTAGAACCTATACTAGCTTTAGTTTTTTAAAGAACTATCTTAATCTTTTATAGCTATAAAGAGTTTTAAAACTATTTAAATTACTTTTTTTATTCTAGTAAGCTAATAAAAGGTAATAACCTTTAAAAAAGCTAGGTTAAGGTTCTTACTTACCCCTTATTTACTAGTAGTGTAGCTACTCTTTATATTCTTAAGAGAATAACTTATACTAATAAAGTTAATAATCTTACTAACTTTATTTTTAAAACTTCTAGAGCTATAGCTATTACTTTATAAAACCTTTTTATAATATTAAGATTTTATTATAATACTTACTTTACTAAGTTTTTTATAGCGTAAAATACGTATATATAGATAAAAATCTGCTCTTAATAAATAGCTTATAAGTCTTAAAGTATTTCTTTTAGCTATACTAGAAAAGTAAAGTATTTACTAACTAGCTTTATATACTAACTATATTATTAGTAGATCTTAGCTTTTTAAAAATAAGAGCTAGTATATATCTTATAGTATAAAGTATTTAGAACTTATAATTACTTAAGTATCTAGTATAAACTTGTATTAAGATATTAATACTTATAGTTATGTAAGTAGATTTTGTAAGCTTATAGTATTTCTGTCTAGCTCTTTAATACTAAAGGCTAATAGTAAGACTTTAAATAAGTTCTTAACTTAAGCTATTAGTCTCACCTATCTACCTCTAAGTATATGCAGAAGAATAGAATATTATTTAAAAGAAGAGTTACTATTTTATCTACTATAAAGCTATAGAATAATAAAATGTTTTGGATCTTTATAGTAATTTACGCTCTTCTAAATTAATCTATCTCTTAATATAATATTTAGTTTATAATAACTCGTATTATACTAGTCTATAGAATTCTAATTACTTTTAGTAATTCTATTAATAATAAAAAACTATATATCTAGTAGTACTATATATAAGAGTAAGTCAAATTCTTTTTCTAAAAGCTTTGTTCAACTAGACTCTAAGCGTAAAAACTCGATGTTACTAATCCAAAATAAAAGAAGATAATAGAAACTGTAGAAATGGAAATTAGTACCTATTACTTCTAGCTATCTAATGTTTATCTTTAGTCTTTATTTTTATTTTTAAGAAAGAAACAAATTCATAGAAAGAATGTAAAACTATAGTATATATACTACACTATTATAGATCTCCTTTTTCTAATAGAACTATTTACTAAGTTATATAAAACCTTTACAAGGTACTATATATTTTAAATTAATACTTAAAAAGATCTAAGAAAAAAGTTTAATATAGTAGAGTATAAATAGTTAGTAGAGTAATAAATTAAAGATAGAACGTATTTAAAGTTACTACAAAAATAAATAAGCTTTATAAATATATATTAATTTTTTATTAGTAAACAAATAGTTCTATAGTCTATAAAATAGTTCCAGAAAGATAAAGTCTATTACTAGTATAGAGGGAATTAAGCTAGAAACAATAGATTTAGGTTATTAGAATTGTAATTACTACTCTTATAAGATTAGATAAGAGTAGTGTAATAAATATAGAGAAGCGCGTAATACACAAGTATAAAAGAGAGAAAGTATATAATTAATCTAGTAGATGCTTAAACATCTATTACGGTAACTAGTATACTAAAGAATATATAACTAAAGGTTTTATCTACTTTCAGAGGTAAATAGTCTAGAACTTAAGGTTTTACCGCTACTATCTATAAGATAATTAAAGCTTTAAAACCTAAACTAGCTACAAAGCTCTTTTATACTAAAGTACTCTATAGAAAAATTATAATACTAACATCTAAAAAAATAATCATATTATTATACGCGCTTGTTAGCTTATAACTAATAGAGTAATATATTATAAAGGTTTATAGTTAAAATATATATACTAAAATCTAAGTAAAAGCGCACTTCTCTCTAAACACTTTAATTAGATTAAACGTCAGTATTAGTTAGTAGTTTATGTACTATTCTATAAGTTACTCTAAGAAATCTTAAGATATATGACTACTACTTATTAGTCTACTAATCTATATAGATATAGCTATATACTAATAAGATAGAATTAGCTTAAATCTAATACTAAACGTTATACTAGCACCTTAAATATTTATAAGTCTTTATAGTAATTCTAAGAATGGAACTAATCTATTACTAGTTATATTACTTTAGTATTCTACTAAAGCTTTACTAAGTAACTTTATAATCACTATCTCTATAACTTCTTATCATACTATTATAAGAGATAATATTTCATTAAAACTCATACCTATCTTTATTATTTTTATAACTAATACTATTATATATACTTTTCAATTCTACTTTACTAATAATTTAGTACTTTATAGAACTATTAAAAGTTATTACCTTATATATATCTTTTATAACTACTTAAAGTAAGTAGATTTTACTATCCTTTGTTACTAGCACTTTAAGTTTAAAAGTCTTATTAATAAGACCTAATAAAGATATTTGTTATTTCTTAGAATTAAAGCTAGATAAAAGCGTATAGAGTAGTTCTTTTATAAACTCGATATTAATATTATAAATTACTTAGCACCTATAGATCTACGTATTACAAGAGCTCTAGAGAAGTTTATTCTAAGTATACTAATAATAACAAAGTATTTTGTATAAAGTAAAAATACTATTTATATGTAGTTTACTATATATATAGTTATAATAGAGGTAAAGCTAAGTCTAAGTAAAGTAATAAAAGAGAATATTTGCTAGTAGTAAACTATATTAGAAGAAATTCTTAAGTATAGTAATAAGAAATCTAATAAAGATAAAAGATTATTTATATATTATTTCTAGTAGGTAGATACTATTCAATATATAGTAGTAGTATTAGAGTTTTACTAAAGCTATACAAGATAGAAGAGATAGTTGTTATATTATAGTTATTAGCTACTTAGAGTATAGAAATAACATTATAGTTATAGGTTTTAAAGAATACAAATAGTACTTTTATTAGTAGTATTTTTATTACTATAGTTAAAATTATGTCTAGTTATTTCTAGCTATAGTCTAAAATATAAAGTTGTATAAGTAAGTATAGAGTTAGTCTAGACTATATACTAGTATTAACCTTATTACTAATAGTAATATAGTCTAAAAAAAATTTAAAATTATCTAGTAGCTTTGAAAAAGCTAGCTTAGAATCTTTTTACATCTTTTAATTACTTTTAATATCTTTTAATAATAAACATAACGCTAAATTAGGCTTTAGAATACTAAAACATATATTAGTATACTTTATCTTACTATAGTGATTATTAAGCTTTGTCTTAAGCTATTTGCTATAAATAGAGTGTTATAATTATAACTATACTATCCTAAATTTTAATAAAATATACAAAGTTTTCTTTCTTTATATCTAGAAGTATGATAAGAAGAATTTTAAAACTGGAAATCTATAAACTTTAGAAACTATTAACGCTATAAAGCTAATAAAGCTATAAGTCTATAGAGAAAATTACTTATCTTTAAACCATATACAACCAGAATCTTTCAAGTAAGCTTTACTTCTTTAATATTAATATAATGTTTAGAACTAAGAAAACATAATAGTAGAAGTAGAAGTATAATATTATATATATTACCATAAGCTATAGAACTAGATAAGAAGAACCTAAGATAGCTATAATACTCTATAAGTAAAGTCTACATTAGAAATAGAATCTATTATAGTATCATAGTTTAAGAAATTCTTAAAATTACTTATATAAGTAAAGTAAAGTATCTAAAATAGTAGTTCTAGTAAGATTATTATAAGATACTTAATTTATAATTACTATAACTTATTCAAAATGGTATCTTCTAATAAGAAAGGCTCTCTATTACTCGATACTACTACTTTCACTAGAGTAAAGACTAAGTAATATAATACTTTTAGAGTCTAGAATGTAATAGTTAGTAATATTATAATTAGTACTTTATATATATCTTTAAGAACTATTTTCTTATAAAGAAATAATAAGTATTTACTTTACTTTGTATAGTGTTAAGTTATTTAAAAGAAAGTAGAGGTTTTTTTTGTATTATAATCTTGTTTCTCTAGAAAGATATTAATAATACCTAGAATACTTTTATTAGTAAATAGATATACTAGACTTAGAAGAAGTAGTAAGTATACTAGAGATACTAAAGACTATAAATAAAGTATAAGTTTTGTTTTACATATAAAAACTTAAATACTAAAGACTTAAGTCTAAGTAATTATTAAATTATTTCTATATATCTATATAAAATTTTTAGCGTTTGTAAATAGAAAGTAAGCTCTAGATAATACTACTAGTACTTCTAAGGGTATAAAAAGAAAATTTCTATCTAAGTATTAATTGTATATTTTATTCTAAGTTAAGAAATATCTTTGCTTAATTTAACGTATATTAAAGTAGGTATTTAGCTAAGAATCAAGTAAGCTATTTATAGAATTCTTCTCTTAGGTTTAAAATATAGAGTCTATAGTATACTTCTTATAAAATTGTAAAATTTTATAATTACGTATTTATATAATTACGCTAAAACGCGTTACTAAATTAAATCTAATTCTAAACTTAGAAATCTCTTATATAAGCCTAGACTTTTAACTTACTATAATACTTATACTTATTAAAGTAGAATAGTAACATAAAGTAGAGTAATAAAATATACTCAAGTAACTCTAGATTATAATTTTAGTATCAGTATATTCTCTAAATATTTAACATTTACTATAATATTATAGTACGTATTATAAGTAAAACCCTCTCTATAGTATTTACTAAAAAAATAGTACTTAAATAATAATGATAATATACTTATTAAAGATAATAGCAAGAAAAGCTTTTTTAGAAAACTTAAAAGTAGTAACAGGTAAACTATAAAGCTATAGAGCTATAGAAATATTAAAACTCTAAAATTATATATCTATATAAGCTCTTAAAGCTAGATAGATATAAATAATACTTATACTACTACTACTACTACTACTACTACTTTAAAATTACTAGTTACTAAACGCGTACTTATAATAGACTAAATAGTTTATTTTTTTATATATTACTAATAGCTATATAAGCTTTAAACTAGTACTAGTACTAGCTTCATATTATTATATAATGCTACAAGAAAACTTAGTAAGTTTACTACTAGTATAAAGCCTAACTTAACTAAAGACACTTATATAATACTAATATAACTACTACTTACCTATAATCTATACGTAATTACTAATAGATCTAATAGCCTTGATAGCTATATTATACTATTTACTATTATACTAACTATCTATTTTATAGATTATAAGACGTTTATTGGTATAGCTTTAAACTTTACTAGTATATACTTATAGTATATAACGCTATAAAGCGTTCTATATTAGTTAAAATTACTTTTTTATACTTTTTCCTATTCTAACAAACGCTCTTCTTAAGTAACACCTCTTATAGCTAATTGATTTAAGTTTTTTATCTTAGAGTTTCTAAAAAGAAACTCGAAACTTAAATATACTATATATAAAACTAGTAAATACATTTATAATATATATCTATAATAATATTGTTATATAGAGTCTTTAGACTACACCTTATTACATAACTCTATATCTATATTCTACTTTAATAAAACTAGAAAAACTTACTATCAAAGTATATATTATACAACTAAGTATTATTGTTAGAAAAATAAGAGGCTTTATTATAAGTATAATAGAAGAGTTTATCAAAAATAGATTTCTATACTTAATAAATATATAAGTAATTATTTCAGAAGTATATATAAGTATTAAGAAGAATTTATAATAAAAGATAGTATTTATTTTATATAAAGCTTCTATATAATTCTATATTAGACTACTATTTTCTATAGTATAATTTTACTCTTTCACTAAGCATAGTTTTTTTACGCACTATAGCTTAACGCTACATTTACTATAGTTTTCTATCTACACTTATAGCTAATATAAAACCTTTCATTTAACATTCTACTATACTCTATGTTTTACTCTTTTTACTCAGACTTTTTCTTTTATAATGATTAGTATTCAGGCTCTAGAAAGCTTAGTTGTACTTAAAACTCTAGATAAAAGATATTTTACTATATTCAGAGCTTAATAGCTTTTTAGCTTACTTATTACTATTTGTAAGTAAGATAAACTGTTTTTATTACTACTAATTTCTATTACTATTTTAACATTATTATTACTATTATTATTGTGCTTATTATTGTTATTATTATCTTTAATATTATTATAATCTTTTTTATTATTATTATCATTATTTATAGTATTATTATTAGTCTTATTATTATTACTATCATTTGTAAAGTTATTTCCATTATAATTATTATAATAATTGTTAATATAGTATATTTCTAGGTAAGATTTATAAACAAAATTTTATTAATGATTTAAGCTATATCTAATAAGTATAAGGTATCTGAAACAAAATTATATATTAAGATTACTATTAAGAGTTATTTCTAACATTTAATTAGTCTAGTGTTTATTAGCACTTTACTATGATTAACTTTAGATTATTTACCTTACTTACTAAAGAAAATATTAAGCATTTAGAGACTTCTTTTACTTAAATTTTGTTAATTTTATTCCAATTTTAATTTATATCTTCTGTAAATAGCTTTTGTAGTTAATTTGAAAATACTAGAGATTTTATTATGTATATATACTTTAGATAGTAAGAAAGCTTATAGATCTATTTGCTACACTCGAAAATATACATTAATATAGGTAAATTAATATATATAATAAAAATATAAATTCTTTGCTTTCTACTAGAAGTTTACAATACTTGTATAAAGTAGAAGAGTTCTATACTTCTAAAATTAAAGAGAATCTACTTTAATATAAAAGAAAGAGCTAAATCTAAAAAAAAAGACTTTATAAAGCTTTATTAATTTTGATAATTGTAATTTAGTAAAGCTATATTTTATTTAAGCTTTCTATATATAGAGAGAAAATAATATATAAAAGTAAGTAAAATAATAAGAAATATAAGAATTAAATATATTAAAGTTTATATAACTAATATAAGTAGATTCTAAGAGATTATTAGAAGTAATATTATTTTTCTTAGGTAATAGGTTTCTTTACTAGTCTCTATAGTTAGTTTTTCTAGCGTACTCACTTCACTATACTTTAAAATATTACTTTTTCTATTTAGAAATCTATCTAACTTAAAGAATCTTTGTAGTTTTTAATAAGTAGAACTTAATTAAACTTTAAAAGCTATTAGATCTTTGTAGTTTTTAATAAGTAGAACTTAATTAAACTTTAAAAGCTATTAGATCTTTATAAATTCTAATACTATATCAAACTTTATGCTTATATTAACAGAATTTAGCTTTCAAAAATTACATTTTCAAGTAATAAAGTAATATTTGTTTCTAATATTCTATAAGATTACTTTCCTTATACTTTAGCTAAACTTTATTTCGATTAAATAGTAAGTATTTTAGTATAGGTATTCAAAGATAATAAGAACCTTAGGTATTAATAATTAGGTATTAAAGAATCAACTTCTTCTTTAAAAGAATTTAAGTAATAGATTAATTATATTTTTTATAGAAGATATTTAAAGTTTAGTTGAAATTACTAGCTATCTAAGATAGTAGGCGCTTAAGGCACTATATAGTCTAAGTAGACTTAAGAGCTTAAAAGTTAAGTAGATATCTATAGATAAATTTTTCTAACTTAAATTAGAGAGTCTAGATTCAAAGCTTATAAGTAGCTTATGTTAGTAGTTTAGAGTAGTAGAAAGAGCTTAAATTTTTAAATCACGTACTACTTTTAAAATCTATATCGCTTAAATAAATTTTAGTTTAAAAGATGTAATACTCTCTTATTTAACAATTAAGAAGATAGAAAAACTTCTTAATTTTATTATAGTATAGTACCTAAAAAAAGAGAAATAAAAACACTACTTATTTTTCTATTACTATTACTTTCTAATTAGACTAAGTATACTACAGTTTTTTTTAACGTTAAGAAAGATTAGATATTTAGTAAGTATTTACTAAAATAGTAGACTAGATTAATAAGCTTCTAAGCTATAAAATACTAGAATAAAGATTAGCTTAGAGAATAGCTCTTAAAAGTAGAGTTTGAACACTAGTCTACTAGTAGAAATTATAGATTTATTAATTAAGTAAGATTATTAAAGTACTTCTAATAATTAACTACTAGATCTAAGTAGTATTCTATTTTAATTAATAGTTTAGTAATACTTTTACATCTTAAGATCAAAGCTTATTATGTTACTTAGAATTTTCAAGAAAGAAGAATTTCAAAATAAAAATTCTATAAGCCTAGCTTAAGATTGTAGTTTAGCTCTAAGAATAGTAATATTTTATTATTTAAACTTTACTAAAGAGGCCTAAACTTCAAGTAGCTATAAAAGTCTAATAAACTAGAAAGATATAAAATAAACTAAGAAAAGTAATTCAGATAAGTAGATACTATTAAATTAAAAAAGTAAGATTCTTAAAATAGGAATTGAATATTTTATAGATATCTTAATTTAAAGTAGTAAAGCTTTATAAAAGCTAAAAGAAAAAATATAAAAAGTTAAAGATAAGCTATTTAGAATTTAACTATGAATTAAAAAAGATATTACGTAATAGAGATAAAATACTGTATTCAATTTGTTCTTTCGTCTAGTAGCTTATGTACTGCTACTAGTAAATCTTTAGTAGAGACTAGTAAAATCAAAAAGTAGTATCAAGAATAATAAAGAATTTTTTTTTTAGACTCTAAGCTTAGTAAAAAGATTATTACTAGTTTAAGTAAGGTTTTTCTATTACTTCTAGTTAAATCATAATTTACTACTACTAGAGACTAAGTAAGCCAAAATCTAAGTAGATCTACCTAGAGGAAAAGCTTTAAACTTTCTAAACTACTAAAAATCTTAACTCTAGCTAGTCTAGTTACCTAGATATATAGCATTTAGAAACAGAACTTATATCTATTTCTTTTCTTTTATTCTACTATAGTAATAGATCTCTATATTTAAAATAAGTTATCTAGAATATACTTTACTTAATATTAGTAACAAAACGCTATAGTCTTAAAGTAATAAAATAATTTAGTATATTATAGTATAATAAGACATTAAGTAATAGTAGAAGGTATTTCAACTATAATAAGTAGAATTAAAGAGTAATATTATTAGTACCTAAATAATTAGAGTGAAATTCTTATCTTAGAAAGCTACTTTCTCTTAAAGAGCTATTATATTACTTCTTTTTCTTCTAATTACATAAATTAATTTAGGAACTATTTACTGCACTATAATATATAAGTATTACTTAAGATAAACTAAAAGAAGCTTAACACGTAATTATTGTAAAGAATAGCGAGGTAACAGAAACTATTCTTTAATAATAGAATATAGCTTTGTTAGAACAAAGTAGTTAACTACTATAACAAATAGTATAACTAATAAAGATTGCAATAAAGTAATTGCAAAGTAGATAATAGGTAATAGGTAATAATATTGTTGCTAGGTAAAGAATAACTATAGAGAATGGCTATTTCTTTTATAGAAAATAGCTACTAGAATAATTGTGTAAATATCTGCCTATTTCCGCCTAAAGATAAAGATTTATAATTAAATCCGCTTAATTCTTAGATTTATAATCTAAGTCCGCTAAATCCTACTTATCTCTTAGATTTATAATCTAGACTAGTACTAATTATATTAGTCTATACGTTATATTGCATAGACTAATAATTAGTCTATTACTAGATCTTTCAGCAATTGCAGAAAGAGAGATAAGAAAGATAATAGTTATTATCTTACGTAATAACTCTAATAGTAGCTAAGCTAAGACAAATAGAGGTGTTTCAGAATCTCCTAGTGTAGCAGATTAAAACTAGCTACTACAATCTTAATTACGTAAGTAATTAGATTTACTAGAGATTTTTCTAATTTGTTAAGAAATAACAACAAGCGCAATCTTAACAAAGCTTAATAACAAGAAGATAATAATAACTAAGTTATTATAATCTTTACAATTATATTACACTACTTACTTAAAGAGTAAAATCTAGACTTCTTATAATATTTAATTCTTAATTCTAAGAATCTAAGCCTCTATAGTGTATAGATCTTAGATAAATAATCTTACTTTAATTCATTTCTTATCTTATCACTCTACTACATAGTAATAAATAATTTACTACTTCTACTTTAGACAATCTTATCTTATATTATATCTATTAGTAATTCAATAAAAGAAATTCTACTAATACGTTTTACTTAGCTTTCTAAAGTAATATAGAACTACTAAGTATAAAGTAGAGTATATAAGTACTAAAACTAATTACTTAAAAAATTTAGCTACCAGCTTATACCTTCTATCAGATAGGTAAGATAGAGAAATAATAATTAATTTATACTAAATTATTAACTATAGAAATCTTAGCTATAGTGTTAAGTAAATAATAGCTAAACGCATTAAACGTTTAAAGCTAGTATTTATCTAAAGTAGATAAGACTTTATACATAGTCTTTTATAGTAAATAATTATTAGATCTATACTACTCTAGATTCTAACAAGTATAGTTTTTCTCTAGCTTAATTTCAAAATTATATTATATAAGCTAGACTACTAATGTATTAAATAGTACTTCTAGTATTATCTTTTATTTCAATTTATAAGCTACTTAGTATAGCAAAAATATAACGTTTAGGCAAAGTATGTATAGTTAGAGACTTAGTATATATAATTAGCTTTTATCTATACTTACTACTAGCCTTATAAAGCTAAGCTTAAAGTTTTAAGTTTACTTACCTATTACTTAACCTAGTAAAGGTAAGAGTTTTATATAGAACTTTATTAAGATTTATACTTAATTTACTTTTTAATATATAATAAAAACTTTTAATAAAATGATTCAAAATCTTAGTAAAAATAGTATAAGCTTGAAGTATAATCTTGCAAAGCTATAGAATAGTAGAGATTAAGTTATAACTAGTAAAATTCCTAAGTATTTTAAGTTTCTAGTCTAGCAGAAAAGTAAATAATTAGAAGTATTTTTTTAATATCTAGATTCTTTAAGACTTTCTCTATTTGATATAGTTTCACTTAATAATACAACTACTTCTTAGTAAATCTATAATCATTATAAGAATTATCTCTAAGCTATATAGACGACAAGATTAAAGAATAATATAAGATAAACTTTATTACTAATAAAACTATTATATCAAAAAACTAAGTAAAGAATTTAATACTTTACTTTCTCTTACTTTTTTTTATACATAATATAAAGTTAAGAAAAAAAGGAATTAAAAGTCTTTTCTAAATATTATTAGACTTCTTATTTAGCTTAAACTTATACTTAATTCTTTAGATTTACTAATGTACTAGTATATCATAATCTAACATCTTAATGTTATTAAAAACAAGTATCAAAATAATTTAGAGTAATAATATATAGTGTGTAAATCATATACTATTATTAATATAAATACATTTCTAAGTACTTAGTACTTACTATATATAGCTATAATAGATACGAAACCTCTTTTCATAATATTTACTAAAAACAAAGTACTTTAATAATAGTAGTAGAAAATTTGTAATACTTATATAAGAAAATAGTAATAGAGGCTTTTTATCTAAACTTATATACAAGATATAGAGCTATTATACTATAAAATATTAAAATACTCTTATTTTAATATTAGATATAGTAAGAAGCCTTCTAGAATAAATACTTGTAATAATAATAGAAGAATCTTAACAAAGGTTCTAGTAGAAGTAGTAGAATTTAAAGTATAGTATATTATTATTTAAAAGTCTCTTTTTCAGCTACAAAAACAAGAAAGAACTATGGTAGAACTAGTATTAGACTAATATACTACGTAAGTACACTATAGTTAAAGCTTGAATTTGATTATAGTACTATAATAAAGTTAAATGTTTATAATAGTAAACTATAGTATAGAGAGTAGTAGCCTAGAGAGAGTTATATAAACGTGTATAGATAAATCCTTTTTTAAATTTAAAATTGTTCTTTCTATCTTAGAGAGCTTCTTATATCTCTAAAAAATCTAAAAACCTAGCTAAATATATTAGTATTACTTCTAATTCTAATCCTGATTCTAATGTTACTTTAAATAACTTCTAGTTGCACTTTTATATTACTACCTAAAACTTTTATTTAGCTTAAGTAAACTCTATTCTTTAGTTTCTAGTAGTATTTTTAAAGTAATATTAATACTATTAATACTAAGAACTAGAAGTGTATTAATATCAGAGATTATAAATATCGAAAATAGTATTACATTTCCATAGAATATATCTCTTACTTTAATCTAAAAAAAAAGGATTTAGAGTCTATTACTTCTTACTAGTCAAAGTATATATCTATCTTATGCTACTTTAGTTATAATAGCTATAATTAAGACGTTATTCTATCTCTATAATTTAGAATAAAGTAGTATTTATATATTATAAATCTTTTATCTTATAAAGCTTATAGCTAAATTATCTAAACTAGTAGTATTAAAATATACGTAGAAAATACTTCTATAGATTATAAGATAGGTAAATTAGCTTTATGTAGGTAATAATAGAAATTAAAAGGTTTAGCTAGTAGCTATAGCTAGTAACTATAGCTTGTAGCTAGAGTATATAAGTATAGCTATAGTTTAAGTTTTATTAAGCTACTTCAGAAAGTATAGTACTAGAATAGTATATAATATACCTTTTAATATATAAAATCCTAATTTCTATATAAACTCTCTAATAGACGCTAGGGTATATTAAGTAGTAAGACTTTTATTAAAAAAGACTCTCTTAGTTACTACTAGTTTTTATAGATATTTAACTCTCCTGATATATATAGTATAGCACTAGTTAATGTTATACTAGTCTCTCAGACTAGTACTTTATACTCTTTACGAAGTATATAAAAAAGAGCTATATACTACACTAAATAAGTTATACTACTTTATAATACTATAGTAAAGTATAAATAGTACGTTATACATTACTCTAAAATTTCTAAGCTTATTACTAAAGTTTCTTTATTATAGTAAAGTGTTAATACAAAGTAGAGTAACAAAACGCAGTTAGTAACTCTATCTAGTAATCTTAATATAGGTATATTTACTAAATATCTTATACTTAATATATATAGCTATAATAATTAGTAAAACTCTTCTTATAATCTTTACTATAAATATAATACTTTAATAATAATAACGATAATAATAATATCCTTATAAAGAGTAATAGTAATAGAGGCTTTTCTAGTATACTTAAAAGTAAACTTAAAAGTAGTAATAGGTAAGCAATAGAGCTATAGAAATATTTAAATATTCTTTAAAGTTAATATAAAAGTTTCTAAAAGAAAGCTCTTAGTAGAGATCTTAGTAGAAAGAGTCATAGTTAGAGTATAGTATAATATAGCTTTTCTCTTTACTATAGAAGTAGATAAGTAGAAGTCTAAGTAGCTGCGTAAGTAAACTCTAGATCTAAAGTAATATTGAATTATAGTACTATACTACTATAAAAAAAAATAGTTTTTACGTAAGTAAACTATATTATAGAGAATAGTAGCCTAAAAAGAACTAAAAGAACTTTATATATAGAGAATACTTCTCTTCTTCTTCTTTTTTTACTATCTAATAACTTTCTATCTTAAAAAACTTCTTATATTTTTAGAAGCTTCTTATATCTTTCTAAGCTTTAAATATCTAAGCATAACTTCTAAGCTTAATACTAATACTAATATTACTTTATAGAGATTAAACTCTACTTTTCTTTTTATACCTACTATCTAGGTAGATACTTTTAACTTTTTAGTACTTAGCTTAAGTAATAGCTACTTAGTACTACTAATAAGCTTAGTTTTTTACAAAGTTAGTACTACTAATACTAATATAATCTTTAATACTTTACACATTTAAGCGTAGATATATAAAGATAACTTTAAGAATATAGTAGTAATATTTATAAATATTATTTTACTAAGAAATTTTACTCTAAATAGTAAAGTACTATATACTTATTTTTATAAAGATATACTATTTATTATTAAGCTATTCTAAATAAGTATACTATTTATATACTATACTAAATAAAAAACAAAACATAAGACCTCTACTTAGAAGAAGTTTAAGCGTTAGAAAAGAGTAGATATAATATATAATATTATAATAGTACTAGTATACGTAGTAGTAAAAAAGTGGATATAGTTAAATAAACTTTATTTCTAAAGTTTACTCTAAAAGTTAGAAACGCTTAGAATTATAGAAGAGATAAAAGATAAACTATAAGTATAAGTATAGTAGTAATAGAGCTAGTAAGCTAAGAAATAGTAGTTCTAAGTACTTTAAAGTAATCTAAGTATTATAATAAAGTATAAAAGGCTATAGCAAAAGCAAAAAACTTATTAGCATAGATAAATATTAAGTAAGTAAGTAGGTAAGTAGATAGGTAAGTAAGAGTAAATATAGATAGTAAGTAGTAGTTATATAATCTAGCTAATATAGCTAGACTTATAGGTAATTACGTGTAGAATATAAGTTACTAGTAATTATATAAGTATTATATAGGTATCTTAGGTTAGTTTAGAGGCTTTGTGCTAGCGTAGCTAGACTTAGTTTCTTACTAGTATTATATAATTATATAAGGCTAGTACTAGTCCTAGTTTATAGTTATAAATAGCTATTAGTGATATAGAATAAATCTAAAGTAGTTAGCTTATTATAATTATAAATAGTAACTATTATATTAGTAGTAGTAGTAGTCTAAGTATAAGTATTATGAGTAACAAATCTAGGCTTACGTTAGAGATTTTTCAAGTTTACTTTTAGAGTCTAATATAGTAACGCGTTATCACATAATTATATAACTACGTAATTACGTAATTTTAAAAAAGGTACGCTATAGGCTTTGTCTTCTAGATCTAGAGAGGTAAAGTTTCTTTATAAAATAGTATAACTATAATTATTACTACTATAAAGTTTAGTATTTCATATTTATTTTTTGTAGTTAAGTAATATACTTAGAGTAATAGACTACTAGTATAAGAGATAGCATTATACCTAGTATAACTAATTTAGGTACTTAGTAAGAAAGAATTCAAAATTTTTAAAGTAGTAGAAAAATAACTTATTATATAATATAAATACTTAACTTAAAATATAGCTAAGTAAGCTCTAAAAGTTTATTAGTACTTTATAGAGAGATTAGTAGTCGCAGGCTATACTAAAGACTTAGAGTTAAACGTAGCTAGTATTATAGAGTTTTATAAGTTACTAGTATTACTTACTTAGCTTAAGAGCTATATTATTAGCGTATAATATTCTATAATATATATTACTAGGTAATATAATACTTAATATAATAGATAATATAACTAATAATATAAGAATAATACTGATATATAAAGTAACTTAGATAGAGTATACGCGCGTATAATACTAGAGGCTACTAGAAATAATAAGCTAGATAACAGTAACTATACTTAACTATGGTATCTAAAAACGTACTATATAAAGTAGCTAGATTATTATAAGATTACTACTTCTACTATAAGCTACGTAAGTACTACATAAAGCGTAGTAGAGCTATTATAATATTACTACTACTACCTCTATTATTATAATTATTAGTAAATAGAGAAAGTAATAAGCTAAGACTTTATAGAATTTTATTACTTTCTAATTTAGCTATATACCTATCTACGTACGTATTTATAATAATTAATATATAGTAAAGTACTAATAGCGTAATATATATGTATATATAGTATTAAAGCTATAGTAGATATCTCTTACTATATTGTTTTTAAAGTAATATAAAGTAAAGTTATAACTTTACTTTATAAACTTTAGAAGCTTTAAGCTCTATAGCTTAGTCTTTATTTTTCTAATCCTTAGAGAAATATGTACTACTATCTACTTAAAAATTATATATATATAGAAAACGTTTCTTTATAATTATTTTATACTATATTACTTTATCAAATTATACTTTTATTTCTACACTACTATACTAATTAAACTAGTAGTTATACTATACTCTATCTTTAGAAACTTAGAATAGAATTAATATAATTCGACCTGTAAAGCGTAGAAATCTATACAGAAGTTAAATAGAGTACTAAATAATTATATGAAGATGCTTTTATTAAGAGAACATTTTAAAACTAGAGTATTATATAGAAAAATAAATATTAATCTTCTTATTTAATCTATAAGTATGTATATAGGCTAAAAACTAGAAAAGTTAGAAGAATAATAAAAATTTAGAGTTAGCTAAGTATATTATAACTTCTTACTAAATAGAAAACTAAGATTAAAATCTCTGATTATTAACCTTAGCTTAAAGAATATAAGTTTATAAACTTACTAAGTTTTAGCTTTTTACAGAAATCTCTTACTTATTAAGTAAGAATATATATAGTAAAGAGTAATTATTCTTTCTACTAGAATAATATAATTTAATCTTAAATCTACTAACTCTAATTCTAGAAAAAACTAGAAGAACATTCTTCTTAGATTTAGGTGTTGAGTTTATTAGTATAATAGAGCAAATTCTGATAATTATATTAGTAAATTACTTTATATAGTTTATTATTACGCACATAATTATAATAAGCTAACTACTTTATATTTATTATATATTACTAATAGCTATCTAGACTATTAGATAGTACTTAAACTAGCTTTATAGATTTACATAATACTCAAAAGAGCCTTAGTAAGCCTATTACTAGTATAACGCTTTTTAGATAAATTAGGATACTTATATAATACTTATATAATTATAAGTAACTTACATTCTATATATTATTACTTATAAGCTTAATAACTCTAATAGCTATATTATATAACTACTACTTACTATCTATACTTATTATCTATACTTACTATCTATACTTACTATTTCTTATCTACTTATTCTTTATGTATACTAATTTTTAGTTTTTTTAGAGTCTATTAGTTTTTACTAATAAAAGCACATTTCTATCTTGTATTACCTTAGTTATTATAGCTATAATTAAGACTTTACTTTATTTCTTTAATTAATAATAAAGTAGTATTTATATATTTTATGTTTTCTGTATTATAAAGCTTATAGCTAAATTCTCTATACTTCTTTAAAGTTATTCTTAGGTAATTAGCTAAGTATTTAGCTGAATATCTTAATTTCTAAGAAATATAAGAAGTTCTTTAAAATAGAAAGTTCTTGAAAAAAGAAAAGAAGAATAAGAAAAACATTTAATATATATTAAGTTTATATAACTTTCTTTAAACTACTGTACTTTATACTATAGCTTATTTACGTAAAATTATTTATATTTTATAAAAGTACTATAGTTTAAGACTGTTTTAGACTTAAAGTTTACTTATATAGCGCTTCTACCTATCTAGCTCTATAGCTAAGATTTACTTATCTAGTTTTATAGCTAAAAAAAAAGGCTATATTACGCTATACACTAACTTCTACTCTAACTTCTACTCTTATTACTAAAGTCTCTACTAAGAGATTTCTTCTAGAAAGCTTCTCTATTAAAACTAAAAGTATTTCAATATTTCTATAGCTTAGCTTATTTACTACTACTACTTCTAAGTTTACTTCTAACTCTACTAGGCACGCTTTTTACTACTATTACTTTTTATAAGTATATTATTACTATTAATATTTATAGTAAATATTATAAAAAGAATTTTATTAATTATTATAGCTATATATAATAAGTATAAATACTATAGCTTTATTACTATAGTTTAAGATTTATAAAAGTAGTAGCTTTTACCTTTTACTTAGCACTTAGCACTTAGTATTTTTGTATAATCTATTATATTATTATAATATAGCTATAACTAGGTAAATACTAATAATAAAAATAATAACTTATCTCTTTTTCTTTCTTATTAATACGCTCTACTAATCTACTTATCTACATTAACGCTTACTATATCTATCTCTCTAATTCTCTATTATTATTCTCTACTATATATTATTCAAGTTACTTATTATAAGCGCGCGCGCGTAGTTATATTAGTTAGCTAATTTAATTCAGAGAGGGTATTCTAGAAAAGAAGGTCTATTGCAGTTAGTTTCTATAAGAAGATTTATATAGAAAGATTCTATTAATCTATATAATATTAGGCTTTACTTATACGTAGAAGCTTAGAAAGTTTCTAAATAGAATACTATCTAACTTACTTATAGTAGACTTTTTAAGCTACTTCTACTATAAAGGCCTTAGATAGTAACTATTAGTTAGGTACAACTTTATACTATATAGGTTCTTTAGCTTTTTTTAAAAGTTGCTATTTTTAGTTATATTTATAAAGTAATATAAAAGCTTAATATACTGAATATTAATAATAATATATACTATAAAGTATTATACTAAATTAAAAATAATAAGTATAAAGTATTTAGAAAGTATACCTATATTGAAATTATTATATAGGGTTACTAACTACGTTTTATTACTCTACTTTATATTAATCCTTTACTATAATAAACTTCTATATACTATTAGTTCTTATTAACTTCTATACTTTATATAGATATACATATATATATTTTAATCTAATACTTTAACATTTTTAATTAACTTTTCTAATAACCTTATAAGCTTAAAGTTTAATAGTAAGCTTTTTCTTCTTATATTAGCGACTTTAATAGTCTTTCTCAATAGAAAACTTATAGTACTTTTATTCTTAATATCTACTACTTAAAGAAGCTTTAACGTTTTATTATTCTTTTAGCGTCTACTTATATATATATAGTAGTAAATCTATTATTGACTTTGCTTTTTAAAATAATTTTCAAAAGTTATTAATATTTCTTTCTTCTACTCTATACTTTAGACGTAAGATTTCTAGAAAGAAGATATTATTATATATATCTCTTTTATACTTTATAAAGTCTACTTAAAGTATATATTCTACTACTACACTTTTATTTTTACTACTTTTTTTTTTAGTTTCTTTCTAGCTTTTAAGCTACTATACTTTAGTATATAACTTAAGTTAATTTATATCTTTACTATAATTAAAGTACTTAATTAATTACTACTTTAATACTTTAAAATTATATCTATAGCTACTATAATTACGCTTGTTACCTTTACTAGTAACTCTACATAGTAATGTTATAATAAGTTTATTTTTTAAAATTCTATACTTACTTTACATAACTATAGAATTTAAAAACACTTGCTCTAGAATATCTACTATAGATAAACTACTTTAACATTTATATTAATACTTGTAATTTTTCCTAGGCCTAAGAGATAGAGTATAGAGTATACTATTTTTAAAATTATATACTTACGTAATAACGCGTTACTATATTAGACTAAATAGTAAACTTAGAAATTTCTAATATAAGCCTAGATTAATAACTTATAATACTTTTACTTTTACTACTACTACTAATATAATAGAAACTATACGCGTAATTATAATAGACTAACTACTTTATTTTTATTATATATTACTAATAGCTATCTAGACTATAAGCTAGTGCTAATACTAGCTTTATAAAATTACGTAACTCTAAAATTTAATTTAGTAAGCTTACTACTAGTATAAAGCCTCTAAACTAACTTTAAAATGCTTAAGATATCTATATAATACTTATAAAATTGCTATAAGCTTATATTTTATATATAATAACTTATAAGCTAAGCTATATTAGCTATATTATACTATTTTCTAGATAACTTACTATTAACTATATTTGCTATTACGCGTTTATTAGTATACGTTAATACTATACTATATATATACTACTTTTAATAGCTAGTAAAGTGCTATGTTTTCTTAGCTTAAAAATGTATTACTTACTATATTTAAAATAAAGTTAAGCTTATCTTAGGTTACTAGTGTATCCACTAACTTAGCTAGCTTCTTATTTAATATATTTAGCTAATAAAACTATTTTTCTATAGTTATAATAATATTTTAAAAAAGAGTTCTCTAGGTAAACTAATATATACTTATGATATAGAAAGTAATAAAATATCTTTTATTAGAAGTAATTTCTTCTATCTACTTCTTACTATTTAAATAATAGCCTTTTTTTAGCTTTCTTTTTTTAGCTATATTCTATAAGTTTATTATATTAGAGTTTTAAAAAAAATCAAAAAAGTAAAATTTACTTTATATATAGCTAGTAAGGGTTACTAGAGTATAATAGTAAATTCTACCTTTAAGTAGTAACGTCTAAGTATTTATAAAATCTTAAGCCTTAATAGTTAGTATAATAAAAAGGTTTTGTGTAAAAGGTTATCTATATTTAGTAGATATATTAGTAGATTTTTTAAAAGTATAAAGAGCTTAAGAAAGAAATAAAAAAAGAAAAATTATTCTCTATATATAACATTGTAGATAATCTCTTCTAAGCTACTATTCTTTATATTATAATATAACTGTATTACTAACTAAAGTTTACTTTTATATTACTATATTTTAATACTACTTCTACTATAGTTACTTATCTTTTTTTCTAGTTTACAAAGAAATGTTTCTATTAAATATTGTACTATTCTCTACTTTTTACTCTTTCTACTAAAACTATTTTATTATTATTATTAGTATTTACTTAAAATAGCTTATTTCTACGTAAAATTCTAAGTAAAAGATCTTTTAATATTTCTATAGCTTTATAGCTTCTCTATTACTACTTTTAAGTTTATCTCTTAGTTTACTAGATAAGCCTTTATAACTATTACTCTTTATAAATATATTATTATTATTATTATTAAATTTCTATATCTATAGTATATATTATAAAGAGAGTTTTTTAGTTTGTATACTTATATATAGTAAGTGTAAAGTATTTAAAAAATATACTTATAGTAAACTTACTATATAGAGTTACTAATTATATATAAAGACTCTACTCTTTATAAATACTCTACTATAATAGAATAGTATAAAAGATAGTTAAGAGATTACTTTATAATTACATAATTACTTAATTTTAAAAAAAAAAGTATACTACAGGTTTTATCTCTTAGGTCTAGAGAGATTATACATAGTTTCAAATACTAGCGTAGCGATTAGTACTAGATTTAAAATACTTTAATATATCTATAAGATTTGTAAAAGTAGTAACTTATAATATTAAAAAAGTATACTTTTACTAAAGAAAATGTTAGTTTATATCTTCTAACTATAACGCTTTAAAATATATTACTTTATTAGTTATAAGCTAATAAGTATATATAATAATAAGAATATTCTCTTATAAAGTATTTAGTTTTAAGAATAGCTTTATAGCTAGCTTAAAATTAAACACTTTAACTTTTTTAAAAATATAAATACTAAATTTTTAAGCTTTAGCTTACTTAACACTCTATTTCTAAAAGTTAGTTAAACTTTTAGTATTATTTTCTTTAGTTTACTAGTAGTAAATTTAACTTTATTAGAACTAGCTTATAGACTATAAAATTAATAGTTAACTAATAAATTATATTTTTGTAAATTTAAAGTATTTAAAATATATAATTATATCAAAATTACTATATAAATTTACTGGAATATATTTTCTAACTTTGCTTTATATTAATATTCTACTATAATAACGTAGTATATCTTTATTAAATCTAGTCGCTAAGTCGCAAATTGCGATCTAATCTTCGACACTTCACGCCACCCATACATCTCGAACTCCAGGACTACGCGACAAACCATCGCACCAGCAAGAAATCTTCCGACAACCTCCAGCGCCGTAAACAGCGACAGGAACAACTCGCTCGAGAGTACCATCGTTCCATAGATGACCTGAACCCAGACTAGAAGTCTTATCGCCCAGTCAATTACCAACATCCAGTATCTTGTGCTTTTCGCCAGATGTTGCCTTTTCTTTCTTCCGATACCGTTTGCGCTAAACGCCAGCGGCGTCACCTCTCTTATAAACCATGTTCTCACCGGCTCTAATGCTGGAGGACACGAAGCGACCAACGGGAGATGAGGTGGAGCCACCTGCGATGGAGAACGCCTTGTGGTGTCGCTACCGAGATAGAGAACACACATGCCGAGCGCCTGGATGGGAAGTGGAAGGAATACCCAGAGGAGCGGGGAGAACCCTTCAGCTGTGTTCCCAAATGCTCCAACGAGTGTTGAGATGAAGGAGATAGCCCAGAAGCTGAGCTGCCACCCCTGAATGACCGAGTTCGCCGCTGCTGTACCGACGAGAATGTATTCAACCCCTGATATCAAGAATTTTACCCAAGAAGGTGGCGTCAGCAGCTTCTCTGGCCAGAGGACCTCATCTTCTCCCCCGACAGATGCATGCCCCATGTTTCTTACGGTCTCCAATCCTGAACGGTCGGTCTCCAGCGTCGGACAGGAGCTGCCCAAGCAAATCAGAGCTGCCAACACCGGACGCTGCATACCCAGAATCGCGAGGTCAGCCACCTTTGGTCCGACAAATTGCAGTGCCATGGGCAATAGGCCTAGTACGACGGATACAATTGCCATCTCCGTCTTTCGAATCTCCGTGAAGTTTTCCAGGATGCAGGACACCAGCACCCAACCACCTCGCCCTGGATCAGCTTGCAGTTCCGTCCATTCGGCTGCGCAAATACCGTTCATGAGTTCTTGCAAGACATCATCCCAAGCCCCTGCCGCGTAAAACTGTCTGAACTGCCCGTTGTCGTATGCAAGAACCGGCGCACATCGCGAGCAGATGATAAAACCGACTAGGGTCTTCATTATGTCGGAAAGACACCCGACTAAGTGGCCAAGGTTAGGGAAGGTTGATAATGCTGTAAGCATGTGGCTGTCGGCGCGGAATCTATAAATGCTGTAAGTCAACAGCAAACGGGACGGTCCGCGTCGGGAGGCCATATGGCAGAGCTGAGCATCTGAACGGCTTCATCAGCCGGCATGTAGCTGAAGTGGCCCCCTCGGCCGTACCTTCGGTATGTGGAGGAGAGGCCTTTCATTTGACGGCGAGCAATTTGTGATGCAAGCCAGCGGCGCTGTGTTACCATCCGAGCGTCATCCCCACCAATGGTTGAACCCCAGCATATCGTCGCAATGGCCAAATCGGGCATGTCGGCAAGGATAGGATGTCCATTTGCCTCGTTGGGTGTGCATGCAAGCTATATCAACAAACCAGTGGATGCGCACTTGGCTGAGGATAAGGCCAGATCTCACGTTGCGCCAGCGGTCCATCTCTGTGGCCATTGTGCGACTACAGGAACCTTCGCGTCGATCCAACCGCCGGGTGTACATGCGTGGCGCTCTGCGAGGCTATCTGGAAACCTCAAACCTCCGGGTTCAGGTCGCGAATCGTCACGTTCTGGTGGAGTTGGTAGGTACGGATGGAGCGGAACACTGCTTTCCTCAATCTCTCATCGTGTTAACACAAAGCGAACAAAAGTTGGCGAGCTCATGGTATGCCGGCTACGCTGCTGTCGCGAGTAGATAGCGACAGTACATGGCATGTTGTGGCGCAAGGTTTCGCAAGAGACAAGGCACTTTATTGTGACAGGACAAATGGACTAGCAGGATGTTTGTGTACGCACACTAAAGGTTGACCGCTCGAAACCGTGATTTGTTGTTGCGTTCATAGCGTGCAAATCCTTCGCACCATCCGTGCTTTACTGCGCTGCGCTGATATCTAACAATGCTTCTATCCTACATAAAGTCCGTCGTTTGTTGTCCTACACCCTGTCAAACCAAATTCGGAGAAGCCACCCACCTAACTCAACATGATGGCTCTTGAACGTGAACGCCCCTGTCAAGCCTTTGCAAATACCTGTCCTTTAGATGGCGCCATTGTAAATATCCCTCAAGATTGGTCTACCATCCAATACGCCCCTCTTTCCTGCTGTAATGACTTTTCCTGGTATCCTCTTCTCATCAGGGCTGCTACTCTTGCTTTTGCTACCGATTCTTCTCTTCGGGCTCCTAGCGTTGACCTTGCCAGGTTTCGCTGTGAGATCGCCGAGTGCCTTGCGCTTCTTCGACGGGCTGGGCGTCAGGCTAGGGCTCTTCGCCATCTTGCTGGCGAACAACGAGGAGGTCGACTGTCTCACAGGTGTCTTGCTTGTTTGTGTGATGCTTTCGTCGAAGCTATGCGATTCGACCATATCGGGCTGGACATCAAGTACCCAGTCTTTCTCTCGGCAAAGGGCGACCATATCACGCAAAAGCTCGTTGCTCGATAAAGTCTTCTCACTGCCGACGATGACAAGTTTCGATCGCGCGCGAGTGAGTGCAACATTGACGCGTCTTCGGTCTTTGAGAAGATCACCGACTGTGCCGTTCTCGTTGCTCCGTACACAGGACACGATAACGACTTCCTTGTCGCGGCCTTGAAACTTGTCTGCTGTATGTAGCTCCACACCCGCACAGCCTTGACCGCTGATGACGGGGGCAGCGAGTTCGGAGGACTGCGTCTGGGTGTGTGCAGAAGCCAGACTTTGTCGCAGCAGGGCGAGCTGTGAGCGATAGAATGCTATGATGCCAATCTCTCCCGCAGGGACACCGAGGCTGAGAAGAGACACCGTGAGCTGTGTGACGAGTCGTGCCTCCAGGGTGTTGGTGATGCGCGACCCAGATTGCGCTTCTAGGGTCGATGAAATGAGGTCGGTATTGACGAACACAACAGGTTGATCCGGCGACAAGGAACGAGATATCCAACAGCGTGTGGTATTAGGGCCAACGCAAGGCTCCACCTCACTAGATCTTGACTGATGCGGACCATGGTGGTAAGCAGTGAGACCGTCGGGCCTGGGGAGCGTGAGCTTGCGGGAAGCAACAGCAGTCGTACCACACTTCAGCCGTCCTGAGTAGATGAAGGTGTTTGACAGTAGCATGACCTCGGCACACAT